>VFSW01011595.1_pt1 | contig 12370 bp, 8 predicted proteins | sample 5358111 | NCBI WGS metagenome assembly VFSW01 (sample SAMN11554181, study PRJNA540505) | mine drainage metagenome | isolation source: sediment from site ElyBrook_90M | place: USA: Ely Copper Mine, Vershire, VT | collected 2017
CCTATCGCAACGCCGCTCGGGCGATTCGCGATCAACCGGCGCAAGTCGCCGGTCTAACCGAAGAACAGATCGATGAAATTCCCGGTATCGGAGCCGATCTGGCGGGAAAAATAACGACGATCGTCAAGACCGGCGACCTGCCGTTGCACCACGACTTGGCCTCAAAATTCCCGCCCCAGCTCCTCGAACTGAAAGATATTCCAGGCTTGGGTCCCAAGCGGCTAAAACTTCTGATCGACTTCCTGCAGATTCGCGACCGCGGCGATCTCGAACGAGCCGTCAAGTCCGGGGCGATCCGGAAAATCCGCGGCTTTGGTCCGAAGATAGAGGATCGAATCCGCGAATCATTGCTGCAGCGCGAGACCGGCCAGGGAAAGCGAATGCTGTATGCCGAGGCGACGCGGATCGCCGCGCAGATCGAAGCCCACTTGCGAAAATGCGCGGCCATCCGCCAGTTCGAGCTGGCCGGCAGCTTTCGGCGCCGGCGCGAGACCATCGGCGATCTCGACGCTGTAGCCGCCGCGACCGATTCCGCCGCGGTCATGAAGCATTTCACCGCCTTCCCGGGCATCACCCAGGTAATCGGCTCGGGCCAGACCAAGACCAGCGTCGTACTCAAAGGCGGTCTGCAGGTGGACCTGCGCGTAGTCGCGCCAAAGAGTTTCGGCGCGGCGCTTACCTATTTCACCGGATCCAAGTCCCACAACGTGCATCTGCGGCGCATCGCCCAGTCGCGCGGACTCTTGCTCAACGAGTACGGCCTCTTTCGCGGCGATGCGGTCATCGCGGGCAGGACCGAAGAAGAGATTTACCGCGCGCTGGGGCTGTCATGGGTGCCGCCGGAGTTGCGCGAGGACCGCGGCGAAATACAAGCAGCCGCGTCCGGCAAGCTGCCCAAATTGATTGAGCGTAAAAACCTTCGCGGCGATCTTCACACCCATTCTCTGTACACCGACGGACACGCATCGATCGAGGAAATGGCGCGTCAAGCTCGCCAGAGCGGTCTCGAATATGTTGCAATTACCGATCACTCTCGGCGCCTGGCGATGGCCCATGGCCTCGATCCTGAGCGCTTGCACGAGCAAAGGCGGGAGATCGAGCGGGTCAGGAAAAAACTCTCCGGCATCTCAATCCTTCAGGGCATCGAGGTCGACATCCTGGACGATGGCAGCTTGGATTTGCCCGCCGATGCGCTCAGCGAGCTCGACTGGGTAGTCGCCTCAGTCCATTACAAGCTCGAACAAAGTCCCGCCCAGATGACCCGCAGAATGATCAAGGCGATTCGCAATCCCAACGTTGACGTGATTGGCCATCCAAGTGGCCGCTTGCTCGGGCATCGCGAGCCCAGCAAGTTCGATTTCAGCGAAATCCTCCGGGTCGCCCGCGAGGAGGGCTGTGCCCTGGAAATCAACTCCCAGCCTGCCCGATCGGACCTGAGCGACACCGCCTGCATCGCCGCCAAACAGGCTGGCGTCAAGCTGGTCATATCCAGCGACGCGCATTCGACTCGCGATTTCGCGCTGCTCGATTACGGCGTCAATCAGGCGCGGCGCGGCTGGATTGAAAAGGAAGACGTCCTCAACACCCGACCGCTGAAAAATCTGCGGCCCCGCCACTGAATCGCGACTGTGTCCTTCGGAAACAGTTTTAACTGAACCTAAGCCAAAGTAGAGTTTGTACCGATGAGCATCCCCGCCTGATCCGTATTCGCGATCCGAGGCTGCCGCAGCGGAATACAAGAAATTGGAGGACAATTGTATCCTCTGGTCTTCCGATCAGAATTCTTCGGAGCTTAAGCGCTGGAGAGACGCCGATGAAAGTTGAGCAGATCATGAATCGTGACGTCAAAACCTGCCGTCCCCAAGATTCGCTGGCCAAGGCGGCGCAAATAATGTGGGAAGAGCCTTGCGGGGCGGTTCCGGTAATCGACGACCAACGCCGACCGATCGGCTTTCTGACCGACCGCGACATTTGCATGGCCGCCTATACCCAGGGCAGACCGCTGGAAGAGATACGGGTCGAGACAGCCATGTCCCGCAAGCTCGTGTCCTGCACCACCGAGGACGAACTGGGCTCCGCAGCGCAGTTGATGCGGCAGAAACGCACGCGCCGGCTCCCGGTGGTCAATCAGGACGGAGCATTGGTCGGGTTGCTATCGCTGGACGATCTCGCCTGCGAGGCTGCGCGGCCGCTTCGCGGCGGGGTAAATGACGCGCTGAGAAACCTGGTGCTGGAAGTGCACCTGTCAATTAACCGCGGACGCGTGCGCCTGCACCCGCCTGCATAGAGTCAAGGGGCACGAATGCCGGAGCTGCATCAGACTCTGTGGAACTTAGAATCCGAAGATCTCGGCGCGTTGGTCGAGCTGGCTTTGGACCTGCGAAATTGCTGGAACCACTCGACCGATCCGCTGTGGAGGAAGATCGACCCGGAACTATGGGAACTCACCCATAATCCGTGGGTCGTTCTGCAAACCTCCTCCCGGACCAGACTTGAGTCGCTCCGCGGCGATCCGGAATTCCGGGATCAGCTTAAGGAGCGCCTGGAAAGACAGCGCCGCACTCTCAAAAGTCCTGCATGGTTTCAGCGCGCTCATGGTAGCCCGCCATTAAATTGCGTCGCCTACTTCAGCATGGAATTCGGGCTCAGCGAAGCACTCCCCATCTACTCAGGCGGACTAGGCAATGTCGCCGGCGATCAGTTAAAGGCCGCCAGTGACCTTGGCGTTCCGCTCGTCGCGGTCGGGCTGCTCTATAGCCAAGGCTATTTTCGCCAGATCATCGACGCCGACGGCAGCCAACGCGCATCATACCCCTACAACGACCCCGGCCAGATACCTGTAACCCCGGTGCGCGATAAGGACGGCGAGTGGCTCAGGTTGAGCGTCATCTTGCCGGGTCAAAAACTCTGGCTACGCGCCTGGCAGGTACAGGTCGGCCGCCTGAGACTTTATCTACTCGACAGCAACGACCCGGCGAACGCGCCGGTTTATCGCGGCATCACCAGCGAACTCTACGGCGGCGGACCTGAACTCCGGTTGACACAAGAACTGGTGCTCGGGATCGGCGGCTGGCGGCTGTTGCGCGCCCTCGGGATCAAACCGGACGTTTGCCATCTGAACGAAGGCCATGCGGCATTCGCGGTGCTCGAGCGCGCACGAAGCTTTATGGACGACAACGGTCAATCCTTCGAAATTGCGCTGGCCATATCGCGCGCTGGCAATCTTTTTACAACCCACACGCCGGTTGAGGCCGGCTTCGATCGCTTCGCTCCCGCTTTGATAACCCGCTTCCTCTCGCGCTACGCCGAAGACCGGCTTCACCTGGATCTTCCGCGTCTCCTGGCCCTGGGCCGCCTGCATCCGGACCGTCAGGATGAGCCATTCAACATGGCCTATCTCGCCATTCGTGGCAGCGGAGCAATCAACGCTGTCAGCCGCCTGCATGGCGCCGTGAGTCGGCGAATCTTCCAGCCTCTCTTTCCCTGCTGGCCCGAGCTAGAGGTCCCGGTCGGACATGTCACCAACGGAGTCCACACACCGACTTGGGATTCCGCGGCTGCCGATGCGCTATGGACGCAGACCTGTGGCCGCGAGCGTTGGCGCGGAACCATGGAGACTGTCGGAGATGATATACGCCGAGCCCCGGACAGCGCGCTGTGGGAACTTCGCGCCAAGCACCGTCTCGAATTGGTTCGCTTCGTGCGAGAGCGGCTCGCCAGCGAGTTTGCCACTCGCGGCGGAGATCCAAAAACCGCCGAGAGCATTTTCGATCCAGACACTCTGACGCTGGGCTTCGCCCGCCGCTTTGCAACCTACAAGCGCCCCAATCTGCTCCTGTATGACCCCCAACGCCTCGTTTCCATTCTGACCAATCCTCAACGTCCGGTTCAACTGGTGATGGCCGGCAAGGCCCATCCGCAAGACATCGCCGGCCAGGCGCTGGTCAAGGCCTGGGTTGATTTCGTCCAGCGGATCGACGTGCGCCGCCACGCTGTCTTTCTCAGCGACTACGACTTGGTGCTGGCCGAGCGGCTGGTACAGGGCGCCGATCTATGGATCAACACTCCTCGCCGGCCTTGGGAGGCATGCGGCACCAGCGGAATGAAAGTGCTCGTCAATGGCGGCCTCAATCTGTCGGAACTGGATGGTTGGTGGGCCGAAGCGTACTCGCCCCAGGTCGGCTGGGCATTGGGCGATGGCAAGGAGCATGGCGATGACCCGGGCTGGGACGCGGCCGAAGCCGAAGAACTCTACGATACTCTGGAGAAGAAGGTCATTCCGGCGTTCTACAACCGCGGCAGCAATGGCATCGCCACCGAGTGGGTCGCGCGAATGCGTCAAAGCATGTCACGCTTGACCCCGCTCTTTTCGGCCAATCGGGCGGTGCGCGAGTACACGGAGAAATATTATCTCCCTGCTGCTGCGGCATATCATGAGCGGGCAAGCGACCAAGGCGCCTACGGCGGATCCCTGCTCCAATGGAAACAAGAGTTGGCCGAGCATTGGGCGTCGCTGAAGTTCGGTGAGCTTCGCGTCGAGAGCTCTCCACAAAAGCACTCGCTGCGGGTTGAGGTGCATCTCGGAGAGCTGCGTGCGGACTGGGTGCGCGTACAACTTTATGCGGATCCGCTCGACGCCGAGCCCCCGTTTCTATCGGAAATGACGCACGGTGACAGCGCCGAGCCTTCTGCAGGATGGCGCATCTATGCCGCCGATGTCCCCGCTTCGCGCCCTGCATCGGACTACACACCTCGCATCGTTCCGTCGCATTCCGGAGTGAGTATTCCGCTCGAAGATGCTCACATCCTGTGGCGCCGCTAGTTCGCGCGCTTGTTCGATATCCGAACCAGTGCCACAACTATGAAAATCCCGCCCCCAGGAGGATCTCACTATGGCCAAACACGGACGTCTCAACCTCGGCAATGCAGAATACTCGATGCCGGCGGACGCCGCCGCGTATCAGCGCCCGCCGTTCTACTATCGCAACACTCGCTCGATCGCGGTCGCGTTCGAAACCGACCTCGAAGCCGCGTTGGAAGCATTGCCGGCGCCGCTGGCGCTGAGCGAGCCGGCCACTGCGATACTTTCGTTCTACGAATATCCGTGGACCACTTTGGGTCCTTACAACGAAGCGATTCTTTCGCTCCTGGCCGAGCACAAGGGCCGCCCGATGAACTACGTCATGCACATCGCGGTGACCACCGAGCCGCCGATGCTGGCCGGGCGCGAAATCTGGGGTTTTCCGAAGAAGCTCGCGCAAATTGAATTCAAAAACGATCGCGACATGATCTATGGAACGCTCGAACGTCCGCCAGGCATCCGCCTCGCCAGCGCGATCGTTCGCCCGGAGCGGCCGGCCGGCAACGGCCATTCCGCCGCGCCGCCGCCGGTCAGCATGCGCCTGATTCCTTCGCCCGAAGAGAACGGACGTCCGTCATGCGCCGAGATCATCGAGACGCACGCCGAAGTCAGGGTAATCGAGGCATGGACCGGCGTCGGCTCGATCGCTTTCGCCGAAAGCTCGCGCCTGGACCCGTGGAACCGGCTGCCGGTCAAGCGGGTGATTGGGGCGAGCTACATGCTTAGCGACATGACGCTCGGCTTCGGAAAGGTGATCGATCATCTCGAATAGAGCGCGACTATCCAACCCGGCTAAATCATGAATCCGCCGTCAACGCTGATGACCTGTCCGGTCACCGCGCTGGCGGCGTCGGATGCGAGCAGCGCCGCCATCGCGCCCAATTCATCGGGCTCGACGATTCGCTTCTGGATGTTCTGGCTCTCGGCGAATCGTTTGGCCTCGGCCGCACTCACCCCCATCATCGCGCCCAGCATGTTCCAGTCCACCATCCTGGTGTTGGTCCATCCGGGACATAGCACGTTCACATTGATGCCGTGCGGGGCGGCGGCATAAGCAAGCGACCGCGTGAAACCGATCAGGCCGTGCTTGGCGGCCGAGTAGGCCAGCGGGCCGCCGCCGTTTTTCGCATAGCCGGAACCGATGCTGATGATGCGGCCCCACTTCTGCTTGATCATGTAGGGGAGCGCGGCGTGAGTCGCATAGAATGCCTGGGTCAGGTTCATGAACAGGTTGTCCTCGAACGCGCGCGGGTCATGATTGAGCGGATCGAGGTGCAGCGGGTTCTCCGCGATCACGCCGCCCGCGTTGTTGATCAGAATGTCGAGACCGCCGAGTTTGCCCGCAGCCTCATCGACGCCGGCGGTAATCTGATCGCGGTTCATCACGTCGATGATGACCGCGAAACCGCGCGGCCCGCGCTCCTTTATCTCGGTGGCGACTGCGTCCAGCTCGCCCTGCGAGCGAGAGGCGACCGCGACCTCGGCGCCCGCGTCGGCCAGCGCCAGCGCCATCGAGCGGCCAATCCCGCGGCCGCCGCCCGTTACCAGCGCACGCCTTCCATGCAGATCGATCAGTTGTTTCATTTTTCGCCGGCTCCACTTGTCGAATCGGGCTTTCCCGAGTTGAATCGTTTTGTCTCATCTATCCGCAGACCTTTGCAAATGGACGAAGCGCCGGGAGAGCCATGCTGCCGGCCGCCTCCGCTTTTCATCAACTGATCGAGATCGTTGCGCTTGTCGGCGCGACTGCGGTCGGCGTAAGCTTCCGCCGGGCAGCGCTATCGGGTCAGCGGAACTGCAGCAAACCGAATCTGATGCGGTGGGTCTCCCATCCCGCGGCGGCCCTATTTAGCTGGAGGAATAGTCGATGGAATTCAAAGAAGTAGTAGGGCGGCGCCGATCGATCCGTTACTTTCAATCGTGGCGCAAAGTCGAACGCGAAAAGATCCAGATCATGCTGGAGGCGGCGCGGCTCGCGTCATGCGCGGTCAACGCGACCTTTCTGAAAGCGATCGTCGTGATTCGGGACAATATCCCCCGTGAAACGCTCGAGGCGCTCAAGACCCCGGTCTCCGCACTCACCATCGAGCTGGCCCCGGTGCACATCTACACTTACGTCGATATGGCGGCGTACAAGGGGGCGCAGGCGCGGCTGAAGAAGCTGGTCGATGTCGGCGCGTTGAACGCCACCCACGGCTGGAGCCATAAGTTCGTCGATGAATTCGTTTGGCCGAACATTCTGAAGCCGCTGGCCGACAACCCGAACCTGGCATCGGTGGCGGCATCCGCCGCATCGGACGCGGGCATCGCGATTTGCCAGGCTATGCTCGCCGGCGTTGACGAGGGACTTGGCGTCTGCCTGACCGCCTTTCAGCACGACGCGATCAACAAGCTGGTGAAGGCGCCCAAGGAATGGATTCCGCTATTTGTGCTGCTGGTCGGTTATCCGGCGGAGTCGTGGGAGGCAGGCGGACAGCGTCCGCGTCCGCCGCTGGAAGAGATCTTCTTCGAGGGCGAATACGGAAAGCCCTTCAAGGCCGACCCCAACGTGACCGAGCAGATGAAGGCGGCAAAGATGATCCAGGCGCCGGCGCCGCTGCCGTGGCGAAAAGAGGAAATCAAAGCGCTCGCGCGGATGTTCGGTCTTCCCGAGTAAGCTGCGTCGAGCCGCGCAATCGGCCGACGGAATCACGCGCAACTCGAAAATAACGATGGCGTCAATAAATAAACCGCTCGAAGAGTACGACTCGGTCAAGACCTGGTACCAGGAACTGCGCGAGCAATCGGGCGTCGAGCCCAACGAGGATAAATCGAGGCTCGAACTGCTTGCAGAGTTCTGCGCTACGCTCGAACTTGACCCCGACGCGATCGTCGCCGCCTGCCTTTTGAGGAAAGAGGGCAAGGAAACCAAGATCAGCATCAAGGGCAGGCGCTCGATGGCGGAACGCATAACCGATTTTCAGGCGAAAGGCGGCGCCGAAGGTCGTGAACAGGCCAAGCGTGGAAACACCATCCGAAGTTTCCTGATTCACAACGGCATCCTGCTGCAGTCCGGGATCCAAATCTGAATCGCAGCGCTGCCGGCAACTCGAGAGGTTCGGGAGAATTGAGCAAATGCGGATTCTGGAAGAAGGCAAAGCCGGCTATCTGAAAGTCGACCCCGACGGTTATCGGGCGAGCGTGCGGGACCATAAACCGCATCAGATGGTCTCGAAATTGATGACTCACAAAGAGGCGGTCGAGCGCTTCGTGCGCGACGGCGACTACCTCGCCTACGACTGCAACTACTTTCAGCGGGGACCGTCGTCGCTGATTCGCGAGATCATCCGCCAGCGCAAAAAAAATCTGTGGCTGTGCGGCAAGTTCACCTATGTCGCGGTTGCGCTGCTGGTTGAATCGGGATGCGCCGATCGGGTCGACATCGGCTTCATCGGCTTCGGCCCGTGGATCGCGCGCGCGGTGCGCGAAAAGAAGTGCACCATCTACGAGTACTCCAATGCGCTGATGACGCTGCGGCTGAAGGCCGGCGCAATGGGAATCCCCTTCATGCCCACGCGCAGTTTCGGCGGGACCGACGGATTTCAGCATTCGGGCTGCAAAACCGTCGAGGACCCCTTCACCGGAAAACCGGTTCTCCTGGTCCCGGCGCTCAACCCCGATGTCTCGATCATTCACGTTCATCAGGCCGATGAGTTCGGCAACGCGCGCGTCTTCGGCACCGGCATCGCGCACGCGGAATGCGCGCTCGCGTCGAAGCGGGTGATCGTGTCCGCCGAAGAGATCGTCGCGACCGACGAATTCCGGCGCGATCCGGCTCGCACCTCGATCGCGCACTTCACCGTGGACGCGGTCGTGCACGCTCCATTCGGCGCCTACCCGGGAACCGTGCAGGGATACTACGCGTCGGATCCGATGGGAGTCATCGAAGCGATGGGCGCGATGTTCCGCGGCGATTTTACCGAGTACCTCAAGAAGCACGTGTACTCGGTGGCTTCGCACGATGAGTACCTGCAGAAAGTGGTGGGAACCGAAAAACTGGCCGAGATCCGCCGCCGCGAAACCATCCGGGAGGGCTATGCCTCGTGAGCACCCCAGCTACCGACTTCAATGAGCGCGAATTCGTCATCTGTCAGATCTCGCGCCTGGTTGACGACAAGTACATCTACTGGGTTGGCGGCGGCGGCGAGCCGATGAACTCTGTCCTGCTCGCCAAGCGAATGAGCGCGCCCAACCTCCAGTACCTGACTGAGGATGGCTGCGTCGGGCCCGAGGCTCAGGTGCCGTTCGATCCCCTGATGACGATGATCAGCTCGCCCGCCAATTATCGCGCGCTTCAGTGGGGCACCATGAATTACGCCGCCGACCTCGCGCAACTCGGCTACGTCGATTACGGCATCCTCGCGACGCTTCAGGTCGATCGCTACGGAAACGTCAATTCCACCGTGGTCGGCAAATATGAAGGTGGCGAGGGCCGGCGCTTCGGCGGTCCCGGGGGCGCCGACAGCATCGCGGCGCTCGCATGGCGCACAATCCTGGTCACCGATCAGCAGAAGCGCAAGTTCGTCGAGCGCGTGGACTTCATTTCGTCGCCGGGTTTTCTCGACGGTCCCGGCGCCCGCGAGCGCCACGGCCTTCCACCCGGGACCGGCCCATGGCGGGTTTATACACCTTGGGCGATGTTCGGGTACGGACCCGATTGTCAGCTCATGCTGCAAGCCATCGCGCCCTTCGTCACGCTCGAACAGGTGCTCGAGGAAATGAGTTTCAAGCCCGCGATCGCGCCCAAGCTCGAGATTCTCGAAGTGCCGACTGAAGAGGAACTCATGATTTTGCGCACGCAAATCGACGTGGCAGGCCAAGTCACGGACCGCGGGCGATGGATCGAGTTCAAGGACGGGAAGTACCGATTCGCCGCGCGCTAGTTCAGACAGGCCACCCCCGAAACGCGGAACGAACCGCTCGTAGGCAGTGGAATGCGGGTTGAGAAGCAATATGTTGTTAAGACCGTGGCTCTGTTTATTGGTATAGCGTATGCACTTGTCTGGTATAGAACCCCATATATAGCAGCTGGGAAAGGCTGGCTTAGTCTCTACTTGCCGGCGATGTCTCTGATATTTCCCGCCATACTCTTACTCACGCTCTATTCTGACAACACTCCATGGTTAAGTCTGGCGTACTGCTTCCCGGGCTTAGCGATCGGCGTTTCCATCGATGTCCTACTCTTCCACAGCAAGGTATCGAGAATTGCATGGCTATTCGAGCTCATAGGCCTTTGTGTGATTGTCGCACCGGTCGTCATCTGCGGCACCGCGCTCGGCTGGTGGAATCGCAAGAGGCGGGCAAAATTCCGGCAGGGGATTTGAGAACGCAGATCGACCCGCAGGGGGCGGGTCGATCATGCGGACTTTTCGTCTGGAATCAGACGCATGCCCTCTTTCAACACCCGACGTAAATACACCAATCATTTGTCCACGAGACTATTCGAGGGTCTTCTACCCACTTAATCATAATAGAATGGTGAGCTAAAATTCGCGCCAACTCTAGACCGGCTGGCGGAAGGACGCTCGAATCATTGACAACTATACAGAAGCCGCTAACTCTTAGATCGATATCCGTCTGAAACCAATCTACATCCCATCCAGAATTCTTGAGGATTTGAAAGAGCCAGACCCTGTCAACGGAACCGGCGTTGATCTGATTTCTTCCTTGACTATATGGCACTGCGAATTTCACAACGAACTCCGGGTGAAAACGAGATAGCTCTTGCGCTAGAGAGGCAGCGGTGGCGGCGGGCGGCGGTTGGCAGGTTCGAGTCTTCCGAGGCGAAATTGCTCGGCCCACCAAAAATAGACCTCCGACCGCCATCGACGAGAACAATAGCGCCGCTAGGACCGCGAATTTAGTTGTGCCTTTGCGGATCACCGCGAACACCTGTTCGAACGTCTTGGGGTGAAACGCGCGTTCAACTACGTGACCATGTTACCAGCTAGGCATTACCTCGCGCTACGAACAAACGGGAATCCGATGAGGTGTAAATCTGTCCGGCCGAGGTAGCTCGGGTAAAGGGATTGGATACGGTCTATCCCATGGATCGTTTGGATTCGGAGTGTATGGTGGCAGAGGAATGAAACGAGGCGGCCCCGGCTTAGGTACAGGCGGCATATCAAACGGTCCCGGCTGTGTTGGTTTTTGCTGCGGCGGTATCGGCACTATGAACGATACTTCGAGGGGGGCAATTTCGTCCGCAGCGGTGAAGCTGCTACACGCGGTGTTCCCTGAAATCTGCGGTCCCGCGGACCCTTCGGTCGGAATCAGACCGTTCGGGATACCCAAGATAACCGGATACAGCGGATGGCGGGCATGCATCAACTGCCGCGGCGTCGGAGGCGCGCTGCTGCCGCCAAACAGGTCCTCGAAAAAGCCGGCTATTTGCCGCCGACAATCCGTAACTAGATCCCCAGAACGTGAATCGACACCGCGGCCGCTTCGCCGCGAACCATGCCGCCTCCATTCTCAGTAAGCCCGACCTTCGGATTTTTGACTTGCCGCTTTCCGGCTTCGCCGCGCAACTGCCAGAAGATTTCGCAGATTTGCGCCACTCCCGTCGCGCCCACCGGATGACCTTTGGCGAGCAGCCCGCCCGACGTATTCACCGGTATGGGGCCGGAAATTTCAGTGACGCCTTCATCGATCATCTTCCCGCCCTCGCCGGGCTTGCACAGGCCGAGTTCCTCGTAGGTCATCAACTCGGCCGGCGCCGACGCATCATGCAGTTCGATCACGCTGAGATCTTCGGGTCCGACCCCCGCCTTCTCGTAGGCCTGCTTCGCGACCCGCGGCACCACGCCCGGCTGGTCGGCGCCATGATCGCTTCCCGACGACAACAGCGACGCGAGAACCTTGACCGGCTTGCTCGTATAACGATGGGCGATCGATGATGCGCACAGAATCGTCGCTGCGGCGCCGTCGCCTATGGGCGAACACATCAGCCGCGTGAGCGGGTCGGCCACCATCGGAGAGCTCAAAATGTCCTCCAGGCTGTAAACCTCTTGATACTGCGCGTGCGGATTCAGACTGCCGTTGCGATGGTTCTTCACCGCGATGCGTCCGAACTGCTCGCGGGTGGTGCCGTAGCGCATCATGTGCGCGCGGGCGCCCGCCGCATAAAAGTCCATGAACATCGAGCGCGATTCTCCCGCGCCCCCCGCCTTGCTGGGCGCCTCGCCGCGAGCTTCGCGCTCGGCCTGGAGCCGGGCCTGTTGCGCATTCATGTCGGCGAGCAGTTGCTGCACCAATTCCACATCGACGGCCCCGCTGAATCCCGCGAACGTGCGCTTCTTATCCGCGTGGTAAAGCTTCTCCATGCCCAGCGCGAGCACCACGTCGTACATGCCCGACGCGACATACAGCGCCGCCAGATGAAACGCCGTCGAGGAGCTGGCGCATGCATTCTCGCAGTTGACGATCGGGATGCCGCCGATGCCCATCTCGAGCAGCACGCCGTGTCCG
>VFSW01011596.1_pt1 | contig 12370 bp, 10 predicted proteins | sample 5358111 | NCBI WGS metagenome assembly VFSW01 (sample SAMN11554181, study PRJNA540505) | mine drainage metagenome | isolation source: sediment from site ElyBrook_90M | place: USA: Ely Copper Mine, Vershire, VT | collected 2017
TTGGAACTGGAACTTCGCGCAATGAGCGGCTTTCTCGGAATCGCGGCGCAGGCCACCGGGGTTGCCGGTGCGGTCAGCAGCGCCATGGGCCTGGGGCAGACGGACGTTACGCTGGGAGGCTTCACGTTCTCGGGCGCCACGTTCGCCGTCCCCGGCACGATGCGGTGGGGCGTCCAGCAGCGGACGGCGCGGCATGTCCTGCCGGGCGGCACCGTCACCATCGACGCGATGGGCGCGGACTGGCCGCCGATCTCATGGCGGGGCATCTTCGACGGCCCGGGCGCCACTGACCAGGCGACGGCTCTTGCCACGCTGGCGAAGGCTGGGGCACCGCTGACATTGGCGTGGCTCGACCGGACGTTCCTCGTCGTCATCAGGCAGTTCGCCGCCGATGATGCAACGCAGGGCTGGGTGCCGTACCAGATCACATGCGAGGTGGTGACCGACTCCGATCAGCTCTATGGGCCACCAGCGCCGCCCTCGCTCGATGAGCAGGTCACATCCGACATCAGCGATGCCGTCGGATTCAACATCGTGGACGCGGCGGGACAGGCGGCGTCGGCGTTGAGTACGGTGTCGCAGTTGGCCGGCGTGGCGGGGGCCTTCACGCGCGGTTCGGGTGCGTTCACGCAACTGGCGAGCGCCGCAGCGATTGCCGGAGGCGTCGTGGACGGCGCGATCCCGCTGGCCGAGGGCGCGTTGAACGGGCTGGGAACCGTCACCGATGGCGCTGCGGCGGCGACGAACTGGCTGACGACTGCGGCAACGCAGGCCGGCAATCTGGCGCAGGCGACGGCATGCGATGCCAGCGTGGGCCGGATCGAGGCCAATCTGGCGGGGGCGAGCGCCTAATGCAGACCATTACCGTGATCGGTGGCGATCTGTTCCACATCGCCGCGCAGTATCTTGGCGACGCGACGCAGGCGGTGCGGATTGCGCAGCAGAACGGCATCGTGGACTTCTTCCTGGCAGGGCAGGTGACGCTGGTAATCCCCGACGTTGACCCGACCGCCACCGGCGGCGTCCCGCCGCAGTAGCCATGCCGGTCAACAACCCGACGCCTGCGCCGGCCGTTCGGCGGCCTCGGCCGCGCGTGATGGTGGGGAATACGCCGCTGCCCGGCTGCGTCGGCGTGTCTGTCACGTCCACCAACAACTACACCGGCGACACCTTCCATGCCGACTTCGCCCCGCTGGTCGGGCTGGCCGGAACCGGGAGCTTGGCGTGGTGGGCCTCGCAGGACTCGATCCGGGTTGACGTGCAGATCGGCCTGGTGCCGGACCGGGGCGCCGAGTCGCAGGCGGTGTGGCAATCCATGCTGATCGGCGTTGTGGATCAGGTCAGCGTCGATCCGATTGCCGGCACCGCTTCGATTGATGGCCGCGACCTGACGGCGCTCATGCGGGACAGCGGCAAGGGCGGCTTCGATGTCAACCAGACGAGCAGCCAGATTGTTACCCAGATCGCGCAGATGAACGGGCTGACCCCGGTGGTGACGGCAACCACAACCATCGTGGGCCGGTATTACGAGGTCGATCACGGGCGCACCGGGCTTTCCACCGCGCACCACGTCGCGAATCAATGGGATGCGGTTGTGGAACTGGCCCGCCTGGAGGGCTTCGATGCCTTCGTGCAGGGGACCGAATTGCATTTCCAGCCGCCGGCTGACGAATCATCCGACCCGTGGGTGTTGTCGGCAAGCGGCGCCACGGCCGGCGCGCCGGCCAATGCGAACGTGCTGAGCCTGTTGGCCTCCCGCGCGCTGCACATCGCCAGGGGCGTGAAAGTGGTGGTGAAGTCGTGGCACAGCAAGCAGGCCAAGGCGATTGCATCGACGCAAAGCACAGACGGCGTGGATCCGCAGACCTATACGCTGATCCGCCCCGGCTTGACGCAGGATCAGGCCGACAACCTGGCCAAGCGCACCCTGGCCGAGATCACCAAGCATGAGCGGACTATCTCGGCCAGCGCGCCGGGCGACCTGCTGCTGACACCGCGGCTGATCGTTCGGTTGGAAGGGACCGGCACCGGGTTCGATCAGACCTACTACCCGACGCAGATCAACCGCCGGCTCGGCAATGGGTTCACGATGGACTTCACCGCCAAAAACCAATCGCCCCAGGTGCTCGCCAGCGCCGGCGCGGGGTAGGAGCGTCGATGCAATCCTTCTGGGATGCGGTCGCGCGCCGCGCTGCGCAGATGGACGCACAGCGCGGCCAACCGCGGTTTGCGACGGTGGCGAGCTACGACCCGAATACGGGGGCGGCGCAGGTGCTGATTCAGCCGGAGGGCGTGCTGTCCGGGTGGCTGCCGGTGCTGTCGCACTCGGTTGGGGCTGGATGGGGGATGCACGTGCCGCTGGCCGCCGGAGACCAGGTGTTCGTCATTCCCCACGAGGGGAATGCCGACCATGGCGTTGTCGTCGGTGGCGGCTTTTGCGCCGTGGCGCGCCCGCCCCACGGCACCGGCGGGGCCGCGGTGCGGCGGTCAAGTGCGGGAGCGGTCATCCAGTTGCAGACCAACGGCCAGGCCGTCATCCGCGACCCGAGCGGCACCACCCTGACGTTCACCAATGACGGCAACCTGGTGCTGCAAGGCAACCTGCATGTCAGCGGCGACATCACCGACCGGAATGGCGCGTATGGAGCACTCAACGACCTTCGTGATGCCTACAACGCGCACGAGCATGGCGATGTCCAGAATGGCGTCGGCAAGACCAGCACCACGGACCATGCGGTGACATGACGGACATCTCGCACATGATCGGTTCGGACATCTCGATCGGCCCGACCGGCGACCTGGCTTCGGTTGACGTTCCCGACCTGACGACGCAACGGGTGCTGCGTCGGCTGCTGACCAATCCGGGCGATTACCTCTGGCAGATCGGCTACGGCGGCGGCTTGCCGCGCATGGTGGGTCAGCCCGCCAATGTGCCGGCCATTACCGGCATCATCCGCTTGCAGATGTTGCAGGAGGCCGCGGTGGCGCAGAATCCGCACCCCACCGTCACCGTCTCGTCCTCGCCGGACGGCACGGTGTTCGCGCAGGTGCAATACACCGATGCGGCGACCGGCGCGGCGCAGGTGCTTTCGGTTCCGCTGTCGTAGGGGGACGTTCTGGTGCTCCAGCTTCTGACGTTCACGACCCTGGTACAGCGGTTCGCCGCCTCGGTGCAGTCTTCGGCTTCCGCGCTGATGGACTTCACGGTGGGAAGCATCCTGCGTGCGCTCGCCGAGGCCAACGCCTCGATCGCGCTGTGGATGCAATGGCTGATCCTGCTGGTGCTGGCGAAGACCCGCGCCGCGACCAGCGTAGGGCCGGACCTCGATTCGTGGATGGCCGATTTCACGCTGACGCGGATGCCGGCGGTCGCCGCGACCGGCACGGTGACGTTCTCCCGCTTCACGCCGACCACCAGCGCGCTTGTGCCGGTCGGCGCCAACGTCAAGACGGCGGACGGCGCGCAGACCTTCCAGGTGATCGCCGACTCCACTCAGCCAACGTGGAATGCCACACTCAGCGGCTATCTGATCCCGGCCGCGACATCATCCGCCACCGCGACGGTACAGGCGATGGTCGCGGGCGCGGGCGGGAACGTCCTGGCCGACACGGTTTCGCTGCTCGCCACCGCGATCCCCGGCGTTGACACGGTGAACAATGCCGCGTCGTTCGGCAACGGCATGGACGCCGAGAGTGATGCTGCGCTCCGCACGCGGTTCGCCAACTTCATCGCGACGCGGAGCCGGGCGACGTTGGCTGCCATCGCCTACGCGATCTCCATCGTGCAGCAGGGCCTCTCCTGGACCATCCAGGAGAACGTCAACACCCTCGCCGCCTACACGCCCGGCAATTTCGTGGTGACGGTCGATGACGGCACCGGCAGCCCGCCTTCCTCGCTGCTGACCGCCGTGGGCACGTCGATCCAGGCGTATCGTCCGGTGGGCAGCACCTTTGCCATCCAGGCTTGCAGCCTGTTGACCGTCAACGTGGCGCTGACCATCACCGTGGTCGCGCCGGGCGTGAAGGCCACGCTCCAGCCGCTCGTGCAGGCCGCCATCACGGCCTACATCAACGGGCTGGGCATGGGCGTCACGCTGCCGTTCTATCGGGTTCCCGGCGTGGCGTTCGGGGTGGATCCGACCATCACCGATGTTACCGCCGTCACGGTGAACAGCGGCACGGCGGACATCGTGCCGACCGCGGCGCAGCGGTGCGTTGCCGGCACCGTCACGGTCAACTGACGTGCAGGGCGATCAGAACGACATGGCGGCCCGGATGCGGGCCGCGCTGCCGACCGGGTGGTTCCCCGACGTTTCGCCTGTGCTCGATGCGGTGCTGGCAGGCTTCGGCTCCGTGTGGGCCGCGGTGTTCGGCCTGTATGTCTATCTGGTGGCGCAGCTTCGCATCGCCACGGCGACCGGCGGCACGCTCGACATGATCGCGTGGGATTTCTTCGCTGCCCGGCTATATCGCCGGCCCGGCGAGGCGGACCCCGCGTTGCGGGCGCGCATCGGCCGCGAGATGTTCCGCGAGCGCGCCACGCGGCATGCGGTGGTGCAGGTGTTGACCGATCTGGTGGGCAAGGCCCCGGTGGTGTTCGAGCCGGCCTACACCTACGACACAGGCGGCTACGCGGCGGCGGGGAGTCTGGTGGGCACCGGCTTAGCCTACAACCGGGCGGGCGGCTACGGCTCCATGATGCTGCCGTTTCAGTTCTTCGTGGTGGCGTTCCGCGGCTCGATCTCCCCGATTGCCGGCGTGATGGGCTACTGGTACGGCTCCGGCTGGGCGGGTGGCGGCTACGGCGCCGGGGCCATCGAGTATGTGAATCCGTCCCAATTCGATGGGCAGATCACCGATGCCGCCATGCAGGCGGCGGTGGCTTCGGTGCTGCCGGCGGCGACCATCGCATGGATGGCGATCGTTGACAGTTCGCCATGGACCGTCCCGCCCAACCCGGTGACCGGACTCGCGGCAGGATGACGATCACGGCAACCTCGATCGACCTGTCGTGGTCGCCCCCGGTTGGGGGCGGCCCGGTGGACGTTTATGTGGTGATGTATCGCGACGCGGGCTCGGGCGCGTTCGCCCCGCTGGTCGAACTGGTGGGCACAACCAGTTACAGCGTCACGGGGCTGGTGCCGACCACATCCTACGATTTCATGGTCTATGCGCAGAATGGGGCTGGGCCGGGGCAGGCTTGCGTCGTGACGCAGGCGACGCTCGGCTTGGTTCCGAACGCGCCGGGGAGCTTCACTGCATCTGCCGGCTCGCCGGCCTACAGCGCCGTCAATCTGACGTGGGCCGCTCCCGGCACCGACAGCACGCATGGGCCGGCAGCCAGCTATCAGGTCAGCTACCGGGTGAACGATACCGGCAGTTGGACCGTGGGGCCTACGGTGTGGGTGGGCACCAGCACGACGGTATCCGGCCTGGCGCACGACACGCTGTATGGCTTCAAGGTGGATGCGATCAACTCGGCCGGCGTGAACGTGTCTGGTGCGACCACAACGCTGACCACGGACTATGCGCCGCCGAACGCGCCGGCGCCCCCAGCCGTCACCGCCGTACCGGATGGCACCACGAGCAAGCTGACGGTCATCTGGTCGGCTCCGGCCACCGATGGCACGCACGACGCGGCGACGGGATACAACCTGCGCTACAGCGTGCATGCGGCTGACACATGGACCACGCTGACCGCGGTGAGCAGCGGGGCAGTGATAACCGGCCTCGCGTCGGGCACGTCCTATGACGTGCAGGTGCAGGGCACCAACGGCTCGACGACATCGCCGGGAGCGTGGTCGAGCAGCGGGACGGCGAGCACGTATTCGTCCACCGTTGCGTGGGGCATAAGCGGGGCGCCGCAATCATCGTTCGTGCATGGCTCCGGCAACGTCAACGGCGTCAGCAGCGCCGGCATGAACGCCGATTTCTCGATCAACCCGCCGGGCGTCGATTTCGCCATGGCGGCATCGAACACCACGATCCCGGTCACGGGATTGCAGTCGGTCTCGTATGCCGGCCCGGCCTACCAATGGGCTGCCTATTACCCGGTGCCGTCGCCGCCCGGCACCTACTACTTCTGGGCGTTCGCGACCGATGGCAGCGGCGCGTTGGTTTCCTCGGTAATCACCGTCACCTGACCGTGTGAGGTATCATGCTTGGAATCATCCGGCGCGGCGCGTTGGGCGCGGTGCTGTTGCTTGCGCTCATCATCCCGGCATCCGGGGTCGGGCCGAACCGCGAAAGCCTTGCGCCGGATGTCGCCGGCGGCATGTCGGTTGCGTCCACCCAGGTTGCGGCGAACACCACGGCGATCGTCATCAAGGCGCAGCCGGGACTGCTGTATGGCGTTGCCGCATGGAACAACAGCGGCACCATCTATTACGGCAAGGTCTATGACGCGGCCTCGGGCACCTGCGGGACCGGGACGCCGAAGGATCGGTTCATGATCCCGGCAGCCACCAGCGGTGGGGCCGGGTTCGTGTTCGCGGTGGGGCCGATCGGCGTCACCTATGCGAATGGCATCCTGCTTTGCGTCACGGCAGGCTACGCCGACAGCGACACGACAAGCCCGGCCGCGAGCACGGCGGCTGTCTCGATCTATTTCAACTGATGCACAGGCGCTGGATGCTGGGCGCCCTGGCGGCGTTGTTCGTGCGCCGCGCCGGGGCGCACACGATGCTGCTGGGCGGCGTGGGGCGTGGCGCGGCGGTGCAGGTCAACTATGCGATGGGTAGCGGCTACCAGCCCTATGCCGGCGGGACCACCTATGCGCACGCATCGACGGTAAGCTCAGCCAACGTGTGCGACAAGAGCGCCGCGGTGGACGGCAGCCATACGGTGCCGGCAAACGTCTATTTCGGGTGGAGCACATCTTCCACGGGCGCCCCGAGTTCGCTTGCCGGGCTGACGGTCGCCACGGGCCAGTTCACGAACGGCGGCCACAATTACTGGTATGCGTATAACGTGCCGACACCGGCAACCGCCGGGACGTATTACTTCTGGGCGGTTGAGACCAACGCCGGTGGAACCATCGTTGCCAGCGCAGTGCAAGCAACCACGGTGAACGGCTCCACGCCGGTCGCCTTCACCATCACATGAATCTCGGGGCGCCTTCGGGCGCCCTTTCGTTGTTGAACACTGGAGAAGACATGGACCGCATCATCGTCTATCCCGGCGCGCTTCCGTTGGACACCGACATGCTCAATGTCCAGCGCAACGCGATGATCTCGGACGGGTTGCTGGCGCAGGCGATGCTGGGAACCGGGACCGCGGTGGTGGGACTGGCATGCGCGCCGACATCCCCGGCGTCCATGGCCGTCAACATCGGCCCCGGCATGATCTCGTCGATGCAGACGGTGGACGCAACCGCCTTCGGTTCGCTGCCCGCGGACACGGCGGACTCGCTGGTCAAGGTCGGCATCAACCTGACCACCACCCTGTCATCCTCGCTCGGCACGATCACCGCCCCGGCCACGTCCGGGCAGTCGCAGGTCTATCTGATCTCGGTCGGGTTCACCGAGGCCGACAGCGGCTCAACGGTGTTGTCCTACTACGACGCGGCGAACCCATCGGTTGCCTACTCCGGCCCGGCAAACTCCGGGGCGCCGCAGAATACCCAGCGGACGCAGCGCGCGGCGCTGACGCTGACGGCCGGGACGCCGGCCACCACCGGGACGCAGGTCGCGCCCGCGACGCCGGGCAGCAATGTGGCGCTGTGGCAGATCACGGTCGCGTATGGCGCTGCCACGATCACGTCAGGCAACATAGTGGCGGCGCCTGGCGCGCCATTTGTCGGCGGCGGATCGGTGCAGCCGGGACGCCTGCTGAACGTGCAGAAGTGGACTGCCGCCGGGACTTATACCTACACGCCGACCGTTGGCACCAACAGCACGGTATGGGAGGTCCGCGGCGCGGGGGGGAGCGGCGGCGGAGCCGCGGCAACGACGGCCTCGACAAACTCGGCGGCGGCCTCCGGCGGCGGTTCTGGCGCCTTCGTGCGGCACCGCGCCACATCGGGGTTCGGCGGCGCGGCCATTGTCGTGGGGGCCGGTGGTGCCGCCCCGATTGCCGGCGCGAACAACGGCAGCAACGGCGCCGCATCGTCGGTCACAGCGACCGGCTTCACCTTGAACGCACCCGGCGGCGGATATGGGAATGGTGCCGCGGCCGGCACCACCAGCGCCATCACTGGCCCCGGTGCTCCGGGCGCGGTCGGCACCGGCGGCAACCTGCTGAACGTCACGGGCGACCAGGGCGGCCTCGGTTTGACCGTGGTGGCCGGCAGTTCCTTCTGGGGGGCGTCCGGCGATGGCGGCGAGGCCGATGGCGGTGGCGGCGCGACGGTCGGCACGACCAACGCAGGGGTTGCCGGAACGGCCCCAGGCGCCGGCGGCTCGGGCGCGGCCAGCGGATGCACGGGAGCCGGCGGCAGCGCAACAGCAGGCGGTGCCGGCGCGGATGGTGGCGTATGGGTTTGGGAGTTCTCGTAAGCCATGCCGACGATCGACGGTCTGCCGCCGGCCAGCCAGCCGGTTTCGGCTTCCGATGAGGTGCTGATTTCGCAACTCATCGGCGGCGAATACGTCACATCCAAGACCACGGTGGGCGCCATGCTGGCCGTGCTCACCGGGCTGGGACTGACGCCGGTGGGATTTCTCTCCGGGGGAGGGGTGCCGAGCGGCAGCCTGGGCGCGGATGGCTGGACCTATCTCAACGCCAGCAATGGCGATGTGTATCAGCGCACGTCCGGGACGTGGACGAAGATCGGCAGCATCGAGGGCACACAGGGGGTACAGGGAATCCAAGGCCCCCCTGGCGTTATCTCCGGCGCGGATATCAGCCTGGGACTGGTCACGCCGTCCGATGCTTCGCAGACGACGCTCGCCGCCGCGGTTTCCTCCCGCGCGCTGAAAAGCTCTCTCGGCTCGATCGCCTCACAGAATGCAGGCGCCGTTGCGATCACGGGTGGGACCGCGGATAACATCGTCATCGGCGGCGCGACGGCAGCGGCGGGACAATTCACCACCGGCAGTTTCAGCGGCAACGTCACGCAGACCGGCACCGGCTCGTTCAAGATCGCATCCGGCACGACGGCGCAGCGTCCCGACAGCGGGGCCGTTGGCGAAGTGCGCTACAGCACCAGTCTGCCGGGGTATGAGGCGGGTAGCGGGGGCGCCTGGGTGCCCATGCCGCATGGCGTTGCGCGGGCGGCCACGGTCGGCGCACTGCGCTCGCTCGATGTGAGCGGCTTCGGCTCCGCAAACTGCATCGCCAGCGTCGATGGCTACACCACGGCGGGCGACGGCGGCGGCGGTGAGTTCGACTGGACCGCCGCCAGCACCCTCGCTGACGATGGCGTGATGGTGTTCAAGCCGTCCGCGATATCGTCGAGCAATCCCGGCCGCTGGATCAGGCGGTTGCCTGCCGGGGTTCTGACGCCGGAGATGGCCGGCGCGGTAGGCGACTATGTGTTCCCCTACGGATCATCGACCGAATCCGGCACCGAGAACAGCGCGGCATTCCAAAGGCTATTCAACGCCGCTGGACTTAATACGGAGGTGCCCGGCGGCAATTACAATGGATTGAATGGTGCAACGATCCAGGTTCAGAGCGGCAAGCAATATTTGATTGCCGGCAACGTGGCAATGGCCAAGGGCACATCACTGGCAGGCACCGGCAGTGCTGCCACGGAGGCGCTCCAGCCGACGCCGTTCACATGCCTCTTTGGCGATGGCAGCGTGCTGGTCATCGACCCGACCTACACATTTTCCCTCAATGGCTACTGCCGGCTAGCGAACATCCATGTCACGCGCCGCGGGATGAACCTGAATCCCACCACAGCACAGGTTGAGGCGTTCTGGGCCGGCGTGGCAACCGATACCAGCATTGGCGTCAATGCGCTGAATGGCGGCCTTCTGTTGGAGAATATCACCGTCGTTGGCTTCAACAAGGGCATTTACGCGCCTTCGGGCGTGGGGCGCGTGCGTAATTGCACGCTGGAAAATTGGAACTGCATCGAGATCACATCTGACGGCAACACATGCGTTCTGGATCACGTCTTTTGCGTCCCGATCTACTACCCCACCGCTGACACGCCGCCTAACAACAGTTGGATGCGCAAGGGCGGGACGGCGATCTATCTTCATGATCGGGCCGACACCGCGATCATCAAGGATTGCGAGTCGGAGTTCTGGGCGGTTGGCATCAAACTCAGCAACGTGTGGGGTGTGAACGTCTCGCGCTGCCGGGTGGAGACCGTAACCACCAACCTCGATGTCGCTTACCAGTTTCGCAACGTGTGCAGCTATGTCGAAGTTACGGAGTGTTACGGCCTTGGCGCGATTGGATTCGATCTGGGAGCAACGAATCTTGCCAATGCGTCGCCTCAAACCATCCCGCAACCTCAGAGCAGCCTAATGATCCGCGGCGGCCAGGTTGCCGGCATGGCTTCCAGCTATACCGGCTCCGGGACGCCGTGTGTGTTCCTCATCAGCGGCGACGCGACGGGCACCATTACCGATGTGCAGGTGAACCGGCAGGAGACCACTGTCTTCTCGTTCTTGCCGACAAACGGCGGGAGTGTGTTCTGGAACCTTACCAATCTCCGCATCGACGAGGGGTCGGCGCCGCCCACACTCGCCAGCATTGCCTCGATTGACCCGTCGGCGGAACCGTATGTGCATTTCAGTGGCATTTGGGCAGCGTCACAGAACAAGTGGATCGTGCCGCCGGACTACAACGACAGCATCGACCTGGTTTCGTCTCCGGTCACCGCCGGTTCGCACACGATCGCGGACGGCGCTTCCTGGTGTCATCTGACACCTAGCGGAACCTTGGCCTCCTACACGATCACCATGCCGCCGGATCCGGTTGATAAGCAGGAACTGGTGGTGAGTTCGTCCGCCGCCATCACGGCACTGACACTCTCGCCGAACGGCGGGCAGACCATCCCGCTCGCACCCACGGCGCTTGCCGCGAACGGCGAGTTGCGATTCCGATATCTTGCGGCCAGCACCGCATGGATGTGGCTGCTCGCACAGCCCACATTCGCGATACAGAACCTCACGACGGTTGCGAGTGTCGGCGGCGCCGATCTGGTGGCGATCAGCCAAAGCGGCAGCACCGTCGCCGCCCCCGTCTCGACGCTCATCAATGGCGAGACGATCGACCAGTTGGGGGCGGCCAGTCCGGCCTCGGATGCCGATACCTTCGCGAGCGGCCAGGGGAGCAACGTCCTGGCGCGGCAGACCTTGGGGGCGGTGTGGAATCTGATCGCCTCGCATCTGCCTGGCTACCATCGCCCCGTAGTCGAACTGACCACCAACACCAGCCTTGACGGCTCGATGCACAACAATGCCATTCTGGTCTGTAGCGCGGCGATCACGCTTTCCCCCTCCGGCACGATGGGGTCCGGCTTCGCCTGCGACGTGGTGAACGTCAGCGGCGGAAACGTCACGCTGGGGAGTGGTATCACGAGCAGCAACGCAGGCACTACCATCCCGACGGGGGAATCCGCCAGGATATACCAGGCATCATACAGCGGCGGCAATCTGGTGTTTGCCGCGCTTTCCGCCGGCAGCGGCGGCAGCGCGCCGGCGACACCTGGGGCGACGACATCCCTGACATCCAGCGGCGCCACGTCCAGTTCCGTGAGCCTGGCGTGGGTCGCGCCATCGTCCGGCGGCTTGGTAACGAGCTATGCGGTGAATTACCGGCCGCACGGCGCCGGGTCATGGTTGGCCGCCTCCGGCAGTCCGATTGCGCCGGCGACATCGTTCACCGTCATCGGACTATCGGCATCGACTGCGTATGATTTTGAGGTGATCGCGCAGAACTCCGGCGGAGCGGGGACGGCGGCGGAGCTGGATAATGTCTCGACCGCGGGGGCCAGCTCGGCGCCTGGCGCTCCGACCAGCGTTACGACCAGTGGTGCCACCGCCAGTTCGATGACGATCACATGGGGGGCGCCGGTATCAGGCGGAGCGGTGTCGGGCTACTCGGTCAACTATGCTGTGCATCCCGAAAGCTCGTGGACGCTGGCCACCAGCAGCCTATCGTCCAGCGCGACGAGCTACACGGTGACCGGACTGGCGGCCAGCACGCCCTACGACTTCCAGGTGGTGGCGAACTCCACCAGCAGCGGCAGCAGTTCATCGAGTACCGTCACCTCTTCCACTACCGCGGCGGGGCCAAGCTACCTTCTGACCGGCGGCGAGTATCCGGCATCGGGTTCGACCTGGGCGGCGGGAACCGGCGGCATTCCGGTGAACGCCAACGACAACAGCACCAGCATCGACGGCAGTTACACCCTGCCGGCGATGGTCTATTTTGGGTATTCGCTCAGCAACAGCGCGCAGCCGGTGTC
>VFSW01011597.1_pt1 | contig 12369 bp, 8 predicted proteins | sample 5358111 | NCBI WGS metagenome assembly VFSW01 (sample SAMN11554181, study PRJNA540505) | mine drainage metagenome | isolation source: sediment from site ElyBrook_90M | place: USA: Ely Copper Mine, Vershire, VT | collected 2017
GCCCAACCCGCCATGTCCGGCGGGGTTCATCATCACCATCGTCATCGCGTCGTTGAGGCCGCGCACCAGCCGCTCGAAAATCTCGCCCCTGTCAATGCGCGAGCGTGCGATCGGCAGATTGCGATAGATGCGGAGCGACTCCCCCTCATGCAGCGTCTTCTCCGTGCCGGGCATCAGCAGATGCCGCACCTCCACCACGCCCTCTTCCACCGCCACATCCGTTGTCGCGTCGTCTTCATCCACCATCACGTCGAACAGGGTGCCGCGCACCGAAATCACCGCCGTCGGCGTGCGCACGCGCTGCGGATTCGGCTGCCCGCCCCAGTGTTCAACATGTACTTTAATCTTGCCAGCGAGAATGTCGATCATCTCTCGCCACGACGGCGGGTTGTTGCGGAACACAACCGTCGAGTACGGGAACACTTCGAAGGTGCTGCCGTCGGAAACCTGAAACACCGCGTGCCCGTCGGCTCCACTGACGATGACCTGCTGCATCTGGATCACATCGCCCTGGTTCAGCGCCCAGGGTTGCGATTCACGCAGCACACTCACACTTCCGCTTAACGAGATCACCTTTGCCGTGAAATCGCCGTTGGCAGGCACGTCCGCTGGCGTCAGGTTCTGGCACACTACGGCGACAGGCCACGCCGCGAAGGCGAGACCGAGCGCCGCTAGCCGGAAAAACATGCGCCCGCTCATCTAGATCCCCAGTCTACCTCACAATTGCACAGCAACAACGGAACCGTTTGGCTCACTAACGTATAGATAGAGACTTTTCAACATGTTCGCTCTCAAGCAATTAGTGGCTGGAAGGGTACAATAAACTCTGGCTATGTGTCGAAAAGCCACATTTGCCGTCTGGCTGGCGTTTACTGCCGCCGTGGCGGCCCCGGTGCGCGCGGAGTGGCGCCACGTGGGCAACACGGCCATCGACATGGGCCTGCCGTCGCTGGCGACCGGCGCGGTGGATCGAGTCTGGTACTCCGCCGACGGAAGCACGCTGCTCGCTCGCACGGCGTCCGGAACCACCTTTGGAACCAACGACTTCGAGCAGTGGAAGCCAGTCCCTGGCGCGCAGCCTCCGCTGGCGGCTTCGGCTCCGTCCCGAACCCTGCCTGAAGCCGGAGCGCAGGTCCGCATGCAACCCATCGTCGACGGGCAACTGTATGCCTTCGGCCAGCAGGTGTATCGCTCCGAAGACGACGGAATCGCCTGGTCGAACCTGACCGCCAGCCACGGCGCCTCGATTCTCGGCGGTGCGGTGAATGACATCGCCGTCTCCCCCGCCAATCCGGACGAGGTCGTGGCCGCGAACGCCTTCGGGGTCTGGCGCTCGATGGACGGCGGCATGTCGTGGACGGGGTTGAACGAATTCCTGCCGAATCTAGCGTTGCAGAAGCTGCTTCAGACCCCCTCGGGCGTTCACGGGCTGGTGGCCTGGGGCGGTCCGGGCCAGCCGGTGATCGAATGGGCGCCAGGCGAGAAAACGGCGTGGCAGCCGGTGTCGTCCAACGCAGCACTCGTCGCCGACACGACCCTTCGCGCGGACCTTTCGCGCACCCTGGGCGCCACCATCACCGCTGTAGCCACCCAAGGCGACTACACGTACGCCGGAAGCGCGGACGGGCGGCTCTGGGCGAGTTCCGATCAAGGCCGCACATGGCGCAGCTTCGGCGCCGCCAATCGCGAAGGGCCGGTGAAGGCGATCTTCTCTGACGCCTCCAACCCGCGCGTGGCGCTGGCGGCGATCGGCGCCACCCCCAAGGGCGGGCACGCGGTACACATCCGCCGCACCACCAACGCGGGCCTGTTCTGGGACGACTTGACCTCAAACCTGCCCGACGCCTCCGCCAATGGTGTCACTGCCGACATGGGCACCGGCGTCGTCTATGCGGCCTCTGCAGCCGGCGTCTACTACACCGCCGCGGATCTGACGGGCGCAGGCCCGGCCACGCCGTGGACGCATCTCGACGGATTGCCCGATGCGCCGGCCGAAGACGTGCGCCTTGGCGACAATCACAACCGCCTGTGGGTTGCCGTGGCCGGATATGGCGTCTACACGACGCTCGCGCCGCACCGTTTTCTCGATCCGAGGCTCGTAAACGCGGCGGATGAAACCGGCCGCGCCGCTGCCCCCGGCTCGCTGCTAAGTCTGCTGGGCGCGCGTGCCCGGGCCGCCCAGACACCTAACGGACCCGTGCCAATACTCGACAACTCCGGCGCAAACACACAGATTCAAGTGCCGTTCAACGCCTCCGGAGACAGCTTTGCGCTCAATATGACCGCCGAAAATGGTCAAATCGCGCGCAATATCGCCCTCAAGAGCGTCTCCCCTTCGATTTTCGTCGATCCCGACGGCACTCCTTTGCTGCTCGACGCCGACAGCGGCGTGTTTCTCGACGCGAGGCGCCCGCCGCACTCCGGCACACACGCCCAGATCCTCGCCCCCGGCCGCCGCCGCGTGAAGCCGGACTGGCCGACCGGGCTGGCCGCGCCGGTCCAGGACCCACCGAAGGTGGAAGCCGAGGTGCACGCCTTTCTCGACAAGGAGCCCGTGACGGTGACCAACGCCGAGCTCGCCCCCGGCTATGTCGGCTTCTACTTAGTTGAGATCGAGCTGCCGAAGATCGTGAACTACGGGCCGGCGGAGCTGTATCTGGAAGCGGGCGGGCAGCAGAGCAACGCGGTCCGGATCTACATCGAGCCTTGAAACACGGCTTTGTTTGGCTGGCCGTGGTCTCGGCCGCAGGGCTTGCCGCCTGCGGGCGCTATCGCGATTTCACGCTCCCTCCTCCGGGCGGCGCCAAAACGCAACCCAACTGGCAATGGAAGCCTGAACCCACGCCCGTGCTCGAACCCGGCCCCGCGGGCGCCTGGGACTCGAGCGATGTGCTGAACCCCTCGGTGATCCGCTGGAAGAACGGATATCTGAACGTCTATTCCGGTTTCGACGGCCGCGCCTGGAACACGGGCATCGCGGATTCCGGCGACGGCGAGCATTGGACTAAGCGCGGCCAAGTGCTCTCGCCCGAAGGCGCCGGTTGGGAGAGCAGCTATATCGCCGCCAACGGTGCGGCGATTGCCGACGGCGGACGCATTCGCTATTACTATCAGGGCGGCGGGCACGGTGGTCAAGACGGACCGGCGCCGCAAATCGGACTCGCCGAATCCTCCGACGGGGCGAGGTTTATCAAGCACGCGCAGCCGGTTCTCGCGGCTGGACCCTACATGAGCTGGGACGAACGCGGCGTCTCCGATCCGTACGTAATTCGCGCCGGCGGCCGCTTCTACCTCTTCTATACCGGCCTGGACCGCGCCCGGCGCCAGCGCCTCGGAGTGGCGGAGTCCTCCGACGGCCTCATCTGGACCAGACTGCGCTCGAACCCTGTGCTCGAGCTAGGCGGCTTCGGCGAGTTCGACGAGAACGGCCTCGGCGAGCCGGCGGTGTGGGCGTCGCATGGATACTACTGGATGCTCTACACCGGCCGCGACCGCGCCGAGCGTCGCCGCGTCGGCCTGGCTCGCAGCGAGGACGGCGTCCACTGGATGAAACTCCGGCTCGTGATCTCCGGCGCGGGAGGCTGGGACTCGATGGTGGTCTGCGACCCCACCGTAGAGTCCATTCGCGACGGTGTGCGCGTATGGTTTGGAGGCGGCGACGTCGCCCGTCCGGATGAGCGCATCCACGGACGGATTGGTCTGGGCGTGCTGCGGGCCGGGCCGTAGATCAAGCCCGATTCATTCACCGCAAGAAATTGGATGCGTGTTCGGGAGGACGCCACCGCGACGGCGTTTCCCCGCGCCCCGATGAGCGGACCTACGGCGGAGGAACCCGGCGCGGCAAGCCGCACGGGCTGCCAAGTCCCGTGAACGCGGTCAAGCTGGTACCCCTGGATTGACCCCTTGGGCATGCTGATCTTCCAGATGAACACTTGAGTGTTTTCGGTGATCGCCAACCCGTCGATGTCTTCGCCGGGGCCGAGGGCGAGCGCGTGGTATTGGTGAACCGAGCCGTCCGCCGTTATCTCGAAATACGATTTGCCGCCGCCCTGGTACCATCCGACGCGGTCTCCCGCCGCCAGGTGAGAGAATCCCTCGCTCAGCGATGGTCTGGGCGGTTCGGGCGGGGCCACGCTCGACTGTTGTATGAAGCCTCCGATCTGGTTTCCTTCGCGGTCGAAGTGACGGACGACAGGCGCCTGCGGGCGAATCGCCCGTCCCAGTCGCTTTCCTGCTGTTGGGTCGTACTCGACGCCCATGGTCCAGATGGTTCCGTCGGGTGCGATGGCCACGGACGCGGGGGAATAGGGAAACGTGCGGACCACTTTGGCGGGGGCGGCCGGGTCAGGCGGGAGGATAGCTAGAAAGTGACCGACTTGGCCCTGGGCGTCCTTGGCTTGCCCGCAGAGAGCGACGGTCCCGTCTGGCCCGTAGGAGTAACCGCGCACGAAGAGCCAAGTGGCGCCGTCGACCGTAAACGGAACCGTGCGCACGTAATTGCCTTGCGCGTCGAAGACATGAACCGTGGGCGCGAGGGTCGTTTGCCCCTCGATCGCAATGACCGCGCCGTTGCTCCACCGCGGTATCGGGATCATTCCCTTCGAAAAGTCGAAGCCGGACAGCGATAGGCTGCCGGATGCGGTGAGCGTCGCGCACGGCAGGGAACGAGCGCGATTAAGGCTGACACGCAGACGAGAGCAAGACGAGCGAAGCACTTCCCGTACCGCCGATCCCTGTGTACCTCCTGTTCCTGGTACCCTTTACCAATACCAATGATGCCGCCGGCTGACAATCCGTGCACTGGGCGGGGCCGACCGGGCACAGGTTTCCTCCGCTTGGACCACCGTTGCACGTCGGGAAGAACGTTGCACCGAAGTGGGTACACTCCTCAATCCCATAAGGTAACGTGTAGGGTGTATTGGCGTCGCAGGCCTGAAAGTTTGGGCAAATAAATTGGTTGAGCGGGGCGTAATAACACCCGATGCAGTACTGCGCATCGACCGTAACCCCGAAGCCGAGCCAATCAAGGGTGCGACGTAACCGGCCGTGCGCGGTGGTAGATTGTCCCGCCGCGCACCAACGGGCGTGCGACAGTGGCGGAAGCGGGATGCCATTGGACTTTACGGGAAGCCCGTCGAAGAAGCCGGCTAGCCTTGAGCCGTACTCGTCTACGATTATTGCGGTCCGGTCTGAAACGCGTGGCCTGGCGACGTCGGGCGGCCGCGCGGCCGGCTGCGAGTGGGTAACCAGCAGCGATGGGACGACTATGCCGATTGCGGCGAGGCCGGCCGCTTGAATGCGCGGGGGCCATGCAATCTCATGGCAGGATTTTACCCCTGTTTTTCTTGTCAAGGGGTATTTTCGCGGTTTCGCGAAGAATTCGACCGTTCTTCCGGAAAAAGAATGCGCAATGGGGAAACGAAAGCACAAATTAAAAAGGCAAGGTTCCCAGGCGAAGCCTCGTTTGCCCGCGGGCCGTGTCCTACACCGGTTCTTGCGCAACGATCTTGAGGCCGTACGCTTCGAGCCCCGACACTTTCCGCGGACGGTTCGTCAGCAGGCGGATGGTGCGCAGGCCCAAGTCGCAGAGGATCTGCGCGCCGATGCCGGTTTCGTGCGGCGGGCGCTTTCCGGCCGCTTCGGCGATGTGGTCCCGCGTGCCGGAGCCGCTCTGATGCAAATACACCAGCACGCCCGCGCCCTCGCTCGCAATGCGGCGCATCGAGTTTTCGAGTGTCCGGCCGCATTCACATTGGGTGGAGGAAAATACGTCGCCGTAGACGCAGCGAGAGTGCATGCGCACCAGCACGTTCTCCCGTCCGGTGACTTCGCCGTAAACGAGCGCGAGATGGCGTTCCGGCAGCACCGTGCTTGAATACGTCAGGCAGCGGAAGTCGCCGAAAACCGTGGGTAAGCAGCGCTCGTCCTCACGCACCAGGAACTTTTCGTGCTCGAGGCGGTAGCGGATGAGGGCGGCCACCGAGATCATGTGCATCCGGTGGAGGCGGCAGAACTCGATCAGGTCCGGCACACGCGCCATCGTGCCGTCGTCCTTCATGATTTCGCAGACGACGCCGCGGGGGCGAAGGCCGGCCAGACGCGCCAGGTCGACGGTGGCCTCGGTTTGCCCGGCGCGAACCAGCACGCCGCCTTCGCGCGCCCGCAGAGGGAACACATGGCCGGGGCGCGCGAGGTCGCAGGACCGCGCGCCTTCGCGAACGGCGGTGAGAATGGTATGCGCACGGTCGGCGGCCGAGATTCCCGTGGTGACGCCCTCGGCCGCTTCAATCGACTCGCAGAAGGCCGTACCGAACCGGCTCGTGTTGCGCTCCGACATCTGGCGCAGGTCGAGCGCGTCGCACAGTGCGGCATCGAGCGGCATGCAGATCAACCCGCGGCCATAGGTGGCCATGAAGTTGATGATGGCGGGCGTGACTTTCTCGGCGGCGACAGTCAAGTCGCCTTCATTTTCGCGGTCTTCATCGTCGACGATGACGACCATGCGGCCGGCGCGAAAGTCCTCGATGGCCTCTGGGATAGGGTCGAAAGGCATTGAAACTATTAGGATACCGAGAGCACGCGCCCGCTGCGTGCGACAATACGTTCTTGACGCTGGTTCAGATCGAGGAACAGCCGCCGGCGCGCCCGCGCCTGCCCGCCTGGCTCCGCGGCAGGCACACCAACTACGCGGCGGTGCATGAGCTAAAGCGGGACCTGCGCCGGCTCCGCCTGCACACGGTTTGCGAATCGGCGCGCTGCCCGAACATGCACGAGTGCTTCTCCCGTGGGGCGGCGACGTTCATGATCCTCGGCAACCTGTGCACGCGGGGCTGCGGCTTCTGCTCCGTGCCGAAGGCCTCGCCGCACAAGCAGGCGTTTTCGCTCGATGCGGGCGAACCGGAGAACGTGGCGCGCATGGCGGCCGAGTTGAAACTGCGCTACGTGGTGATCACCAGCGTGAACCGCGACGATCTCGCTGACGGCGGATCGACGCATTTCGCCGCCACGGTGCGGGAAGTGAAGAAGGCGCTGCCGCGGGCGCGCGTCGAGGTACTGACGCCGGATTTCAACGGTGACTACGATGCGGTGGCGCGGGTGCTCGACGCCGGGCCCGATGTGTTCAACCACAACATCGAGTGCGTGCCGCGCCTGTACCGCAAGGTGCGCCCGCAGGCCCGCTACCACCAGTCGCTGGATGTGCTGAGCTTCGCGCGGCACGCGCGGCCGGAGGCGCTGACGAAATCCGGGCTGATGGTGGGCCTGGGCGAGCAGCCTGAAGAAGTGAACGAATTGCTGAGGGACCTGTACGGCGTTGGCGTACAGGTGGCAACCATCGGCCAGTACCTGCAGCCCACGCGCCGGAACCTTCCCGTGGCCGAGTTCATCCGGCCCGCGCAGTTCGACGCCTGGCGCGACTACGGCCTTTCGCTGGGTTTCAAGGCCATCTTCAGCGGACCGCTGGTCCGCAGTTCCTACATGGCCGACCGGGTGAATGACCAGGCACACCGCGGTTAACTTCGCTCTCGCGCTGGCCAGCGGCGTAATGCTGGTCCTGCTCTATCCGCGCTTCGGCTACAGCTTTCTCGCCCCCTTCGCGCTGTCCCCGCTGCTGGCCGCCCTGGCCCGCGAGCAGCGGTGGACGCCGCGCTTTGTGTTGGGCTATGTGGCGGGCGTGGTGTTCTGGGCCGGCGTTTGCTATTGGATTGAAGGCACGCTGGACCGCTACGCCAATATGGGCACGGCGCTGGCGCTACTGACCTTCGCCCTCTTCGCTGTTCTGAAGGCGCTTCACTTCGGCTTGTTCGGGGTGCTGGCGGCCGTGTTGATGCGAAGGCCGTTGGCCGCGCTCACCGTCGCCGCGCTGTGGACCGCGATCGAGCGGACCAACGGACCCTTCGGCTTCGCCTGGCTGACGCTGGGCGACGCGGGTACCTCGATGAGCATGCCGATGCGGCTGGCGCCGATCACCGGCGTCTATGGCATGTCGTTTTTGTTCGCATTAATGGCCACCGTGATCGCGCTGGCTGTGCTGCGCCGGCCGCGCCGGGAGCTGGTCTGGATCACGCTCGTCGCCGTGCTGCCGCTGCTGCCCGCTCTGCCCGCGCCCCAGCGCGGAAACGAACGCGCGCTGCTGATTCAACCCAACATTCCCGAAGATGCCGACTGGTCCCTGGCGAGCGTCCACTCGACCGTCGAGTCGCTGGCCGAGATGTCACTACGAGGCGCGCAGTCCTCCGGCGCGCAGTTGATTGTCTGGCCCGAGGCGCCGCTGCCTCTGTATTTCTACCGCGACACCGGCTCGGCGATGATGCTGGCCACGCTGGCGCGCGCCGCGCACGCTCCGGTGCTGTTCGGCACGGTGGGTGAAGCGCCGGGCGGTGGGCCGACAAATTCAGCGATCCTGCTCGATCAATACGGGAATGTGGCCGGCCGCTACGACAAGAATTTCCTCGTGCCGTTCGGCGAATATGTCCCGCCGTTGTTCCGCTGGGTCAACCGCGTGACGCAGGAAGCCGGCGACTTCGTTCCGGGCCACCGGTATCCGGTGTTCGGCGAGCAGGGCCATAAGCTGGGCGTGTTCATCTGTTACGAGTCGGCGTTCCCATATCTGGTGCGGCGTTTCCCGGCCGCCGGCGCGCAGGTGCTGGTGAACGTGTCCAACGACGGCTACTTCGGCACGAGCGCGGCCCGGCAGCAGCATTTGAAACTGGTGCGGATGCGCGCGGCCGAGAACGCCCGCTGGATCCTGCGCGCGACGAACGACGGGTTAACCACCGTCGTCGACCCCGCCGGCCGCGTCCACGGCATCGCGAAATCCTTCGAGCGCGCGGCCTGGCTGGTTGGCTTCAACTGGCAGAACGGGACGACGTTGTTCACGCGCCATCCGGAGTGGTTCCCGATCACGTGCGCGCTAATCGCCGCGCTGGGTTTCGTGCCCTGGCGGCGAGATCCAACTGAGTAAGCAGCCGCGGGCTCACCAGTCGTAACGGTATTGCTGAAAGTAGGCGACGCCCGGCTGGAGCGCGGATTGCTCGCCCTGGTTCAACTGCCGGCCGCAGCAGGTTTGTGCCTGGGCGAGGGCGAAGTCGACTGGAGAAACGTTCCGGTAGCCTGTGGGAAGCCGAAACAGGGAGGCGTCGGGCTCTTCCGCACGTATGTTGTACGCTCGCCGGTCCGAAGTTACGAGCACCTGCCCGGACTTAGCGTCAATGATCTCGGCATGCATCCGGAGTTCCGCGCAATCGAGGGTCGGCGCCCGCCACATCGCAACGCGGTGGATCGCCGGAGCGGGTTGCCGGGGATCTCTCATTTCGACGACGATCTTGAACGTCCGATACCCGGAAATGACACCTCCATCTGTCACGGACCACCCGCTTGGCGGTTGGCCACCAGTCACGGAGACCGCACAGGACTTCGACGGATCGAGCCGTTGCCGCTGCCGGGCGGCGTCCTCGCCGGGGTTCTTCGTTGCAGTCATGAGGCCCGATGCCTTGCTGGCATGTACGCTAACTCCCCCAGCCAAGTGCAGGTCGCTCCACTCGTTCTGTACCGATCCGTCGGCCCTGTAGCCGGTGAAGGACTCGAAGGTCGACCCATCGGACCGAACCGCTCGAAGGGAGGTCAACGTCTCAACCGGCTGAGCCCAGCCTTGCCTCGCGCCGTACTCCTTGTATGTCAGTTGATATGGCGCCCACGCTGGTGCGGCGTGCGCCTTGCGAACAATGCTTGTTGTGAGCAGCGAGCCTGCGGCGACCAACAGGATCACCGCTGGAAGAACGACCCTTTGGGCTTTCATGTCGCCTCCATTTCCGATGGATTTGTCCGATTCCTACTGGGAGCAGAAATACGAGCATCCGCATGGCATGATGCCGAGGCAGCTCGAAATCTCGTAATAGCCGGCGTAGCAACCCGGCGGAGTATAGGCGCCAGGCGAACACCGCTGGCCCTGGCTGTTTTGGCAGGAGTTGCCGCACATTGTGTGGTAACACGTCGTGCTGGGGAGTCGCCGCATCCCGACTCGGGCTCGGAGAAAAACGACGCAAATGCTCCCGGGTCACAGTAATACGTGCAGGGCTGCGCTCGACCGTTCGTCGCGAACCATATCGGGCCACTCAGCGTGGCGAGGACGACCGCGAGTGCCCTTGCCGCCCGCGCCAGTCGCTGTGTCAGATGATCTCCTGTCTTCATGACGCTGGATGACCTCCTTCCGTTGATGCGTGGCGCGGCTTGGATGCCGCCCGGGTTTGGGAGTATAGACCCGGATTCGGGAAGCAGCGGCGCGAGAGGCCGCAGCCCGCTGAAAACGGGGGGGGTAAAATCCTTGACATTGGCTGGAACCTGTTGGAGCTTTATCCCGGATTTATGGACAGTTTTCTTGTTTTACACGAGTTGGATATACGCTTGACTCAGCCGGCTACAACATATAGACTCCCGGTGTGGAAGACTATCCGCGTACTGTTGAAGAGTTCGAGCGACGATTCTCGACAGAAGAGAGGTGCCGGGCTTACCTGGTGAGCTTGCGATGGCCGGAGGGTTTCCGCTGCCCGCAATGCCAGGGCACGAAGGCGGTGGTGGTCCGTGACACGTTGTACCAATGCTGCGGTTGCCGACGCCAGACTTCGGCGACAGCGGGCACCATTTTCCAGGACACCCGCAAGCCGCTGGTGATGTGGTTTCGTGCGATGTGGTACATAACGAGCCAGAAGAACGGGGCGAGCGCTCTGGGTTTGCAGCGGGTGCTCGGATTGGCGAGCTATGAAACGGCGTGGGCCTGGCTGCATAAGATGAGGCGTGCCATGGTTCGGCCGGGCCGCGACAGCCTGAGCGGCTGGATTGAAGTGGATGAAACGCTGGTAGGCGGAGCCGAGGAGGGCGTCAGAGTACGGCAAACGGTTGGAAAGTCGTGGGTTGTGATCGCCGCAGAGGTGGAGGGGAGCGCCATTGGGCGGATTCGGATGGGTGTGGTTCCGGACTGCTCGGCGGTCGGTCTGCACCCGTTCGTGGAGGAATGCATTGAACCCGGAAGTTGCCTCCATACAGACGGCTGGCGGGGCTATGCGGGTCTGGAGAAGAAGGGCTACCAAAGGGAGATTACGAAGCTCAGCAAGAGCAAGGAGAATGCCTCAAAGCTAATGCCCCACGTAGATCGCGTCGCCTCGTTGCTGAAGCGCTGGCTTCTGGGTACACACCAGGGCGGAGTGGCATACTACTACCTTCCGTACTACCTTGATGAATTCGCCTTCCGCTTTAACTGGCGCAAGTCGGCGAGCCGGGGGAAGCTCTTCTTTCGCCTAATGCAGCAGGCTGTCGCCACCGCACCCAGAAGTCACGAATCGATGGTGCGATCCGCCCAACCGAAACCACTATCTGTTGGGGCGGGCTGAGTCAAGCGTATATCCAATTTACACGAAAACACAATATGTTTTCCGAACTTCTCCATAGATCGCCATCCCCCGGGCGCGCGGATGCTGGGCTTCGTGCCCTGGCGGCGGGGTCAATTGACGTAACAGCAGGCGGCCATTTCTTCGGCGGAGAGCTCGTCCGGCGAGACGGTTTTGAAATCGCGCGGCAGAACGAACAGCGCCGCATCCGGTTCGCCGGGACGAACCTCGACGGCTTTCTCTTCGGAGGCCACGCGATACTTTCCGGTCCGTTCATCGAGGGTCTCCGCCATGCTGCCCAACTCCGCACAACCGAGCGCCGGGGCGCGCCAAAGAGTGATTAGATGACGCGGGCCGGATTGCTCGACGATCTTGTAAGTCCGGTAACCGAGCCGCGTCTCCGAGGTAATCGATGTCACCTGGCTCATGTGCCCGCCGTTGAATTGGACCGCGCAGGACTTCGCCGGATCCCACCCGTTCCGGGCGCGAGCGGCGCCGGCCCTTGCGTTGTGGACCACGGACTCCAGCCTCAGCCGGTCAATCGCGCGCACGGTCGTGCCGCCGGCGAGTTCGACTTGGCGCGATTGGGTGCGGACCGTGCCGTCGAGCTTGTAAGTGGTCTGCGATTCGTAAGTCGAGCCGTCGGAGCGAACCGCGCGAACGGTCTCGGAAGTAAGATATGGGCGCGGCGAGTTCGCACCGCGACTGTAAGCGCGATACGTGATCCGATACGGCACGGCGGGTTGGGCGCAGAGCCGGATGGCCGCGGCCGCGAACAAGAGCACACCAAGACGCATGGGCCTTGCTCCTCTGTCAGTCAGGATAGCTTCTTTCGCGCGAAGGGGACAGCGTACGCCGCCGGAGGGTTGTGCGATGTCGCCGCGGCGGCCTTGCGGTAATAGTCCATCGCTTGCACCTTGTCGCCGAGCTTTTCGTAGGTTTGCCCGATCAGGCACTGGATGAACGGGTCGCGCTGGTTGGCCTGTTT
>VFSW01011598.1_pt1 | contig 12368 bp, 7 predicted proteins | sample 5358111 | NCBI WGS metagenome assembly VFSW01 (sample SAMN11554181, study PRJNA540505) | mine drainage metagenome | isolation source: sediment from site ElyBrook_90M | place: USA: Ely Copper Mine, Vershire, VT | collected 2017
TAGCCCTTTGCATCTGGTGTAGATGTGATTCCTACTATTGGTTTGTTGAGATGCGTATTTGATAGAGAACCATAGAAGTTTGCACTTCCGTAGGTAAATACTCCACCGTCATTTGCAGCTATGTAGTATCCGGGGTTTGCTAGTACAGATGGGCTTTGAATAGGTGTAGTGGTGGTTGCATGTACCTCATTTGAGGCTATTGAGTTACCAGCTGTATTTGTAGCTTCAACGGTGAAGTAGTAGGTAGTAGATGGGTTGAGTCCCGTTACGGTACAGCTCGTTGAGGTAGCTACTAGAGGAGCTGAACAGGTAACTGGAGTGGTTGACTCTCCACCTTGCGTGGTTCCTTCAAAGACTTGGTAGCTAGTAGCTGGTGAGTTAGCAGAGCTATTAGATGGGGTCCAGGTAAGGGTTAGAGAGTTAGTAGTAACAGATATAGGGTTATCTAGGATTGGGGCTGCTGGGCTTGTTTGAGAGACCGTAATTACTTGTTGGACAGTCTGGGCTGGTAGGTAGTTTTGGTTACCCAGTTGATTTGCGTCGATGACACATTTGCCAACCCCTACAAAAGTAACTCTATCGGCTCGAATTGTACAGATGTTCGAAGGGGAGGCGGAAAAATCAATGTTTCCGCCAGAACCGCCACCGATAGCGGTCACTAGGTACGAACTACCGACCGTCGGTGCGATCTGCGGCGTTGAGGTAAAGGATATGCCCTGACCAAAGGGAGCCGTTCGAAGCGCTAGATATATCGCCTCCATCCTTAGCGATTGGTCCGGAGTGAATTTCTGCCTACAGGTTCCGGGCGTGAATTCCATAAGGTTATTGTCCAGTTCGGCAATCTGTGTTGGGCTCAAATTTTGAAATCCCGGAGGAATTGTGCATTGATACCAAGGGGTCGTCATGGGAACAGTATCTGCCACGTAATCTCCCGGAGGGGTTTGACCATTGTGCCAAGGTCGATACAGTCCTAGCCAATAACCTACATTTCGTGTCAGTTGCTTGTGGCCAGGACCAATGGAGTTTTGGTCGATCACGATTCCATCGGTATTAATTTCAGATGAAGTTGAATTTGGAACTGGCATCGTTGACCATGCATTTAATCCTCCCCAAGATGCCATAGTCGCTGGGTTGAGGGGCGCAATATAAACGTTTAGGTCGCCGTAACCTCCCTGTCGATACTGTGTTCTAATTTGGGTATCGAGCTGCGAGAGGGGGTAAAGGTTGCTCGAATCACCGAGAGCAGGATCTGTTATATCCTGATATCCTGCTAGTGAAAAAGTTATATTGGTTCCGGTAAAGTCAGTATTCAACTGTGTCAATTGTTCTTGAGCTTGGACACTACCTGTTGTAGTGCCTAAGTTTGTAAAGTAAACGGGTATGTCGATGGCCGGTGGTGAAATTGCCAGACCGGTCGACTTATCGATCGTAAGGCCAGATTGACAGATTGGTGTCGGAAGCTCGTATTCGTTTTCAATAAAGTCGAGCCTCGGCGCGGACTGTGAATTGAAACTATATCCCGTCGGATGAAGCTCGGACTTCACGTCGCTTCCAGGAGTGACAGAAAGTGGTGGGCAATTCGTGGCGACGCTCCTAGGAATATTGCGTGAGTTGGTTCCTTGGGCTGCCGCGCTCGGCGAAGAGGCAATAAGCAAAATCCCGATTAGTAATGAAGCCTTTACAACGAGGAACTTTATCCTTGCAATTCCCAAAGTCTCTCCCATAAAACCAGTGACCACCAGCGTTTTGATTGAAGATCGAAATATACAGGAATTAGCTAGTTGGGCTAAACTTTATCCTGTTATCTTACATATGTTATCATTTCAATAACATGGTTAGCTCAAGAAGGGGACTTATTTTCTTAGAGACCTATCACACTTTAACACGATGCCCCTCCATACTCAACAAGGCATTTAATGGCTTTCGGCAAGTAGTTGGGATTTGATTCGAAGCGTGGCGTGGCTAGGAACCGAACACTTGGATCTTTTATGAGACGACACTCTCGGTTATGACCATCCCTGTCGATGGCGGATTCATGGCCTACAACGGTATATAGCTTCCAATCCAAAATCGCAATAAAGTGATCCAACGAACTTTTACTTGAAGGTGACATCATCCGAACAATCTCCTAATAAATCCTTGACGTCGTTTAAGAGCCACGCTGTCGATCATCAATATAACGTTGTCGCTCGCGCAAAAAATTGAGCAAACTACATGTACCTATCATTTGAATTGCTGGAAACCGAATAATTCGCGATTACGTTGGCCACCTCTGACACAGGATCCCAGTCTCTACAACCGCGAACGAAGGGGCGACCCACGAGTGGAGAGGCTCCAAGTTAGGTTGATTTTCGATACTTCGAAAGAATTAAAAATACTTTACTTTATCCAACGATCCATCGATCGCTTGGCCTAAACGCAAAATTATCCACCCAGTGGGGGGGGTTCATCACATGGACGAAACTTTAGGTGGAATGAGTACTGATAGATGTCTTGGCGTAACTTATTCATGATGAGCTGGTACCGGAAGTAGAGTTTCTATAAAATACCCTCGGAATATCACAATTTATGAAGACTCTATAAAGCCGCCCAATTCACCGAAATGAAATCAAAAAAGGGGCCGAGATGAAAGGCTTCACACCACTCGGCCCCTTTTTTGAACTATTAAAAGTCCTAATTGCATAAAACAATTAGACCGAAGTGAACTTCTTCATCTCCTCTTGAACCATAGCCTCGTGAGCAAGTTCGTCACTCTTAGCCTTCGAGGGGCTCCATCTACCACGCATCATTGGCACGCTCAAGATGAAGAGGAGGCACGCCGCAACGCAGATCCAATACCAGGTCTGCCATTGTGAAGGAGAGTCCTTTGATGCCTGAATCACGGCTGCGCCGTGAGCTTGCAGGAAGGCAAGCTCGGGTGCTGCCTTCTGGAGTGCGGCAAGTTGCGGCGCATCTGCCTGAAGTTGGGTAAAGAACTGAGCATTTGCTCCGATCTGTGAAAGTTGAGTTGCATAAGGAGCCAACGCCGTAAGTTGAGGCGCTACGGCAATGACGTTAGTGATGGCACTCTGATTTTCAGCGATCGTAGCTAGGATCGCCTGGCCAGTCGCTCCACCACCAGCTGCTTGAACCGCTTGAGCTAGAAGCGCCGGTGGAATCGAGGCAGTAGACGGGTAAGTGGCCAACTGGGTGAACAACGCTGGATTTGCCTGAATAACCTTCAACTCGGCAGCATACTTCTGAGCGTCACTCAATTGTGTGGCGTATTTAGTGGCCGTAGCAATTACCTGTTGGTGAGTCTCTGCAAACTTAATGAGAGCTCCGTGAGTAGATGCGAAACTTAGAAGCGGACCATTCGCCTTGGCAAATGCGATTTGAGAGGCGTCCTGAGTCGCATACTGCTGAACCGTTGCACCATAACTTACGAGTGGATTCGCCGAACTTACAATTTGCGGGAGAATCATAAACGCTACAAAGACGACAATTCTAAGAATCCATCCCCAAATTGCTAATCCCGTAGCCGTTAGGGCCGGATTATGAGCCTCGACGGTCTCAGTAAAGCTTGCCATCCAAGGCGCGTATGCGAAGGCAAGAAAGAGCGAAACAAGAGCGAGGAGGAGTGCTACCTCGTAGTAACTCGTGTGGTGTCCGAGGCGACCCAGAAAGATGACCGTTACAATAGCGCCACCGAGGGCACCTAGAATCATAAATGGCTTACGAACTCGAACTTTGTCCGAGATGACGCCAACCAAAATTAGACCAACGGCGTTAGCACCCCACTGCCAGTTGCCAATCCCATTGGCGTCCTTCAGCGAAAAACCAAAGACCGTAGTGAGCAGTACAGTCCCAAATCCAACCGCGGTGTAGTAAATGAGGAGCATGATAGAGATAGCGATCGCCGAGATGATGATATCAGGCTTTATCATCTGCTTCCATGGATTACGAAGGCTCGCTGCGATATCGATGCCCTTAGCACGGGCTTCGATGAGAACTCTATCCTTAAGGGAAACCATCAGTTGGTCTCTCAGGCGAGGAGACAGTTCGCGGAGGCCAAAGAGCGCTACAACGAAGACGACAAGGCCGACAACTCCGCAGATTCGATACTCCGTCTGCCATTGAGTGTTCGCATTGATTGTTGCCGAACCAACGATCGATACGACCAGGCTCCCAAGTACCGGCCCAGTCGTCCAGAGGCCCATCGCCGTCGCCCTTCCGGTCTGTGGTGAAAAGTCGCGGATCAACGCGGGCGTCGCAACTAGGGCGATTCCTTCAACTATTCCAACTACGAATGTGGTAATAATAAAGGGCCACTTTGACGTCATCTGAGGAATGACAAAAAGTGTTGCAAGTCCCGTGAGCAATAGACCCGCCACGACCAAATTTGCGCGCCCAAGGCGATCGGAAAGGCCCGCCAAAAGCGAACCGAACGCCCCCAGTAGATTACCAACGGCGATAGCCGTAACGTAAAAGGTGAAGCTCATCCCGAGGCTAGGCAAAAGTATCGTTGTAACCGATCCGCCCACGTAAAGTTCGTAGTAGAGAGCAATGGTTACAAGCACCACAATTGCTAGCTGAACGAGCCTTGGCCCCATCTCTGGATAAGAATTTAGGTTTCGATGAGTCAACCTGTAGATTGCCCCACTTCCAGAGTCAACCTCTTTTAACTCATCAACGGTTGTTGACATTTCCCCCCCATTTACTCGTTGCGCCTTGACCCCCGGTCGGCGACTCCGATGATCCGCAAATATGAAGATGCATTCACATCTACGACCCTGTAATTATGAAACTTACACACATTTTTTGGTCATTTTCATTCATTCGCACATTAAGTTCTCAACAACCAAATAAGACATGGAGTATCGCCCATCAATTACGTACCAACAATTCCTTAGATGCCGAACAGCAATTTAGGCAGATACCAGAGATAGCATCGATAAGCTGCCGTGCATGAATGGATCTACTAGAGGATCACATTCCCGCTATTATCCCTTGTCAAAGCACAATCGAATGAGTTACTTCGTCGAAAAATCACGATACGCGTCCCCCGGCCAAACCAGCTATGGAATAAGGTACGGAGCAATTACGTATAGCTATCCGTGACTCACTCGAAGCTAAACCTTCCCACCAAAGTCTGCCTGGTCTGCGGCCTTGAATTTTCGTATAGAAAAAAGTGGCGTAATAGTTGGGAGTCGGTCATCTACTGCTCCGAGCGATGCAGAAGAGGGAAAGAGACCACCGTTAATAGAGGGACGGGAAGCACCAAGTGACGAGGTTAGCGATCATTCTCGGCGACCAACTCAGCCACGATTCACCTATCTTCAACTCCCTTGATCTTGATAAAGACGTAGTGGTCATGGCCGAAGTTCATGAAGAGGCAAGCCACGTATGGTCGCATAAGGCACGTATCGCGCTTTTCTTCAGTGCGATGCGCCACTTTGCCGCCGAATTAGTCGAACGAGGAGTTGAAGTCCACTACTACAGATACGGCGAACATCCATTTCCGTCTCTGGGAAAGTGCATTGCGGCTGAAATTAGGGCCATTTCGCCAACCGAAGTTCTAGTCGTCCAACCCGGGGAACACCGAGTTGAAGCGTCGATAAGACAGGTCGTAAAAGACGCAGGTACACACCTATGCATCCTCGAAGAAAACCACTTCGTGGTCTCGCTCGAAACCTTCAACACGTGGGCTAAAGGGCGCAAACTCTTTCGCCTCGAACACTTTTATCGGCTGTCGCGCCGCCTTACCGACACTTTGATGGACGGCGACCAACCTATTGGCGGAAGATGGAACTTTGACGTTGAAAACCGCTCTAGCTTTCCAAAGAGTGGCCCACCCTTTCGTACGTCGCGAATCAATCGCCAGCCGGATCAAATTACCAAGGAAGTTCTAGCCTTAGTTGAGACCAACTTTACCGATCACCCCGGATCCCTAGACGACTTCAGCTGGCCCACTACCAGAGTCGAAGCACTCATAGACCTCGATAACTTTATCGAAAACCATCTAGCTCACTTCGGAAGATACCAGGATGCTATGTGGACGAACGAGCCATTTCTTGGCCACTCACTTTTATCGGCGGCGCTAAATCTAAAATTACTCGATCCAAGGGAGGTATGCAGGCGGGCTGAAGAGGCCTACCTTACCGGCAAGGCCCCCATTGAGTCTGTAGAGGGATTCATCCGCCAGATAATTGGATGGCGGGAGTATGTGAGGGGACTTTACTACTTCTTTGGCAAATCATGGACTAGCTGGAACCATCTCGAAGCAAAGGAAAAACTACCGTCATGGTACTGGAGTGGCGAAGTTGAGATGGTCTGCCTCTCTGACACAATTAAGCAGACTCTACGCTACGGATACGCCCACCACATCCAAAGGCTCATGGTAACTGGATTATTCGCACTCCTTTGGGGCACTGATCCATATGAGGTACACGAGTGGTACCTCGCCGTCTACGTCGATGCAGTGGAGTGGGTAGAGGCACCAAACGTAATCGGAATGAGCCAGTACGGTGACGGAGGAATAATGGCATCCAAGCCCTACATAGCATCGGGCGCATACATCTCCAAGATGTCGAACTACTGTGCGAGTTGTCCGTACTCCCCTAAAAAGGCAACCGGACCTGACGGATGTCCATTTACCACCCTTTACTGGGCATTTATCGACCGCCACCAAGTGATGCTACGAGATCATCCGCGGTTAGCACTCCAAGTAAAGAACCTCGAAAAGAAGGCCCCATCTGAAATTGTAGAGATTCGCGCGAGGGCAAAGGAGCTTCACCAAAGGTGGTCACCTAAGTGAACTCAATAATTGGCTCATATCCGTAAAGTCCCATTGTCGTGAAACCAGTGTGATTATCCACACCTAGAGACCAATCTCCAAAATTGCCTTTCTAATACGAATACCGGCATCGGAGAGCTACGTTATTTCTACTCATACCCGTAAACTATCGATTCAGATGGCACGAGATAGCGGCACAGAGATAAGGACATACACCCACTGCAAATAAAAGCATCGCTGCAGAACGAAGAGAGCTCGCCACTTGAATATCCGTTGCAACTTTTGAGAGGGGAGGGGCAGATTGCTCGATCGAATACATAGATTCCGACCGACCTCCATCTCTTTTCTAGCACTCATCTCAATGATCGTCGCCTCATGCGGAAGCAGTGCAGTCAGTCTTCCCCCACCATCTACGACACAACGACTGTCGACCCCCACAAGCACCAGTTCATTCGAGGCAACGAGCACTACCTTTATATCGAGACCTCAAGGCCAGAGGGTAAGTGCTAAATGGGTCCTTACCTCCAATGTATTGAAGGTAATTGCCAAGAATCAATCGATCTACCGAAAAATCGCCTCCGAAGGTGTAATCGAAGTAACGCCCATCGATGCATCTCCGCTACTTGGAGTCGGTGTAGTTCCCGCTGTAAAGTTCACAAGTGCGAAAAGCCTCGTCCAGGCAATACAGAGCGGAGCTCTACCCACTTGGGCAAAGGCAGTCATCTACGATCCGGAGTATTGGGCGCTAACACCGACGACGGAACAGTCAGATCCGGTCACAGCCTCCTCGATGGCAAGTGTCGCGGCCAGGCAAGCAGGACTTATCTACGTTGTTACACCCGCCCTTGACCTCACGAAGGCACTTGCCCCAAACACAGCACCCAACGGCCAATCGCTTATCGAAATGGGCCTCTATGGCAACTTAGCTAAGGCAGCAGATGTAATAGTGGTCCAATCGCAGTCATTAGAGGGAAATCTCCCGGCCTACAGCTCCCTCCTATCTCAAAGCTCAAGCCAAGCTCGCAGCGCGAATCCAAATATCGACGTACTTGGAGGGCTGAGCACGAACTTACGCAGTGCTTCGCTCGGCTTGATCAATCTAACTAGCGCTTATTCAAGCGGCCTCACCCAAGTAAATGGCTACTGGTTCAACGTTCCAGGTAAGTCAATCCAATGTCCCACTTGTTCGCAAGCAAATTTTCAACTAGCGATGAGTTTCTTTGAAGCCGCACTCACCTAGCGGCCATTCCATATCCCTTACAATTACTGAGCTGCCCACATAATTGCCTGGCTCTCACAAAGCGTCTCACCTAGCCAAGGCAACAGGCTCTATGGGCTCTTCGACCACATCGCTTCCACTAGGGCGAACCGAATATGCGAAGCGGCCATCAACCTCAGAGACGGCTCCCTCTAACTCTGTACCAACGTAGACCAGACCTACGCCATCGTCGGTAGCATATCCCTCTGGCAGCATCCCACTTTTGATAGCATCTTGAAAAATTGGGCGTCGCTGCAGTTCGGAATTGTAATGAACACCATTTGAATAAGGAATCAACCCAAGTCCATTATTTACCACTTTCAGATCAGGACCAAATGAGTCCGTTGTCCCTCCAATATGCCAACAGATAGAACCTGCAGACACGCCACCTAGAACTTTGCCACTTAGCCACAGCCTCTTCATGATCGCATCAAGTCCATGAAGGCTCCACAAGGCGAGAAGGTTGGCGACGCTTCCTCCTCCAATCCATATGACATCGTGGTCACCTAGGAAGGACTCAATATCGTCGACGTTTGGCATCGGAAAGAGATTTAGATGTGAGCAGACGATTCCGGCATCTTTGGCCGCCATATCCAAATTCGCCTGCCAATATCTTTGATCGCCAGAGGCGGTAGAGACGTGACATATCGAGGGAGACCTGCCGACCACACCCGAGCGGCTTATCGCATAGTGAATCAATGGGGCATACGCAATGGGACTTCTGCGCCCTTGGGTAAAGCCCCCGGAGGTTGCAATGATCGTTGGCAAGTTAGTTGTCATGAAAGCAAATATAGACCACCAACTAATCAAAGAGGCAAAGGTAGTTCCAGATCTGATAGATAAGCGAGGCTAGGTTTCCTCAACGTGTAGGGCGATAACCTAGGCACCCAACGACAATCCAAGCCACCGGACGCCCAAAAACTCCACTGATAGGACAACGGAGACAAACATGTTCAAACAATAGGGTTTCGAACGATCATCGCAATAGTGAGGTGGCTTTAAAAACAAGATCGGCGACCCATAGGATCGCCGATCTACCAGACTTTGAATCTCAAAGCTCCGGGGGAGAGACTCGAACTCTCAACCCCACGATTAACAGTCGCGTGCTCTGCCAATTGAGCTACCCCGGAAGGTATAGAACACACTAGCAGGAACTATCAACGATCAATCACCCTAAAAAGAGAGAAATTTGCCCTTTTTTGAAAGTGAAAGGTTCACCTCTCGAGAACTTCCAGCTCACCTAGAAATTGGATCACTCAACCATTACTTGCCGTAATGTACAAGTCAATCTCACCTAAGCAAACCAAGAAAACGCACATCGGTAGCGACGATCTCGTCAAGTTAGATCAGATCTTTGAGTTCCGCTGCAGACTTCGACGCCTTGATCTTCCGCAGAGCCTTAGCTTCGATCTGATGGATCTTATCCTTCTTGGCAAAACCGAGGGCGGATGCAATCTCGTCGTCCCTCATTACGGCTCTACTTTCAGTTAGGCCAAACTTCATCATTATGATTTCGCGCTCAACATCGCTGAGATCACCTAGCGCAGACTCAATCCGCCTACGCACGTCATCGCGCTCGACTTCAAGGTAGCTCGCAATCGAGTTCTCATCTTCGATGGTATCGACCAAAGAAAAGTCACTCTCATCGTCATTGCCAACCCCTTGGTCTAGTGAGAGTGCTTCGCTTTGGATCTTTAGTAGATCCTCAACGTGAAACCGATCTATCTGGGTAGCTTTTGCGATCTCCGTAGGAGTCGGCTCCCTAGCCAACTCTTGCTTGAGGGAGACTTTGGTGCGGGCGACCAAATTAAGTTCGTCGAGGATGTGCTGGGGTATCCGCATAGCTCCCCTGGACTCACCAACTCCACGTACAATCGCTTGTTTGATCCACCACGTGGCATAGGTGGAAAAACGAAAGCCCTTGCGCTCATCAAACCTGTCTACCGCCTTCATCAGACCGAGATTGCCCTCCTGGATTAGATCAAGGAAGGAAAGGCCTCGATAACGGTACCTCTTGGCAATCGAAACGACAAGGCGTAGGTTAGCATTCGTGAGATGGGACTTGGCTCTTTCGCCTTCTTCAACCCTTACCCGATCTTCGGACTCTTCCTCACTAGCCTCGATCCTCCGGAGCGCTTCGATTCCTTGACGCACTTTGAACGCTAGTTCAGCCTCTTCTTGAGCCGAAAGAACCTTATAGGCAGCGATATCGTGAAGATACTGCGCTAGTGAAACGTCACCTAACGATCCGCTATTGGAGTCAATTGACATTTCCTAGCAAGCTCCCCTATGGCCAAACACCTACTTTGAGACCTGATCAAAATACTATGCCCAGTCTCAATGGTAACCCATAATTAGCTAAAGTATGTAAGTAGCTCCCGTACGGCACTATCCATGGTTCTACCGTCGCGTAATTCCCCTACGGTCTTTCTCAAATACGAGATAGAGTGAGTAACTTTTTGTGCCTCGTCTTCGCCCAACTTCCTATCCTCACCGCCACGAATTGATCGCAAAAGAGACTCTACGGTCCTCTCGCTGTGCAGCTCAAGAAGGCGGGCAATCACATCTACAACGTCGTGGTCACCGTCGAGCTGCGATACTGCAGCCATTAACCCCCTCGCCGATGAACTCAGCTCAGACTGATTGGCCCTTTGGGCATCCACCTGGCGATTGTTAGCCGCAAAACTATGAAGTTCAAGGTGAACGGGATGTGTAAAGAGAAAACTTGGCATATAGTCAATGACTTCGTCACAATTGTGGAGGAGGTGCCACAGTGCGATGTTGTATGGGCGATACTCTCCTGAAGTCAATTCCTTTACGGAATAGGTAGGACGATCTTCCTGTACCTCTCCATCTGCAGGAGGCTCATCCGATCCATTCTCGACGGGCCTACGTCGCGCCTTGCCCGAGTCATCACCCTTGGTACGAAGTGCTCGGCGGGTACGTTCGAGGCGTCGTTCAAGTTCATGAATATCAACATCACACGCCTCGGATATCTCCATAAGGTAGTTGCCGCGAACTATTGCGTTAGGGTGCTCGGCGATAATCTCCACCGCCTTGCTACTAGCTAGGATTCGTCCTTCGATCGTAGATAGATCACTTGCCTCTAAGTGGCGATCTAGGCGGAACGAAAGAAACGGCTTAGCCTCTTCAATTGCCTTCTTCAACTCTTCAGGTGCGCTGAGGCTGAGAGACGCTGGATCTTCTCCAGCTGGGAATTTGGCAACCTTCACGGCTAACGAGAACTTCTTCTCCCACTCATAGATTCGCTCTGTCGCACTCTGGCCAGCCTTATCGCCATCGAATGCCAAGACGATATTGCGCGAGTAGTTCTTCAATCGATCGAGGTGCTCTTCTGTAAGAGCAGTACCGCAGGTAGCAATGGCTAATGGCAAGCCCACCTTATGAAACGCGATCACGTCGGTATATCCCTCACAGATTATCGCGAGTTGATTTCGAACGATCTCTGACTTGGCTAAATTGAGGCCATAAAGGGTACGCCTCTTACGGTAGTACTTAGTCTCAGGGGAGTTCTTGTACTTAGCACCTTCGGCATCCCTAAGCTCGATACCAGGGAGAACTCGCCCTCCAAAGGCAACTACCTGCCCCTTATCGTCAAATATCGGAAAGATCAACCTGCCAGCAAACATATCCCTCTGCTGACCAGTTGAGTCTACGAAGCCCAGCCCACAACTTTGAAATAATGCAATCGGGATGTTGAGCATCTTTGGAAGTGCTGTGGAATTTCGAGGGGCGAGGCCAACCTGAAATGACTCTTGCAGGCCACTGCCGATACCACGACTTTCGAGGTAGCTAAGGGCGATCTTTGAGTCCGCGCCATCATATAAGTTACGGCGATAGAAGTCGAGGGAGTCGTTTAGCACCTTAGAGATTCTCTTCGCTTCGCGGTATCGGCGAGCGTCCTCTTCATTCTCTTGAGAAAGCGTTACGCCCGCTCTATCAGCCAGTAGCTGAACTGACTCTGTAAAGTCGAGGTGTTCAATAGCTCTAATAAACGAGATCGAATCACCCGAAGCACCACAGCCGAAGCAGTGATATACGCCAAGCGCGGGGTTTACCGTAAATGACGGAGTCGATTCATTGTGAAATGGGCAGAGACCGCTGTATCTGCTTCCTGCCCGCTTGAGTGTCACATAATCGCCGACGAGAGAGATGATGTCAAGGCGCTCTAGGACGAGGGCTACGTCGTTATGTGCAATCGCCAAATTAGTTCCATCCTTTCATCCAACTCCGCTACCGCCAAGAGTAGTGCAAATTGCACCCCGATTTATCCATTGGCTACCACTGCATTAGGCTGCTGCAACCAAGTATTGC
>VFSW01011599.1_pt1 | contig 12368 bp, 11 predicted proteins | sample 5358111 | NCBI WGS metagenome assembly VFSW01 (sample SAMN11554181, study PRJNA540505) | mine drainage metagenome | isolation source: sediment from site ElyBrook_90M | place: USA: Ely Copper Mine, Vershire, VT | collected 2017
TGTCAGCACTCCCGAACCGACCGCGATCCACACGAGATAAGAGCCGGCCCGGTCCGCGAGGGCCTGCGCGGGTGCTTTGGATGATTGCGCGTCACGCACGAGCTGCACGATGCGTGCAAGCGCGGTATCCGAGCCAACCGCCTTTGCGGCGAATACGAAACTGCCGTTCTGATTGACGGTGCCGCCGGTGACCTTGGAGCCGGTCAGCTTTTGCACGGGGGTCGGCTCACCGGTGATCATCGATTCATCGACATAACTCTAGCCCGATTCAACCAATCCGTCGACCGGCACGCGGTCGCCCGGCTTGACTACGAGTCGCTCTCCCACGACGACTTGCTCGAGTGGCACATCCGTTTCTTTGCCGTCGCGCAGAACGCGCGCGGTTGGAGGCGCCAGCTTGAGCAACGCCTCGACCGCTTTCCCGGTTGCATAGCGGCTGCGCATCTCCATCCAGTGCCCAAACAACGAAAATGACGTCAACATCGCCGCAGCGTCAAAGAACACGTCTGGCGAGCGAGTGAAGACGGCTCCTACGGAATAGAGATAGCTCACGAGAATTCCCAAGGCTATGAGGGTCATCATATTGACCTCACGCCGCATGAGCGAGCGCCACGCCGAGGATATGAAGACCCAGCCGCCCCACCAGACGACTGGCGTCGTCAAGATCAGACCGAGGACGTTGCCGCTCAATCCGAATGGCAAGGTTCCATGAAAACCCAGCCGCGCACCGAGCGATGAATACAGAATCACACCGACGGCCAGGACGGCCGTCCAGATCGCCTTGCGCAGCATGTCATCGATCATGGCGGGCCCGTGATGCGCGTGATCCGCGGGCGCCGCTGGCGCCTTGCTGTTTGCCTGCTCGCAACCAGAACACGGCTGGAAGCCGGCGCTGGTCATCGCGGATCGAATCTGCGCGTCGCTGGTGCGGCCTGGATCGAACGTCATTCGTAACGTGTCGCCCACCACATCGGCCTCGACGCTCTCGACACCGGGCAGCTTCTTGGCCTGCGACTCGGCAGTCGCAAGTTCGCTGCGACATAGGCAGGGCTCAAGAGTAAGCTCGGTCGCTGTGTGCGTCACTTAATTGACTTTGGAATCAGACGAATCGTCTCACCCGGCGTGAGGCATGGCACGCTGCGCATGTCATGATCGTGGCGAACCGCGGTCGTGCGACCATCGGCTAGGCGAAGCGCGATTACGCAATGCGACATGCCTTGCTCGAGGTACACCGCTCGAACGGACGCATCGGCGGGCAGGGACGACATGATGAGAAGCGCCGCGATGCTCAAAACAGCAACAATCTTCATGGCGTCACGAGCATATTCGACAGCCGAGCGAGTTCTGTGGCACGCGCGGAAAGAATCGTGTGAGTGAGCGCTTGTGTTTGCGCCGTGTTCGAACGCAGACCGAGGGTTGCCATCGAGATTTCCATCGCATCGAGGCGGATCAGCGCCGGCGCGAACCCTGCATCAGCGCCAGTGCTTCCCCACCAATTCGATTGTTGGCCCATCATCATCTGGTAACGATCGCCGGAGGTCATCATCTGTCCCATCATACCGTTGCCGTTCATCATACCGTTGCCGTTGGATGCGATGTGGTCTGCACAATCGCTGTAACAAACGGTGTTGCTGCGAGCGCAGTAAACGCAAGAATAGTAAGCAGCCTTTTCATGATTGTCTTTTGGACCTTTCTAACGTGGTCAAATGAGGTGATTGAAGAGTTTTGGTCACGTCGATCTCCGTCGCGGGCTGTTCAGTGCGCCATGTTAGGTGTCCGTAGACGCCTGGCCAAAAAACACCGCACGTGGCGGCGAAAAAAAGCTGCGCGACGGGCCACCGCCCGGGGGGCCTGTGAATTCCCTTGCATGCCTCAAGCATAGGCCAACAGGCGTCCACTGGTTGGGAACGTTCGAGCAGCCAATCTGCTCACAACGTTCACAATCACTTACGCTGATAGGCCTATCCTGGCGATGAGAAGAGGAGGACTCTGGTGGGTCACGCTCCTTTAGTACTCCACTCTAGAAGGAAATCAGTCGAAATGACACAGCAATACGCGCGGCTTTCTCCGCTGGCATTCGCCATCGGATTCGCAGCAGCGGCTCTCGTCGGTATGACGCTTTCGTTTCTGCCCATGCAGTTCTCGATGTTCGCTGGACACGGATACGGCATGATGGGTGGGTCCGGGTATTTGGGGGGGGCGTTTGCCTTCTTCGTCTGCCTTTGGGTGCTGGCCGTGAGCGCACTCGCGGGCGCGGTTACGGCAGTAGTGTATAACGCACTGCTTCCGCGCGAATCACCGAACAAGGTGCGGGATGTTTCCGCATAAACAAATCATCGCCCTGTCTTAACGCAGTTGCGTCGAGATGTATTGGGCAATATCGTGGAGATCGCGATCTGACATTTTCCAGCGCGGCATGACGGGGCTCAGGGCCTCCCCGTTTTGATCGAAGCCGCTCGAGATCGCGCGTTCGAAAAGTTCGAGCGTCCACGGTTTCATCGGCCCGTTCATCGGGGCCATGTTGTCCGCCATGTGGGCGTTGGGCCCGAGTCTCGCGCTGATTGATCCGTCGGCGAGGAGCACGCCGCCCGACCCGTCCGGTCCGTGACACACCGCGCAACTTTGGTACGTGCGCATTGGGGTTACGGTCGTGATGCGCGCGCCCTGAAGGTCGGTGCCGGTAAAGTAGATCGAGCGCCCGTTCGCAATCGCCGCCGGATCGATCGCGGCGGAGGTAGGTGCCGGCGTACCTGGCATCACCATGCGTGGCATCGACGTATCGGGCATCGGTGTCCTCGCCGGTGCGCCGGAGGGAATCGCTCCCGGCGGATACCGATTGCGAAACCACGGCCCGGCCCACAGGAGCTGGTAGCTTTGCGTGGGTTTTGCGCCCGCATGCGCGAGATTCTCGACCGAAAAAACCACATTCGGTCTGACGCTAAACGAGGATGCGAAGATGTAGTTCACGGCCGAGGTTCCGAGCCCGTCATCGGTGTGCTCGTAGCGTAGGTCGAAATGTAACCACGACTGCGGGGCGTAGGTAGCATCGAGCGAGACGCCACGGCTATCGGCGGGCGACGCGCCGGGATTGGGCTGATTGTCGTATCCCAATATCCCCATCGCCGTGAGTTCGTAGATGCCGCCATTGTATGAAGCGAGGGCCGCCGCACGCGTGTACCGATCGGAAATACCGGCCTGCAATGGAAACGATCCGCTGAGCGCCGCGATCCCGCCGGACCACTTCGATTCCGGTGAGAGATACTGCACGGAGCCCGTCACCGCGGTTCCTTCGCCTGCGCTCGCGTACGCACGCTCGATGGGGCCCGCGCCGGTAACGTACGACACGGTGCCGATCCAACCCAGATGACCGAATTGCGTATACGACGCCCCCCAGCGATGGTCGGCACGCGACGAGTTGGTCGATCCGACTTGCAAGCCCGCGAGAGCGAAGCCCGAGAGCGAAAGCGGCTGGCTCGTCCACGGCGCAAAAATCGGCGTGGGAAATTTTCCGATTTGCAGGCTCCCGTTTCCTTTCGAAAGGCCGTTGTAGGAAAACCAGAACTGATCGATCGGGCTTGCCGGGAACCCTCCGCTGACGACCGGCACCGACGCAAAATAGGACACGTTCGGCCCGATAAAGCCAGCGGAAAGAAACTGCACGATGGAGCTCGTGATGCCCGGCAGCATTGGGTCCGGCGGATTGGAAACGTTGGCCGTCGCTTCCAACGATAACGGAAGGTTCTTGTTCTGCATCATCTGGAGATGCTTATTAAGGCCGCGGGAAAAATTGGTCATCAGCACGTAGCGGCCGTATGCATTGAGATTGGGGACGGCGGTGTGGCACAACCCGCACGTAACGCCACCTTGTCCATTCGCCAACACTGGTATCGCGAGGGCCGCGTTAGGCATACCGAGTGAACAACCAAGGAACGCCGCAATCGCGAGCGCGGAAATCTCAGTACGTCGTATCATGCGCTCCGATTCGCGGCGCGCATCGCGTAATACTAGTTGCCGTCTGAGCAGCCTTCCTTCGCCGGGATTCGCCATATGAGATCCTTTGTTTTTAGGAAGCGGCCGCAGTGCCGCTTTTAAGCCGCCGCAGCGCCACCGAGATGCCTTCCGGCGAGTGCCGTTTTCCCAAGTCAAGAACCCTTGTAGCTGGTTGGTCGTTCTTGCCGGCGAAAATGAGGTCCCGGTGGTCTATGCTACCCGGTCATCGAGCGGACGAAACATGATGTGCTTAACAGTGATGCGTCAATAAGTAGGGCAGGTTTTGCAATATAAACGTCTGGTTGTCCAGCAGAAGGGCGAGCAGCGCGGTCGGGACGAGCGCCGAAACCAATGGTGCAAACGACCTCGTCCCTGCGAACGGCAGCGAGGACCGGGAGGCCGCGGTTGGCGTGCCCAGGCACAATGAGGCATTGAACCGTAGACACAGAAATAGTAATTAAAAAAGGTTGAGTTGAACTGGCATCAGAGGGATGAGTTCCGGTACGTCACGGCGCGGCCATGCGCGCAAGACGTCCTTCACACGAGTGCTGATGTTGTCCGATACCTCGCGTGGAGCGTACTTGCCGCGGTACAGCATAGCGTATTCGGCGAGTAAGTCAGGTCTTCGTTTGCGTAAGTAGCGAAAGAATGCGGTGCGAGTTACCTCGTGGAGGCAGAGCGTGTTGTGCCACACGTCAGTCGCCCCGGCTTCTCGCGCGGCGCGTACAACGGCCTCAATATTCTCCTCCGAGTCGGTGATGCGCGGAACGATCGGCGCAAGCGCCACGCTCACCTTGATGCCGGCGTCGGCGAGCAATCTGACAGCGCGAAGGCGCTGGCGAGGGGGCGCGACGGTCGGCTCGATATCGCGCGCCAACGCGTCGTCTAAAGTAGCAATGCTGACGGAGACGCTTGCACCGGCGACGCGCGAGAGCCGCTGCAAGACGTCGATGTCACGAATTACGAGAGGCGAGCGCGTTATCAGAGCGGCGGGCGTGTGATAGTCGCACAACGCCTGGAGAACTCGGCGCGTCAGCTTGTAGCGGCTTTCCAATGGCTGATACGGGTCCGTTACCGTACCGATCGCCACCGTCTCGTGCATCCACGACCGTTTGGCTAGTTCGGAACGCAAGACGGAAGGCGCGTTTGTCTTGACGCGAATCTTGCTGCCCCAATCTACGACGCCGTCGACCTCCAGGTATGAATGCGTTCGGCGAGCATAGCAGAACACGCATTGGTGATAGCACCCGCGATAGCAATTGATCGACCATTTGAACGGCATGCCTTTAACCCGGTTGAGCAAGGACTTTGCCGGCGTTTCTAGGACTGCGACCCCGCGCATGACGCCGCTAGCTTCCTGCGCGTCGCACGCGACGTTCATCGAATCGCTCCAAACCTGGCTTAGATGCACGACTCCGGCTGGCGGCGAGTTCCTGAGTCAAGCGGAGATTCTCCGCGAGCAGTTGGTTGTTCTGGCGTTCCAATTCTTCGATGCGGGCGAGCAGATTTCTACGCCGCTGCTCGGATTTAGGCATTTTCTGGCGCTGAGTTGATTGGAAAGACTCGTCAATCGTTGTGATCAACTCCGGGAATCGGTAGAGCGTTGCCGAGCTAACCCGAGCCTCGCGCGCTACGGCCTGCTTTGTTAGTCTGACTTGTATGCCGATGTGCAGCGGGTGAGTCGCGTTTCCCGACCGTAAGCGCTCAATCGCGGCCTCGATCTTCACCTTGCTCGAGATTCGCCTTTGTTTTCGTTTATCCATCAGCCAGCTTTCCAAGGAGGGTCCGGGCGACTTCAAGCTGGCCGTCCAAGTCGTCGCTTTGTTGCCCTAGTCGTTTGATTTCTGCGAGGTCCGTGTCGAGCGCGCGAAGCTGCTCACGCCAAAAACCAATATGGGAGCTGTCAACCACGAAGTTCTTGCATCCAACACATGTCTGCAGGCCGACATTGACGAGTCGTCCAGCGCATTTTGCCGATGAAGCCTCGTAGAAGCAATCTCCGTAAACATGTCTCACCATTCTAAAGCCCGGGTCTTGCATAGTTGATTCTACACATAACCTTCGGGCGGCTACGGCTGCCTCACCGTTGCCGCGAAGTGCGGCATTGCGTTTCAAAATATCCTCGCCCTTATGACCCGCTAATCGATCGGACTTTAGAATCGAATCAAGCTGCTCCGCGTCAGCTTCGAACGATTGCTCGATGATCTCGTCCATTAGGTCCGGATCCGTTGGGAGATACCGCTCGGTCATTGCGACGCTTACGTGCTTGAAATGACGCTGAAGCGCAAGAACGGCGTGTGGCGAAGCGAGCGTAACGAATCGGGCGAACGTCTTTCGAAATTGATGCGCAGCGAAAACCCAGCCTGTAACGCCATTGAAAGCGGCAAATGCGTTGACGCGATGCGCTAGGCCCTGACGCGACCGCCCCTCCACAGCATCACGCCCTTGGCGGAATTCTGGTATCGGCGTGAATAGAGTCACGTTCGGATCGAGCGACCCGTGACGCGCATGGAGCGCTTCGAGAGTTTCTACGGCGCGTTGTACTGGGTTATCGACTGTGTCCCAGCCGGCTATCCAAGACGCTGGCTCTCCGTCTGCGTACCTTGATGTCTTATACAGTGTGCCATTGACGCGGAGCAACTTGCGACCGTCGGTCGTTGACAACGTCTCTAGACAGCCCGGCTTCAAAGACAGAATTTCGACTAGTCTCATTCCAGTAAACCCTGCGATGATCGTGAAACATGCCGACATGAGGTGGTTCAACCAAACACGCAGAGGAATGCGCTTTAGCGTCGATATATCGAACAGTTTTCCGTCAATCATGACGGCGCTTGGGTGCGATTCGCGCTCGTAAAATGTCTTGTATCGGCGAACCATCGTCGAATAGTCGTTGGAAGTGGACTTGATTTCGTAGAGCGCGGCACTCCTAGCAAGGAGGACCGGCGCGATCTCGGTGACCCATCTTATCGCCGTCGACATCAGCGCGAGAAATATCTCATCGGGAATGCGGCGAGTTGAGCCGGTCGACCGAGGAGCACTAGAAAGTATGTTCTCGGCTAGCTCCGGAGGCAGCGTGACCCCGTGCGAAAGGAGGGGTTGTAAAAGTACGATGGACTTCAGCGTTAGAAGCGCCAGGCGCCGATAGCCGGGCGACCATTCCTGTTCAGTTGAGCCTAGGATTCCATTCGGGCCGCGTTTTCTGACCTTCTGCTTAAACACAGCATTCTTGAGCGCCGTGACGCGTGCCGCGGTTAGGTCATCGAATCCGTAGGTCCCATTCGCGGACATCTGCACGACAAAAAACCGGAGTTGTTCGCACCGGCTTATAATCGTGCGCGCCCGCAGCTCCTTGCCACGTCCAGCGGTTCCCTTGATCATGTGATAGACCAGCTCTTTGCATGACGTTAACCAGGGCCAGTGCTGGGGATCGGTCAGTGCCGATCCGTCGGCTAGCGGAATAGACCATCGCATGGTCAGATAGGGCTTCCCGGGAAGCGTTGAGTCGAATTGCCATTCGTCGTCTGAAAACTTGCTCTTGGACGAAATCTTGACTTCGTGACGATCATCGAGTGGAAGCGCGGTCTGAGCTGCGTACATGGCCTTTAGTCCAGCCTCGATATTGGCGAGAGGGTTTTCAGTATCTCTTGAGCGGAAGCGAGTAAGTGTCGATCGATCAGCGGCAAATAACGGGTTTCGATGAGTTTGCGCTCCTCAAAATAGAGCTTACTGAATCGATCGGCCGGGATACGCGCCTGAGCCTCGCAGAGAGCTTCGTAACGCCGAAGCAGAAAAGCGACCGGGCGAGGTTCGAGACGCATCACGAAATGACGATCGTTCAGCGGCCACAAGGCATTGGAGCAGAGTCCATGCTCATCAACTCCTTGTCTAGCGTGTGAAGGATCAGTGCACAGATGGCTAATCAAATCAATCGCGTCTGCGCTTTCAGGAATTGCTTTTGAAGCCCAGGTGTTCTTTGGTTGAAGCATGCTCGTTTGGGCGTCCGCAACTAGTGCTTGTTCGTTGGCAAGAGATTCCGGGTGGTCCAGGTAATGCATCGTTTCGCTAAGATGTTTGTGCTGGGCGATACGCTTGACGCGAAACGGGTCCAGTGATTTCGCGAATTCGTCAACTAACCGGGTAGGTCGAAGCATCTTCAGCGTAAGATTTGAGCTCAGACCTGTGGCGGTGCGGTAACGATCAAAGGCCCGACTTGGTCGAAGGGTAATGAGGGGAAGAATGTACCCTTTCTGCGAGTAGGCAAGAAAGAGATACTTCCTCTGCTCCGGAGAAGCTGCTTCAATAAGCGGTTCCGTAATGGAGAGTACGGCGCGTATCAGCCACGGAACGCTCAGCTCGCCGTAGTCCGACACGGAATAAGGCTGCATCCCTGGAGAGCGCGCCTTCGGGATTGAAATCAAGAACCGTTTCCCTAGGACCGGATTTTCAACTTCGGTCATACAATCGCGTTCCATAAGCGCGACCGAATCGACGTTTGCGGCGAGCTTGTAAATTAGGAGAACGACGTAAGGGAAGAGTGTGTCCCACACGGGATAGCAGAGGCGCGTGAGACGCCGCTGAGTGTAAATCCCTTTTGTCCTGTACTTGGCGCGGTTAAGGAGCGTCTTCCATTCGTGCTCCAGCGGCGTGCGCGGCGATCGCAGTGAACCCGGCAGGCAGCCTCCATTTCGCATTGCCAAATCACGCGCGGCCGTTACGAGCTCCGGAAAATGCCATGACGATGAGTCGGTGAGGTCACGCAGGTGCGCGACGGCGTCCTGACGTGCTTTTTGAAGTAGCGCCTTTAAGTCGTCTCGTGGAGCCGTAGGCGTTGGATTGTTCCCTCTTCGAAACGGATTCCGCGTCGTCAAGGAGATATTTTGGACCCGGCCAGCCTCGCGCAAGATGGCGGCACACATCTTGTACGTGTTGTGCCGCGTCCCTTCGGCCAGTTTTGCCTGCGTCAAAGCTCGCTGCACGGCAACGTCGCAATCCGAGAGCGACGGGTTGGCGCCGGAAATGCATGATATGCTGGCAATTACGAATCGCAATGCACGAATAGCGCTCTCGATCGTCAGCGGCCGCGAGTGACCGAAGAGTCTCTTTGTCGCGTTAATGCAAGTGATTGCTAACGCGCCGCAGGCGTTAACCTCATCGTCGAAAGTTACGGTTCGCTGTTTGAGTCGATGGGTCAGAAATGTCCAGGATACGTCGACTTCGTCGTAGCCAAAGTACGTTTGGGGAGTGTTCACGCAACCTCCGGCATGTCCCAGCAATCCTGGAAGATGTCTGAAAGATAAAATTCCCTGGCGCGCAGGTAGATTTCTGTGCTGCTCAGCGTGGCGTGGCGCATTAAGTGCTTCAATACGAGGAGTGGATTCCGCGCGCGAGCCTCTCCCTCTGCGGCGGTCATTAGGCGATCCAGCATCGTGATGGCGTATGTATGACGAAGATCGTGAAACGTGCCGTCGGGGATGCCGGCTTTCTTTAGTGCTTTCTTGAAGCTCTGGTAGATGGAGTTGGGGCGCAGCGGCCGACCCCATCGCGATAGCCAGATATATTGCGTATCTTTCGTGCCACGGTTCTGCGCCTGTTTCGTGACGAAGCGACGCTCAAATAGTGCGATGTAGCGATAGGTTTCGTCGAGTAGCCATGTCGGCACGAATAAGTCCCCGCCAACCGAACCCTTCGTTACGCGCAGCTGAAGGCGATAGAGGCGAACAGACCGATAGGAATCTTGGTCCGGTATCTGATCGCATGTGAGAGCGCAAAGTTCGGCTTCTCGAATCCCGGTTTGCAGTGCCCAAAGCACCATTAGTCGGTCTCGCATAGAAAGCTGATCCAAAATCTTTGTTTGCTCAGCTTTTGTGAAGAAACGCGGCAACCGTTCACGCGTCGATCGGTGCGGCACGAGTACACGCCTTGCCGAAGCCGATCCTGAGTTGAGATGCGCCAAGAGGCGGCGTGAGACGCTTCTTGTCGTGCCAGGTTCGAAATCGATTGGAAGATCGCGGAGGTGGCCTTTTGTTCTAGCCCATTCGTAGAACCAACAGACGATGAGCATTTTCCTTGCGATCGTCTGAGCGGAGACATCTGGCTTTCTGCGCTCAAGCGAATTACGGTAGTGCGCAAGTAGACGTTCTTCTGGCCTACGCCAGTTCCAGCCGTTCTGGTCGCTGTACCTAAGCCAGTCGAGAAGATTGGATGCGTAGTTGCGCCAGGTGCCTGGCGATCGCGCCGAGCCGCGAACTACAGCTTGAAAGAGGATCCACTCGGTCGGGAGGAGCTCGATTTTCATCGAGTTTGGCTCCAAGAATATCGGGACCCGGTGGTAGGGTACACCGTCGAATTCGAACCCGGGGCCTGTGAAGAAAAGAGAAAGAGCCACGCTGTTTCTCAGTACCTCGCTAGGGAACCGTTGGGCTAAAGGAGCCCAGGGCGGTTTTGAGAGACCCTGGCGGATACTCCGGAAAACCGCGGTAGGGGTTGATCGACCACTTGAACGGCATCCCCCGCACGGGATTGAGCAGGCTCTTAGCACGCTGTTCCACGACCATGCCCAGATCGTATACGAACGTATGTTCGATTGCAAGGGGTGGGCGGCCGGGGCTCGTAACTCGGCCGGGGAAACGGAGGTAGTTCGAAGACGTTATGGGGTATCAGTTTCAGCCACAGTCGCGCCAGGGCGGCGCCTATGCGACCGCGATGCCCACGCAGTCGCTGCTGGGCCAAGTCCTCGGCATCACGGCGCTCGGCCTGTGCGTGACCGCGCTGGCGATCTATCTCTTCAAGGCGAGCCTGGGCTTTGGAATATCGCTGGCTGCCATGATCGGCGGATTTATCTTGCTGTTCGCGATCAACGCGACGCGGGGCAATCCGGCGCTTTCGCTGATGCTGTTTTATGCGTTTGCGTTCCTCGAGGGCATCGGGCTTTGCCCGGTGATCCACCAGTATCTCACGTTCATCGGGCCCGACGTGGTCTACAACGCGGCGATCACGACCGGGCTGGGGATGGCCGCGATGGCGGCGATCGTCTACGGCACGGGCCTGGATTTGCGGCGCTTTCAGGGCATCTTTACCGCGGCGTTGCTGGGTTTAGTGCTGATCGGGATCGCTTCGATTTTTTTCCACTTTATCTCGCCGACCGTCTACTCGTGGCTGACGCTGGCGATCTTTACCGGCTACGTGCTGATCGACTTCGCGCGCATCCGGGCCGGCGGCGATGGCCTCACGCCCGTGCAGATGGCGGTGCAGATCTACCTCGATGCCATCAATATTTTCCTGGCCTTGCTGCGAATCTTCGCCTCGCGGCGTGAAGATTGAGGCCTTTCCGTCTTTTCGTGAAGCCGGAAGCCTGCCGGGCCTGTTAGAATAGTCCGTAAGGCCATGTGCGGTATTTCAGGGATGTTTGCGCCGGGGCGAGATGCAGCTCGCCTGGCATATTTTGCGCTCTATGCGCTGCAGCACCGCGGCCAAGAATCGGCCGGGATCGCCGCCGCCGACGGCGGCACGATTCGATCGCACAAAGAGATGGGCTTGCTGGGTGCGATATTCGACGAAGAGATTCTCTCGCAGCTCTCCGGCCACGTCGCGATCGGTCACACGCGCTACTCGACCACCGGCTCCTCGATGGTGGTCAACGCGCAGCCGCTGCTCGAACGCGCCGACATCGGTGACATCGCCTTCGCGCACAACGGCAACCTGACCAATACCGACGAACTGCGCGCCATGCTCGCCCCGAGCACGGTCTTGCAAGCCACCTCGGATTCCGAGGTGATGGCCAAATTGATCGTCGAGGCCGAGGGCACGATGGTCGATCGCATTCGCAGCGTGATGAAAGTAGCGAAGGGCGCGTACTCGATCGTGCTGTGCACGGAGGGCGAACTCTATGCCTTCCGCGATCCTTGGGGCGTGCGGCCGCTCTGTTATGGGACCTATGGCGATAACGGTTACGCGGTCGCTTCGGAATCGTGCGCGCTGGCGACGATCGACGCGCAGTACGTGCGCGAAATCGAAGCCGGCGAGATCCTACACTTCAACAACGATGGCGTGACGTCGTATCGCACTGAGGTGGAATCGGCGACGCCGGCGCTGTGCATGTTCGAATACATTTACTTCGCGCGCCCGGATTCGATGCTGAACGGCCGCTCGATCTACGTGGCGCGGCACGAGATGGGACGCGCGCTGGCGCGCGAGCACCCGGTCGATGCCGACGTCGTGATGGCGGTGCCCGATTCTGCCGTGCCGGGCGGCATCGGCTACGCCGCCGAAAGCGGTTTACCGTACGTCGAGGGGCTGATCAAGAACCGCTACATCGGGCGCACGTTCATCAGTCCCGACCAGAAGATGCGCTCGCGCAGCGTGCATCTCAAGTTCAATCC
>VFSW01011600.1_pt1 | contig 12367 bp, 17 predicted proteins | sample 5358111 | NCBI WGS metagenome assembly VFSW01 (sample SAMN11554181, study PRJNA540505) | mine drainage metagenome | isolation source: sediment from site ElyBrook_90M | place: USA: Ely Copper Mine, Vershire, VT | collected 2017
GCTGATGGAAAAGTTTTTTGTATTTAACAGGCTCACGGCATTCTCCTTTCCGTTGTCATAGGTCTTATCGGTCCAATTGGACCTATTCCGTGCATCAGGGTCATTGACAAACCCTCCCCGCCGCCTCAAAATAAAACCGAAGGCTCCAGTGACACGGTGATATTCTCTCAGCCGTAGGACATCCGCAAGGATGGATCGCTATGCGGGGTTCAACGAGAGGCCCCGCCTGGGGCCTTTTAAAGATCATTTTTAATCACCTTCACATCGCCCTGCCTTTTTAGCCGGTCTATGTAATAGCTGATGTCGCTAACACGATGAAACGTTACCAGGAATAACCCGTCTGGCGCGGATTTTAAAACTGCGCTATAGTAGCGGCCGGCTTGCTTCGTGAAAATAAGTTTCTGATCGCCCTTTTGGAGTATCGCCACGGCGTCTCCGGAGATTATCTGCGGGAGCGCCTGATACTCTTTCAGCGCCAATTCCGGGTGATGTTGCAATTGCTTCGCCATCGTCTCGCCGCTCAGATACACCGTCTGGCTTTTGCTCCCGATGGCCTCCTGGAAGTCCGGCTCCAGCACCGCGACAGGGAAATTCCCGCCAACCGCCCCTTTAAAAAACCTCGTAAAGTCCGGCCCGGTAACCGCGCCTTCAACGTATTGCCTGGCAATATCGCCGTCGTACTTCTCAAGGTCCGGCTGCCAGGCCGCATGTGCCGGGTTATAGCTGAAGCCCGGCGCCGGGGATGTCTCAGTGCCGTCAGGGTGCGTATAAACCGCCTGCTTTCGCACCACGCCGTCAGGGTCCGTGATCTCGCGCTCTGAAAGCCGTCCCGCCGACGATTGCACCGTCAGTCCTTTGCGCTGTATGTCCCTGTCGTTGAGCGCCCGGGCCCTGCACCTGTCCCGGAAATGCACGTTCCCCGGGAAAAAGCTCTCGAAGAGCGGATCGTCAATCCTGTGTACGGTCCCGATCAGGGGCTCGCATATCGGGCACGTCTTGCCGTCCTCGATGCCCACCCACATGATGTAAGGCCGGTTCTCCTTGTTCTCCTCAAACTGCTTCCAGCGCGCCGCGTTAAGCGCCGTGCGCGTGTTCTGCTCCAGGATCAGCTTCACCCTCTGCGGAGATCCAAGCTGCACTTCCTTCGCCGCGCCGGTCTCATCGGCAACCCACTTTTTGCCCCACCAGCCCTTTGCCTTCAGCTTCGGGGTAAGCTCCTTCGCCACTTCCTTGTAAGGCACGCCGTCTGCAAGCGCGCTCCGGCATCCGTCACGCAGGTCCTGCAAGATGTCCATGCGGCCCACCTTGGCCGCGGTGAACGCCCTGGCATGCGCGTCTTCCCAGGTGTCCTGCCAATCCCAGCTAAACCGGTATCCCTTCCGATCTAAGTACTCGACGGCCTTCTCCGGAGGCAGCCCTATGACGAAGCCTAAATCAATGTCCGCCATTTTCCGCCTCGATGCGGCCTATGAGATTGCTCACGAAGATCGCCCGCGCGAGCAGTTCCTGAAGGGCCGTATCGTCCATCTTCGGATACGCCCCGGCCAGGGCCTTGATCGCCTTGCCGTAATCCTTCTCGCGCCGGATGACCTTCAAAGCCGGCGTAAGCATCTTCAGCGATGCCGCCGTCAGCTTTTCCGCCGGCATCGCCGCGGCCATATCGTCGGCCATGTCCTTCGCGGACGGCAGATCGGCGTACTCGTGCCCGCAGCCGCATTCGCTCATTTCCGCGTTTATCTCGCTCTGCACGTTCCGGCCCGGATTTATCGCCGCTTTCGCTCCCGTCACAGCTTTCACGACCTCCTCGCCCGCCTCCGGCTCCGGGACGCCATACGTGCGCGTGAAGTAACTGCGCGGGAATTTTATCCCCATCATCTGCAATATCTGGTCCCTCTGCGCCCGCGACAGCAGCTCCGGAGAGTCCTGCACCTGCGTGTGGATTTTCGGGTACGCCTTTTGGCTCCCGAAGTTATAATCCACGAGCCAACGGATCACCTGGCCGTTCAGCGCCTCATCGAGCGCCTTGCCGTCAGCCAGGATGTAATCCTGCCTCACCTCTTCATGCGTCTTCGAGGCGGCAAAGCTCCCTCCCTTGCCGGCAAGCTCCGTTGTAAGCGTCTGTCCCATGATGATCTTGGTGACGGCGGCGTTCATGAACTGGGAAAGACTCTCATAGTTGTTCTGGGACATCGTCCGCGACGCCTCCAGAAACGATATCTGCATCGTGTCCGGTATCTTGATCGCCGTCTCCTGCTGTATCGCGTCCAGCGCCCCAAGAAGCGCGTCCTGCTGCTCTTTCGGCGTGCCGGCCGGATATTTTCCGATGGCGGTCGGGCTCCCGAACTTCTCGGAAAATATCATCCAGAACTTGATCGTGTTCTTTTTAAACCACACCGGCCAGTAGAGCGCTGATCCCAGGCCATCCCCGTATGGCGATCCGTTATTGCCGCCATAGGTAAAAACCTGGAACTTCCGCTCCGGCACTGGAAAGCCCTCGAACATGTTCGAGCGCGTTATCAGCCTCAATTCCCGTTTCAACCCGAACGTGAACCTCCTGGAGGGTTTCGCGATCATCTCGCCGATCCAGATCTCGTCCCCGCGAGGCTCCCACATGATCTCGCTCACCTTGAAGCCGACCAGTATGGCCTCAAGCAGGTTATACCTGGCCCGGTCGAAGTCGAAGTCCAGGAGCACGCGCTTCACGAATTCCGCTATCTTCACATCCTGGCGTTTCTCCGATGCCGGCGTGATCGTCCATTCCTTCCCGGTCACCGCCAGCCTGCGCGTCTGCATGTTGGATAAAACGGTATCGTCCCGCAGCAGGTCCTCGAAAATATCGGTGTTGTTGATCGAGCCCTGCGTCCGTAGCGTCTTGTCGGGATTAAGAAGGATTTTGCCTGTATAGTAAGCCCAGAACGGATCGCCGATGGCCGTCGCAACCTCATCAACGATCGGCTTTTTCTCCGCGTCGTACTTCGAAATCTCCGTGCGCGGATCGGGCCGGGGCTGCGCCAGGGCGTCGTCAATGGTCCTGGCGACGTTCTGCGGCGTCGTTACGTCCTGTGTCTCGTCTTTCTTTTCGTCTTCAGCCATTTAAAAATCCCTCCACGCTTATGCCGTGTTCCTCCAGGCATCGCACCAGGTTAAAACTGTCCGCCAGCTTGTATTCCCAACGTTTACCCTGGGGACGGCTGTTAATAAATATGCCATTCCTGCGGAGCGCTGAAATATCGCTGTGCACCGCGCAACTGTTTATCGCCGACTGTATTTCCAGGGTGGTATGCCACCGCCTGTCAGCCAGCGTCCGGAGCAACTGTCGCAGCCGTTTGCTTGACCCCAGCTTGCCGGCGTGCATGCTACCCATTTTTCTCCCGCCCGTGCGCGCTGGAAGCCGCCGTCCTCCTCCTCGTCGCCGAAGAGCCCTTCGACACATGCGCCCGCGTCTGCGAGCGCCGCAAAGGAGCGGCTGCCGTGTCCAGCCTCATCGGTATCGGCCACGGACCGTAATATTCCCTGACTAAGCCCTCAAACCGTTTCGGACCCTCACTTGCCACTTAAAATCCTCCTTACCTGCCTCTCGCCGATCCCGTACCTCCGGCAGATGTTTTTCACCTTCTCGCCCCTGTCGTATTCGGCCCGTATAAGCTCATGGCGGTTGGTCATCTCTACGATCTCTTTGGTGGGCACGTATATTTGCATACCGCCGAAATGTTCGCAAAACGTCGTGGCTTTTTCAGCGCCTATCACTTCCGCGATCTCCTCAAATGTCCGCTTCCCTCGACGAGTGCCCATTCAGTATCCTTTCACCCTCGCAACCAGTCCCCAGCCGCCCATTTGACGGTCTATCGTCCCGCCGCCAATGGCCTCAAACTCGATGACCGGCGCCGGGCCGCCCCCCGCGTGAAGTCCCAGCGCCGCCGCCCAGAACCGGTCCGCGTGCCCGGCCTCCGTCCTCTCCGCGTCAAAGCGGACGTTCCCCGCGCTCGTCGTGAACTTCCTCACGCTATGAAAATCCTCCCTGATCTCCCTGTCGGCCGGGATCCTTACCTGCCGGTCCTCGAACTTCCGCCGCATCGTCACCGCCAGGTCTTCCTTCACCTTCCCGGTAAACGTCACCGCCTCAACCATCGGCCCGAACCTCCGGACAGCCTCCTCGGCCATCTGCGCCCCGATCCCCGTAGCGTCAATGCAGCACCGCCTGATGTTGGGGTTGCCGTTAACAGGTCCCGTATGACCTATATGACTCATTCCCTCATTCCCCAGCATCCCGTGCAAAAACTCCTCCTGCGCCTTAAATGGCGCATTCCTCATTTCCTTGACCATCCTGGACCAGAACACATCCCCAACCTTTTCCCACAGCCAGAAAACGGTCAGGTCTTTTTTCCGCCCGATATCCACGCCCAGGTAGAATTCGTTGCCGTGCATTGGTCCTATAGGTCCCATAAGTCCTATCGGACCTATGCCGTCTTTCGCCGCGCCGTCATCCTCGCAGCTCGCGATCATGTCGTAAGTCAGATACGCCGTCGCCTCGTCCAGGAAATTACACTCATATTCCTGGGACCAGGCGTCAGGGTCCGCGAGCCCCTCCCTCAAATCCTGGATGTTCACCTTCAGCCCTTCTTTCACGGCCTGGTAAATATCCGTCCTGTGCTTCGATAATTTATTCTCCTGCGTGGCCAGCCTGTAAAAAAGATTGCTCCTGCCGTTAGGAGTGCTCGATATCCTCAGTTTGTAGCCGCCCGTGGTCATGGGGTACATCGCCTTCCATATCTCCTCCGGAGCCTCATGAAATGCAAACTCGTCCAGGAACACATTGCCCGAAAATCCGCGCACCGTATTCGGACTCGCCGGCAGGCTGATGATGCGTGATCCGTTCTCCAGATCGACTTCCGATTTATTGTCTGCGATGGGCGATATCTCCCCGGCCGTCCTGGCGTGGAGAAACCGCAGGTGCATCACGACCTTGTGCATGACCTCCCTGGACTGCCTTTCCGACGCCGAAAGTATCAATTGGTCGGACTTCGCTTTCAACGCCTCAAGGACCGCCTCCAGCGATATGACGAACGATTTGCCGATCTGCCTGGCGGCAACCCATAACTTCAATTGCGCGCTGTCCTGGAGCCAGCGCATCTGATACGGGCGCAATATGGAGTTGGCGTTTGGCGTTTTGGCCTTCACAGCCCGTATTCCTTCCGCGCGTCCTCGGCCAGCCTCTTCAGCTCAACGGGGTCCTTCGTGTTGACCTTCCCCTTGCGAGACACTTCCACCACGGTCTTAAGCAGGTGCATGTACGCAAATACCGCTTGATTGTCCACCCCGTCCAGGGCGTCCAGGTAGGCCTCGTACTTGTCAATCTGCTTGAACAGCTTTTTCATGACCCTCTGCTCAAGCGAGAGTTTGCAGTCTTGCGCCTCCCGGCTTTCCTTGTCGGCCTTCGCCAGACGCTCTTTATAGTTGAATTTCACGATCCATTCATCCAGGGTGGGCCGCGAGAGCTTCAAGCCGCGCTTTCCCAGTTCCCTGAGCGTCTTTGCCACGTTGCCGCCCATCTCGCTGTAAATGTCGTAGGCCAGCCTGGTGTTTTCCCGGACCGCCTTGCCTTTCGCGCCGTCCACCTTGCTGATGTCCACCTTAAAACCTCACGTCCACGCCGGGCTCAGGATATCCAAAGCCATCCAGCACGTCCAGCCCGCGAGGGGAAATAGTGATCATCTGCAAACAGATGCCGCGCATCTTGCGTTCGTCCAGGACGAGAAGCCCTTTCTGCGCCAGGTACGCGAGATGGCTCTGACATTCCTCTTCCGTGACGGCCATGCGCAGATCGTCGAGGAGCGCGTTTATCACTTTACTGTCCACGGGCCGGGGATGCTCCACGGCAAGCACCTTCAGGATCGCGCCGCGCGTGCGCCGGTATTGTTCTTTCTTAGCGTCCAATTTTTCCCTCCATGCCCTGAAGCCTTTCCCCCATGTTCTGAAGCTTCTCGACGGTCAGTTTTTGCAAGATCAATATCTCCCTGTGCTCCGTATTGTCGCGCTTGAAGTAATCCGAAAGGGTGCAATGCAGATCGGTCATGGACTGCGCCTGCTTCCCCAGCGCCTCGGCCTGCGCCCGTTGCGCCTTCAGGAATGCCTCTCCGAATTTGTGGGCCAGCCTGTAAAGTCCGACGAGGATCACCAGAGCGATAAGCAGCCCGCCTGCCTGCGAGATCAACGCCTTGGCAATATCGGGGCTCAGTCCGAACACGTCATCCCTTCCGAAATCAATCAACCCTCCGTTACCGTCCGGGATTTTGCTGCGGGGACGCGCCATTGGGGAGGGGCGCGCCCCCGTTATCCCGGAGGGGATGATTGATGATAAAAAATAGAAGGCCCGGAAGAGTTATGACATTGTCAAAACTCTTTTGGATTATTCGCGGGTAGGAATGTGACGGCTAACAGAATACAAAAAACGCGCTACGAAGTAAAGAGAGGGTTTTGCCTGTCGTCTTCCTTCTTCTCGTCCAGCCAGCGGTAGATCGTTCTTAGGGAGACGCCCACCGCCAGGGCCAGCTCCTTATGATTCTTGCTGTTGAAATTCGCCAGGACGTATTCCTTCCTCTTTTTCTCCAGGATGGAATCCATCCGCAGGATATAAATAGGCTGGCTCGGAAGTTTTTCAGCCAGCAGGATCGCCGTCTCGATGCCGCACAGCCCGGCCACCATGGCCATGTCCCCCGGCAGATCCTCCGGCTTCATCCCGTCAAACCACTTTTTCACCTAAATAGCCTCATCGGGACGGCCCATTTAAAGCCCCCCCCCAGTTCAATCGCATAGCATTCATCCGTGCCGATCAGTTCCCGATGCCCGGCCGGCGTCTCCACCACGGTGATCCGCCTGACCTCGAAGCCCTTTAGCCTGCGGCCACAGATGAAGATGATCGCCCCGTGCCGCTTTCCCTCGATGCGCTTTTGCCAGAATTCATTCCGAGCCCTGTACTCAACGGTCTTCACCCCGGCCTCAATATCGTCCAGATGACAGGCTTTTATGGTGGTAGCTATCATATCCCCCTCCCTCTTGTCATTCCGGCTTGCCTGGAACCATTCCAACGCCCTTCAAAAATTGCGCCGTGGCTTAACGAGAGGCGAAATCGAACACTTCTCCCTTTCCGCGCGGGTCTCAAGCCCTCTTTGTCCCCAAATCGCTCCTGGGCCGTCTGGCTGCGCCGCCCCTTTTGGTCATTCATCCCAGCTTCCTCCCGCAGATGAAACAGTAGTTGACGGCCGCAAGGAACATCCCGATGTCCGGGATGTTCAGCCGCCTGTTTTCGAGTTCCTTCAGCCTCATGCAGCACACGTTCTCCGGAAGGACCTCCCGGCGCACGTCCCCGCGCAGGTCTATTACCTCTTTCCTGGCCGGCTTCAGATCGTACAGGTCCGCGCGTTTCAAAACGGCCCCTCCATTCTTGTCATTCCGGCTTGTCCGGAATCCCTCCTGCCTTTATACGGCCCAGCCGCCTCCATGCTCAGGATCGCCGCCTTGATGGCCTTGAGCTTGTACAGATTGTCTATCCAGTCGAAGCGGTCTATCTCGCCGTAAATCTTCCTGGCCAGCGCAAGCAACGGCCTTTCATATCCCACGCCGGGAAATAGCGGAACTTAAATGGGCAATCCTGCGCATCGCAGATGCCGGTTGCGTTGTTGTCCGGGTTAAAACAACCCGGACAGCTCGCGTCTGCCTGAAAAAACGTGCAATGTTCCGGGCCCGGCTGCGGCTTGTCCAGGGCGTGGATAATGCCGGACGCGTCCAGGAGACGGCGCTTAGCGCTTGAAATTCGATCCAGCGCTAAAGCGGTTGCCGGGGATGAAATAGCTTCACAGGCCGCTGAATTTCGTATCCCCTGGCTTATGAGGCCTAACAGATGATATGCCGGGGTAAGCGCGTTAATGAGCGCGTCCTCCAGGTATTCCCTTTGTTCTTTTGTGAACGTCGGGATCGGGCGGCTCATATCGCCCCCACGCACGCGAGCAGAGGCGAAGCTATCCGATACGCCTCCTGCCGCTCCTGGCGCTCTTCAACGGCCCGTGTCTGTGCCTCTCCAAGCGCATCCTCCGGACAAACCGCCGACTGCTCCGTCCCGATCCGGCAACGCACGGAGATTTCCTTCAGGCAGCGGAAAACATAATTCCCCGGGCCGTTGCAAACGAGCATCGCGCTGTTGCAGCGCAGATATTTCACAGGGCAGAACCGCGCCCGATCTATCGGGATCGCCAGCGGTTCCCCGCTCGCGGCCTCGTACATGCAGTCGCGGCAAGCGAAGCCGCATACCTTTTTTTCCCTCAGTTTTAAGACCCCGGCCTTCCGCTCCAGGTACGCCTCCCAGTATTCCGCCGGCGAAGCCTTTATCAGCCGCGCCCATTCCTCGCCGTGGCCGGCGCTGATGTAGCTCGTCCTGAATATGGCTTTTTTGCTCATGCCATCCTCCTTTCCATTTCTGCCGAGAGGCACGCGACGCGGCGCGCCAGGAGTTTTCTGGCCAGCGGGTTTGTGGTGCAGCCCAGTTCGCGCGCGGCCTCCGAGAGGCGTTCCTCTAAATCGGCGGTTGACATCGTCGAAAAATAATCGCCGGGCGTTGTTATGTGTCGAGGAGAAAAGTAATCTCCTGGCGTTGTCATGCCTCTTCTCCTTTCGGGTTGGGGTCTACGGCGGAATGCTCGCAGAGGCCCCGGGTGAGCGGGCAATATTTCATGGTCGGTGGCCTCTGAACGCCAACCATGCTCAGATATTCCCTCGTCATGCGCCCACCCCCAACTCTGCGCCGATATCGCCTGTACCCGCATCCCTTCCTTGGCCTTATTCCCTCGCCCCTCGGGAGAGGGCCAGGGTGAGGGATGGCCGTGGCCTTCGTCTGCCCTCCGCGCCTCCAGAAACACCGCGTGCACTCGCGGTCATGCAGCCACGCGCACCTGGCCGTCGCAAATCCAGCCCCCAGGACAAAACCGAGCACGAAGATCATGGCGATCATAATTGGTTAACCACCTCCGCGTTCACGACCGTCTCCCCTAGTTCAGCGGCCAGGTTCATGGCCCGCGTGATGTAATTGTTGACAGTTAAGGGGTAAGCGTTGCTCATCGTCCTGCCGTGCTCTTTGTGGGTCAGCCGGGCCGAAAGCGCCGCCAGGCCGTCCGGCGTGATGATCTTGTTCACATCCACGTTCGCCCGTTTGAATTTAAGCGTCACATACTCGCTCAAATTCCCGTTGAGCCCCGATATCTGAGCCACCTGGCACCGCCGTATCACCTCGCGCATGTCGTAATGCGAGCCCTCGTCGAACATCATCCCAAGCTCCGGCTGCCCTATCAGGATTATCGAGAGGCACTTCTTATATCCGTCCTCGATCTCGTATAGCCGTTTCAGCAGCTTCAAAACGCGCACACCCAGATCGTGCGCCTCCTCGATCATCAGGCAAGCCTGCGCTCCCGCCTTGCTGTGCGCGAGCAGTATCCTTTCAACCTGCCTGCTTTTGGCCTCGTGCCGTATCTTCGCCTTCTCGTCGCTGAGGTCCATGATGATCGCGTCCTGGATGCTCGCGGCCGTGCAAAAGGTCTTGTCCACGATCCGGGGATATACCAGCCTTACGCTGTCGGTCTTCTGCAACTCCGCGACAACCTTTTTCCGGATAGTGCTCTTGCCGCTTCCCACTTCCCCGACAATCGCCAGGAAGCCGCCGTGTTTCGCCGCGTCCATCGCCGCCGCCTCGATGTAGCGATGCTCGTCGCTCATGTAGATATCCGCCACGTCCCGTATGTCGTTCAGGAACGGGCTCTTGAAAAGTTTGAAATGCTTCAACGCCTTTGCAGATAACATCTCCGTTTCCACCTCCAGGATTTTTTCGTCTGTCAACGGATCGGCCAGAACTACCGCCCTGCGTCCCCTCGCATGTCCCTCCTTTGCCCTGGCCCCCAAAGCAACCGGCATCGTCTGCTTCCCGACAGATATGCCCCATTCGCTCGCCGGCCTCCAGATATCGGGCACGTTCGCCTTCAGGCTCTGGAGCCAGCTACACGCCTGGCTGCTGTTTCTGACGTAGGATTCCACCGCGTTTCTAAAATAATCGGTGTTACGGGAAGGCAGTACGCCGGAGCTTAACGCCAGGTTGATCGTGCTGGACCCATACCCCGTCCTCCGCGCGATCTCGCCCTGGCTCATCCCTGAGATCTGTGCGACAAGTGCCCTGAGCAGTATCGGGCAGTACGGCGCTTTTGATGCTTTGCTTGGCAAGTCAATCCTCCTCCAGGATTCCATCTTCCGATGGAGATTTACACCGCTTCAGCCGCGCGCGACTGTTCATCGGCGCGCCGCCACGTCCCCGCTTTGATCTGCGCGATCACCTCCTCCATTTTTTTCCGCCCCAAACTCGCCCCAAACTCGGCGCGGATTTGATTGTTAAGGGAGGGTGTCATCATCCCGGCCCTGGCAAGCTCGCGTATAAGCTCGATCACCGGCACTTCCACGTCAGCCATGCCCTTGTCCACTTCCATCGGCGTCCCCTGCTTCCGGATGAACGCCTCGTGCACCTTGTCCGCGTGGTTCCCAAAGACGGTAATTCCCTCGAATGGCACAGCGCCTTTCTTCTCTCCGGCCTCGCCGTAAGCCATATTCTCGAACCGCTTTTCCGCCTGCTGCGTTAAGGTTTCCTTTGGCGCTTTAAACTCCTGTCCGATCACGGCCGCGTGCTCGCTGAAACCGCCATCCAGTCTCGTGAACGGCGTTGCTTGATACCGCACATCGTTCAGGACCACTTCGATATTCGGCCAGATATACGGTTTTAGGATGGCTTGCACCTTCGCGCCACGGAAAAGCCCGGGTAGGTGCGAAAGCTTGTATTCCTCGCCCCGGAAAGAGATGTTGTAATGGGCGTCCACCGTGCATTCCTTCGCCGGGTTAGCGTATAGGTCCTCGAGGATGTCCCTGGGCGGGCACAGCCGAAGCTGCTCCGGCTTGATAGTGAGCCACAAAGCCGATCTCGTCATGCCATGGCGCGAGTGCGTTTTCCTGGCGCAGAAAAAGATAGCAAAATCGTGCGCCCAGGCGTTTAGCTGTTCGATGGATGTGGCCGGGGCAAAGCGCAGCCCGGATTCGAAATGTTGCTCCCAGATGCTGTGCATCACCTCGACCGCGCCCTGCCGCATTTTGTTGTACGGCATCCCTGCCGGCCGCTCGATGCCCATGCCGTTCAGAAACTCATTCATGGCGCGCGCCGTCTGTGCGCTGCCCTGGTCCCACAGATAAAGAAACGGGACGCCCTCAAACGGGTATCGGTCGTCTCCTTTTTTCTCCCAGGATGAAACGATGAAGTCATGCAGGTTGTTTTGCGACTCGCCGGGCGCGTCGTAATAGTTCGGAAAAAATATGCCGGTAAAATGGTCCACGCATAGATAACGTATAAGGCGGGTTTTGATCTTCTCTGAATTGGCCGGCTTGTTCTTGTAAAACTCGCGCTCCCGCATGATGGCCGTGCTGCCGTTTTTAAGGTAATATTGGACGCATATGGAGGCGTCAATCAGGTGTACGTGATTGGGATGGAGCGACCGCATCTCCGTGGCCGGCCGCTCGGTATTAACCGCCGCCTTGTTCACCTGCCGCTCCCTGAGAATCTGCTGTAGCCGCCCGACAGAAACCTGGCCGTCCTCGATCACGCCGTTGTCAACGGCGATTTGCAGGGCTCGCTCCACGGGCATTATGACGCCCTTTTTGTCCCTCGCCGATTTGCTGATCAGCGCGGCCACAAAATCTATCTGGCCGTCCGTCAGCCCGCACTTTAGGAGGTCCGCGTCCTCGCGCTTTTTGCGCCCCGACGAGAAGCCGTTTTCCTTCGCGATGGCATATAGCCTCTGCACGCAAAGGCCGGTCCTGACGGCGTATCCTGCCAGGATGGCCTTTCGGCTCTTCGGCCCCGCGGAGTTCATCTCGACGGCAAGCTCAGCCTGCCACATGGCTATTTCCGGCCCCCGTTGCCCCTGCTTGTCCCGCGGGTATTTACATCAGCCGGCAGCGCCGCCCCGGCCCCAGGCGTCCACTTCTCGTCATCGTCCGCGAACGTGGGCCCGCAAATCTCGACAGCCGTGTCATACGCCGCCTCGATCTGGCTCTTCATACTTTTCAGCGCCCCGATCAATTTCGCCCGCATAAGCGGCGTGGCCTCGGCCAGTTCTTCACGCATCCGCTCCGGATCTACCTGGAGGCAGTAGCCCTGGAATGCCGTGTCCAGAACATCCAGCTTTTTCAGCCAAGCCTCTTCTTCGGCCGAAAGCCCCAGCTTCGCCGCCTTCCCTTCCAGCCGGAAGATGCGCGCCTGGAGTTTCTTGGCGTGATCGTCCTTTTGCCGGAG
>VFSW01011601.1_pt1 | contig 12366 bp, 15 predicted proteins | sample 5358111 | NCBI WGS metagenome assembly VFSW01 (sample SAMN11554181, study PRJNA540505) | mine drainage metagenome | isolation source: sediment from site ElyBrook_90M | place: USA: Ely Copper Mine, Vershire, VT | collected 2017
CCCCGGCGCCCGGCGGGGGCCGGGGGCCGGGCTGGGCCCCGCCGCGCGCGGGGCGGGGGCTACGCGGGGGGTTATCTGCGGATGGGCGGGGGGACCCACGCCGGGACACGATGCGCTCGCACGGGCGGTGGCGACAGGATGCCCCAGGGGGAGCGCTTTTTGTCGGTACTGGAGCGGCTTCGCGGGTCGGCGCCGCGGTCTCCCGATCCTTGGGTCTGCGCCGCCACCATGGACGACCGCCCGCTTTCATCGCGACGGAATGGCCCGTGCAAACGGTCGATCCGTGCCGCACGAGGAATCCTCCTTGGCGGTCTCTGGCAGAAAAGACCCACGATGACCCGCAAGCCCACCGTCCATCCCGCACTCCAGGCACCGACTGCATCCACGCCGCTACGGGAGAAATCGCCCAGGGCCGTACCGCCGTTGCCGACCGAAGCTGCGCCCCCCAAGAGGTCGCTGGACAATGTGCAGATGCTTCTCGACGCCGCGGATGACGCGGTGACCGAGGTTGACGTCAAGGTCGCGGCGCCTGTGGGGGTTGTCCGCAACGAAGCCGGCGAGGAGGCGACGGAGACCGCCGATGCTGTCCAAGATGCTTCGCGGCGTGCGGCGCTCGCGGCGAGACGAGTGTAGAGCGGCTTGAACCCATCGGAGTTCTAATGCACACGACATGGATTGTACTCGCCCATCGCAGCGGGGCCCGGTTTTTTGCGCGGGATTCACGCCGCAGGCAGCCAGTGTTCCAAGGTGAGTTGAGTGCGGCCGCGGCAGGGCAACGAGCGGGGACCAAGGTCAACTATTCCGTCTCCGAGCGTGAGACCTTCGGCTTCGCGCGCGATCTGGCACGGTTTCTCGATGACGTCCGGGGCCAACGGTACAACGACCTGGTCCTCGTCGCAGATCCACATTTTCTGGAACTGCTCCGGTGCATGCTCAGTGTCGCCACGAACCACGTTGTCACGACGACGATCCCCAAGGATCTGGGCGAGGCCGTGCCGACGGCGACATCGCTTCGCTGGGTCGAGGAGTCTGCGCCATGACGACAACGCTGCGTTGGAGGTTGTTTCATCGGGCGATGCGCAAGACCATCACGGAGGATCTGGCGGTGTCTGCGTGGGAAAACGAAGGCGGCGCGTCGGTGACTTCGTCCGTACTGGCTCGCGACCACGGCATCCGGGACAACGGACAGGGGCGGATCAATCTGGCAGCGTCCCAAGGAACTGCATCCGGTTGGTACACTTCGCTGCGCTGGTCGCTTTGATTGCGTGATGACTCCGCGGAGTCGTGGAACGGTCCCGTCCTACCGTGGCCGTCTGCTCGCCGCCATCCCCCGACCGCGACCGACAAGGTTGTAGACGGCGGAGATCACGACGAGGACCAGCAACAGATGGATCCACGCACCCAGCGCGGGAAGAGTCATGCGGCCAATGACCCAGAGGGCAAACAAGGCCAGGGTGATCGTCCAAAGCATGCGGGTGAACCTTCGATGGGCGCAGGGGAGGCAACAGCGGGACAGCGACGCTCAAGAACTGTTGATCACCGTCGGACCGCGGCGGCGCGACGCAGACCGTCGACGCCGCCGAAGGGAAACATCCGACAACCGACTTTGGTTAGGTGGGCGAGTAAAGGGACTTGTGGCCGGTGCTGCGGGCGCTCACGGGTGCCCCGTCTTGGGCGCTCATCGGCGTGGGGGTGGCGCGGTCATCCGTGTGGACGGTCACTTGCTCAGGGGCTTCGGCCCCGTCGACGACGCCATGTGGCTTTGCGTCAAAAGCACCGTCGGCGTGTACGGCAGGATGCCGAAGCGGTTTCGGATCCCCGGCGAGGCGTCTGCGGATTTCGGCGCCGGTGGCCGGCGCAAAGAGGAGCGCGACGCCCGCGCCGACGGCCACGCCCGCGATCATGAGACCGGCTCCACCCGCGAGACGGGCGAACGCACTCGGTCGGCGCTGGAGTCCGATTGCGCGCAGCACCCAGCGCACGGTCTTGTCCGGGGAGATCGTCGCGACGAGGGCGCCCATGCTTGCAGCCGCGGCCGCGTGTCGGACGGTACGAACCGACTGGTTCGAGACGATCTGGAGGACTGCGTGGGAGACGGCCCTGGCGATGTCGTGACCGATGGAGCGGGAGGTGTCTACGATGGCCGCGCGACCGTCGTGAGCGGACGCCGCCGCAGCGGTTGCAGCGTCGTGGGCGAGGCCGGCGATGTCAAACTTCATGGGATGGAGATTCATGGGGATTGATTCCGTTGCTGGGTGGGAGATTCGGACCGCAAGGAGAAGGGAGGCCAAAGGCCTCGGTCGATGGTTGGCGTGCAGACGCAGGAGAACGGGCCAGGCCGTCGCGGCGTCACAGCGCAGCGTCCGGCCCATCCCCCCTGGTGTTGCTGGATCGAGAGGGGGCTACAAGCCCGACACGCCGTTTGACGTAGCGGGGGTCTCTCTCGGCGCGACGACGATTTCTACGCGGCGGTTGTTGGCGCGGCCCTCGGACGTGCCGTTGTCCGCAACGGGGCGGTCCTGACCAAAGCCTTCGGCGCGGATATGGTCCGCGGGGATGCCATTGGAGACCAGGTAGTCCCGCACGGCCTGCGCCCGTGCCAGTGAGAGCGATTGGTTGCCGTCGATCGTTCCCCGGGAGTCCGTGAATCCGTCGACCACCATGTTCTGGCCGCGGCGCTCCCGCAGCGATGCGGCGACCTCCTGGAGGCGACGCTGCGCGATGGGCAGGAGCACGGCTTGTCCTGAAACAAACAGTACCTCGCCGGACAACGTAATCACCAGCCCCCGCGCCTCCTCGCGCACGGCCGCAACCCGCCGGAGGGTTTCCATGGTGGATGCCTCTCGTTGTTCAGCATCCGCGCGTCCGTGCTGGGCATCGGAAAGCGCCACCTGGCCCTGTGCGAGTTGCACCTGGTCTGCAGCCAACTGTTGCCGCGTCGAATTCAGTTCTTCACCGGTCCTGCGCTGCGACGCTGCCTGACGCTGGGCCAGGAGGCTCTGGGACATCGCGACGTTGCCGTAAGCAACCGCTTGCTGGGCGCGTCGCTCGGCAATGTACGCAAGGTCGCGGGTTACCGACGAGTCTCCGTCCTGAAGAAAGCTCGACTCCGCCTCGCTGAGGGCCAGGCGCGCGTTATCGAGTTCGACCGGTGCGAGGGTGCGGGACGATCCCGACGTCGCGGTGCCATACGCAGCCCGCGCCTCCAACAACTCCTGCGGGGGCGCCGTTGTCGCACACGAAGCGCAGAGCGCCGTCAGCGCGCACGCGGAGGCCGCAGAGAAAGGACGCATGCCACGGATGAAGTGTCCAACAGGGCGGGTGGTCATTGTGCACCCCCGGACCCTGCGACGGGCGCAGCGCTGGGGTCCGTCGTCGCGACGAGGGCGTGGGCCGCGGCGGCTTCGCGGGTGAGGGCGATGGCGAGGTTGGCGTCGGCCTCGGCGCGGCGAAGTTGCATCGCTGCCCGGCCATTGTGGTGGTTGTTGATCAGGCTCTGGGCCTCCACGCGTTCCAGTTCGGCGTAGTGGAGTTCCAACGCGGCGGCAGGCGTGCCGGACGCGCCGGTGTCCTGGGCGCTGCGGATTGCGGCAGCAGAGGACGCGAGGTGATCTACCGGCATCGCTGCCGTTGCGCACCCGGACAGCGCTACGGTCGCGAGGGGAAGTGTCATCCAACGGAGTAGGGTGGCTTGGTTCATAGGTGTAATCTCGTCTCCGACGGCATCCGTTGCACAGCGGGTGCCGACACCACGCGCCCCGTAACGCTCGCCTGGACTGCGAGCGAATAAACGGCCCCGTGCGCGATCGTGCCGACGACCGAGGCCGCACACCGTGGCGTTTCGCACCGCAGGGAACCTTAGGGGTGCGTCTGCGACCCGTCGGGCGTGTGGACACCCGGCGGGACGATTGCGCAGCGGACTGCGCACAGCGTTGCTTCCGTGCAGGATCTCGCTGCAGCGAGCCACAGGGCGTGGCGGTTCGACGCGGGGCGAGCGTTACGGGTGGATCTCTGGTGCCCTCGGCACGTCGATGGTGAAGACACACCCGTGACCAGGAAGATCCCTCACGAGAATGTCACCGCCACCCGCGCGGACCCCCCTGCGGCTGATGGAAAGCCCGATGCCAATCCCCGACCGATCGTTCGCGCGTTGCTCAAAGGGAATGAACAGCGTCTCCGTGTCCCCTGGTGGCAGCCCTCCGCACCCGTCTTGAACATCAATCGAAACCCAGTCTGCACGAGGGCGGACCTTGAGATCGATGTGGCCTCCAGGGAGCGAATACTTGAAAGCATTCTGCACGAGGTTTGCGAGGGCGGACGCCAAGATCTGGCGATCCGCCTGGACGAAGACGTCGGGCGCCGCGGGGTCGATCGTTAGCACGACATCACGCTCCTTCGCTTCGATCGTGGCGACAATTTCAACATCTTCGATGAGTTCCGCCACGGATACCCGCTGCAGGTCCAGCAGTTCGGCATCCAGCCGGACCTCTGTGACGGTGCGGTCGATCAGCACGCGCATCCGCCGGAGCGTGCGCCCGAGGAGCTTCCCCGTGCTGCCTTCGATTCCCAGAGCACCCTTGCTGAGCGCGTTATACGCGAGCATGGCGGTGCCGAGGAGGTTGCGGATTTCGTGGGTGAGGTGCCCGAGGTGCAGGGCTCCCGCGTCGCCGACCAACCGGTCTCGCTGGTCCTGGTACTCCGTCACGGCCTGCGCGATCGCGTCGTCCAGGCAAAGGTTGAAGGTGTGAAACTCCTCGGGTGCAATCGGGACGCGCTGCTCTTCGGCAAGTTCGGTGACGGTCTGGCAGATGCTCCCGTAGTCATGCACCACCTGCGCGACGGTCAGTCCGATCCTGAGGAGTTCGGCACCGTGGAGAGACGCGCTCGCTGTCATCAGGCCGAGGGCATCACCCTGTTCGCCCGTCGCGGCGCGCATGATGACCACGATCTGATCCAAGAATTTCGGCAGTCCGTTGGCCAATTCGGCAGCCGTGGGGACGGGCGCACTGCGCACGACGAGTTTCAGACGGGACCGGGCGAGGATCTCCTCGCGGTTGGAGGCGATGAATTCGTAGAGCATGGCAACAGGGTGCACCTTTGATGGCAATCCGAGGAGAAAATCGATAGCGCGCTGCTGCGCAATGTCCGTGCCGCCGCCGCCCGGGGATCCGCGTGATTCTGCCTCGAACGGACGGTCCCACGGATGACCTGGCACGACGCCAGGGGTGACCACGCTGTCAAAGGGCCACGCCGAGCGTGATGCCCACGGGAAATCCGACGCGAATGACCAGCGCGGGGTATCCGGATTCTCCGTCGAAGTGCACACGCATCCCGAGCGCAATGTCGGGTAAGGCATACAGAAGGCATCCCGGGCATCCGCCGACGCCAACCGCCACGCCTGCCTCGGGAAAAACCGAGAGCGACGGGGACAGATAGAAATTCCATTGAAGTACGACCGGCGCAACGATCTCTGAGTCGCTCCAGAAGGTCGACGGCTGAGACGATCCTGCCCAGTAGATGTAATCGGCACCGAAGCTTAGGACCAGACTGTCCCGCACGCTGGACAACAGTCCGCGAGGCACGATCGGGACGCCGAAGCGGAGGCCAAGGCCAAACCCGCCGGCGTACCCCGGACCGCGCTCAAAGCCGTAACCGAAGATGACGTGCGCTTCGACGTCCATCCCGCTCGCGTGCAGCCCGTCCTGCCCCCCATAGGCGTAAGCAGTCCTAAGCTTTGTCAACGCGGCAAGGGCAGTCGCTGAAGCAATGATCGCCGCCCTGGCACCCCGGCTCATCGAACACGGTCCAGCGTGCGAAGTGCCACGGCCACGATCGCGACGGCCGAGGGGTGGCATCGGCCGAGAATCGATCGTTCGACAGAGCTCTCGTAACAAGGTGTTCATGTTGCGAGCGCCGCGCGGTTCTCTTCGATCGAGAGCGGGTTGGTCCCCTCGATGGTACGGCGTGCGGCGGTTACATCGTCGGCGGTGCCGTGCGCGACGACGACAAACTTGTCCGCCCGCAGGGCTGTTTCGTACCGGAGGATGCTGTCCTTCGGGATGCCGATGCTGTAAAGCCCCGCGCCCAGTGCTGTCAGTCCGCCGACCACAGCGGCCTCGCCGATGGCCCCGACGATCCAGGTCACCATGGGCCCAAGCACCATGAGATGCCCAAACCCCGGGATCACGAACATGGCCGAGCCGAAGAGCAGCCCCCAGAATCCCCCCCAGAATGCGCCGCGCTTGCCCCAGAACATCATCCGATCGCCGGTGTTGTAATACCCGATCACGTGTTCTTCGGTGTGGTAGTCCTTGCCTACGATCGACAGCTTTTTCATGTCGAATCCGGAAAGTTGCAGCGCCCGAACGCCAGCTTCGGCCTCCGGATGGGTGTTGTAGATTGCAACCACGGTGTTGAGCTTTTGTGTCGGGTGAACCATGACCGAGGGTCCACGCACGATGCGCGCCATGACCAACGCGGCGGTTGACCGAAAGATCCCACGCGCGAGGCAGCACGAGCTACGCGCAACAACTGACCATGTGAGACGCAACGCCACACCCGGGTGTCGGCCAGGTGTCGAGGGCGGTCAGTTCCCGAGTTCGCCGGGCACTGAAGGAGGAATCGGTCGTTCTCGCTCGAAGATCCGGTAGAGCGTCCGGCGATCGAGCCCGAGAATCCGAGCGGCCCGAGACTTGTTGCCGCCCACCAAAGACATCACCTGGTGGATGTACTTCCGGTCGAGTTCCGCAAGGGTCACAAGATCCTCGGCTTGCTGGGGCAGCACCGGAACCCGAATCGAGACGTGATCGCGTACCCGCGCTGGAAGATCGTCGACGCTCAGAAGTTCGCACTGGGTAAGGGCGACTGCCCGTTCGATGCAATTCTCCAATTCGCGAACGTTGCCGGGCCAAGCGTAAGCGAGCAGCATTGCGAGGGCCGCCGGGGCGACGCCGAGCACCCGCTTGCCAAAGCGGGTGGCAAATCGGCGGACAAAGAGCTGGACCAGCGAAGGGATATCCTGGACTCGCTCTCGGAGCGTCGGCACCTCAAGGATCACCACGGCGATGCGGTAGTGCAGGTCCTCACGGAATCTCTTGGCGCGCACATCGGACTCCAGGTCACGGTGCGTCGCCGTAATCAGCCGCGCGTCGAAAGGGACCTCGGTCTGGCCCCCCACGGGACGCACCGTCCGCTGCTGAAGCGCACGCAGGAGCCTGGACTGCATCCCGATTGGCATCTCGCCGATTTCGTCGAGAAAGAGCGTGCCGCCAGAGGCCGCGATCAAGAGCCCGTCGTGGGCTTGATGGGCGTCGGTAAATGCACCGCGGACGTGGCCGAAAAGTTCGCTTTCAAGCAAGGGAGCGGGCACCGCTGCGCAGTTGATGGCGACGAAAGGCCCCAGCGGTCTGGTTCCCGTCTCGTGGATAGCCCGCGCGACGAGTTCCTTTCCCGTGCCGCTCTCGCCGTGAATCAAGACGGTCGCATCGGTCGGCGCGACCCTGGCGATGATGTCCATCACCTCGCGCATCGGCGCTGACGTCCCTGCAAGCAGGTGTGACGGAGCCGTGGGATTCACGTCAGTGCACACCCGTCGGTCCTCACAACGGAGCTCTGTCTGCTCCAACGCGCGGTCGATTGCCTGCGCGAGGAGATCCACATCCAGCGGGCGAATGTGAATGTCCAACGCGCCAGCCCGTAGGGCGCGGATCACGGTCTCGACCCGCCTGTCGCCGGTAAGTACGATCACCTGCGTCCCGGGTAAGATCTCGCGTAGTTTCTGACAGAGATCAATGCCGTCCATCCCTGGCATCTGTACGTCCGTCAACACGAGTGAGACGTCGCGGTTCGCTTCGATACAGCGCAGTGCATCGGCCGCGGTGTGCGCGACAACAACTTCACGCGCCGGAGTCCGGATCAATTCCGCGAGCATCTCGGCAGCGTCGACGTCGTCTTCGACGATCAGAACGCGGATGGATGGCTTGGTGGTCACTTGCATCGTTAGGTCCCAGAGAGCGTTCGTCTCGCGGCGGGCAGTGCGACGGGTGCGAGGGCGGTCATGATGACAGAACATGGAGCAACGTGTGTGCCGCGCCGACAGCGTGCTCCGCGCCTTGACGCCGGGACGAATTGGGGCGAGCGTTCGTACCGAACTCTGCGACCCATCAACGATGAGATTGCTGGTTTGGCACCATGCGCGTGGAAATTCTACCGGGTACGAGAGCTGAAAACGTCCGGTTGCTACCGGCAGCCGGGGAAGTGATTCGGTTGCGCGACGATGTGCTGGCAGCGGTCTCCCATGACTTGCGGAGCCCCCTGGGCACGGTGTCCATGGGCATCGCAGTGCTTCGCAGAAGTCTCTCTGGACGCGGGCCCGAACTCGCGGCGGACGTCGAGATCGTGCTGCGGATGGAGCGCGCGTGTCGACGGATGGACCGGCTCATCGAGGACATGCATGACGCTTCGAAGCTCGACACCGGGACTTTCGTGGTGGTGCCCAGGGCGATGCGGGTGCGGGACCTTGTTCGGGACATGGCGGAGTCCGCGACGGAGCTTGCCGAAGCGGTCAACGTGGGCGTGCGCATCGACGACATCGAGGACTTTCGGGTGATGGCAGACCGGGGCCGGGTGCTGCAGGTTTTCTTGAACCTGGTGGACATGGCCATGAAGGCCACGCCACGTGATGGTACAGTCGTTGTGTCGGCGGAGCGGATCGAGGGTTACGGGAGGTTCGCGGTCAAAGTTGGAGGGCCAGGTATCCCTCGAAAGCACCACGGGCGTCTGTTCGAGAAAGATTGGACGGGGGACAAGAAGAATCCGGGCGGCCAAGGCCTCGGCTTGCATATTGCCCGCGGCATCGTTGAGGCGCACCGCGGTCACATGGACGTCTGGGGCGACGAGGGGGAGGGAACCACCCTCACCTTTACGCTCCCGCTCGCACTGGAAACGTGACGGGCCGGGCAGGCCTGGTGTTGTGCAGGAGGTGAGGGTGAACCAGATTGCGTCGGCGCAAGGCCTGTAGGACACCGGGCGCTACCAGTGCATGTGCAGGTTGCCTGTGAAGTACAGCACAGCCATCACCAGGAGGATCAACCCTGCGGGTGACCAACCGGCGTAGCCGTACCGTGAATGGCCCCAGCCGCCTCCGCCAAGCGCCACGAACAGGAATACAATCAGAATGATGAATAGCATGGAGGCCTCCTCGTATTGACGATCGCTGTGGCAACTGCGCGTTGCAGCGACGTCAGGTCGGTATGTGTTTCGTCTCGGGGCCCCATGGACAGCGCAGCAGCGAGCGCCTTCTGAAAAGGCGTCCCGGCGTTGAGCGGAACGAGGCGACGAGCGGTGGAACGCGCCGCGTACTGTTTCAGTCTCTCTCAGCGCAGCGGGTCAATGCACAAGAGAGATGCACTACCCGTACCGGCGAGATGCGAGGGCGACGGGGTGCTGTACGTCCCTTGCAGACCACATCGACACGGCGCCCGTACGAGGTCGCATCATAGTCGGAGAAGTTCAGGCTCACGGACGGCCGCGCGGAAGGGATCGTCTGGCTTTTCGGGCGCAACCAGGCGGTTAAGCGTCCTGCGGTCGAGACCCAGTAGGCGTGCCGCGCGGCTTCGATTGCCGTTCACGAGATCCAGGACACGCAGAACGTGCCGACGGTTCATCTCGGCAAGCGGGACGATCCCGGCGATGGCAGTATCAACGGGGACCTGGAGGTCAGGCTCAAACATACGAACTCGTTCGGGTAAGTCGTCCAGCGTAACGTGGTCGAAACGGGTGAGGGCGACGGCGCGTTCAATGCTGTTCTCCAGTTCGCGGACGTTACCCGGCCACGGGTAGGCGATAAGCCGCGCAAGCGCCACAGCGTGGATGCCAATCACTTGCTTCGCAAATCGTGCGGCAAAGCGAGTGACGAAGTGCTGCGCCAGGATCGGCACGTCGTCGCTGCGCGTGCGAAGGCTTGGCACCTCAACGCACACCACGGCAATGCGATAGTAAAGATCCTCGCGGAAGGTCCCAGCCTTGACGTCGGCCTCAAGGCTTCGGTTGGTCGCCGTGATCACCCGAGCGTTGAAAGCGACTTCGTGGTTGCTCCCCACTGGGCGTACGACGCGCTCTTGAAGCGCCCGCAAAAGCTTGGTCTGTACCTCCATGGGTGCGTCGCCGATTTCGTCAAGCAGCAGCGTACCACCGTCGGCTTCGACGAAGAGCCCCGCCCGTGCGGTGCGGGCGTCTGTAAACGCCCCACGCGCGTGGCCAAAGAGTTCGCTCTCTAGAAGCGGTGCAGGAACCGCCGCGCAGTTGATCGCCACGAACGGTCCTTTGGACCGCGCACCCATTCCGTGAATCGCACGCGCGACAAGTTCCTTGCCCGTCCCGCTCTCTCCCGTGACCAGGACCGTCGCGTCGGTTGACGCGACGCGGACCAGGAGGTCGCTGAGCATACGCATCGCCAGCGATGATCCGATGAGCGCGTGGGCTGGTGCAGCTTGGACGATTCTTTCTCGAAGTCTCTTGACCTCGTGGACCAGACGCCGCCGCTCCAGCGCTCGTTCGATCGAGAGCGAAAGAACGTCACAGTCGATAGGCTTGGTTAGAAAATCGTAGGCACCAGCACGGATCGCGCGCACGGCGGTCTCCAAGCTACCGTACCCCGTCAACACGACGACTGAGACATCAGGGTACGTGGTCGCGATGCGCTCGCACAGCGCGATTCCATCCATGAATGCCATCTGGATGTCTGTGAGCACAAGGTCAAATGCCTGCGTTGCAAGTTGCTCAAGGGCTTCTTCTGCGCCGCGAACGTACGTCGCAGCGTGCGCAAGCCGATGAACAAAGGCCGCGATCATTTCGCCGCACTCTGGGTCGTCATCGACTACCAGTACCCTTGCAGTAGCCACGGGGGGGTTTGAAGCGAAGCGCGTTGGCATGGGTGTCATCGTAGTCTCATTCCAGCGCACTGGATTCCATCGCGTGCCGAATCGGATTCATCGAGGCTTGGATTCATCGTAGCGATGGCGCGATGTGGGTGCGGGTGACTACGTTCGCGGGCGTGGGTTGTGAATGCGCTGATTCTGTTCGTGTGCGGCGTTGGATGTCTTTGTCGCTTGCTCCTTGAGCTCGTGACGAACCTTCCGCTCAGCCTCCAGCGCTGCATGGAGCGCAGTGGTCGCAGACTCGACAACGGCGTGGTCGATTTTCTGCCCTGCGCCTTCGACGCCCGCGGGCGTCACGATCTCGGATGCGGCGTGACCGACTCGTTGAAAGGTCTGCTGGGCTTGGTGACCGACCTGCGATGCGATCTCTTTTGCGGCGTCGCCGACGCTCTGAACGGTCTCTTCGACCCGGTGCCCCACCTGCGTTGCGGTCTCTGATACTGCATAACCAGCGGTCTGCGCGGCGTCCATGACCTTTTGTCTGGCGATTGAAGCTGCGTCAGCGACCGCGTGGCCGACGTTTTGCGCGGCATTCTTGACCGGGTGTTCACGATTCGCAGGGGGCTCGGATTCGTGCGGCGTCGCATGATGTGTATGGGGGGGCTTGATGTGTGCGGGCTTGTTCTGCATCGGGGTCACCTCCGTTGGAATGGTGGCGACTGCCGAGACTGCACGGGTCGTGCCGTGGCGAGAACCCGGGGAAGGGGATCGTGGGCACCGCGGCTGCACGACACGCAATGTCCACCCGTGGCAAATTGTCACGTTTCGATCAGGGCCTTTGGCGAGTTCGCAGGGCTATCGGCGTGGATGTCGTTCGCGGTCGTTGAGCCTTCCGACAGCAGACATCTACCCATTGCCCAAAGGTATCCCACAGTGGCGCCAATCGCGGTTGAGAGCCCTTGCCGCGGACCCCCAAGGCACGGTGGCGGCAGCGTTCACGGTGGCCGCGGAGCGCAAGGGCGCGTACCGCTTGGCTGGAATCGACGGAGGTGCAGTGGGAGCCGCTGGCGGACGCGGTTCACCAGGCGACGGCCCGTCGATGCCGTGACCATGGCGTGGTCATCGTACCGCTCGATGGCTCCAGTATCGCCCACATGGATCGTAACCGCTGCTCCAAACCGCGTTCTCGACGCGCGGAGATTCAGTCTCCACAGTAGGGGCGATGGAAGCGGGTGCGTCAGTCCGGCGGTGGTTGCTGCTCCGTGGTGAGCGGCGGCGGGACGGTAATGTGTCCGAGGGGAAGCGCGAGCTCTCGGGGATCGAGGCGGGCGCGTGTGCGAGCCCAGTTCATGGGAGCGATCTCAACGTAGCGGTCGCGGGGCCAGTAGGTGTTGCGGTGTACGTTTTCCTTGGAGGAGCGGGAGGGCTCGCCACAACGTAAGCGCTGTTCCAAACCGCGTTCTTCCGTCGCGTGGGGTGCTGGCCCATG
>VFSW01011602.1_pt1 | contig 12364 bp, 12 predicted proteins | sample 5358111 | NCBI WGS metagenome assembly VFSW01 (sample SAMN11554181, study PRJNA540505) | mine drainage metagenome | isolation source: sediment from site ElyBrook_90M | place: USA: Ely Copper Mine, Vershire, VT | collected 2017
CATGACCTTGCGATCGATGGATTTTGAGTCCATTGCGTCTGCCATTCCGCCACCCCGGCGTTTTGAACCCGTCCCGTACATTGATAATAATTATTTATCGCGGTAAAATCAAGGCATCGCTTCGATTTATAATGAGCGGCGCCGGACGGCAAATAGTCACAAATAGTTCAGGATTTTTAATACTTTTTTAATGGCACGGGTTATCGCAATCTGCAATCAAAAAGGGGGCGTCGGGAAAACCACCACGTCCGTCAATCTTGGCGCGTATCTCGCCGTCGCGGGGCGGCGGGTCTTGCTTATCGATTTCGATCCGCAGGCGAACGCGAGTTCGGCGCTTGGGCATGACCGCGCGGCGGACAACGGGAGTATTTACCACGGCATCACCGGAGAAAAAAGCTACGAGGAACTTCGGCGCGCGACGGTCATCGCGAATTATCATTTCATTCCGGGCGCGTCGCATCTCGCGGGCGCTTTGATCGAGCTGGTGGACGAACCGGAACGGGAATATTTTTTGCGCAAATTCATCAACCGCCTGCGGCACGAGTACGATTATATCCTTATCGATCTTCCGCCGAGCTTGAGCCTGCTCACCGTGAACGGCCTGGTCGCGGCGGACGAGGTTATCATTCCCGTGCAGACGGAATATTATAGCCTGGAAGGGCTCGGCCAGCTTTTGGAAACTGTCGAGCTCATCAAAAACAATCTCGACCACCCCATCTGCGTTGCGGGAGCGCTGGTTACGATGTATGACCGGCGCGAACGCCTGAGCCGCGATACGGTAAAAAGCCTGCGCGATCATTTTCCGCATCACGTTTTTGAAATTGAGATCCCGCGGAGCGTCGCGCTGGCGGAAGCGCCGAGTTTTGCGAAGCCGATTTTATTGTATCGTCCCGACACGAAAGGCGCCGATGCTTATCGGAGATTAGCCGACGAGGTCATCGCGCAGGAGCGGGGTTTTGCGATACAGGAGGGAGTATTCGCGAGCAAGGATTTCGGAAATTTAAACGTAATAAACTGAAAAGTTTTAATGGCGCGGTGTTATGGATGTCATAATGCAAACAATTCAAAAAAAATATTACAGCACTTCGACATTAAAACATTAAAACGTCATCATGCTTGGCAAAGGACTTGAATCATTAATACCGCGGAAGGGAAACCAGAATCCGGGCGGGCAGGGCTCCGGAACGGACGATTACGGGATACCGCCGGTTTTTTTGCCGGTCGGGGACAGTATGGATGATCCCGCGCGGTCGCTTCCGGTCGTTTCCGAAGAACTCGAACTTCCCGCGCCGCCCGAAGAAAAAGAAATAACACGACCGGCGGCGCAAAACGAACTTTCTTCCGCAGAAGAAGACTATGAGCTTCTTGAGCCGGATACGCTTCCCGCTTCGGATTCGCCGGCGGTTCCGTTGCCTGCGGCATCCGCGCTACGCAATCCGGTTTCCGGCACGCCGGCGGTTTTCGCGCATGGCGCCGATTCAGCCATCGCTTCGGTTTTTTCGGCGGCGACGGTAGCGGCAGCAGCAGGCGCTTCACGATCATCGAAGAAAAAAGACGATCAAGTGCAGGAATCGATTTTTCATATCGAGGTCGATCGGATTGCGCCGAACCCCGGCCAGCCGCGGCGGCATTTCGACGAGGCCGCGCTCCGCGAGCTTGCCAATTCGATCCGCGAGTTCGGATTCATCCAGCCGCTCGTCGTGACGAAAAAAGAGATCGAAACGCCGGCGGGCATCGATGTTTCCTACGAGCTCATTGCCGGCGAGCGGCGTTTGAATGCGGCGAAGCTGCTTGGCCTCCCGCTCGTGCCCGCGATCGTGCGAAAAGTGAATCTCGAACGTGAAAAGATCGAGCTTGCCATTATCGAGAATATTCAGCGCGAGGCATTGAATCCGATCGAGACCGCGCGCGCGTTCCAGCGTTTACAGGAGGAATTCCGGATGACCCAGCGCGAGATTGCTGCGAAACTCGGCAAAAGCAGGGAAACGGTGGCGAACAGCGTGCGCTTACTCGATCTGCCGGCGTATATCCAGGAGGCGCTTCAGAAAGGCGCGCTTTCGGAAAGTCACGGGCGGCTGTTACTGGCAATCGACGACCCTGCGGCGCAGAAAAAACTTTTCGATGACATCGCATTGCGCGGACTTACGACGCGGGACGTGAAGGAACGGGTGCGGATCATCACGAAGCGTCCGCGCGCGGGCGGCGTCCACGATATAACCGGAGGCGATCTTACGCCGGAGCTCAAAGCGATGCAGGATCACCTGAGCGCGGCGCTTGGCGCGCCGGTCGAGATCCATCAGGGCGCCGCGAACGGAAAAATCATGATCACATTTTATTCGGAAGAAGAATTGGATAATATTTTGCGACGGCTGGGAACGGAGGAATAGAATTGAGAACCCGCCTCAAAAATGGTTTCCGTTATTATTTCTGTTTATTTTTTAAATTTTTTTCAGAAAAACCCGGAGGATTTGCCTCGGGATTAATTTCTCTCTATAATCTTTTTACGCGGCGCCATCGTCTAGCCTGGTCAGGACGCATGGTTCTCATCCATGTAACACCGGTTCGAATCCGGTTGGCGCTACCAAATCGGATTTCGTACCGTCATATTTCCGGGTAAGCGTCGCAAGCGCGCGTTCATTTCGCGGTTCAATTTTTTTTACCGTTCATACTGCTATTATGGTAGAATAACGGCATGTTCAAAAAAATTCTTATTGCCAACTGGAAGGAGCATCCCAAGAGCGGACGAGAAGCGGTGAAAATTTTCGGCGCGGCGATGAGGGCGAAGACGCCAAAGAATATAAAAACTGTTGTTTGTCCGCCGTTCGTTTATCTGGAAAAGTGCGCGAGTACGGCGGTACGCCGCCCGAATGCGAAAGGCCGCGCGGCGCTCGGCGCGCAGGATGTTTTCTGGAAAGACGAAGGGCCGTACACGGGCGAAGTGGGGCCGGCGATGCTCCGGGCGCTGGGCGTTGCGTACGTCATTATCGGCCATTCGGAACGGCGGCGATGGCTCGGCGAGACCGATGCGATGGTCAATAAAAAAATCGGAGCCGCGTTGGGCGCCGGATTGCGCGTGGTGCTGTGCGTCGGCGAACCGGCGGGCGTAAGAAAAAAAGGAATTGCCGCGGCGCAAAAATTCGTGAAAGACCAGCTCGCGAAAGATTTAAGGGGCATTTCGTCCGATAAAAAAATAGCGCGTCGCGTTGTCGTTGCTTATGAACCCATCTGGGCGATCGGCACCGGCGACAGTGCCGATCCCGCCGATGTCCGCGCGATGGCGGTATTTATTAAAAAACAACTGTCCTTCCTTTTTAAATCGCCGGCCGCCAGCCGCCGGTCGTTCGTTCTTTACGGCGGTTCCGTAAATGGAAAAAATATCGCCGATTATTTACAATACGAAGCAGTGGACGGCGCCTTGGTCGGTGGCGCGAGCTTGAAAGCGGATGAATGGAAAAAAATGGTTGAAGCGATTAAAACCTTGCGCTGAATGCGCTGATGTTCTTTTGTAGAACGGCGGGAATAAAAACAAATTAATAATTATAATGAACAAAGACAGCGTAAAAATATGGTTCTGGGTTTTATTCGATGTTTTCATCTCCGTCGCGATCGTGAATGTGGTTTTCTTCGTGATGCCTGCGCTCGCGCAATGGAAGGATTCGTTCACGCCGGCGCGCACCATCACGGTTACGGCGGAAGGCAAAACAACGGCAACGCCCGATCTCGCCGAGCTTTCGTTCTCGGTCGTTTCGCAGGGGAAGAATCCGGCGGATTTGGACGTGAGTAATAACGACAAAATGGATGCGGTCATCGCGTTCGTGAAAGGGCAGGGGATTGCGAGCAGCGATATCGCGACGACGGCATACGACTTGTCGCCGAATTACCAGTACGATGCAAACGCAAACAGGAATTATGTGACGGGCTATACGTTCACGCAGACGGTTTCGGTGAAAGTCCGCGACTTGACGAAGGTTGCAAGCATCATCGGCGGGTTGACGCCGCTCGGCGTAAACCAGATCGGCGGCGTTAATTTCACGTTCGCCGATCAGGAAAAATTCCTTGCGGTGGCGCGTGCGGACGCGATAGCGAAGGCGGAAGCGAAAGCCGTCTCAATGGCGGCCGATGTCGGCGTTTCGCTTGGCGCAGTCGTGAATGTCGGGGAGAACGGAATAGTGCCGATATACCAGCCCCGCATGGAAGCGGCGAATACCATGATGGCGGTATCGTCCGCCGCGGTGCCGACGATCGAACCGGGCACGCAAGACATAACGGATACCGTGACAATAACGTACGCGTTGAAATAAATTAGAAATTTTCATTGATAATCCCCGCCGTTGATCGTAGTCGAGATCAGGATCCGGCCCGCCCGCCAAAATTTTTCGGAAAAAAACTTGAGCGGGCGGGGGCATACGCTTCCCATTTCCTCTTTTTATTTTCAAAGCGCGGGTCGTCCACGGCCAAGCCGGACGATGACAGAAAGAGGGCGGATGATGACAGAGAGAAGGGATTACGGCGGATGAATATCATCAAATCCATGAAACGAAACGATGTTTATGCGGCAACCGCGATCGGCGCGGCGGTGGGGCTTTTGATCCAGCCGATCCTTACGAACCTTTCCAGTTTCGCGATTTTGGCGCACCCGACGGCCGCGCTCCGGTTGGGGATATTCGTTTTCTTCACGCTGTTCGCGCCGCTTGCGCTATGGATTCTTTTTCTTTTCGGCAAGCTGGTGCCGGTAGTATACCAGTTCGGCAAATTCGCGGCGGTCGGCACGTTGAATACATTCGTCGATATCGGCGTATTCAATCTCGAAACATTCCTTTATGGGACATCCGCGATCGGCATTACGCTCTTCGCGGTATTCAAGGCGCTGTCGTTTCTCTGCGGGACGACCAACAGTTTTTTCTGGAATAAATATTGGACGTTCTCCTCGGCGCGTGCGACGCATCCCGAAGGCGCCATCAAGGAAACGAAAGAGGCGGTATCGTTCTATATTATTGCCGGTGTCGGCTGGACGTTGAATGTCGGCTGTGCGACGTTCGTGAAATCCGTCGAGCCGTCCGGCGTCGCCGTTAATTTATGGGTGAATGTCGTCGCGCCGCTCGCGGGCGTCGCCGCGGCGTTCCTTTGGGATTTCGTCGGCTATAAATTTTTCGTATTCAAAGAAAAGAAATAACCGCATTGGTTTTTTCGTAGTATCTTTTCCGTCGTCCTCGCGGAGGCGAGGATCCACGCTTTCTGAATTTAAGACGGGAAGCATGGATTCCCTCCTTCGAGGGGACGGCAGAAAAAGGGAAAGCGAGGATGACGGAATGAAATGACAAAAGAGCAGGTTTGTGATATAGTAAAACCATGCCATCGCTTAAACAATCCCGCATCGTAAAAAAAATCATCGCGCATCCCGCTGTTTTCGGGGCATATCATTTTCTGTGGGCGTGGATGGGCGCAAAAATCCACCGGCATCCGAGCAGGAAAATATTCGTCATCGGGATTACGGGGACCAAGGGAAAAACGACCACCATCGAGCTCCTGAACGCAATCCTTGAGGCCGCCGGAAAACGCACGGCGCTGCTTTCTTCTTTGCGCGTGAAGATCGGCGACGCAAGTGAAAAAAATATGTCCGGCAATTCGATGCCGGGCCGCGGTTATCTCCAGAGATTTCTGCATGATGCCGTGCGCGCGCAGTGCGGCTACGCGATCGTCGAAGTGACCTCGCAGGGCGTCGTCGCGCACCGGCACCGTTTCATTGACTGGAATATGGGCGTAATCACCAATCTTGCGCCGGAACATATCGAATCGCACGGATCGTTCGAAAATTATCGCGAAGCGAAGCTGGATTTTTTGAAATACGTCCTCAAAAAAGGCGGCAAGGTTTTTTTGAATCGTGACGACCAGCAGTTCGATTTTTTCGCCGCAGCGCTTGCGGGCATGAAGACCGTCGAATATGCGAAGGCGGATGAATCGGCGATGCGCTATCTCCTGAAAGCGTACCCGATGCGCGCGGCGCAGGACACCGCGCCGCCGAAGTTTATTTTGAGCGGATTCAATAAAGAGAACATCGCGGCGGCGGTTGCGGTCGCGAAAGAGCTTGGCATGGGCGACTCTATTATAGAGCAGGCGCTCGCTCATTTTGCGGGTGTCGAGGGAAGGATGGAGTTCGTGGCGTCGGGGCATTATACCGCGGTGGTGGATTATGCGCATACGCCGGATTCGCTTGAAGCGGCTTATGCGGCGGCGAGACCGGCGCCGAACGCGCACTTTCCGGAACCGAAGCTGATCTGTGTTCTGGGTGCCGCAGGCGGTGGTCGCGACAAATGGAAACGTCCCGCAATGGGAACGATCGCGGCGCGCCATTGCGACGAAATTGTCCTGACCGACGAGGATCCGTACGACGAGGACCAAAAAGAAATTTTGGCGGAAATAAAAAAGGGGATTGATGAAGCGGGTTTTCCCGCGGATCGCGTTTATGAAATAGCGGACCGCAAGGAGGCGATCCGGCGCGCCGTCGGACTGTTGCGCGAAGGCGACGTAGCGATCGGTACCGGCAAAGGAAGCGAGGGATGGATCCGTCTTGCGGACGGGAAAAAAATACCGTGGAACGAAAAAAAGGAATTTGAAGAAGCACTCGCTGAAAAAAGAAGGGAAAGATAGAAGGACTATTCGAAAACTTTCCTTCTGTTATCGTCTGAATTTCTCTGTCATCATCCGGCTCCTTTTGTCATCGTCCCTGAAGAGGGACGACCCACGCTTCCCATCTTCTCTTTTTTATTTTTAAAGTGTGGGTTGTCCGGCCAAACCGGACGATGACGGAGAAGAGAAAGAAAAAACAGACAATTGCAATCTTTCTTTTATAGATAAACGCCGATTTTTTGATGAAAACTGATAAAAAAATAAGCCTTGCTCGATAAATTAACGAGCAAGGCTTTTGAAAAAAATGCGATCCGATCAGACGATCCAATCAATGACGACCGGAATATCCGTTCGGTTTTGACTGTTTCCTCTTCCTTTCTTTGTTTCTTTTTCTCCGATTTTCTTTCTTCTCCAATTTTAATTCTTCTGCTGTTTTCGGAACCATAAAACCTCCGTTTTCACATTAAATTAAATTTCCCGCGCTCATGCGCAGGGTAATACACGCAATATTAAAATAAAAAAAGTACTCGTTAAAGAGTATCATAGATTGTTTTCAAAATCAATCCACCGTATAATATATCCATGAAACTTACTTTTTACGGCGGGATGGGCGAAGTGACGGGCGCGAACTATTGTCTTGAGTCGGACGGGATGAAGATTATGATCGATTGCGGGCTTCATCAGGGAGGGCATTACGCCGAGAAGAAAAATTTCGAGCCGTTTCCGTTCCGTCCCGAGGAGATCGCGGCGGTTTTCATAACGCATTCGCATCTCGACCATATCGGGCTTCTGCCGAAGCTCGTCAAGAACGGTTTCAAGGGCGTGATTTATTCCACGGCGGCGACGAAGGACTTCGCGCGGCTGATGCTTACGGACTCCGAACATATTCTCGGCAACGAGGCGGCGCGGGAGGGGAAGCCGCCGCTTTATACCGGCGAAGATATCGATTTGCTTATGACCTTCTGGCGGGGAATCGATTACCATGAGACGGTGGCGATAGGCGGTTATAAAGTTACGTTTTTCGATGCGGGGCATATTTTAGGATCCGCAATCATAAACGTCGAGGCGGAGGGGAAAACCGTTGTTTTTTCGGGAGACCTCGGCAATTTCCCCGCGCCCATCATCCGTCCGACCGAAATGATGAGCGGCGCGGATTATTGCCTCGTCGAATCGGCGTACGGCGACCGTGTGCACGAGGATATGGACCGGCGCAAGGATCTTTTGGAGGATGTCGTCGAGGATACCGTGAAAGCCGGCGGCACGCTCCTGATTCCCGCGTTTGCGATGGAACGCACGCAGGAACTGCTTTACCATCTTCATCAGCTTTTCGAGGAAGGCCGCATTCCGCGCGTGCCGGTTTTCATCGACAGTCCGCTTGCGATCAAGCTCACCGAGGTCTATAAAAAACATGAAAATTATTTCAATACGGAAACCGAGAACATCATAAAAAAGGGCGACGATATTTTGAGTTTTCCGGGCATGCATTTTACTTTGACCACCGACCAGTCGAAGGCGATCAATAACGTGCCGGCGCCGAAGATCATCATCGCGGGCAGCGGCATGTCGAACGGCGGAAGGATCCTCCATCATGAACTGCGTTATTTCCCCGATCCGAAAAGCACGATTCTTTTTGTCGGCTATCAGGCAGCGGGAACACTCGGGAGGGAAATTCAGGACGGCGCGGCCGAGGTGAAGATTTTCGGCGAGACCGTTCCCGTGCGATGCAAAAAAACGGCCATCCATGGATATTCCGCCCACGCCGACCAGCCGCGGCTTTTGGAATGGGTTGGCGCGATGAAGAGCACATTAAAAAAAGTTTTCGTGGTGCAGGGCGATCCGTCTTCGAGTGAAGTTCTTGCCGGAAAGATCCGCGACGAATTCGCCGTCGCCGCGGAAGTGCCGCAACCTGAGGAAGAAGTCGAACTTTGAGTTGTAAAGTTTCGTTTTAAATAAATTTAACCATTCATTATTATGGACGCATTCAATAAAAAAGAGGAAACGGCTGCAACAACGGTCGGGGCGTATCACCTGAAATATAAGATCGCGGTTTCCGGAGCGGCGGAAACGGAATTCATGGCTCCTGATGCGTTGGAAAAAGTTGAAACGGTCGGGCGGCTTATCGCGGAACGCGGCATGGTTGCCGTGACGGGAGCGACGACCGGCGCGCCGTATTGGGCGGCGAAGGGCGCGAAGCTGGCGGGGGGTATCGTGATCGGCATTTCGCCGGCGGCGACGAAACGCGAACACGTGAAAATGGGGCTTCCGCTCGATTATCACGATCTCATCGTCTATACCGGTTTTGGCTATTCCGGACGGAATCTTCTTTTCACCCGTTCCGCCGATGCCGTTATCACGGTCTGCGGCAGAATTGGCACTTTGAATGAATTTACGGATGCATTCGAGGACGGCAAGCCGCAGGGTGTCTTGCTCGGCATCGGCGGTACGACTGATATGATCCAGGATATTCTGAAAAACGCTCATCGCGGTACGGGAAAAGTCGTCTTTGACACCGACCCGAAAGCGCTGATTGAAAAGGTTGCCGCATTGCTAAAAAAAGAAGAAAGCGAGTTCGACATTGAATAGTTTTTACTTCCATTACGGCGGTCAATGAAATTGAAATAGTGCAATAAATAACATCGGGACGTTTTTTAAAATTATTATGAAAACAAAAAAAGCGGTGAAAATAAAAACACAGACGCGGAAAAAATCCGTTAAGGCGAAAAAGGCGAAGAAGATAATGAAAGCGAAACGGCTGGTCAAGAAAATAAAAGCGAAAAAGGCGAAACCGAAAGCTGTGTTTTTGCGGAAGCCGGCGAAAAAAAATGCCGCGAAACCGGTTCGCGCTCAGAAATCCGTGAAGACAAAGCCGATCGGAACGGTGACGCATTTTTTCGGCAATATCCGTGTCGCGATCGTGAAGTTCAATCAAAAAGTTCCTGCGGGAACCGCGCTGCATTTCAAGGGCGCAACGACCGATTTCACGGAAACGGCGAAATCAATGCAATATAACCATGTTTCGATTGCCGCGGCGCCGAAGGGGAAACAGATCGGCATTAAAGTAAAAAAGAAAGTCCGCGAAGGGGATGAGGTGTATAAGGCGGGATAGAATTTTCTATGGCTGCCTTCCGTCAATTTTTAAAGATCGCGGCGATCGTGGCGGCGGCGACGATAGGAACCGGCGTGTTTGCGTTGCCGTATATCGTCGCAAGCGCGGGCTGGATCCTTGCGGCCTGCTATTTCGTCGTGTTTGCCGCAATTATTTCAGCGGCGCATATCGTTTATTTCAAGACGCTTGCGGCAGTCGGTGAAAAAGAGCGGCTCCTGGGGCTCGCGCGGAAGTATTTCGGAACGGCAGGATTTTTGACGGGATTCATCGCCATCGTCATCGGTTTATTGATGGGCATTGTGGCGTTTCTCATCATCGGCCCGCAATTTTTACGACTTATTTTTCCCGCCGTGCCGCCGGCTGCCGCGCTTGTTTTATTTTGGTTCGTCATCGCCATACCGGTTTTTCTTGGCGATGAGCGCACGGTTCATCTTGAAGAATTCGGCATTTTCTGCATTGCCGCGGTCGTTCTTTTTATTTTTTTGACGGGAAATCCCGTCCACGCATTATCCGTCATTCCGCCAGTCGCCCTCCATTATCTTTTCCTTCCGCTCGGCGCCGTTCTTTTTTCGCTTGCCGGATGGACGAGCGTTGAATCCGTTTATGGCGTAATGCAAAAACCAGGGTCTTTTTTAAAAACCGGCCGTCGCAGTATTTTATGGATTGCTTTTATCGCCGGAACCCTTTTTGCGGCGCTGCTTTATTTTTTATTTGCGATGGGGATTGCCGGATCGGCGTCGCTGATCACGCAGGACACCGTGTCGGGATTGACAAACTGGCCGGCGTGGAAAAAAGATATTATCGCGATTATCGGATTGCTTGCGATTGGAACGATAGCGATGCCTATCATGCGCGAATTGCGCAATGCGTTCGAAAAAGACATGGGATGGCATCCCGTTTTTGCGCGTTCCGCAATCGTCTTTGCGCCGCTCGCGGCCGTTCTTTCGGGATTTAATAATTTTTTGGCAGTCGTAAGCATTGCCGGAGGGCTTTTTCTGAGCGTGCAATATCTTCTTATTATCGCCGTCGGCGCGCGTTCGCTCGCGTTTTCACCCGCGCAAAAAATATTTTTCGGCATCGCATCGGCGGTTTTTATTTTCGCGGCAGTTTACTCAGTTTATGGATTTTTGAGGTGAATTATAGTAAGGTGATAACGGTTGGAAACGCGCCGGAAAACGTTGTGCGGTACGTCGTATTCCATTTCCGTATACTGCGCCGCCCGCCGGTAAATCTTTTTTATCATCCGGTATTTCGCATACCCGACGCCCTCGTCGTTCAACGGATAGGATATCTCCCTCCGAAGGAGAAAATTGAGGTTCAATTCCTCACGGGGGCACCAAGACAGTAAGATCGACCGAGGGCGTAAATGCTGACTTTTTTGAGTTTCATCAAGGTGTACCATGATTGGAATCGGAACAAGAAAGAGATCTTTCATATTCTAAGAGTATCCTCCGAGAATACTTTAATGAAGGGATTCAGAACCTGTTTGGCGAGATAGCCCTTTTGTGAAAGTAAAATAAAATACCCGCTTGTCGGGTATTTTATTGTTGATTACTTTGAGCCGGTTGCTTGCGGAACGTTCTGATAATAACATTGCATCATACCTCTATGCTCGTAGTAGTAGCTTGGGGTAGTCGTCGCGATTGCTTGGGACGGAGCCGCATTCTGGCTTTGATAGTATCCGCTCATCATCGGCGTATAGCCATAAGGATAAAAGTTGGCACCGTAGTAACTACTTCCCATCATACCAGGCCATATTCCGTATCCGTAATAGCCGAGAGCGGTTCTGAACTCGCCCACTTTAACGCCTATCCAGAAGAGAGTGTATCTTTTTTGAGGTCAGCAACTCGCCCTGATTCAATCGCACTAACTCGAAATGTAATGCGCTATCCAGATGGCCGTCATCCCGTTCCTCGTCCGTCCTTATATCTACAAATAGTTCGTTATTCATTTGTTTTATAATATCGCATTAAAAAGATATCCTGTTAAAATGATTCCCACGGCCACGATGCCCGCAAATATTAAGATAAACTTCGGCTTCATCACCTTTTTGAGGATCATAAATTCAGGCAACGATTTCACGCGAGGGCACCGCACTGTGCGAGATTGAAGAGATCCGTTATTCTCCGCGCCTTATTCCTTGTCGGCGAATACCACCAGCCGGTTGGAATAACTTTTTTGAGCCGCATTCCACGTTCCTTCGCATGTAATGAGATTAAGATGCGCTTTCCCGTCGTTTGAGTTAAATATATCCGAGGCATTTCCATTTTGGTCATACGTCTGAATTTTGCGCACCACAAAAGCGATGGTCGTTCCTTTTTCGTCTTCGACATATATTTCGTCTCCCGGGTGTAATTTATATAAATTATCGAATACCGCCCATATACCGTCTTTCCATCCTTCATGTCCGGCAATCACGGCACTGCCGTTATCCCCGGGACGCGGCCCGAGATCGAACCATGCCGTGTCCGTCGGACCCTTCGGCACAGCCATAGATCCCTGTGGCGTAAGACCCACATCCTCGATAGCGGTATCGACATTGATTTTTGGAATAGTGAGACGGATCGGAAGTCCTATATTCGGGCTTTGTGGATTCTGGCTATCGGCATACGAGATCGGCTTCATATAATG
>VFSW01011603.1_pt1 | contig 12364 bp, 12 predicted proteins | sample 5358111 | NCBI WGS metagenome assembly VFSW01 (sample SAMN11554181, study PRJNA540505) | mine drainage metagenome | isolation source: sediment from site ElyBrook_90M | place: USA: Ely Copper Mine, Vershire, VT | collected 2017
CTGCACCGCCTGCGGCTTGAGGGATATGCACGATTGACCACTTTGGAGAAATCGCATCGAAGGCGGATGGCAGAGGTCTGAACCTGCCATTCACGGATTGGATGCCGCGGGTCTTGCTTTCGAGGGCTGGGATTGCACAGGGGATTTTTCTGTGTTCGAGTTCGGAGTGCCCGTCATAGCGACTGCTGGAGTGGCTTTCGAGCAAAGGCGTCTATCGGGTGCTAGAGCACTTTCACGTTTGCGATTCCTGCGGCACGGTTGAACCACGTGCCCTTGCAAAAGCAAGATTGATGTAACCAGCTCTCGTCAGTTCACACTATGCGGATGGCGGCGACGAGAACGGGTTTTCTGAGCTCGAGGAGGGAATATTGAAGCATACCGGGGTCCCCACGGACAGGTCTTCGTCCGCGGGGTGGATACTGGGTGTCTGCGAGCGACGACTGACGACGAAATCGGGGAAAGTCCGCCCTCTCCCTTCGGGTTGCGGGGACGATGGCCTCATACTTGGTTGTCATCCTCGCCTTGGAATCACCAGAGTCTTCGTCCTCCGCCTCGCCCGAGGCCATTTCCCCGTGCAATGCCTGCCGCTCGGGTAGTGTAGACGGACTCTTATTCGTCTGGTGCGGTGTCGCTGTCGTGGTGATGATGCTGGTAGTGGCCGAGGTTTTCATTCAGGTGATCGGGGTCCACCGAAACCTGGACGACATCCATCTCGTGCCCGTCGAGGTCCACCACAAAGAGGCCCATACGCGGGCCCTCAGGGCGCATGAAGATGAGGGTCTGCTCGTCGCCATGGCGGCTTGTCTCGCGAATGATCCGTTGCCATCCCTGGCCCAGTCTGGCCTGGACCATCTGGTTAAGCTCTTCGCCGTCCACCTGCGCAGAGAAGTGCTCGAATTCCGCCACATGCAGGTTGGCGACGCCCTGGTGCGTGGCGCCGCGCGCGATGAGACTGATGAGCCCGAGAAGAGGAATCCGCGTGGCGTGCGCATGGTACTTGCTCTCAATGGAGCTGACCACGCCGTTGAATCCGCCGTCGCCGCCACCGGCCAGGACAACCACCGGGACCAGCAGGGCGACGAAGCAGATGGGAACCCAGAGCAGGCGATTCATTGCGCGCCGCCCTTCTTGTCCTTGCTCTTCGCATCCTTCTCAATATTGCCCAGGGCACCCAGACCGCCCAGGCCCTGCAGCTTGCCGAGGTCTTCCATGTGAATGGGGCCGAGGATCAGCACGAGGGTCAGCTCTTTGGGCTCGGCATCGAGGACGAACATGCCGCGGGTTTCGCCATTCACCATCTTGACCATCACTTCGGTGACTTCGCCGCTTTTGCGCTCGCGCACGTGCACCATGGGCGACCATTCGCTGGTCTCAAAGTGCTGGCGAAGCTGATCGAGGTCTTCTATCGAGTACTGTCCGGGCTTATCGAAGGAGTAGTCACGGACGTAAATGCCGTCCAGGCCCTGAATCATCTGGCGGGTGGCGGCATCATCGCCTTGCTTGTCGTTCATAAACCTGGCAGCAAAGGCGAGCATATTTTTGTCGAGCGTCACCTCCGTCACGTCCGACGCGCGCGCGGCGAGCTGCTTTTCCAGCGCGGGTGGCAACGGCAAGGGCGAAGTCTGCGCCAGCACGGGTGCGGCGAGGGTAGCGGCTGCCAGTACGAAAATTGCGATACGGTTCTTCATCGTGGATCTCCTTACTCCTGATCGGCGCGGTCGTGTGCGATGAGCCGCGTGTGCACGTCGTTGAGCGCATGACTGGTGATGCGCAAAGCAGTAAGAACCTGCTGGCGCGCGGCCTCGCCTTTGCGGCGCTCCTCAGCATGGCGCCAGGCGAGGGCGCCGCCGAGCACGGCAGCCAGGGCGACGGAAGCCGCGAGCTGCATCCAAGGCACGGCGTGGCCGTGGGGCCGCTGGATGCGCCGGCGCTCCATTAATTTGCGCTTCAGGCTGGGCGGTGCAGGCTGCCGCTCGAAGGCTTCTCGAAGATCGTGTTCAAAGTCGTCCATAAATTCAAGCTCCCGTTGCTGTCTTTCCCAGGCGAACGTATTCCTTCAGGTGGTTCTCGGCCTTGGCGCGCAGCAGCTTGAGGCCGCGCTGCAGGTGGCTCTTCACCGTGGCCAGGGGCGCGTCCAGCGTGGCGGCAATCTCCTCCGGCGTCAGGTCCTCCTGATAGCGGAGCACGAGCGCCGCGCGCTGCGGTTCGGGCAGGGTTGCCAGCAGGCCTTCAAGGCGGGCACCAAGAGGCGAGCTTCCGGCCTCAGTGTGTGCTCCGTGCTGCTCCTCCATCTCTACCCAGAGGTCCACGCCGCGCACGCGGCGGCGGCGCAGCGCATCGGCAGAGCGGCTGATGGCCACGCGGCGCAACCAGAAGCAGGCGTGCTGTGCGGATTCGATCTTGTCCATGTGGCGGTCCAACTCAAGAAAGACATCCTGCGCAATCTCTTCGGCCAGGCCGCGGTCAGCAGTCATGCGCAGTGCAACCGAAAACACCATCGACTGGTGCGCATCCACGAGTTGTTCAAAGTCTGGGTGCCAGTCACGGGCCATGGGGTTTCGCTTCTACTCCCATATCCGCAGAATTGCGCGTGCGGGGATGCAAAAGGTACGCGCGGTGGCTAGAAAAGTTCAGGGGGGTGGGTAGCAATGGCGATTGTTGCGATGAGAGTCTCTAGCGTCGCTATAGGCTGGTCTGCGAAATAATCTGCAAGCACTTTGTGGAAGACTGCAAATATCTTAGGGGGGTAGGGGGGGGTGGGGGTACGGACCGGCCACATGCCTGACATTTTGAACTGGGGACATACCTGACACTGCGACCGGGGGCATGAGGAGGTCCAGCGAGTTCATGCCCTGGAAAACGAGCGGTAGTCTGGAGTGCGCTCCCTCTTGTGTTGCTATCGATAAGTCTGCGCCTTTGTGAATCAATGATCTGCAAAGTGTGTGGCGAAAACTTGTACAAAGGTAACCTGGCCATGGCGACGGAGGGATGGAAGCGTGGCGTGGTGATCTGGCGTGCATTGAGATTGAGTCTGACGGGGCGCGGTCGAGGCTTGCGGTATCCCGCCCTTCTCGCGATGAGACTTCGGGAACAAAGGGGCACCCGTTCGTCAGAACAAATCGGGGATGCTGTGAAAGGCGATGCGGGTGGGGGCGGCTTTGTAGGCGGTGAGCATGGTGGCGGGAGCCAGGGTGCTCATACCGTATTTGTGGTTGAGGGCGTCCATGGCGGCGAGCAGTTTTTTCTGGCTGTAGGCGCGGTCGAGGGTGTCGAAGAGGTTGAGGGAGTGGAGGCGGTCGGGGACGAGACCGGTGAGTTGGACACCGATGAAGTAGGGCTGATCGTACTCTTTGCCTGAAGGCCGCGAGGCCCAGAGGCGGCGGAGTGCGGCAATGAGGGTCTGGTTGTCCTGGCACTCGCTGAGGCGCAGGTCGCCGTGCCAGCCGCGGGTGGGCACGCCGAAGCGGCTGACGGGGGCTTTTTCTCCACGGGGGACGGCGAAGCCGACGGCCAGGCCGATGCCGCTGGCCCAGAGGCCGTTGGTGCGAAGGCGCATGGCGGCCTTGTGGAGCAGCTTGTGGGCGACGGCCCAGGCCTTTTCCGCGGTGCGCATCTCCGGGGCCAGGACGTGCGAGTGGCTGATGGACTTGAGGTGCTCGGTCTCGGCCATGTCGAAGTCCTCGCCCTGGAGCCAGTGCCAGAGGCGCTCGCCCCAGACAGAGCCCCATAGCTCGCCGGCCTGCTCGCAGTTGAGGGCAAGCAACTGATCCATGGTCTGGATACCTTTGGCGTTGAGGCGCTTCTCCGTGCGGGCGCCGACGCCGGGCAGGTCGCGGAGGGTGAGCTGGCGGAGGGCGTCGGGGAGAATGTCGAGGGGTAGGGCAACGAGGCCATCGGGCTTTTCCATGTCGCTGGCGATTTTGGCGAGAAACCGGTTGGTGGCGAGGCCGACAGAGCTGCGGAGGGTGGAGCCGACCTGCTCGCGGATACGGCTCTTGACCTTGCGTCCGAGTTCGAGGGCGGTGAGCAGAGGGCGCTCTCGGCCCATGAGGCGGCAGGCCATCTCGTCGATGGAGAGGACGGCGGTGACGGGGAGGCAGCTTTCGACGGCCTCGACGATGCGGTGGTGGTAATCAATGTAGATCTCGTGGCGGGCCTCGACGAGGATGAGGCCGGGGCACATGCGTTTGGCGTCGCCGACGATGGTGCCGGTTCTGACGCCGTGGGCCTTGGCTTCGTAACTGGCTGCAATGCAACAGGTTGTGTCGGCCATCATGGGGACGATGGCGATCGGGCGGTCGCGGAGCTCGGGGCGGACTTCCTGCTCGACAGAGGCGAAGTATGAGTTGAGATCGACGAAGAGCCAGTTGAGGCAGGGGCCGGAATCGGGGGGTGCAGACGGGCCGGGAGCGGGCACTGGCGTGGGCCAGAGGCCTTCGGGCAATCCGTCCGGGGAGGCGCCGGGGTCCGGGCTGGAGCCGGTTTCCATTCCGAACTATTTTCGCCTTTTATTCTCTATTACGCAAGAGGCAAAGGGGAATGGCGTTGAGAATTCTGCGGTGCTACACTTGAGATGCCGGATCTCCGGCGCCTAGGGCTCGCAATTCACGTGAAGACGCCAGAGAGGCGGCGCTGCGGGAGTCGGGCCCATGAACCTCTGGCTTATGCGCGTTCTTGCTCATTTGTTTGCTACGAATGCGAATCTGATGGCCATTCTCGTTACGGTGGGCGTGGCGGTTCTGCTCGTCTGCTGCCTGGAATGCACGAAGTGTCCTTGCCGGGATAAGGACGATATTTTCAAGCGCCACGAAGTTTAGGCTGCCAAGTTTTCTATCGCTTCAAAGTGCGCGTGTTCCCTGGTGGAAGCGCACCACCCACCTGTCTGCATGCCGTGTCCAGATTGAACTGCGGTGCGTGAACGAGCGTTCGCCTGTCGCGGCATCGGTGCGCGCTGCGCGGTAAGTGACCAGGGCAACGCCCTCTGCAATCTGCTTGCAGGAGAAATCCTCGATCACTGGCGGCGTGTAGGTTTCGGTCTCCAGCAGGTCGAGAATCTCATCCCTTGTCCACAATTTGCCTGAGGCGCCGAACTCAAAGAAGTCCCGAGCAAGAAATGCGGATATGGCGGCGCGATCCTTGCGCACCATTGGGTCCAGCAGCGTGAGCTCGCAGCGGAGCAACTGCTCGGTCATTTTTTCGTCGCCATTTTCTTGTGTGCTCATTGAACGGGCGGCTTCAGGTACTGCTCGAACTGGGCAAGGATGCGGTTGTAGAGATGGGTGCGGACGTCGGGCCCGTTGATGGAGTGGGTCTTGCGAGGATAGATCTGCAAATCGTAGGGCAGTTCGGCCTCGATTAGCTTTTGGATGAACTGCACGGTATTTTCGAGGTGGACGTTGTCGTCTCCGGTACCGTGGACGAGGAGCAGGCGGCCGTGGAGACGGGCGGCGGAGTTGACGACGGAGAAGTCGTGATAGCCCTGGGGGAAGTCCTGCGGCTCGCTCATGTAGCGCTCGGTGTAGATGGAGTCGTAGTCACGCCAGTCGGTGACCGGCGCTACGGCAACGCCGGCGCGGAAACGGTCGGAGTGGGTCATGGTGTAGAGCGTGAATGTGCCGCCCCAGCTCCAGCCCCACCAGCCCAGGCGCTTGGGATCGAGCTGGGGATATTTCTGGAGAGCGGCGTCGATAACGGTGAGCTGGTCTTCAAGCTGCACGGGGCCGAAGTTGTGATAGGCGGCCTGGGCGAAGTCGCGTCCACGCATGCCGGTGCCGCGATTGTCGGCGTGCAGGACCGCAAAGCCATGTTCCGCCAGCAGCTCGTCGAAGAGCAGCGCATCGCTCCATTTGTTGGCCACCGATTGCGGACCAGGGCCGCCGTAGGGATTCACGATCAACGGAACGCTGGCGGCGCTGGCGGCGCCGGCGGGCAGCAGAAGAGTGGCATGGAGAGTGGAGTCGTCGTGTGCTTTGACCTGCAACTCCTCCGGCTCGCGCAGCCCATAGGGATCTAGCGCATGCGTCGTCCAGAAGACATGGCAAGAGCCGCCGATCCGGCAAAGTTGCAGTGAAGGCGGAGTCATGCGGGTTGAATACTTGTCAGCATAACCATCGCCGACGGGCGAAAACGTTCCTTCATGATATCCGGGGCCGGAGCTCAGTTGCTTCCGCTCGCCTTCGAAGCTGACCTGCCAGAGTTGCTGTTCCAGTAGATTGCCTTCATTGGAGGAGTAAAAGGCCAGCTTGTGTTCCTGATCGACGCGATAGATCTTCTCAACCTCGAAGTCGCCTTTCGTCAGTTGCCGTACCAGCTTCGCTGCCGATGCGAGGGGTCTGCCCCGGTCGTAGTTGTAAAGATAGAGGTGGTTGTGGCCGTCATTCCAGTTGGACAGGACAATGTTGCCGTCTGCCACATTGACATCGTAGTTCTCGTCGAGGAACTTCTCGTCGGAGATGTCGAGCATGGTCCGCGGGGCATTTTCGGCAAGGTCAACAAAGTAGAGCGTGCGGTGCTTGTGATCGCGGGTGAGTGTCTCGATCCAAAGTGTTTTGCGGTCTACCCAGCCAAAGCGCGGGATGTAATCCTGGCCGGCATGGATGGGCAGCTTGACCCACACCACCTTGCCGCCCTGCGCGCTGACCACCCCGACACGCACGTCGGGGTTGAGATCTCCCGGCTGGGGGTAGTGCTGAACTGACACATTGGCGTGCGTGGGGAGCCAGTCCTCGATCGGATAAAGAGGAACATCCGATTCGTTCATCTGCAGAAAGGCGATTCCTTTGGAGTCCGGCGACCAGAAGTAGTTGCTGCGCGTTCCGAGTTCCTCTTGATAGACCCAGTCCACTTCGCCAACCAGAGTGGTGATGTTGGGGGACGACACGACAGTATCGCCGCCAGGGCCAACGTCGCGTAGGTGCGTCACGGTGAGCCCATGGTTACGGATGAACGAGAGAGATGAGCCGTCGGGCGAAAACTTGGGATCGTCGCCGGAAGCTGCGCCCGTAAAGCCGATTTGGATGCCTGTGCCGTTGTGCAGGTCATACATCCACAGGCGACCGTTGGAATCAAAAAGCAGATGCCGCGAATCCGGCGCCCAAATGTAGTTTGCCTGGCCGTAACGGCTGCGGTGATCGCGGTCCTGCTCGGAGGCCTTGGCACCGGAAAGCGGGGCCATTTTTTCGCGGCTTACGATGACGTGCGGCTTTCCTGTGCCGGGGTCCAGATCAACCAGTTCGCCCCCGTCCATATAGGTCAGGTGCTTGCCGTCCAGCGACCAGGTCAAATCTTCCGGAGGTTTGCCGATCAGAGGTCCATGAGCATAGATCTTTTCGACCGTGAGCGGCACAGTTTGCGCCCGGGCTCTTGTCGGCTGAGGCGCGAGTGAGAAGGCAAGCAAAGCTGGGAGCAAAAGGGCAGAAGGACGATTCAAAATAGATTCCTCCGGAGATGGAGCCCGTCGAAGGTTTTCAGGCAGGGCAAGACTGGTAGCCAAGCTTTCATCAAGCAGTGTAAATCACAATGTTTGCGCTTCAGGCCGAGGGGTAGCCAGCAGGGAGACGAACGCCGATGGGATGAAAGTGCGGGCGGTCAATCGCAGGGTTGCGCAACGGTGGCTCACGGTGTATGGTCCCGGACATGCACTGGGCAACTCCACAGGAACGGCGCAATCTGGGTCAGACGCGGCGCAAGCAGGTGGGCCGCCAGCAGCATGATGCACTTGACATCAAGGCGAGACAGGCCTCGCCTCTGAAACTTTTGGAGCGGGCTGAGCGGGGCCGGATTCCTGCTCTGCTCAAGCTCAAGCGCCAGTTGATGGCGCAGTCGCCGTTCGGCTACTTTCGCGGCGCCGCCCCAGTGATGGCGGCCGATCTGGCCGTGCTGCCCAATACAGGGATCGTGAGCCAGCTTTGCGGAGACGCGCACGTGCGCAACCTGGGCGCCTTTGCCGCGCCCGATGGACGGCTGGTCTTCGACATCAACGATTTTGACGAGACCCTACGCGGGCCATTCGAGTGGGATCTGAAGCGTATGGCGGCCTCGCTGGTGCTGGCGGGGCGGGAATCCGGCCATAAGGACGGATCGGCCTGCCAGGCGGTCGAGCTGTGTATCGCGCGATATGCGGCTCAGATGCGTGTGTTTGCCACACTGCCGAGCCTGGAGGTGAATCGCTTTCAAGTCCATCGTATCGGCTCAGTGCATCCGGTTCACGATGCGCTGCTGAAAGCCGAGCGCGCCACGCCGCTGCATACGCTGGAGCAGTTGACCGAGTCTGTGGGGGTGCGGCAGAGCGATGCACGCCGCTTCAAGGAATCCCGGCCGATTCTCACGCGCATCACAGGGGCACAGGCGGAGAAGGTGCTGGCGGCGCTGGGACCCTATCGCGAGATGCTTGAACCACAGAGGCAGCATCTCCTCTCGCTTTACCGGCCCGTGGATGTGGCCTTCAAGGTTGTTGGGACGGGTTCGGTGGGCTTGCGCGACTATTGCGTCTATCTTGAGGGCAACGGGCCCAAGGACCCGCTGTTTCTCCAGATCAAGGAAGAGGCGTCTTCGGCCTATGCACCTTACCTGCCCGATGCTCATCCCGTGCGCCACAACGGGCAGCGGGTGGTGGAGGGCCAGCGTGCCATGCAGGTTCAATCCGATCCCTTTCTTGGGTGGACGCACGTGGGCGGACGCCACTTTCTGGTGCGTCAACTAAATGACCACAAGGGGTCGATCGAGATTAAGGATCTGGCTGGCGATGGGTTACTGGCCCTCGCGGAACTCTGCGGCGAACTGCTTGCGCGCGGTCATGCACGCTCGTCTGATCCGCTGATTATTGCCGGATATCTTGGCTCTGGCGATGGCTTCGCGCAGGCGTTGAGCAAATTTGGCGCGCTGTACGCCGACCAGACAGAGAAAGACTGGCAGGCGCTGCGCCGTTCCGGCAAGGTGGGCGCAAAATAGGCCCGCACGCTGTCTTTCATGAAACTTTTCATAGCATGAGGAGACCGATGGATCGCCGAACTTTCACGCAAGCCCTGGCAACGGCCGCTCTGACCGTCGCCACACCGACACCGTACTCCGCTGCGGAGCCGCCGACCGCGACTCCGGCCGTGCCGTTTCCCCTCTCCGTGATGCTTTGGACGGTCTTCACTAAACTACCCTTCGAAGAGCGGCTGGCGAAGGTGGCGGAGGCCGGTTACCGCAACGTGGAACTGGTGGGCGAGTATCGCAACTGGTCTGCGACGGATTTTGCCAATGCCAATGCGGCGCGCAAACGGCTGGGCATTGAATTCGATGCGACCGCAGGGCTGGCCCACGGCGTGGCGGACCCGGCGGTGCGGGATGCGTTTCTGGCGGAGTTGAAGCAGGCCTTTGTCCCGATGGAGGCACTTGGATGTCCAGCGATGATTGTGCTTTCAGGCAATGTGGTCCCGGGGCTCTCACGCGAGGCACAGCATCAGGCCGCAGTGGAAACGCTGAAGCAGGCTGCGGCGCTCGTGGATGGTCGCCAGATCAACGGCCAGCCTGTGAGGCTGCTGCTGGAATGCATACATCTGGAAGAGAACCCCAAGTACTTTCTCACCTCGGCTGATGAGGCAATTGAGATTGTGCGCTCCGTAAATCATCCGCAGGTGCAGTTTCTCTACGACATCTTTCATGAGCAGATGAGCTACGGCAATCTGATCGATAAGCTGGACAAGCACAGCGATGTGATCGGGCTGATTCATGTGGCGGACGTGCCTGGCCGCCATGAGCCGGGAACAGGCGAGATCAATTACGCGAATATTTATCGCAAGCTGGCTGCGCTCAACTACCACCGCGTGGTGGCGATGGAGTTTCGCCCTACGGGAGACGAGGTCACGGCGCTGCGTCTGGCGCGCGAGAGGGCGGGCAGCGCCGCAAAGGCAGGATAGCCGCACTGATCGCTCAGGCATCGATGCGTTAAGCGGTGGTGGGTCGCTAGCCGACCGGCACCAGAGCCTGGTCAGGAGGCTTGGTGTCGGGGGAATTCTGCAACCTCAGTAGGGTGGGCAAGACATTCAGACGGAATACATTGCCTTCCGCATTCAGTCGCACCAGCAGGTTGTTCTGGTCGAAAGTGATGGCAAAGTTCTGCATGGCGCACGCGCCGAAATTGGCCAGCGGAAAGGCGGGATTGATCTCAACGATGGGGCGCGTAAATGTGTAGCGACCCACGCGCACATCCGACCCAAGCCTGCCAGCTTTCAAAGGGAAGCGGGTGGAGAGGGACTGGCTGATAGCGATGAGTTCCGGGTCGACGTCGAACCGGAGGTGGGCGGCAAGCGCCGAGGGGAGGCTGAGGCCGATACCGCCGGAGTCCAACTGTGCCTCGAAGGTTGCCCCGTCCAGGCGCAGGGAGAAGATCGGCACTCCATCGGACAGGTGGAACGGCAGTACGGAGCGCTCGCCGTCCGGTTTGAGCGCCCCCGGCTCCAGGGTCATCTCTTGTTGAGGGTAGTCCAGTGTGAGCAGGTAATCGCGAAAGAGGGCAAACCCGAGAACGCCCTGGCAGGCATCTTCTTCCTGGCCGAGGCCGTGGCGAATGGCAGAGATGTCTTTGAAATCGACTCCGGCGACATTAAGGGACTGAATGAGGAGCAGAGGGGCGCGCTGCTCACCCTGCCCGCTTGGGTCGGTGAGACGAGCCTGGCCGACTACGGGCAGTTGGAGCTGATCGGCAAGCGCGGAGGTGATGAGCGCCTGTCCCCCGGTCCCCGTGTCGATGACGAACCGGAAGGGGCCCTTGCCGTTGACCATCACCATCACATAGGGCTTGCCGTGGACGACCTCCATGCGGGTGACGTGCGCCCGGTCGCGCGTTTGCGCGGGAAGGGCGGCGAAGGCGAGAGCGACTGCGCATGCAGCGGAAAATCTGGCGAGTAAAGGCATCACGCCCTCCTCTTACGCGCTTCCATAGGCCCATCGGGTGAGATATATGGGGCCGCTTGCGGATTGTCTTCAAGTTGGCAAAGACGACCGATGGCGGCCGGCGCGGGGGAAGCTTCCAGCTTCGTACATCAAGATTCTACGGCCATCCTGGATGCTCTGTTCCAACAAAAGAAGTCATTTGATGCGATGAGGGGCTTTGCCGCGGCAGAGCGGCACGGCTCTACAATGGACCGGTATGTCAACCGCTGTTCGCTCCCACGCAAAGATCAACCTGGGTCTCGGAATCGGGGCCTCGCGTCCCGATGGATTTCACGCCCTGGCCACCGTGTACCAAACGCTGGAGCTCTATGATGTGGTTAAGGTTACGGCTAGGACGACGACGGCGACGGTGATCCGTCTGACGTCGAATGACCGGCGGGTTCCGACCGACAGGCGCAATACGGCCTGGAAGATGGTGGAGCTGGCGCTGTGCGCGCTTGAGCTTACCGCAGAGGTGGAGATCCATATCGAAAAGCATCTCCCGGTGCAAGGCGGGCTGGGCGCGGGCTCGGCCAATGCGGCGGCGGCTCTGGTAGGGCTGGAAACAGAGATCAGAGAACAGAAATTAGAGGCCAGGGGAAAGCGATCGGGGATCAGGGGACAGGAAGCGGGAGGGAATGAAGTGCGAGGGCAGGCCGGCTGGGCGGCGCAGCGGCTGGAGATTGCCGCGCAGGTCGGCTCCGATGTGCCGCTTTTCCTGATTGGCGGGACCGTGCTGGGTCTGGACCGCGGCCAGGATGTTTTCCCGCTGCCCGATATCGAGCCGGTGTGGTGCTTGGTGGCGACGCCGGCCGAGGGCGTCTCTACGCCGCAGGCCTTTCGGGACTGGGACGCGCTCTGCGCTAGCGAGGGTTTGACCGCAGACGCCAGTACCGCTAAACTAAATGAGTTGAGCCGCGCCTACGCCAGCGCCTTTGCGGGAGCGATCCCGGGGGGTGGGCAGGGAGCAGGCTCCTCCGGTGTCCTTTCCGTGGGAAGGGACCTGGCCGGACCCCAGGAGTCCGCGCTTGTCCGCACCGGGATCACGAGCTGGATTGCGAACGACTTTGAACGCGTCGTCTTCCGCCAGCATCCTTCCCTTGCTGAAATCAAGCGTCTTCTTGCGGCTTCGGGCACGCCGGAGGCAGCCCTCTATGCTTCGCTGTCGGGGTCCGGTTCGGCACTCTTCGGGTTGTACCTGACCCGTGGAGATGCGGAAGCGGCCCGGAAACGGCTGGTGGATGCGGGCGTGGAAAGCCTGCTGACGCGCACCCTGCCCCGGTCCAGCTATTGGGGTGAAATGCTTCTTCCGCAAGCAGGTTGACAGTTCACTGGAGTGCGCGAGAGACTCACGTGCGGCTGTCGAGGGTGGATTTCAGCACAGGCTGAAAGGCGCCAAGTTGGGCGATCGTCTAATGGTAGGACAGTGCCCTTTGGAGGCACTTGT
>VFSW01011604.1_pt1 | contig 12364 bp, 18 predicted proteins | sample 5358111 | NCBI WGS metagenome assembly VFSW01 (sample SAMN11554181, study PRJNA540505) | mine drainage metagenome | isolation source: sediment from site ElyBrook_90M | place: USA: Ely Copper Mine, Vershire, VT | collected 2017
AAGATCAATACGGCAGCCGCCTGCTGCCGCTCCTCTGGCAGCTCACGTAAACGGGTGATGGCCTCATCCAGTCGCTTATTCATTTTAAGTCACACTCCAGATCGAGCGACAATATAGCGGTTATTGCCCTTGCCCGCCAAATCGCTCCTTCCGCAACTTCGCCCAATAGTCCAGGCGCTTGCGGACTTCCCGCTCAAAGCCCCGCTCGGGCGGATCGTAAAATTTCTGCCGGCCGAGCTGTTCGGGGAAATAGTCCTGGCCGGAGAACGCTTCGTCGGCATCGTGATCGTATTCGTATCCCGCACCATAGCCCTCGGTCTTCATCAGCTTGGTTGGCGCGTTGAGGATATGTTTGGGCGGCAACAACGAGCCGGCCTCCTTCGCCGTGCGCATGGCTGCGCCGAAAGCGACGTAAGCGGCGTTCGATTTCGGCGCGGTCGCTACGTAGAGCACCGCCTCGGCGATGGCGAGCTCGCCTTCCGGCGAGCCGAGGAAATCGTAAGCGTCCTTGGCGGCGTTGGCGATGATAAGCGCCTGCGGATCGGCCAGTCCGATGTCCTCGACCGCCATGCGTACGATCCGGCGCGCCAGATAAAGCGGGTCCTCGCCAGCATCGAGCATGCGGCACAGATAATAAAGCGCGGCATCGGCATCGGAGCCGCGCACCGATTTGTGCAGCGCGCTGATGAGGTTGTAGTGGCCATCCTGCTTCTTGTCGTAGATCGGCGCGCGGCGCTGCACCACCTCCTGCAAGGCGGCGGCGTCGAAGGTCTCGCCGTTGCGCGCGGCGCGCCACACTTCTTCCGTCAGCGTCAGCGCCGCGCGGCCATCGCCGTCGGCCATGCGGATCAGTGAAGCGCGGGCGTCGGCGTCCAGCGGAAGCTTCTTGCTTTCGGCCGCCTCTGCGCGCTCGAGCAATTTCTCCAGCGCCGCGGCATCGAGCGGCTTGAACACCAGCACACGCGCGCGCGACAGCAGCGGTGCGATCAGCTCGAACGAGGGGTTCTCGGTGGTCGCACCGACCAGAACGATGGTGCCGTCCTCCACCACCGGCAGGAAGGAATCCTGTTGCGCCCGGTTGAAGCGGTGAATCTCGTCGACGAACAGAAGCGTCCCCTGTCCGGTTTCACGGCGCGCCCGCGCCGCGTCGAAGACTTTCTTCAGATCGGCAACGCCGGAGAAGATCGCCGAGATTTGCTCGAATTGCAGATCGGTCGCCTGCGCCAAAAGCCGCGCCACCGTGGTCTTGCCGGTGCCCGGCGGCCCCCAAAAGATCAGCGAGCCAAACGAGCGCGTCTCCAGCATGCGCGTGAGCGCGCCGTCGGGGCCAAGCAGATGATCCTGCCCGACCACGTCGGCGAGCTGGTCCGGCCGCAGCTTATCGGCAAGCGGCCGAGGCGCGTCGCGTTCAAGGCCCGCGGCCGCGAATAAAGTCGGCGAGCTTTTCTTCGGGCGCGAGCTCATTCATCCACTGAACGTGGCTGATATCTGCTGACCGCCCCGATCAATGACGACGCGCCACAGTCGGCTGCCGGCGCGCGCGGCACGATCAAGATCGGCGGTTTTCTCAATCTTTTGATTGTTGACCGAACGCACAATATCACCGCGCTGCAGGCCGATCGTTTGCGCCGTAGAACCTTCGGCCACGCCAAGGATCACGACGCCGCGGCTTTGCAGATCGAGCCGCAGCTCATCGGCCAGCGCCGGCGAAAGATTGGCGACCGTGGCACCAAAAAATGGCGAGCGCGAGTGGATTTCGATCTCTTCGCGCGGCAACTCGGGGGCGGTCTGGAGGCTGATCTGTACAGCAAGCTCCCTTCCTTGGCGGAGGAAACCGATCTGCGCCGTGCCGCCGAGCGGCTTGGTGGCGAACCGATAATCGAACGCGTTGGGATCCTCGACGATGGTGCCGTCGATGCTGACGATGAGATCGCCGGTCTTGAGGCCCGCGCGCGCCGCGGGACCGTCACCGGCGAGGTTTGCGACCAGCGCTCCGCTCGGCCGCTTCAAGCCGAGACTTTCGGCAATCTCCGGCGTGACCTCCTGCAGCTTGGCGCCGAGCCACGGACGCTTGACTGCGACGCTGCCACCCTTGGCCGAGGCAACCACGACGCGCACCATATTCGCCGGGATGGCAAAGCCGATGCCCTGCGATCCACCCGAGCGCGAATAGATCGCGGTGTTGATGCCGACGAGCCTGCCATTGAGATCGACCAGCGCGCCGCCCGAATTGCCGGGATTGATGGCGGCGTCGGTCTGGATGAAGAACCGGTAATCGCTGATGCCGACTTGGGTGCGCGCCAACGCCGACACGATGCCGTGCGTCACGGTTTGCCCGACGCCGAACGGATCGCCAATCGCGAGCACGACGTCGCCGACCTGCAATTCATCGGAATTGCCGAATTCGAGCACGGGAAAGCGCTCCTTCGAGTCCTTGAGCCGGAGCACCGTGAGGTCGCTGTGCTCGTCCTTCAGCACGATCTCGGCGTCGAATTCGCGCTTGTCGGAAAGCGCCACCCTGACCTCGCTCGCCCCTTCGATGACGTGATAATTGGTGACGACGAGACCGCTGCCGTCGACGATCACGCCGGAGCCCAGCGATCGCAACACCTGCTCGCGCGGCACCGCGCCGAAGAACTGCCGAAACAACGGATCGTTCATGAACGGGTTGCGGTTTTCAACGACCCGTGCCGCATAGACGTTCACCACGGCCGGCGCGACGCGCTTGACAACGGGCGCGAATGAAAGCTGCAGCTCAGCCGGCGACGACGGCACGCGCCGGTCTTGCGCGCTCGCGCCCGCGGGCAGCGCCGAAAGCGCAACGACGGCTGCGACAATTGTGGTGCTTACGACCCGCGCCCGCGGCATGGAATGCTCCGGACCAACGCCGCCACATATAGGCGCGAGGACCGGCCTTTAGAAGGGCGGGTCATCTTGCGCGACGGGGCGCGCAGCCTTAAGCGGCTGCTGATTCCTCGGCGCGTATCTGAACCGGCCCGGAATCCTTGCCCTTGGCCTCGACGTCGCGGTCGACAAACTCGATCACCGCCACGGGAGCCGAATCGCCGTAGCGGAAGCCGGCCTTGAGCACTCTGGTGTAACCGCCGTGCCGCTCCTTGTAGCGCGGCCCGATCACCTCGAAGAGCTTCTTGACCATGGCAAGATCGCGCATCTGCGCGATCGCCTGGCGGCGGGCGTGCAGATCGCCGCGCTTGCCAAGCGTGACGAGCTTCTCGACGACAGGACGCAAATCCTTCGCCTTCGGCAGCGTGGTCATGATCTGCTCATGCTTGATGAGCGAAGCAGCAAGGTTCGCCAGCATCGAACGGCGATGATCCGAGCGCCGGTTGAACTTGCGGTGGGTCTTGGCGTGACGCATTTCAGATATCAGTGTTCAGTTATCAGTAATCAGACACGCATCCGACTACTGACATCTGATTACTGCCCCTTGCTCAGTAGTGATCCTCGAAGCGCTTGGCCAGTTCCTCGATGTTCTCCGGCGGCCAACCGGGAACTTCCATGCCCAGATGCAGGCCCATCTGCACCAGCACTTCCTTGATCTCGTTGAGCGACTTTCGCCCGAAATTCGGCGTGCGCAGCATCTCGGCTTCGGTCTTCTGCACCAGGTCGCCGATATAGACGATGTTGTCGTTCTTCAGACAATTGGCCGAACGCACCGAGAGCTCGAGCTCGTCGACCTTCTTGAGGAACGCCGGATTGAAAGCGAGGTCGGGAATGGCCTCCTGCGCGGTCTCGCGCTTGGGCTCCTCGAAGTTCACGAACACGTTGAGCTGATCCTGCAGGATGCGCGCGGCGTAGGCGAGCGAGTCCTCCGGGCTAACGGCGCCGTTGGTCTCGATCGAGAGCGTGAGCTTGTCGTAGTCGAGGATTTGCCCTTCGCGCGTGTTCTCGACCTTGTAGGAGACTTTGCGCACCGGCGAATAAAGACTGTCGACCGGGATCAGCCCGATCGGCGCATCCTCGGGACGGTTGCGTTCCGCCGGAATGTAGCCCTTGCCGGTATTGACCGTGAATTCCATGCGGATCTCGGCGCCCTCGTCGAGCGTGCACAGCACGAGATCGGGATTAAGGACAACGATGTCGCCGACGGTCTGAATGTCGCTTGCAGTGACGGTACCCGGACCCTGCTTCTTGACCACCATGCGCTTGGGCCCGTCGCCCTGCATCTTGATGGCGATGTCCTTGATGTTGAGGACGATGTCGGTGACGTCCTCGCGGACGCCGGCAATCGAGGAGAATTCATGCAGTACGCCGTCAATGTGCACCGACTGCACGGCGGCGCCCTGCAGCGACGACAGCAGAATGCGGCGCAGCGCATTGCCCAGCGTCACACCGAAGCCGCGCTCGAGCGGCTCGGCGACTACCGTGGCCACGCGCCGCACATCACCGCCGACGCTGACCTGCAGCTTGCCGGGCCTGATCAATTCCTGCCAATTCTTCTGGATCGTCACGTTATCACCCATCGCGTTGCGCGGCGCGAGACTGTCGCGCGCCCCACTCCGCTCCGTGGGGCCAAAATCGGTGCCATGTTCGAGCGGCGGCAAGTGTTCAATTTCCATTGCTTGTCCTATACGCGCCGCCGCTTGCGCGGACGGCATCCATTGTGAGGGATCGGCGTTACGTCGCGGATCGAGGTGATGGTGAAGCCGGCCGCCTGCAGCGAGCGCAGCGCCGACTCGCGGCCGGAACCGGGGCCGGCCACTTCGACCTCGAGCGTGCGCATGCCGTGCTCCTGCGCCTTCTTGGCGGCGTCCTCGGCGGCGACCTGCGCCGCGTACGGCGTCGACTTGCGCGAACCCTTAAAACCCATTGTCCCCGCCGACGACCAGGCAATGGTGTTGCCTTGCACGTCGGTAATGGTGATCATGGTATTGTTGAACGTCGCGCTGACGTGTGCGACGCCGGAGGCGATGTTTTTGCGCTCGCGTCGACGGACGCGCGTAGCTTCCTTACCCATCCTGAACCCTTTCGGATCGGAACCGGCCGCACCGGTGCCGTCTGCCCCCTCCCTTCCCTCCCCCGCAAGCGTGGTAAGGAAGGGAGGGGGAATGCGCTATTTCTTCTTGCCGGCTATCGGCTTGGCCGGACCCTTGCGGGTGCGTGCATTGGTGTGGGTGCGTTGTCCGCGAACCGGCAAGCCCCGGCGATGACGCAACCCGCGGTAGCAGCCAAGATCCATCAATCGCTTGATGTTCATGGCGACTTCGCGCCGCAGATCACCCTCGACCATATAGTCGCGGTCGATCACTTCACGCAGCTGAAGTACTTCCTGATCGGTCAGCTGGGACACGCGGCGCGCATCGGGTATCGACACTTTATGCATAATTTCCTTGGCCTTCGCAGGCCCGATGCCGTGGATATACTGCAGCGCGACCACGACGCGCTTATTGGTCGGAATATTGACGCCAGCGATACGGGCCACGTCCGTTGCTCCTTATGCGGGACGGCCCAGGATGCCTCGCGGCCGCCCGGCCATTAGCTATCGATTCGAATGTCACTAGAGAAGGCCACAAACGTAAAAAGCCAACGACTGCCCGCCGCCGCGGCTCGGCATCGCTGTTCGATCTCCGACTGGATATTTGAGGCTTATTAATGGATTCATCGCCCTTTCGTCAACCCAGCTAGCGACTTCGTGTACAACTTCATTTACGCCGCCGATGAGATGGCTTTCTCGTCGATCCAGCTCCAGACCGCGCCTTCGAGGCGATTTTGGGTTTCGTCTTCGCTCTGCTCCTGGACTGGCTCTTGGACTGGCCTTTGGACCGACTCTTGGACTTGGCTTTGGCTTTTGGGCTCGACCGTTTGTGTATCGCGCCGGCTGCCTTGCGCTCCGTGGTCGATCTCCGCGCCTTGGATTTTTTTCCTATGCGGCGCCGATCCGATGCCCTCGGCCTCAGTGTTGTTCCTGTGCCTGACGCCGGGCGCCGGGGTGCTTCAGGCTCCCGGCTCAACATCTTCTCGATTTGCGCCGCAACCTCCGGGATTGGCGCCATCCCGTCCACGGAGCGCAAAATCCCGTGCCGCCGATAGTAGACGATCAGCGGCGCGGTCTGCTCGCGGTAGGCCACGAGCCGGCGATGCAATACTTCCGGGCTGTCGTCCGCCCGTAATGGCTCGCCACGCGCTTTCATCTCGGAAATACGGCTTTCGATGCGCCGAATGAGAGCCGCTTCGTCAACCCGCAACGCGATCACCGCCTCAAGCGCGATGCCATGCTTGGCAAGCATGCGATCGAGCGCCTCCGCTTGGGCCACGGTCCGCGGAAAACCGTCGAGAATGAAGCCCTTGCGAGCGTCCGGATGCTCGATGCGTTGTTCGACGATGGCGACCACGACATCATCGGGGCACAACGCCCCGCGCGCCATGGTCTCTTCAACCTGGCGACCGATAGGAGTGCCGGCTTTGACGGCCGTCCGCAGCATGTCGCCGGTGGAGAGCTGGACCAGTCCGTATTTGGCGACGAGGTGCTGGGCCTGCGTTCCCTTGCCCGCCCCCGGCGGGCCCAGCAGTATTAATCTCATCTCCGCCGCCCCCGCAGTTTCGATCGCTTGATCAATCCTTCGTATTGATGCGCCAGGAGATAGCCTTGGACCTGCGCCACCGTGTCCATGGTTACGCTGACCACGATCAGGAGTGAGGTGCCGCCGAAATAAAACGGCACATTCGCATAAGAGATCAGCATCTCGGGGAACAGGCACACGACCGCGAGATAGGCCGCTCCGATCACCGTAATCCGCGACAGAACATAATCGATATATTCGGCGGTGCGTTCGCCGGGACGGATGCCCGGGATAAACCCGCCATGCTTCTTCAGATTATCGGCGGTTTCCGTCGGATTGAACACGATCGCCGTATAGAAGAAGGCAAAAAAGACGATCAGTGCGACGTAAAGCGCCAGGAACAACGGCCGGCCATGCGCAAGCTGGGTGGTGATGAGCGTGAGCCAGCCCGGCCCCTGCCCGGCCGTGAAGTTGGCGACCGTTGTCGGCAACAGCAGCAACGAGGAGGCAAAGATCGGCGGAATGACACCCGACGTATTGAGCTTGAGCGGCAGATGCGAGGACTGGCCCTCGAACATGCGGTTGCCGACCTGGCGTTTTGGATACTGGATCAAGAGACGCCGCTGGGCGCGTTCCATGAACACAATGAAAGTGATGACGGCAACCGCCATCACCAGCACGATGAGGATAAGACCGGTCGAGAGCGCACCCTGGCGGCCGAGTTCGAGCGTGCCGGCGACGGCGGACGGCAATTGCGCTACGATCCCGGACATGATGATCAGCGAGGTGCCGTTGCCGATTCCGCGTTGGGTGATCTGCTCGCCGAGCCACATCAGGAACATGGTGCCGCCGGTAAGCGTGATCACCGTCGAGATGCGGAAGAACATGCCAGGGTCGGTGACCACGTTGGTAGCGCCTTCGAGGCCGACGGAAATGCCATAGGCCTGGAACGCAGCCAGCAGCACCGTGAGGTAGCGCGTGTACTGATTGATGGTCTTGCGGCCCTGCTCGCCCTCTTTCTTGAGTTGTTCGAGCGTCGGCGACACCGTCGTCATCAGCTGGATGATGATCGACGCCGAAATGTACGGCATGATGTTAAGGGCGAAAATCGCCATGCGGTGAATGCCGCCACCGGCGAACATATTGAACATTCCCAGAATGCCGCCGGCCTGCGAATTGAAGATCTGGTTCCAGGCATTCGGATCGATGCCCGGCAGCGGAATGTAGGTGCCGAGCCGATAGACCAGCAGCGCGCCGAGCGTAAACCAGATTCGCTTCTTCAATTCCTCGGCTTTGGCAAGCGCCCCGAAGTTGAGATTGGCTGCCAGTTGTTCCGCTGCCGAGACCATCCGCGCGTGCTCCGTATGCGGTTTTGTTGCCGACCCGCTCTATATAGGGATCAGGCCGCCTGTTCGCTCGGCTCCCGCTTGGGAGCGAGGATCTCGACCGAGCCGCCGGCCTTTTCCACCGCGGCGACTGCCGATTTCGACGCCCCGAAAACCGAAAGTGCAATCTTGGCCTTGAGTTCGCCGGCGCCGAGCAGCCGTACGCCGTCCTTGGCCCGGCGCAAAACGCCGGCCTTCACCAGAGCCGCGGCATCAATCTTGGCTGATGCATCGAGCCGGCCGGCGTCGATCGCCTCCTGCAGGCGGCCGAGATTGACCTCGTTGAGCTTGCGCGCGAACGACGTGTTCTTGAAGCCGCGCTTTGGCAGGCGGCGATGCAGCGGCATCTGGCCGCCCTCGAAGCCTTTGATCCGCACGCCCGAGCGCGCCGTTTGACCTTTACCGCCGCGACCGCCGGTCTTGCCCTTGCCGGAGCCGATGCCGCGGCCGATGCGCTTTCGCGTCTTGCGCGCAGCGGCGTGACCGGCGAGCTCGTGAAGCTTCATGACTGTTTCTCCACCACGCGAACGAGATGCGCGACCTTGGCGATCATGCCGCGGGTCTGCGGCGTATCGGCGAGATGAGCAACGCGGCCGATCTTGTTGAGCTTTAAGCCGACAAGCGTCTCGCGTTGGGCGTGGTGACGACGCATCGGGCTGCCGATCTGTTCGACCGTGACGGTCTTGCCGGTATTGCCCGCGCTTTTTCCGCTATTCATCGCCTGCTCCAAAGCCTCAATCGGCCGTCTGCTCGGCCTCGACGTCGCGGCGACGTGCCTGCAGCGCCGAAACTTTGACGTTGCGCCGGGCCGCAACCGAGCGCGGCGAATCCTGATGCTTGAGCGCATCGAAGGTCGCCCGCACGACGTTGTATGGGTTCGACGTGCCGAGCGACTTCGCCACCACATCCTGCATACCCAGCGTCTCGAACACGGCCCGCATCGGACCGCCGGCGATGATGCCGGTGCCGGGCGGTGCGGCGCGCAAAAACACCTTGCCGGCGCCGTGGCGTCCGGCCACGTCGTGATGCAGCGTACGTCCCTCGCGCAGCGGTACCCGCGTGAGCGAGCGCTTGGCGGCGTCAGTTGCCTTGCGGATCGCTTCCGGCACTTCGCGCGCCTTGCCGTGGCCGAAGCCGACGCGGCCCTTCTGGTCGCCGACCACGACCAGGGCGGCGAAGCCGAACCGCCGGCCGCCCTTCACCACCTTGGCGACGCGATTGATGTGGACGAGCTTGTCGACGAACTCGCTGTCGCGCTCTTCGTTTCGCCGATCGCGGGGTTCACGCGCCATGCTGATCCGCCAAATTGTTGTCTGCCATTTTCATCGTCCTTCAAAAACTCAACCCGCCCTCGCGCGCCGCATCGGCGAGGGCACTGACGCGACCGTGATAGAGATAGCTGCCGCGGTCGAAGATGACGTCCTTGATGCCCTTGTCCTGCGCGCGCTTGGCGATGAGCTTGCCGACCGCCTTGGCCGCAGCGACATTGGCGCCGGTCTTCAAACCTTCGAGCGCACCCTTCTCGAGCGAAGAAGCCGAGACCAGCGTGGCGCCCTGATCATCATCGATCACCTGCGCATAAATGTGTTTCGACGAGCGGAATACCGAAAGCCGCTTGCGGCCATGAGCGGCGCGGCGAAGCGCCCCGCGCACGCGCCCCTTCCGCCGGTCGATCCTGTCACTCAGCTTGCTCATCGGCGGCTCCGTTACTTCTTCTTGCCTTCCTTGCGGAAGATGCGCTCGTCGGCGTATTTGATGCCCTTGCCCTTGTAAGGTTCCGGCGGCCGGTACTCGCGAATTTCGGCTGCGACCTGCCCGACTTTCTGCCGGTCGGAGCCGGAAATCACGATCTCGACCGGGCGGGGCGTAGCGATCGTGATGCCCTCAGGGATTGGAAAAATCACATCGTGGCTGTAACCGAGTGCAAGCTGCAGGTTCTTGCCCTGCACCGCGGCGCGGTAGCCGACGCCGTTGATTTCAAGCTTCTGTTCGAAGCCCTTGCTTACGCCGGCGATCAGATTGGCGACTAACGTGCGCGCCGTACCCCATTGCGAACGCGCCCGCTTGGTTTCATTGCGCGGGTCGACCTGGATTTTACCGCTGTCGAGTTTGACGGCGACGTCGTCCGGCAGCACGGCGGAAAGCGCACCCTTGGGGCCCTTCACCTTGACGGTCTGGCCGTCGACGCTGGCGGTGATGCCCGAAGGCACAACGACCGGTTTTTTACCGATACGGGACATGGTTGATCCGTTGCTTTCGCTCGCGGCCCTAGAACACGGTGCAGAGAATTTCACCGCCGACATTGGCGTCGCGGGCGTCGTGGTCGGCCATCACGCCCTTCGGTGTCGACACGATGGCGACGCCGAGACCGTTGTTGATGCGCGGCAAGTTCCTGACCGAGGTGTAGACACGGCGGCCGGGCTTCGAAATCCGTTCAATCTCGCGGATCACCGGCTCGCCTTCAAAATATTTCAACTCAATCTCGATCTCCGAGTGCCCTTCGTGTTCGACCACGGCATAGCCGCGGATGTAGCCTTCGGTCTTGAGTACTTCGAGCACGCTTTCGCGCAGCTTCGAGTTCGGGCTCGAGACCTTGCTCTTATTGCGCATCTGCGCGTTGCGGATGCGGGAGAGCAGATCGCCGAGCGGATCGTTTATCGGCATCGCGCGGCCCTCCTCACCAGCTCGACTTCAGCAGGCCCGGGATCAGCCCTTTCGAGCCGAGATCGCGGAGCGCAATGCGCGACAGTTTGTGCTTGCGGTAATAACCGCGTGGCCGTCCGGTCATTTCGCAACGATTGCGGATGCGGGTTGCCGAGGAGTTGCGCGGCAATTCGGCAAGCTTGAGCGTCGCGGCGAAACGATCCTCGACCGGCTTGGTCTTGTCGCGCGCGATCGCCTTGAGCCGCTCGCGCCGGCCCGAAAACTTTTTGGTCATCCGGCGGCGCCGGTTGTTCTTCTCGATCGAACTCTTCTTCGCCATCTAGTGCTCCTCGCGGTTCCGCGTTTGAGGCCTGTTCTGCCTCACTGCCGGAACGGAAAATTAAATGCGGCCAACAAAGCCCGCGCCTCGTCGTCGTTGCGCGCGGTGGTGCACACGGTGATGTCCATGCCCCACACTTCGGCGGTTTTGTCGTAGTCGATTTCCGGGAACACGATGTGCTCCTTGATCCCGAGCGTGTAGTTGCCGCGGCCGTCGAAGCTCTTCGGATTAAGCCCGCGAAAGTCGCGCACCCGCGGCAGCGCGATGTTGATCAGCCGGTCGAGAAACTCGTACATCCGCGCCTTGCGCAGCGTCACTTTGCAGCCGATGGCCTGGCCGTCGCGCAGTTTGTAGGTCGCGATCGACTTGCGCGCCTTGGTGACGACGGCTTTCTGACCGGAGATCAGCGCGAGATCGTTGGCGGCGGCTTCGACCTTCTTGCGGTCGGCGACGCCCTCGCCGATGCCCATGTTGATGACGACCTTGTCCAGCACCGGAATCTGGAAGCGGTTCTTGTAACCGAACTGTTCGGCGAGCCGGCCGCGGATCGTTTGATCGAATTCGACCTTGAGCCGCGCCGGCACCTTCGGCTCGGGCTCGCGCGGCGCCGCCGGCTTCTCGGCCTTGGCAGCCTTGCCGTCCGCCGCAGCCTTGTCGCTCTTTGCGGCCTTGGCCGCCTTCGGCGCCTTGGCCTTCTCGGCCTGATCGGAGCCTTCCGGCCGCGGTGCCTTGGCCGGCTTCTTGGCCTTCTTTTCCTCGGTGTCAGCCATCGATCTCAGCTCCCGAACGCCGGGCGATCCGCACCTTCTTGCGATCCTCGCCCGTGCCGACGATTTTGAAGCCTACCCGGGTCGGCTTTTTGTCCTTGGGGTCGGCCAATGCGATGTTCGACACGTGGATCGGCGCTTCCTTGGAGATGATGCCGCCTTCCTGCGTCGCGCTTTGCTTCTGGTGACGCTTGACGACGTTGACCCCGCGCACCAACGCCCGGCCCTCGTCGCGGCGCATCTCGATAACTTCGCCGCTGCGGCCTTTGTCGCGCCCCGCGATCACGATCACCGTGTCGCCCTTTTTGATCTTCGCCGCCATCACAGCACCTCTGGCGCGAGCGAAATGATTTTCATGTGGTTCTTGGCCCGCAGTTCACGCGGCACCGGGCCGAAAATGCGGGTACCGACGGGCTCCATCTGCGGATTGATCAGCACTGCCGCGTTACGGTCGAAGCGGATGATCGAGCCGTCGGCGCGCTTGATGTCCTTGGAAATTCGGACGATCACCGCCTTCATCACGTCGCCCTTCTTCACCCGGCCGCGCGGAATCGCTTCCTTGACCGAGACAACGATCACGTCGCCGATGGTGGCGTATTTGCGCTTGGAGCCGCCGAGCACCTTGATGCACATGACGCGGCGCGCGCCGGAATTGTCCGCCACGTCGAGATTGGTTTGCATCTGAATCATGGGCTACCCCACTTACTT
>VFSW01011605.1_pt1 | contig 12364 bp, 12 predicted proteins | sample 5358111 | NCBI WGS metagenome assembly VFSW01 (sample SAMN11554181, study PRJNA540505) | mine drainage metagenome | isolation source: sediment from site ElyBrook_90M | place: USA: Ely Copper Mine, Vershire, VT | collected 2017
CATACAAGCCCCCTTCCCACATGCTCTGCCAACCTAAAAGCAATGTCTTATCAGTATCAGTGATGCCGAGCGTTGGCCGAAATAATCGATTTGACATAGTCTGCAATGTTGATTAATATAGCTATAAAAAGCCACATTATAGAGGTGCGATATGAGAACCGTTCAGATGACACTTGACGATGATCTTGTCACAGCGGTGGATCGCGTTTCAAAGGAACTCCGAACAAGTCGTTCTGCTTTCGCAAGAAAGGCGCTTCGTGACGCCCTTGCGCGCTGCACCCTTGAGCAACTGGAACACAAACATCGCCGGGGGTATGAGCGATACCCAGTTGCCGCCGATGAGTTCTCAGTTTGGGAAACTGAGCAGGCTTGGGGTGATGAATGAAACACGGTGAAATACGTTGGTACAAGTTCATGCCGCCAGATAAAAAGCGGCCAGTTTTAATCCTGACCCGAGATTCTGCATTGGAATACCTTGGAGAAGTAACAATCGCTCCCATCACAACTACAATCCGTAATATACCCTCTGAGGTATTTCTCTCGAAAGCTGACGGCATGCCCCGGGATTGTGCTGTCAATTGCGATCACTTGCAGACTGTTTCGAAGGGGAAGATTGGAGCATTGATCACATTTTTGCCTCTGCCAAAAATGGTTGAAGTTGGGCGTGCAATACGTTTTGCCCTCGATATTTAAGATAGGAGCGGCCAATCGGGTAGCCGGGGGTTTTTCTCCCCCAGCCACCCCACACCACCCGGCATGCGGGTCCGCACCGGGCGGTTCACAGAGATTACCGGGCCGTAACCGGGTAGTGAATGTGAACCCACAGCTCTTTGACAGAGAGAAGCCCTTGATCCTTGAGCCAGTTATTGGTCATGCCCGTCTGCGTTGCCAACGTCCGAGATAGGTGCCATAGCCGGAGACAGAACCTGGGCGATGACCTGTTGGATCAGCCGGTCGGGGGCGGCCGGGATTCCCAGAGGGCGCAGCAAGGTCGTTGTCTGCGGAACATCCCGATTACGAAAATATCTAACGAGGAGGAGACCATGTCGATCGAAGAGAACAAGGCTCTCTTGTGCCGCTACTACCAAGTGTTCTTTAACGAGGCAAACCTCGCGGCGGGCGAAGCGCTGCACACCGCTGATTTCATATTTCACGAAGGAAACAATCCACCGATTGGGCAACAGGAATATATGCGGCGAAATGCGATGTTCTTGCGCGCGTTTCCGGACCGGATCTTGACGATTGATTTCCAGGTCGCAGAAGGTGACAAGGTGGTGACGCGCTCGACCCTGCACGGTACTCATCGCGGCGACCTTCCGGGCATTCCGGCCACGGGTAGAAAAGTGACCATCACCGCGACTGTCACCGACCGCATCGAGGATGGCAAGATTGCCGAAGAGTGGGAAGATTGGGACGGGCTGGGGATGATGCAACAGTTGGGTGCGATCCCGTCGCCCGGCTCGAATCAGAGCGCCCCAACAAAATGCAGGAGGTAGAATACGGAAGAATTTCAATCGGTGAAAAAGAACGGAAAAGATCTCGTGAATACTCCTGTGACGAATACATCCAGGCATAACGCTTTGAGAATGTCGAAGAAACAACGAAGCTGATTTGATTTAAGGCGTGAAGGATAGGTCTGCCTTTCGAAGCTGCAATGCAAAATCTTTGATGCATGCAGAAAGATCAGCCTCTCGTGATTGGAAGAAATGATCGGCATCGGGAATGATGGCCAGCCGGCAGTCAAGATCAGCCACGACACTTTTTATGCTCTCGATTGGACAGTACGGATCATGATCCCCGCAGACAATGAGACCCACTTTCCCTTTCAATATATGACAGTCAAAACCAAATAGATTGATCGGTGGTGAAACGAAGAGTGCCGGGAGCAAGTTTCTTCGGTTGAGAATACCGGCAATTACCCAAGCCCCGAATGAATAACCGGCCGGCAGAATCTCTCGAATCTCTCGTTCTTCCATAAACGAGAGAGCCGCCCGGACATCATCCTGCTCACCCCGCCCATCGTCAAAAGTTCCCGTACTCTTTCCGACTCCCCGAAAATTGAAACGAAGGGTTGAAATGCCCACGGCAAAAATGGTTTCAGTCATTGTTTCCACAATGGAATTGCCCATATCACCCCCCATGAGAGGGTGGGGATGCGAGATAACGGCGCCAACTGCTCCGCCCGAATGGGCATAGAGACCCTCAAGACGGATATTACCCTTGCCAAAGAAGACCGTTTTTTCTTCCATCTCAGTCAATAACCAATTTACCGGCTTTCCCGCGATTTTCCTTTTTCCCCTTCTGTTCTTCTTTCAATCCTCCTTCCATTCCTATTCCTTACATAGGGATGGCAACGCCTCATCCAATTTCAGGGCCTGCATCAGATCTTTCGGCAGCCTTCGCGCCTTTTTCCCAGGTCCGAGGCAGGCCAGCGTCACCTTGGCATCTACGAGCGTCTCTCCGTCTGAAACACGAACCACCTGTTGGCTCAAGGTACAGGTAGCGCTCGTGATTTCTTGCACGGCGGTTTTAATCCGGATGAGATCATCCATGATGGCAGGCGCAAGATAGTCGATCTCCAGCCGCATCACCGGTATGAGATACCCCTGCTCCTGGAGCGCTCTCACGGAAACCCCGCGTTCGCGCAGGAATTCCGTTCGCCCCTGCTCAAGATACCGCAGGTAATTGGCATAATAAACCACTCCCCCGGCATCCGTGTCCGCATAGTAAATCCGTTGTTCCGTCATGGCCGCTCCTTTGATCAATTTTACAGAAAAAAGAAGGGGGGACGTTCCTTATTGCCGATTATTTGTCGAAATATTCCCCAAAGCAGCACTCAGCAGATTGAAGCGGCAATGGCAGGAGGAAGAAAACATCAATTATCCAAGTTTTTTAAAAAGATATTCAAGTCCATTGACTTTTATTTCATAAACCGTGCTTAGCAGCTCGCCCAGCTCCCCTTTGGGAAAGCCTTTTGATTTCCATTTCAGGAGGGAATCGGCATCCCCAGCGCGCGGCGGATCATCATCAGGATCATGTTGGCATTCCCCGCGCGAGCGCGCATGAGACTGAGATAAAACTCCGTCGTGTCTTTCTTCGGCACGGCTATTTGTTCCTTTTTCTGCAGACGAATTGCCTTTGGTTGACATACCGTAACGCAAAGGCCGCAGCCGATGCACCTGTCCGGATCAACTATACTTTTCTTTTCTTCCATTTTTATGGCGTTCATCTGGCAGCGCTTCACGCACAATCCGCACCCGACGCAGAGGCTGTCATCGGTTATCGCATAGTAATTGGAATAAAAATGTTCGGCAGGCTTGTCGAGGATTTTTGCGTTGGTCAACACCTCGCAGCAACAGCCGCAGCACAGGCAGACGCAAAACGGATACTGGGAATTGGAGGGCTGCACCACGAGTCCGTCCTCCTCGCCCTTGTCCAGAATTTTAAACACCTCCTCCCGGGTAATTTGCCGGCCCCATCCATGGTTCTTGTAATTGCGCGCGGCGGTTCCGAAGATCAGACAGACTTCTCTCTCTTTGGTTACCTTGCAGGGCAGGCCGAGCAGGTCCTGTCCCTTCTTGCAGATACAGTCAACCACGAGGAAAGGACCGTGATGATGGGTGATGACCTGACGGATGTCGTCGTAGGGCATGACGCTGAGTTCGGGGGTGATCGAACCGGTTGTGGGAACAGGACGCAGTTGGGTAAATTTGGGATTCAAGAGGGCGTCGCGGAATTTTTCGTCGATGTACTGCTTGAAATCCTCGTAAAATTCCTTTGTAAGATGATCTACCTGAAATTCAAACATCCCGATGGCAAGCATCGTAATGCTGAATATCTTGGTCCCATCCCTGGTGATGCTTCCGGCAATGCTTCCCCGGGCAGACATCTGGTCCAGAATCGCCTCTAAATTGGCGATCGCGGGGTATTCCCCCGGCATTCTCTTTTGGATGACCGCCGCCGGCTCGGGTATAAAACTCATCGACAGGGCAATCTGCGCCTGTTCGGGCGTGAACAGATGTTTCAATATGCGGATTTCGACGCCGGATTCAGTGGCAGGGAAAGCAATCGGCAATTTATCCAGTTTTTGTTGCAGTTTTCGATATACCCTGGAATCAATGTCGGCTTGAACCATATTTTTCATGCGTTCCTTCGTTTTTGAAAATCAGCTGCCATTCAGGGGATTCTGGTATTCTGGTATAAGGAGCTGAGCTTCCTCCAGGAGCATGCAAAGACCCGCTACGCGGTCCATTCCGGCTATGCGGAGGTCTCCTCCTCCAAGGTACCCGTCCTGGTGGAAAGCGCGGAGCGGGCAGACCAGATCGACCGGGAACGGGCGACACGCGCAAAGGAGCGGGCCGAGGAGAAGCTGGCAAAGCTGCGGAAAGATGATTCGGAGTTTGAACGGGTCCGGCCGGCCCTCATCCGGGCCGTCACCCGACTGAACGTCGCAACAAAGAGTTAGTCAGTTTTCATCCTGAACGGATATATCCACCACCTGGAAATCCCGGATGCCGCCCGGGGTCTTCACGCTGATCTCATCACCGCAGCACTTGCCGATGAGGGCCTTCCCGATCGGCGAGGTCACGGAAATCCGGTTTCGTGCGAGGTCGGATTCACACGGCCCGACAAGCTGATAGGTGATCTTTTTCCCCGTATTGGAGTCCTCCACGGTCACGGTCGACCCGAAGACCACCTTGTCGCAGGAGAGGTTTTTCAAGTCGATTACATCGGACGTCGCGAGGTTGTTTTCCAACTCCTGCATCTTGCCGTGCAGGAACGATTGCCGTTCTTTCGCCGCCGCGTATTCCGCGTTTTCCGACAGATCTCCCTGCGCCCGCGCTGTTTCGATGTCCTTGATATTCTCGGGAATGGAAACGGTCTTCAAGACCTCCAACTCCCGCTTCAATCGCGCAAATCCCGCCCTGGTGATGGGCATCTTTTCCATAAAACCCTCTCTTGCCTGTGATCTCCTCCCCGCACGTACAGGCCGCGCCTCTGGCCGCCCGTCGCAGGAATGTTGACTTTTAGTAGAGAAAAGGGAGTGTGTCAAGCAGGAATTAACTTCGTTTCACTCCGTTGAATCTTCGATTTAGCTCCACTTCGTTCCGCTGATTCTTCGAATGAGCTTCGCTCATTCTCGAATTGCGGCAATGGAGACGGCTTGTCACATCCTGTAAACTGTGTTAGACAACAACTCCCCCGCTTATGATGGGGAGGAAAAGGAGTGTTCAGCCCGACAATGATCGATCAGTACGAGAGGGATATCAACTATCTGCGGGTGTCCGTAACGGACCGGTGCAACCTCCGCTGCACCTACTGCATGCCGAAGGAGGGGCTCTCCCAGATCGGCCATGACGACATCCTCCGGTACGAGGAGATCCTCCGGATCATCCGGGTCGCGACCGGGGAGGGGATCACGAAGGTCCGGATCACCGGCGGCGAACCGCTCGTCCGCCGGGGGGTTGCGGAGTTCATCGCCTCGCTCCGAACGATCCCGGCACTGAACGATATCAGCCTGACGACCAACGGCATCCTGCTGGAAACCCATGCGGAGCAGCTCTTTGCGGCGGGGATCCGGCGGATCAACATCAGCCTCGATTCGCTCAACGCCGACAAGTATGCGCGGATCACCCGGGGGGGGGATATCCATGCCGTCCTCCGCGGGATCCGGAAGGTCCGGGAGATCGGGTTCGATCCGATCAAGATCAATATCGTCGCCATCAAGGGGTTCAACGACGACGAGGTCCTGGACTTCGCCCGGCTGACCCTCGTGAACCCCTACCAGATCCGCTTCATCGAACTCATGTCCCTGGGAACCGCGGGCGCCGAAAACGACGGACGGTATCTCGCAAACAGTATCATCCGGGAACGGATCGAAACGCTGGGAAAACTCGAGGCGGTGAACGGCGGCCGCAGCAAATCCGAGGGACCGGCGCGGATCTACCGCTTGGCGGGAGGAGTGGGAGAAATCGGATTCATCAGTCCGGTCAGCCGCCACTTCTGTCACTCATGCAACCGTCTGCGCCTCACGGCGGACGGCCACCTCCGCGCCTGCCTGCTGTCGGACGACGAAACGGACCTCAAAGGACCCCTCCGGGCGGGATGCAGCGATGACGAGATCGGCGCGCTGATCCGGGGGGTGATCGCCCGAAAACCGCGCCGCCACGAGATCGCCTGCGATGAGGACCATATCAAGAAATGCATGAAGGAGATGCCCGCAATCGGCGGATGAAGGGAGCCAAACCCGATGGCCGCGGAAGACGCAACCGTTCATGACGACTGGCGGGCGACGCCTGCCGGCCGCTACCTCGACGGGAGGATCAAGATCCTCATCCTCGACCTTGCTGCACCCCGGGCCGGGGAGCGGCTCCTCGACATCGGCTGCGGCAGCGGCGATCATCTCAGTCTCTTCCGGAAAAAGGGGTGCGACGTGACGGGTATCGACCCGTCGCCCTTCCTGCTCGATATGGCCCGGCAGCGGCTCGAACACCGCGCTGAACTCCGCTTGGGCCGGGCGGAGGACCTTCCCTTTTCCGACAACGAGTTTGACATCGTCACCCTGATCACCTCGCTCGAATTCACCGATGATCCCGGCCGGGCCGTCGCCGAAGCAATCCGCGTCTGCCGGGGGCGGGTCTTCATCGGGGTGATGAACCGCTACTCGTTGGTCGGCGCCCAAAGACGCCTGATGCGCCTTTTCAATCTCCCGACCCGCAAGGGCATGCGCTCGTTCCATCTCGCCAGCCTCACGGCCATGATCCGCAGTCAGTTGCAGGGGGTCCGAATCCAGTGGGGAAGTGTCATTTTCCTCCCCTGGGGCTGGTACGCGTTCGGCGCCGGACTGGAAGAGCGGATCCCCGTGATGAACAACCCCTTCGGCGCCTTCTTCGGCCTGGCCTTCCCCATCACATTCTCTTTCCAAACGATCCAGCAGACCATCCGGGAACCCGTTGTGCTGAATCCAGACAGTCCAAGGCCGATGCCCGGGGTTGTCCGGGGGTTCAAAAATGGTCTCTGAAGCGCTCCTCTACGCGAAAGAAGGAGAGCATCGGGTCCGATGCACGCTCTGCGCCCACCGCTGCCGGATCGAGCCCGGCAGCCGGGGGGGCTGCGGCGTCCGGGAAAACCGGGCGGGCGCCCTCATCAGCCTCGTCTCCCGTGCGGTCGTTGCCGCACAGTGCGATCCCATCGAAAAGAAGCCCTTCTTCCACGTTCTCCCCGGTTCGCACTCCTATTCCATCGCCACGGCAGGGTGCAATTTCCGCTGCACCTTCTGCCAGAACCACGAAATATCGCAGATGCCGCGCGAGGAGGGACGCATCGCCGGCCGCGAACTGGCGCCGGCGGCAATCGTGGAGCTGGCCCTCCGGAGCGGGTCGAAAAGCATCGCCTATACCTACACCGAGCCGACCGTCTATTTCGAGCTGGCCTATGAAACCGCCGAGATCGCCCGCGAGGAGGGACTCAGGAACGTCCTCGTGACGAACGGCTACATGACGGGAGAGATGCTCCGGCTTTTCGCCCCGCGCCTCGACGCGGCGAACGTGGACCTGAAGGCGTTTAGCGACGAATTCTACCGGCAACGGTGCGGAGCGCGTCTGCAGCCGGTCCTGGCGAGTCTCCGGAAGATGAAGGAGCTCGGGATCTGGGTCGAGGTGACGACCCTCCTCATCCCGGGCCTCAACGACGGCGAAGAGGAGCTTCGCGGGCTCGCCGGGTTCATCCACGCGCTCGGGGCGGAGACCCCCTGGCACATCAGCCGGTTTCAGCCCCGGTACCGGATGACGGAAACGCCGCCGACACCGGCGGATTCCATCCGCCGGGCTATCCGGATCGGGAAATCGGCGGGCCTGAAATACGTCTACAGCGGGAACATCCCCGGCGACTCGGGGGAAAACACCTCCTGCGCCCGGTGCGGCCACCTCCTCATCGGCCGCTGCGGCTTTGCGGTCGAACGGCTGGACCTCAGGGAATCGGCCTGTCCCCGCTGCGGGACGCCGCTCGAAGGGATCTTCTGAAAGAGGCGGGAACGGTCATGATGGAAGAAGACGATACGGCGTGGAAGCTCATTACCACGGCTTCCGGGATGACGCGGGCAAACATCATCGCCGGCCGGCTCGAGAGCGAGGGGATCGCAACCCGGCTCGGGTACGAAGCGTCCGGCTCGATCTACGCCATCACGATCGACGGCCTGGGGGAGGTCCGGATCCTGGTTCCCGTAGCCGATTGGGAGCGGGCGAAAGAACTCCTCTCCCGCTCCTATGACGACCGCGAACTCCCCTGGGAACAGGAAAAGGAGGATTCTTTATGAAAGCCAGATCCACCCCATCGCAGGAAAAACTGATCCGAGCGAAGATCCCCGGTGCGGAGACCGGGATCGCCGTCAAGAAAACCCTCTGTTCGGTGTGCGGCCTGCAGTGCGGCATCAACGCCTATGTGAAGGACGGCCGCCTGATCAAGGTGGAGGGAACGGAGGAAAACCCGGTCAACAGGGGAAAACTCTGCGCCAAGGGCGCCGCGAACAAACAGTGGATCTACAGCCCCGAGCGACTGCAAACCCCGCTGCTCCGCACGGGAGATCGGGGTTCCGGGGCGTTCACCCCGATCTCCTGGGACGAGGCCCTGGACAGGATCACCTCAAGGCTCCTCACGATCAGGGAGGAATCGGGTCCGGAGTCGGTCGTCTTTTTTGCCGGATACCCCAAGGTGATGCGGCCGTTTCTCAAGCGGATGGCCCATTCCTTCGGCTCTCCGAACTACTGCACGGAATCCAGCGTCTGCTTTCTGGCGGCGAACCTCGCCGGCATCCTGAACTACGGCTGCCCCACCGGCCTGGGGGGCGGGGCGGAAGTGAAGGACGCCCGGTGCATCCTCAACTGGAGCACGAACCCCTTCCATTCCTCCGCCCCGCAGGCCGTCAATTTTCTCAGCGCCCTCGAACGGGGCGCGAAGCTCATCGACGTCGGCCCCCTGAGCACGCTCTTGAGCGCCCGGGCCGACGTCCACCTGCGACTCCGCCCCGGCACGTCCGGGGCGCTGGCCCTGGCGATGGCGCATGTGATCATCGAGGAAGGGCTCTACGACCGTGAGTTCGTGGAAAACTGGACCCTGGGGTTCGACGAATTCCGCGCCTATGCACGCACGTTCACACCCGAAGCGGCCGAGCAGATCACCGGGGTTCCGAAGGATGCGATCATCAAGGCGGCAAAGCTGTACGCCGTCACGAAGCCCGCCGCCATCGTTACCAGCTCCTGCACGACGGTGCAGCATACCAACGGCGTGCAGAACCACCGGGCCCTGATGGCCCTCGTCGGCCTGACCGGAAACTACGACCGCCGGGGAGGGAACCACATCGTTCCCGCGTCGTATTACCAGAAGGCCACGGGGCTCAAGCACCGGGGGCATGAATTCGAACAGACCCGCCCCTGGGAGGCGATGGCCCCCCGGATCGGTCAGGAGCAGCACCCCGTGTGGTGCAAGCTGATTGCACAGGCGCAGGCGATGGCCATGCCCTCTCAGATTCAAAGCGGGGAGCCCTACCCCGTCCGTGCCGTCGTGGGGTTCGGCCTCAACCATCGCATGTGGCCGGGTGCGGACTTCATGGCGGCAAGCCTTCGGAAGTTGGATCTTTTCATCGACGTGGACCTCTTTCTGACGGACTCCGCGAAGTACGCGGACATCGTCCTGCCCGCGTGCAGTTCCTTCGAGCGGAGCGAACTCCTCATCACCCCCACGCGCTTTGCCTTCTGGACCGAGCCGGTCATCCCGCCGGTGGGCCAATCGCGCCCCGATGTGGAGATCATCATCGCGCTGGCCGAGCGGCTCCGCCTCGAGGACGGGCTTCTCTCCCGCGGACAGGAGGCATGCATGGACTGGATCTTCGCCCCCTCGGGGATCACGATCGCCGAGATCAGGAAACACCCGGGCGGCTATCCACTCCCCGACCGCGCCGAGACACCCTACGAAAAGTACCGAGAAGCGGGATTCCCGACGCCCTCGGGAAAGATGGAATTCACCTCCATCGTGCTGAAGGAGGCCGGGCTGGACCCCCTGCCTGTCTACCGGGAGCCGGGGCAGAGCCCCGTTTCCGACCCGGAGCTCGCCCAGACCTATCCGCTCATCCTCACGACCGGGGCCCGGCTCCCCATGTACGTCCATTCCCGGACCTTTCGGGTCCCCTGGCTCAGGCGCATGCGGCCCGACCCGATGGTCGACATCAACCCCGCGGACGCCCGGGCGCGCGGGCTCGAACACAACCAATGGGTGGCGTTGGCGACGCCGAGGGGATCCCTCCGCGTCAGGGCCAACGTGACCGAGTATGTACCGCCGGGAGTAGTCAGCATGATCTATGGCTTTCCGTCGGCGGACATCAACGAGCTGATCGATCCGGACTACCGGGACCCCATCTCCGGTTATCCCGGCTTTAAATCGCTCCTGTGTGAGGTAAGAAAGCTGTAGCATTCAAGGGGGGATCTCGTGACTCAATACGCCTTTTCCTTCGACGTCGCCCGCTGCTCCGGCTGCATGGCCTGCGTAGTGGCCTGCCAGGACCAGAATGACTTTACGGCCGGCGAGACGGTCGCCTTTCGTCACGTCACCAAACACGAGGCCGGGGCATATCCCGCGGCCCGGATATTCTATCTATCCCTTTCCTGCCAGCACTGCGGGGACGCGCCCTGTCTCGGTGTCTGCCCCATGGGGGCCATTTCGCGCAGGACGGAGGACGGCGCCATCCTCCTCGATCGCGACCTCTGCGTCGGATGCCACAGCTGCGAACTCGCGTGCCCCTTTGGAGCGCCGAAGTTCCCGGAGGATGGGAAGATGGCCAAATGCGACCTCTGCCGCATTCGCCGGGATCACGGGATGAAACCCGCTTGCGTCCGGGTCTGCCCGGTCCAGGCCCTGGACTGCGGTCCGATCGAGGAGCTCAGCGCAAGGAAGGCGGAGAAGGCGTCGATCAGGATCCTGATGTCCCTGACCTCTCCGCCGCGAGAGGATGCGTAGATCGATGCAAAACGAGCGTCTTGCCATTCTTGGAAATGGAGGCGCGGCGGTTTCCGCCGCGAAAGCCGCCCGGATCTCCGGCCATCGCGGCGAGATCCACTTGGTATCCGACACGAACGCGCCGGCCTTCAACCCCATGCTCTCCCCCTACTATCTCAAGGGGTGCATCCCCTGGGAGCGCTGCTTTCCGCTGGGGGCGGGATTCTACCGCGACTATGACATCACCTGCCATTTCGACGCGCCGGTTGAGTCCCTCGACGCACCGAACCAGCGGGTCGTGCTGACCGACGGCCGGGAATTCATCTATGACCGGTGCCTGATCGCGACCGGCGCCGCGCCGGCCGTTCCGCCCGTGCCGGGGCTCCGGGGTTCCCCCCGCGCCCGCCCCCTGAGAACTGCCGCGTCCGCAAGAAGACTGGAAAAGGCGATCCTCACCGCGCGAAGGGCGGTGGTTCTGGGGGCTTCGTTCGTGGGGCTGAAGGTGGCCGAGATCCTGAGCAAGCGGGGCATCCGCGTCATTCTGCTGGACGTCGTGGACCAGGTCCTCCCCCGCGGCACGCATCCCGCCGCCGCCGCCATCCTCAGGGCGCATATCGAGGAGCACGGCGTGGACGTCCGCCTGGGCTGCACCATGGAAGGGATGGAAGGCGCAAGGGAGGGGGTCGTCTGCCATTTTTCCGGCGATATAATCGCCGAGACCGATTTTGTGGTGGTCTGCACCGGGGTGCGTCCCAACCTCGGTTTCGTCGATCCCGGACAGGTCGAAATCGATCAGGCCATCCTGGTCGATGAACGGATGCAGACGAGCGCGGAAAATCTCTATGCCGCGGGCGACGTCAGCCAGGGGATGAACCGCATCTCCGGAAAGCGCGAATGGCTCGGCACCTGGGGGAACGCCTGCTATCAGGGCCGCATCGCGGGGCGGAACATGGCGGGTGAAGACGCTGCCTATCCGGGTTCCGTTCCGGAGAACATCAGCCCGTTTTTCGAATGGACCTACGCCCAGTTGGGCGACATTCAACCGTCAGGAGGGGATATTCGCCACATCGCCTTCGGCGATCCCGGACGGGGCGGCTATGGTCTGCTTGCCTTTCAGGAGGGAATCCTGACGGGCGCCAACCTGATCAACTGCACCCATGCCGCAGGGGCACTGAAGCGGGCCATCCTCCAAAAGTGGAGCTGCGCCGACCGTCTGGAGCGTCCGGCAGGAGTCTTTACCGACGTAAGCGCCGAGCAGACCCTGAGTGAATGTATGGACGGCATCACTCCCTTCATAGAATTCACCTTCACAAAATTCCCTTGACTCATCTTCTACAGTTGCTAAAAAATAGTTTTGCTATTTCAGATAGATGTTTGC
>VFSW01011607.1_pt1 | contig 12362 bp, 15 predicted proteins | sample 5358111 | NCBI WGS metagenome assembly VFSW01 (sample SAMN11554181, study PRJNA540505) | mine drainage metagenome | isolation source: sediment from site ElyBrook_90M | place: USA: Ely Copper Mine, Vershire, VT | collected 2017
ATGTAGAACCAGATTGCTTGGGAGTGCCGAAAACGGTCGGTGGCAAATCGCTCCAGATTATGTTCCCAGAAAAACACCCTGAGGAACTGCGGGTTTCGATGCTGCACCGCGATGAACCACGGCAACACCATCGCCAGATAAAGAACGATCCCCGGAATCCAGATCGTGCGGCGCAGCAAGGACCATTCCTTGCGCAGCCCCGCAAACAGAAAAATAATGGCGAACGCCATCATGGGCGCAACAGGGCCCTTGGCCAGTGTGGCAGTGCCTCCAAAAAAATAGAGATCGAAGAGCCAGAATTTTTTGTCGGTCTCATACCAGGCATACCAGCCCAGCATGCCGATGCAGAAAGGCGCGGCCAGCTGCATGTCGGTCGATGCGCCGCGGGCGAATCCAATGATGCCGGCGCAGGAGACGGTGATCAGCGCAGCGTCCAGCTGTCCGCCCGGCCGAAATCGCCGCATGTGCAGATAAATCAGGATGATCAGGATGAAAGCGAATTCCGCCGACGGCAGCCGCGCGGACCAATCGTAAACGCCAAAGTCTTTGAAGGAGAACATGGCCCGCCAGTAGTACAGCGCAGGCTTCTCCAGCCACGGCTTGCCATACAAAACCGGGGTGATAAAGTCATGCCGCGCCAGCATCTCCCGCGCAATTTGCGCATAGCGGGGCTCGTCGGCGCCGACCAGGCCAATCACCGACCCTCCCAGATAGGGAATCAGTCCATAACCGAGAAAGAAGGTCGTGAAGCCCACCAGCGTGGCAAACTCAGCCACCGTTGCGGCGGTGAGCTTCTGCCAGAACGCTCCACCTGGCAGGTATTGCCTCCAATTGTCGCTTCGATTTGCGATCACTTCGTCCCGAGTACTCATCTGCGCAACGATACGCGCGAAGACCTTCCCCAGCCTACCAAAAGCTGCGATGAATGACGACGGAAAGCGAAAAATGCGTAGTGTCCCCATTCGAAAGTGATGGAGTCACCTTCGGGCGACAATCGTTAGTTGCTGCATCATCTGCGGTCTGAGAGCATTGTCGTATGGTGCGTCCTTTCAGGAATTATTTGTCGCGGGGTTACTTGTTGTACTGTTCTATCGGTTTCATCATTCTGATAGCCTGGGCGGTCTACCATGCCTTAGCGAATAGGCAAGAACGGTGGATGCTAGCTTTAGTTCCTGTATATGCTCTCCTGTCTTGGAGCTTTTATAAGGCTGTCCAAAGCAGACGCGGCAATTAGTTTTTTCGAGCAGAGCCACCAACGAAAGATTGCAATGAGAATTTCCAGACGTCGCATGTTGGAAACCATCGTCGCCAGCGCTGCGGTTGCGTCCAACGCCCCGGCGCTATGGTCTGCGGGTGATGTTCCGATCGTTCGGCGCGGACGAATTCAGCAATCCGTTTGCCAGTGGTGTTATCCGCATATTCCTTTGGACGACCTGACGGCCTACGCGGCGCACATAGGACTGAAAGGCGTTGATCTCCTCAAGCCCGACCAGTATGAAGTTCCGCGACGCTATGGGTTGATCTGCACCATGGGCTACGCCGGCGGAGGTGAGATTGCCCAGGGCTTGAATCGCCTCGAGAATCACGCGGCCATCGAACGTGGATTTCGCAAAAACATTCCGCTCGCGGCCAAGGCTGGAGTTCCGAATGTCATCACGTTCTCCGGCAATCGCGCCGGTCTCTCCGACCAGCAAGGCGCCAGGAATGCGGTGATTGGTTTGAATCGAGTGAAGAAAATTGCCGAGGATTACGGCGTCACCCTCTGGCATAGAGTTGCTGAACAGCAAAGTGAATCACAAGGATTACATGTGCGATCGCACCGCCTGGGGCGTAGATGTGGTGCAGCAGGTGAACTCGCCGAATGTGAAGCTGCTCTACGACATCTACCACATGCAAATTATGGAAGGCGACTTAATCGACACCATCCAGCAGAACATTCAGTGGATAGGTCACTTCCATACTGGCGGCGTTCCCGGTCGGCATGAACTCAACGATCAGCAGGAGGTTCAATGGGACGGCGTCATGCGCGGAATCGCCGCCGCGAACTTTCACGGATATGTGGCGCACGAGTTCGTCCCAGCTGGCGATCCTAACGCGGGACTTTTGCAGGCGGCAAATCTGTGCGATGTCTAGTTTGGTCTGCGTGTGAAGGGAACTTTACTGGCACCGCGCAAGAGAAAATCGATCTTGGCAATCTTCAAGCGTTTTCCGTAGCAGCGTGCAGACGAAGATGCCGGTGCACTGCATCCAGAATTCGCTGCGTGGCCGCTTCAATGGGTCCGTCCAGGGTGCAGCCGCTGGCGTTTTCATGTCCGCCGCCCCCAAATTGCTCGGCCACATGCGTGACGCGCACCGTGCTCTTGCTGCGCAGGCTCACGCGAATGCGCCGATCCGCCATTTCACGCAGGAACATTGCAACCTCGACTCCCGAAATCCCGATCGCGTAGTTCACGATGCCGAGCGCATCTTCGTCGCTGGCGCCCAGACGAACCATATCGTCATGCGTGACCCACAGCCATGCCACGCTGCCATCGCGTTGCAATGTCGCTAGCGCCGCTCCCAGCAGCCGCATCTTCGAGAGCGGATTGCTGAAGTAGAGATCCTCGGCAATGCGCGCCGGGGTGGCTCCCATGTCCACCAGGTCCTTGGCCAGCGCAAAGGTGCTGGCGTCTGTACCTTCGTAACAAAACGAACCGGTGTCGCTCAGCAAAGCCGTGTAGAGGCATGTTGCCATCGCCGGTGTCACCGTTACGTTGGCAGCGACAGCCAGCCGATACACCATCTCCGCAACCGCACTGGCCTTGGTATCAATCCAGTTCACGCTGGCGAACGGAGTGCCGCTGGTGTGGTGGTCGATGTTGATGAGAAATTTGTTGTCGAGACCTTCAAGGCGTGACCGCCCCACGCTATCGCACTCCAAAAAGATCACCGCATCGGGCTGAAATCCAACCATCGGGCACGCAAACTGCCGGATCTGGTCCGCCGCCGGAAGTGTTCCATAGATCACAGGAACCGGATCGAACAACTGCATTTCCGCCTGCTTGCCCATCGCGTTCAACGTCATCCACAACGCCAGCAGAGAACCCACCGCATCGCCATCTGGGCGCGCGTGCGACGTCAGCAGAAAGCGCTGCCGCTGGCGGATTGCGTCTAACACAGCCATGATTGACCCCTGCGGTATGGCGCGCGTCAGCGTCTCCATGCGTCCGCCGTTTGTCATCGGATTGGCTGATGTCTGCCGCTCGGTCCTGGACGGTTCTGTCATTTTTAATCGGGCTCGCTCGATGTCGGCTTGGCCCTCGCCGCGGCTTCCGCATGCTCTTTCTGCAATCTTTCCTTCTGCCGATTGCGTCGTTCCACTCTTCCCAGTAGCTCATCAATTCTTGCGCGTACCGGTTCGGAATGGTCGACCTGAAAGAACAACTCCGGGATATGGCGTACGCCCATGCGCTGCAGCAGTTGATGGCGAATGTATCCGCGCGCCGCTTCCAGACCGGCCAGCATATCGGCTTCGTCCTTACTGTCTCCGTCCACGGAGACATAAATCCGCGCCGATTTTCCTCCCGGAGCAAGCACCACCTCGCTGACATAGCCGAAATTGATGCGTGGATCGCTGAGCTGACCTTCCAGCATGGCGCTGATGTCCTCACGCAGCGTTTCCGCTACGCGGTTCTGGTGATAGGTGCGTCCGCGTTGTTCTGGCATCGTGTCACCCCTTCCATTTCAGTGGGTCAAAACTGTGGGTGCAAAGAATCCAGCAAACGAATGAGGATATCAAACTTGCACCTAATCAACCATTCGGGAGCTTTTTATTCTTCCGGAAAGAATTCCACGAAGCTATCGCTCACCTGGGCGCCGTGGGTTTCTGCAATGCGAATGCTGGCCTCTTCCACCTGCTGCATTTGCCCTCGAAGATAGTCTCTGGATGCCGAAACGGCGGCAATCCCCACAGTCGCGCGTTGCCACACAATCACGTCATCCAGTTCCGCGACGGAAACGTTGAAGCCGTGACGTAGCGAATCCTTCAGGCTGCGAACGCACTGGCGCCGATCTTTCAGCGACCGGGCGTATTCCAGTTTCAGTTCCAGGGTCAGGACCGCGAGGTGCATGGAAAATGATACGGCGTCGGCCAGTTCTGCGGCGATATTCGGCCCTTTGCCTCAGGTTTTGTCCCTAAAAACAATGCGTTTCCGGCAAGCAACAGTCCTCTGCCCGCGCGCTTCCTAATGGATGGGAAGCGATCGAACCACATCGCTTCGGGAGGCAACAAAGTTGAAAGCAGTTCAATTGCACGCATATGGCGGAGTGGATCAGCTGTTCTATGAAGACGTACCAGAGCCGAAACCTGGAGCCGGCGAAATATTAGTCAAGGTGGCCGCCACCAGCCTGAATCCGGTCGACTGGAAGTTGCGCCGTGGAGATCTCAAGAATTCGATGCCGCTGCAGTTGCCTGCAATCCTGGGCCGCGACGTCGCCGGTACCGTTGTATCGCTCGGCTCAAGCACGCAGGGGTTTCAGCCCGGCGATCGCGTCATGGGTCTCGTCAATCGCGCCTATGCAGAATTTCTCGTAGCGAAACCGGAGGATCTGACGCTCATTCCGGATGGTTTAGACACCGAAAACGCCGCCGCTCTGCCGCTGGTAGTTCTGACGGGCTCGCAATTGATTGAAGACGGCGTACAGCCGAAGTCCGGCCAAACTGTGCTGGTCACTGGCGCCGTCGGCAACGTCGGACGCACTGCTGTGTATGTCGCCAGGAAACATGGGATGAAAGTGATTGCGGGTGTGAAAGCCAGTCAGCGCAAAGATGCGGAGGCGCTGGGCGCCGATCAGATTGTGGTTATCGATGACGACAAGGCAATCTCGGCGCTGGGTCAAGTCGATGCGATCGCCGATACCGTCGGTCACGATGTCATCCAGAAACTGATGCCGCACATTCGCCCCAATGGAGTGCTTGCCACCGTGTTGGGCGCGCCTCCGGGTTCACAAGGAAGAGGCTTCAGCGTGCAGCAGGTATGGGCTCATCCGGATTCAAAACGCTTGCATGAACTGGCCGAGGCTGTCGCCAAGGGTGAGTTCAAGATTCCCATCGCGAAAAAAAAGAAGTTGTCCCAGGTTCGCGAAGCTCAAACAACGGCGGAAGCTGGCGGAGTCGCCAAAATCATTCTGATCCCGTGACCTCCCCTCAAGAACCTTGAGCACTCTGTGGCGTCGAGATTTTGCGCGCGGGTGGGCTGTTAAAATTCCGTCTGCGAATTGAATGTAGGTACGCTACGGCGTAGCAGCGCCTTCGGCGGCTTGTTCTGAGGCGGGTGGAGCAGATTTTCCTTCGCCGTTCGCTGCCTGGTGGTTCACCAGGTCGCGCAAATCCTTGCTGGGCTTGAAGTAGGGGACGCGTTTCGAGGGAACCTCGACGCGTGCGCCGGTCTTTGGATTGCGTCCAATGCGGGGATTACGCTGCCGCGTGCGGAAGCTGCCGAATCCGCGGATTTCGATCTTATCGCCGGAGCGCAAAGCAGCCACGACGGAATCAAAGATGGTCTCGATGATCGTCTCCGCGTCAGTGCGCGTCAGATCCCCCAGTCGCATTACGTCCACTACAAGATCGGCTTTGGTCATGAACAGGCCCTTTCTCTTTCAGAGTATAGGATGCGTTCCGGGGTTTGCGCATCGATATCACAACAACTTATTGCCACAGAAAATAAAACCCGGGGCTTTTCTCCAGCAGGGACTGCAATTCCTCCGGATTGGGAAAAGCCAGCGTGGAATTAGCCCCCAGCATCAGGTCCAGCAGGCCGGGATGGGGTTCGCGGGGGCGAACGATCACCGGCTCTCCTTTTATACCCACGGCGCGAGCTGTGTCCAGTAGCGCCTCGCGAAAACCGCCATACTTGTCGATCAGATGCAATGGCAGGGCCTGTTGCCCGGTCCATACCTGCCCGGTTGCCAGGGTTTGAATGTCTTTCACCGGCAGCCGCCGCCCGGTTGCCACGTCCTGGATAAACTGCGCATGCATGTTGTCAATCAAACCCTGGAAATAAGCTTGTTCCTCGGGTGTCAGGTCGCGGGTTGGAGAGCCGGCATCCTTCAGCGCGCCGGCTTTCAGTGTCACATTCTTCAGCTTTGCCCATTTCAGCAGGTCGCCATAATTGATCCACTCCATAATGACGCCCACGCTTCCGACGATACTGGCCTGGTTGGCGTAAATCTTGTCGGTGGCTGTGGCGACATAGTAGGCGCCGCTGGCGCCAACGCTCTCAATGGAGGCGACAATGCGCTTTTTGTGGTGTGTGCGAATGCGCAAAACCTCGTGATAAATCTCCTGCGAAGCCGCCGCGCCGCCGCCTGGAGAATCAATGTGCAGAATGATGGCCTTGACAGAATCGTCGTTGGCGAACTTCTCCAACTGGTCATCCGTTTTATCCGCCGACAGGATCACGCCTGTCAGGTCGACTACGGCGATCTTGCCCGAGCCGAATCCATCAAAACCTGACGCGGAGCCGCCGGAAGATCGCATCACGTGCCATGCCGCCGTCCACAACAGCACAACGAACAGCAGAAATAGCCCGCCCACCAAGCTGAGCCAAAACCAAAAGGAATGTCCGGATGTCGTCTCGGTTTGTACGTCCATACCGGGGAGTGTAGCACCCGAAGGGGCTGGATCACATCCATCGCAAATCCCGATGTATGCATCCAAGATTGCAGAAATATCAGCCTTCCACCATAATTGGTGCAGACTCGCGCATGGCAAGCGGCATCCTACTCTTCTTATTAATCTTGAATATCGCACCTCCGAATTCTGCATCTGACGACTTAACTTATGGATCAGCCGCAATACAGCATCGTGATTCCCGCCTTCAACGAGCAGGCGCGCATTGGCGCAACCCTGGACCGGGTCACGGAATGCATTCAGACTCACGGCTGGACCGCTGAGGTGCTGGTGATCAACGACGGTTCCCGCGATCAGACGGCGGCCATTGTGGCGGCGGAAGCCCAAAAACATCCTAATATTCGGCTGATCGAAAATCCCGGCAATCGCGGAAAAGGCTATTCCGGCCGCAGTGGCATGCGGCAGGCTCGAGGCGCGATAGTCATGTTCACGGATGCCGACCTGTCCGCCCCAATTGAAGAGGCGGAGTTATTGTTCGCCTCCATTGCGAATGGGGCCGACGTCGCCATTGGATCGCGGTGGCTGGATCGGTCTCGTCAAACACTTCGCCAGCCGCTCTATCGTCGCTTCTTCGGGCGCTGCTTCAACTGGCTCACACGGCTGATCATGAACCTTCCCCTGGCCGACACGCAATGCGGCTTTAAAGCATTTCGCCGGGAAGCGGCGCAAACCATTTTCCTGCGGCAGCGCATTGAACGGTGGGGATTCGATCCCGAAATTCTCTACATTGCCCTGCGATTGGGAATGCGCATTGACGAGGTTCCCGTCACCTGGGGACATGATGAGCGCTCGCGCATCAGCTACCTGAAGGACGGGTTAAAAATGCTCGAGGACTTGTTGAAGGTACGCTTCTACTCGCTGGCCGGCTACTATCGCGCCGATCCCTACCATGAAGATGGTTTGGGTGGCTGCGGCTGCGCCAAAAAGAGCGCAGCACGAGTCGCCAAAACCTGACTAACGTTCTCAAGGGAAATTGCCGGGTCGGCTCGAAGAAAACAAAATTTAGTGTGCGGGGGCCGGGGATTGCCGTCGGTACGTGCTGCGGAATTTGCGACGCTTCCTTTCTGACAATTGAACGCCGTCCTCGCCGTCCATCGTGAGTGTCCAATCGCGGGCGCACTCTCCGCAAAGCCAATAGTGTTCCAACATCTGAAATGGATTGGAATTTTGTTTCGAGGTATTCTCGCGCGAGAAAAGAAACACCTTACCCTCGCGCAAATAATGAAGTGGTTTGTTGCAATTCGGATTGGCGCAATGACTCAGCATGCCAGGGGAAACTCCTTCGGGTGTAGGGGAGAAGTAGGAAGGAAATCTCAGAACACAACTTTTTGAAGCGAACCGAAGTGATTCTGCCTCGAACTTCTATTTTCTTACCAGTAGTTGGATGCTGGATAGAGAGGCAAGGTTAGCAGGATCGCTCGCATGCTAGCGAACAATTCATCGGAATGTGGAATTGATTTGCAGATAGTCAGAACCTCAAGAAGAAACAGAGTTCTTGATACGAGATCCTTTCCCGGCGATTTTCCTGAGAGGCTCCACAATCCGACTGGGACCAAAAAGGGGTCGGCAGGCGATGGAGGTTGCACCCTCCACCGTTCCTGCCTCACCATTCATTAGTGGATGCGAATGTCCCCCGAACCGGTGTTGACTCGGACGATAGGGCCGCCGCCGTTGATTTCTCCGGTAATGTGGTGGTGATTCAGGGTTCCGTGAGTCGTGAGCGGGGGATCGCTGTGAACGTCGCCGGAACCGGTGCTGGCGTCCAGGTTGTAGGCACCGTGTCCGGTGTTGAGAGTGACGGAGCCGGAGCCGGTTTCGAGCTTCCAGCTGTCACCCGGTTGGCCGGAGATGGCGATATCGCCGGAACCAGTCTGGACATAAAGACCGCCTGTGACGCCTTCGAGCTTGATTGTGCCGTTTCCCGTTTCCGCCTTGGTGTAATTGGCACCCTTCATCAATGCGTGGATCTCGCCTGAACCAGTGCTGAGGGAGACGTCGCCGGTGAGGTCGTTGGCGTAGATATCTCCAGATCCCGTCGAGGCCTTGAGCGGAGCGCTGAGACCGGTGATGTTGACGTCGCCGGAGCCGGAGTTGGCTTTCACGCTCGTGCCGCCAGGCGCGGTTACGACATAGTCAATGGACACGTTGTTGTAATGGGTATGCAGGCCGACTTCGACGTCGTTACCGTTTTGCACGATAGGAGGATTGTCGGTGACGTGGCGGACGTTCTCTTCCGGCGAGCCGGAGAACAAGCCCGTGGAAGAGTGGACATGGCCGATGATGTGGATGGAGCCTGCGGGGCCGGGCGTAATGTGAACGTACCCCGAGCCAGTGTTGATCGCGAGGGTGGCGGCGCCGCTGACAGTGAGTGTCTTGTCGAATGAGCCCTCAGCGGCGAACAGTGCCGCCGGTGTAAGCGCGAGCACTGTGAGCGCAATGGCTGGAATAATGATTGTTCGGCGAAGATGCATGATGATGCCTCCGTTTTCTCGGGGGGTCCCAGAATATTACTGCCGGGACAAAAACTTCCCCACACGAGGACCTATACGGTCCTCGCATAACGGTAGTTCCATGCTTGATGATTTTCGTTATTTCGAGCTCGGGCGGCTGGAAGGCGGCACAATGCCATTCATGCGCAGGTATTCCACCAGTTGCCCGAAATGATCGTTCATGTGAATGATGGCGAATGCCATGATTCCCCCACGCGTGGAAATTCCGTCGACCGGCTTCACCGTTTCCATCGCGTTTTGGGTTGTCAACGTCGCAATGGCGCGATGGCCGAACGCGAACGAATCCTTCAACCCCTGGACCAATTGTTCTTTCGTCTTCATATTCTTGATTGACTGCATGTCCGGCGTTTGCAGGGAAGATGCCGCGCTGAACATATAGTAGTTGGCCATGGTCACGTGCTGTACCTGCTGCCCGAAGGTGCGCACGCCCTTGAAATTCCCGTTGGTCGGAGCAAAATTGAATTTGTCGGCGGGCATGGCTTCGACCAGTGGAACCATCTCTCCCTCGACCATGCTCAGCAACTGATCGACGACCTGAGCCGGCGTGGTGGTGGCTGCGGGAGCGGCGCTCATATCTGCCTGCGCCTGGATCGGAGGCATCGTCCATAGTCCGGCAACGGCAAGAATTGCGGAAAGTACAGCCAGATTCTTGATTCTCATAGTGGGTCCTCGTGATGCGAAAATTTCCAACGCCTGAGCGTAGCAGAGCGACTGATATGCGGCAAGCAGGATCCATCGGCATCGTCTCGCGCCCTGTCCCGGACCCCCGACGTGCAAGTCGTCGAATCGCAAATTCGCGGAGACTAACGAGCATAGGATGAAGATCCATGAATGGGGCGGAGATCAACAATGCGGCCGTGGTTCTGGTGCTTTTTTTGCATCTTGCCTGGATACTGTGGGTGATCTTCGGCCTATTCTGGACCTTTGCACGCCCATGGCTGACGGCATTCCACGTGGCGTCGCTGGTATGGGGAATCATGGTCGAGGTTGGACCGTGGCCGTGCCCGTTAACGACGGCCGAAGATTTTTTTCAGCGGCGCGCGGGCCTGGTTTCAAGCGGCGGGAACTTCTTGCAGCATTACATTAGCTCTCTCGTCTATCCAAATGTTTCGGTGATGCTTCTCACCATTTGCGGTGTTGCGGTATGCGCCGCCAACCTGGCGATCTACGCCTGGAGAGTCTGGCGATGGTTGCATCGTTGCCGGGACCGGGCATGAATGACCGCCGAAACCGTGGGCCCGCGCGGTGTGCAGTCTCTTGCATATCGATAAACTTCGCTTCTGCATATTCTTGAAAAGACGTCTTTCCCCGGAATTCCAATTTTGTACGAGTTTTCCGCAACTGAAATGACTCCCGCGTGCATCTCTAATCTGATAGAGTTTGCGAAAGGAGTAACCCAATGGAACAGGAAATGACTTGGTTGCGAGCGCTGGCAGCAGGGTCCTTGGTTGCCGCCGCTGCATTGTTGCTGACCGGACGAAAGAAGGCTGCGCTGACAGCTTCGGGTTTGGGAGCAGCGGTCATCCTATCCGAGGATCCGGAAGCGATGAAGGAGCTGTGGAAGCACGTTCCCAATTTGCTACAGGACGGTCATGAAATGTTGGGTCGCCTGGAAGGCGTCCTCGACGGCATTTCCGAGCAGGGTGGTCGCGTCCGGCAACTGGTGCGGCGAGCCTAGCAGCATCCATTCCCCGTGGTTCCCCCAAAGAAACCTGGTTCTAGGCTTCCTGCCGTAGTGACCCTCACAACCGGCTGGCGGAGGTGCGTCCGAGACCGTCGCCCCCCGCCGCCTCCGTTGTCGCCCGCCCTCGGCACTCATGCGATCTAAAATATCTTCCGCATCAGGTCATCGCCCAGGCCGCATCCCAGGGCCATCTCCATGGCGCGGCCAAATCCAGACTGCAAAAATCCTCCCAGGCCGCCGGTCGTTTGCACCGGCATCGGCCCGCTCCCCGCGACAAATCCAGGTTGCGGATAGCCGGTTTGCAGGGGCTGCGGATACCCTTGGCCGTACGCCTGGTTTTGATTCGCGACGAAACCGTGGATCGCCTGCAATAGATTCAGGGTTTGTTGCTGCTGTGACTGGATGGCCAGCGCAATCTCTTTCAAATCCAGCACCCATTCACGAGCCTGCGGATTCCCGCTCGTCGACTCTGTCTGCAGCTTCGTCGCCAGCTCCTTCAATTCCTGTTCCACCTGCTGCGAAGCATTTTGTAGCTGACTGTATTGCTGATCGATCGTCTGAGTATCCATTCTTCTGTTCCTTCTTTCTCAAGATTGTTGATGGAATGTGGCAGCTCCGTATGACGCCGCAGTCATGCAAAGCGGCATAGCCCCCTCCATTGTAAGACGCAAAAATCCAACCCCGTTTCTGCGTGCCCTTTCCCCGTACCTCACAACTGCTTACGAAAAATCGTAATCGGATGTTCATTTTTCTGTAACCCGATCGCAACTTTATGCAGCGACGATGGCTGAGATGGTTGTCTCATCTTTCACTTTGGAATTTCCCCCGCACGCGGTGGGAGAAGAAAACACCCATGTAGTCATCGCCCTACCACTTGTCAAATTTTCTAGGAGGATGCAAACAGTGCGTAAGTTATTTGTTGTATTTGGAATTGTGCTTTGCAGCTTGTTCTGTGCCAGTGCGCGAGCGATCGTACCGCCCAGTAAAGTGGTACGGGTCCAAGGGAAAGTAGTTGACGCCGCGGGAGCCGCAATATCTTCTGCGGCTGTTACCTTAACCGATTACTCAACGAACACAGCGAGTCACACGACCACCGGGCCGAACGGCACTTTTGTCTTCAGCGTTGTATCCACCGGGTCATATATTCTTTCCATCGAGAAGTCGGGATTCGAGTCGTACTCGCAGCAGGTCTCGCCGGCGACACAGAACAACATCACAGCCACGCTCAGCGTGGCCAAACTAAATGACAGCGTGGTCGTTCGTGGAACTGTTAACCCCGAGGCCACACCCGTGCCCTCCCGCGAAGACGTCTTGCTGATGCCGCAGACGGTGCGCGTGCTCGATCGCAAGCAACTGGACGCGGCTGGCCCGGTAGCCGGCGGAGCGCAGATGCTGCAATACACTCCAGGCGCGAATGTCATGGGTTACGGCCAGACAGGCGCCACAAAGTACACGGTCATCCTGAATGGCCTTCAGCAAGGCTGGGCAGGCGAGGCGA
>VFSW01011608.1_pt1 | contig 12361 bp, 9 predicted proteins | sample 5358111 | NCBI WGS metagenome assembly VFSW01 (sample SAMN11554181, study PRJNA540505) | mine drainage metagenome | isolation source: sediment from site ElyBrook_90M | place: USA: Ely Copper Mine, Vershire, VT | collected 2017
AAAACCGGCGCGCGACCGAAATTATTTTCTTAGACGCGGAGGTGAGCCGTGCCCTCGAAGCTTTCGATCCATCTGAGCGCCTACCCGAACAATGCGTTTTCCATCTTGGAAAAGATGCAGCCCAGTATCGTCAAGGTGTTCAATCAAAACAGCGAGATGAACATCGACGAGATCCGCCGGCGCTGCGGCGCGCTGATCGTCTACCGCGAATACGTCGAGCTGGACTATCACCAATCGGCGGACGCGTTCTATTTCAAAATGAAAAACTCGCTGGACAAGCTGCGCGGGCGCGGGATCATCTGGGAAGGGCTGAACGAGCCGGTTCCCAGTTCGGTCGACGACTCCAAGGCGCTCAACGCGTGGTACGTCCGGTTCGCGCAAATTATGCACGCGGAAGGCGAGAAGGTCGCCGGCTTTTCCTGGTCCACCGGCAATCCGACGCCGGACCAGTGGAGTTTAGTCTTGCCGTACGTGGTGGACGCGGCGGCGGCGGTCGACGTGCACGCGTTCCACGAATACTACAAACGCGCTGGGCAAGGGCAGGACTGGGGCTATTATCGCCGCTTTGAACAGGCATTGCCGGATTACGCGCGCAAGCCGGTCGTGATTACCGAATGTGGATTCGACGACAGCGGCCAGCCGGACGGCGGGTACATCGGCAAGATTTCCGTGAATGAATATCTGGACATCCTCAAGCAGTACGATCAAGTGCTGCTGCAAGACCCCTACGTGCTGGGCGCGACGATCTTTGAGTGGGGCGATGGGAACTGGCCCTCCTTCGATCTGGGTCCGGCGATCAATGCGATTTCGGACTATGTGGTTGCCGCCGGGCAAGGTTATCACATCCCGAATCCGTGGCCCCAGCCGCAATTTGGTCCGGCGCACAGTTTCACCGCCACGCCCGCGACGATCCAAAAGGGTCAGAGCGCACAACTGGATTGGCAGACCGCGACGGGGAGTACCGTGACGCTCAACGGCGCAGCAGTCGCATCGACCGGATCCCAGGTCGTCACGCCGACCGCGACCTCGCAATACGTCTTGCACATCATTTACCCCGACGGCACAACCGATGACCTGACCGCGACCGTTACCGTCCAGTCCAGCGCGCTGCCGCTCATCACGCAAGCGACCTTTTCGCCCACCGCGCTCCGCGTCGGCGATGTGCTCAACGTGAGCATCACGGTGCAAAACAACGGCAGCCAAACGCTGGCGACGCAAGGACCGAATCCGGGTTTTGCGTACGATGAAGGGGACACATTCTATACGCGCGGTTTTCCAGAACAGAATGGCGCGTTCCGCGTCGGCGTAGAGTTCGAGGGGCACACCGGCGTCGATCACCCGTACCGTTGGGGGCTGGGCGCGCCGCTCGCGCCGGGGCAAAGCGCCACCATCACCGGATCGATTCGGTTGAAAACGCCGCAGGCAGTCAAGTACTGGACGGGCTTGGTCGCCGAGCAAGTCAAATGGTTGCAGGACAATGCGGGAACGCAGACGATCACGGTCACGCCGATGACGCTCCTGCCGCGCATCGTGCAAGTCGCGTTCACGCCTTCCACGCTGACGGCGGGTCAGTTGTTGAACGTGAGCATCACGGTCGAGAATGGCACGAATGACACGCTGCTAACGCAGGGACCGAATCCGGGCTTGATCTACAACGAGGGCGATACGTTTTACACGCGGGGTTTTCCAGATCAAAGCGGCGCGTACCGCGTCGGCATCGATTTTGACGGACGCGCGAGCGGAATGATCGATCACCCGTACCGCTGGGGACTGGGCGCGCCGCTTGCCCCCGGCCAGCGCGCGACGATCACCGGCGCGATCCGGTTGAGAACGCCGCGCGCGATCAAATACTGGGCGGGTCTGGTGCGCGAGCAGATCGTCTGGGCGCAGGACAACCAGGGTGGACAGATCGTGACCGTCAACGCCGCGCCGAACGCGGTGCAGCTTGTCGATGCCGCGCTTACGCCGGCAACGGTCGCGGCGGGGCAGGTGCTCAACGTCAGCATCACGGTCTTCAATAACACGAACCAGACGCTCGCGACCGAAGGACCGGATCCGGGATTTGAATATGCCGAAGGCGACACGTTCTACACCCGGAACTTTCCGGATACGCCGGGAGCGTATCGCGTCGGCGTCGATTTCGACGGGCGCGCGAGTGCGATCATCGATCATCCGTATCGTTGGGGCTTGGGCGCGCCGCTGGCGCCGGGGCAAATCGTCACCGTCACCGGCACGATCCGACTCAAGACGCCGGGCGCGATCAGCTATTGGGTGGGGCTGGTGCGCGAGCAAAGTGTCTGGCTGCAAGACCATCTCGCAACGCAAAAAGTCACGGTGACGCCGTAGCGTAACGCGAACCGCGGACGAGTCAAACCTCGTCCGCGGTTTTTCTTCGCTTACTCAACCACCCTTGCGAAGGTTGCGAAAACGCTTGCGAAAGTGAATGTTCTTGGCACAGGAAAGCACATTTCAAACCAAGATACCGCTCGAACCTTCGCAAGGCTGAGCAATTACCTTCGCTTACTGAATTCCAACGCTGCCCGAACCGGCGGCGTAGCCGGTCATCTCGACATAGCCGCTGCCCGTGACCGGCGCGCCGTTCGAGTGTCCGGCGATTTCGACCGCCCCTTCCCAATAAGTGATTGAGACGTGCATCTCTTGATCCGCGACGTACGGCTTGAGCGTCAGTTGGATATTCGCCGATGGAATCGATACGCTCCAGCGCGCCGGATACTTGCCGCCGGACGTTGGACTCGTCCACGTATCGAGAACCTGAATGTTCACCTGCCCGCGCGTCAACGCGCGCGCGCTGCCGTCCGGCTCCACCAGCGTTCCGCCGGACAGCGGCTCGATGCTGCCATCCTTCTGGCGAATCTGGAAGAACATCACATCGCGCTGGTCGCTGAGTTGAATCGAGAACCAGTCCCAGCCGACCGCGTTCGGACCAAGCACCGTCGTGCTGAACTCGTGATCCATCCACGACAAACCTTTCACCGCGACCGTTTCTCCGTTCACCGTGATCGTTCCCTCGGTCGCCAGCCGCGTTAACGAGTAATAGTACGACGCGTTGCCGACGCCGCTCGATTTCTGCGATAATCCTTGGTCGCCGTGCAGCACCAGCGGCTTGGACGTATTCAGCGTCAGCGCGAGCGCATGCCCAGAATCGTCCGCGCGTAATTGCACGCGGCTGCCGTCCGCGTTCAACGACGACGCGTCCCAGTTCTCCAGCCATACGTGGTACGGGTCGCCGCTCGCGCCGGCGAGACCCGCCGCGCCGCGGCTGAAGCGTTCGGTCGCCCAATGAGCGTTGTTCTTCGCGTCCGTGATCGCAAAATGGGCAAAGTAAATCTGATTCGTCGCCCAGTCTGAAGTGCGCGCTGTCGCGGTCGGCGCAATCGCACGGCGGAAGAAAGTGAGTTGATAACCAAAGTGCCGCCCGTCCGCCGCGTCGAGGTTGCCGGTGTAGTACCACCATTCGGTCTGAAAGTCCGGATGCGGTCCGTGATCCAGCGGGAACGCGAACGCGCGGACGCGGTCCGCGCGCGCGTAGCCGGCGATGCTGTCGGTCGACCGCAAGCCGACGATGTCCGCGCTGACTGCCGGCGGCTGTGCAGACTGAACCAGCGCGATCGCCAGAACGCCGAGCGCGACGAGCGCGACCATGATCAATAAAACGCGTTTCATTCTCTCACTCTCGAATTAGAATTCCGCAAGCGCACGGTACCACAAGCACCCTGTTTCGTCAAACGACCGGGTTTGAGAGAGTCGCCCTTGACTTGGGATGAAGATTGGAATACTATAAAGTCGCAACTGAACAATGCGATGAAGCTCGCAGTCAATTGTCGACGCAAGCCGACTGGAATCCGATGAGGGAGACTTGATGGGAGACCGCGACACCCTGTGCGTTTTCTGCGACATCGCCGCTGGCAAAGCGCCAGCGTATCGAATCTTGGAAGATGATCTCTCCTATGCGATTCTCGACATCAACCCGTTCGCAAAAGGCCACTGCCTCATCATCTCCAAGCGACACATACCGTGGTGGCACGAGATGACGGAGGCGGAGACCGCGAGTCTCTTAAACCTGGCACGCGTGGTGGCGAATCGAATGCTCGAGGCGTTCAAGCCCGATATGATCCTGACCTATGCGCGGGGCAGACGCATTCCTCACACGCACATCTTCCTCGTGCCGACGTATAACGGCGATTTGCTCGACCGATTTTTCAATGCGCTCGAAAAGTTCCAGGAATCGCCGCCCGATCTCACCCTGCTGAGAGAGAAATCTTCAATGGAAGAAACCGCGCGGATACTGCGGGAAGCCAAGTGACTCGATTCCACCCCGGCAACCGGCGATAAAAAACTGAATCGAGGATTTGACAGGTCGCAGACAACAGATATAATTGCTCCGCAAATTGAAAAAAGGCGATGAAGCTCGCCTAAATTGCCTGCGTAATCGGCTGATAGCTTCTACCCTCATCGTGGTAGAAGCTATTTTTTGTGCCTTGTTTTGTCTCACCATGAATGACTGCAAATTGGAGCCAGACATTGGAAAAATTCTTGTTGATTTCAATCGGCGCGATCCTGGGCGCGAACGCGCGCTATTGGGTGGGCGATTGGGCGGCGCAACGCTACGGCGCCGCGTTTCCATTGGGCACGCTGTTGATTAATCTCACCGGTAGTTTGGCGATCGGTTTGTTCTTGACGCTGGCGACCGAGCGTTTCCTGCTCGACCCACGCTGGCGCATCGTCATCGCCATCGGCTTTCTAGGTGGATACACCACGTTTTCAACGTACACCTACGAAAGCGTGAACCTGATGCTGACTGGACAATGGTCCCTCGGGTTGCTCGATTTGTTCGGTAGTGCTATTCTGGGAGCTGTCGCGGTGGCGGGTGGAATTTTCCTGGGACGCTGGCTGTGACCGGAACGGGGAGACGAACACGACAGACCTGACGATTCAAGAACAAGCGCAACGACTTGTGATCTATATCGGCGAGGCGGATCAATGGCGTGGCAAGCCATTGTATTCGGCGCTCTTGGAGACGCTCAAAGCGCGTGGGCTGGCGGGCGCGACCGTCGTGCGCGGCGTCGCCGGGTTCGGCGCGCACTCGCGGATTCATACCGCGGCGATCGTTCGCCTGTCCGAAGATTTGCCCTTGCGGATCGAGGCGATCGATTCGCCGGAAAAGATTGCGCGCGCGCTCGAATTCATCACGCCGATGGTGAGGGAAGGATTGATCACGCTCGACCAGGTGCAGGTGATCAAGTACACGCATCGCTATCTCAATCCTCTGCCGGCTGACCGTCCCGTTTCCGAAGTGATGACGCGCGACGTGGTCACGCTGACACCCGAGTTGTCCGTCGCCCATGCCTGGGAGCGCCTGCTGAAAAATCTGATCAAAGCCGCGCCCGTGGTGGATGCGGCAAGCCAAGTTATCGGAATGCTCACGGACGAAGACCTGTTGAATCGCGCGGGCTTGCGCCAGCGCATGTCCGTCGCCACGCGTTTGGATGCGGAACTGGTGAACGAGGAAATCCGCAATTTGCAGTCGTCGCCGCTCAAAGTTGCCGAGGTGATGACGCAGCCCGTCGTCACGGCGCAAGCGAAAGAACCGCTCGGCGTCGCGGCGGCGCGGATGGCAAAATCGGGGATGAAGCGTTTGCCGGTGCTGGATGAAAGCGGCAAATTAGTCGGCGTGCTTTCGCGGGTGGATATTTTGCGGCAAGTGACTGATGCCAAGGTGGGCGCCAAGCACATACCCGAAGGCGCGGGCAAAACGGTGCGCGCGGTGATGTCACTCGATATGCCGCTCGTGCCGTTCGATGCGGACTTGATGACCATCGTCAACCAGTTCGTCGAAACCGACACGCACCGCTTGATCGTCGTGGACGCGCAGGGTCAGCCGATTGGCTTGATTAGCGATGCGGATGTGGTCGCGCGGGTTCAAGCGCCGCACCGCCGCCGCGTGCTGGACGCTCTGCGCGGCGGAGCCGTGCCGCAGAGCAATGTGACTGCCCAAGCGTTAATGTCGCCCGAAGTGCTGACGGTTTCGCCGGAGACCCTGGTTGTGGACGCCGCCAAGCAGATGCTCGCGGCGGGTCGCAAGTGGATGATTGCGATCGACGAAAAGAATCAACCTGTGGGATTGGTGGATCGGCAAGTCCTATTGCGTGCCGTAACCGCAAACTGACGAATAAAAGAGCCGGCGCGCGCGTGAGCCGGCGGTGCTGTCGGTCGACCGCAAGCCCACGATGTCCGCGCTGACCGCCGGCGGCTGCGCGGATTGAACCAGCGCAATCGCCACAAGCACAAGCGCGGCGAGCGCGACAAGTATGAAAACGATACGTTTCATTCTGATGCCCCAGTATCATATTCCTACCGAAGATTTATTACCACCGGGAAGAGACTTTGGACGCGGATTGCCGCGGATTTTCGCGGATAGAAAACATCCGCGCTCGTCCGCGTTGATCCGCGTCCAAATGCTTTTGTTTGCCGCTGCGCAAGGTAGCACACAGGAGGGGATTCGTCAAACGGCAACTTCAACTTCTTGATAATTGAGAACGAATTGCTAACATGGTATAATGAATGTGTAGGCATGAGACCGCAGCGCCGATGCAGTACGCAAGCCGATTTCGTGATTTGGCGTCAGCTGGAACCCAGGTTGAGGGAATCGTGCTCGAGGCGTGCGATCAATACACGCGGCAAGGCGATGCGTTCGCGCTGGCGATTCTGAACGACACGCCTGTGCCGACGCCGATTGAGGATGCGGTGGCGAATATGCGCGTGCTTGAAGCAATTGTACCAAGTGGAAAAAGTGGAAACTGGGTGTAAACTCTTTTCGCGCACGCATTATGTCGAAAGCGTGAGTTGGTTTGAAGAAAATTAGGTGGTTATTATAATATTGACGAAACTCGCGATTTAATTTCTGAACTCGGTTGGAGAAACCACAGATGGGAAATTGGAGTGATTGATATGTCAAAGCGAAGACATAAACCTAACAAGCATCAAAAGAAAACGAGACCTCAGCGGATGGGGGAGTCGCAGAATACTCGATCGCGCTTCCAAATAGAGAAGCGGCTGCCGATTGGGGGATTCAGCATTACCTATGGCTCAGAACAGCCAACACGGTTGTCGAATTGGACTTATGAAGTCAGTAATCCTGATACTGGTCAAACAAAGGTCGTTCGGATCTCTCAAGAACTACTGTCAACGCTAAGCGAAGCAAAAGCACTTCTGCATTTCGGTCTAGGGTATCCTCTCACCTCAGATAGGATTGCTGCTAGCTGGCCGCAACAGTGGCGCTATCTTAGCGAAGAGCAACGAAACGAGCTTGAGAATTTAGGATTGTATGCTGTCAGCAAGAAGTATTTGTTAACTGCTAGCCTACACGTTGAATCATTTGGCGAACGAATATATTTTCAAACAAATGTACCAGGATTTTTCGATGCCTGGATAGAAATAATTTGGCAAGAATATGTTGTTGAGATCGAGTTAAACAGATTTCAGAGTTTATACAAGTCTGTACAATCCACGAAGATGCACACTCAGGTAGATGGACTAATTCTGCACAATGCTGAGGCATGGATTCCACTTGAAAACTGTGCAGTGCGGATACGTTCGATGAGAGAACGACTTGCCAGATACATTATCCCGTTGTACTTTTTCGGGGAAAAATTCATAGGAGATGTTGACAAAAAGCAATGGAAAGAGTTGGATGCACAAATACGCAAAATACTAAACCAGCAGCAAACGATATTTTACGATCTGTTTTTCCAATTTTGGAACGATACACAGAATGATGCGCTGAAAAGTTTGAGAGATGACCTAATTCATAATCTGTCGCAGCGCCCAAGTGGGGTTATTTCATCTAAAATCCAAGGCAAGGCATTAATAAACACAGTGGATGAGCTGTATCAATTAGTTCAGAGAGAGCATTCGCGTATCCGTGAAGCAATCCTTCTGGTAACCGCGGTCATACGAGCTAGAACGCCTTTGAACAAGATATTGCCAGAAAGCTCTACGACAAAATATGAATAATCAGAAAAAAACGCATTCCGACTGGCGTTCATTTGAGGAAGCCCGTGCCTTCGTTCATAAAATCGGATTAAAGAATCAGGCGCAATGGAAAACCTGGGCGAGTACAGATACCAGGCCAAAAGATATTCCTGCGACTCCAGATAGAGCTTATAAAGGCAAAGGCTGGGTCAGCTGGGGTGATTGGTTGGGGACGGGTGCAGTCGCAGCTAAGAATCGCACCTACCGCCCTTTTGAGAAAGCACGCGTCTTTGCGCGTGATCTTGGATTAAACAGGCAATCGCAATGGCAGGGATGGGTAAACACGAATGCTCGCCCTGATGATATACCCAAGTACCCTGACGCCGTCTATCAAGACAAAGGTTGGGTAAATTGGGGCGATTGGTTAGGAACAGGTAGGGTTGGCAATCAAAATAGAACTTACCGTCCCTTTGAAGAAGCTCGCGCGTTCGCACGTAGTCTCAGTTTGAAGAACTATTACGGGTGGATAGCATGGCGTAAAACAGACCCAAGACCTCAAGACATTCCCAGTCTTCCCAGCACCGTTTATAAAAACGATGGCTGGGTTTCTTGGGGCGACTGGCTAGGAACGCGCAATAGAAAACGCGGTTATCGTTCTTTTAAGGAGGCCCGCACTTTCGTTCAACATCTTGGATTGAAAAGTAAAAAGGAGTGGGCCAACTATATCAAAACGGGTTCTTGTCCTGATGACATTCCGTCAAATCCTGGAAAAGTTTATAAAAGCAAAGGTTGGATAAATTGGGGTGATTGGTTAGGAACAGATGCAGTTGCTACCTTTAACCGCCGCTATTTGTCTTTCGAGGAAGCGCGTACCTTTACCCGTACTCTTGGTCTGAAGAATAAAGGTGAATGGGCAGAATGGGCGAAGACTAACTCCAAACCAAATGATGTTCCAGCAAATCCCATGGCTGTTTACAAAGATGAAGGCTGGGTCGGCTGGGGTGATTGGTTAGGAACGGGTACTATTGCTACCTTCAATCGAACTTACCGATCATTCGATGAAGCTCGCGCCTTTGTCCAAGTCCTTGGACTGAGGAGTGTTGATGAATGGCGAGAATGGGTTAGGAGCAACGGCACACCTGACGATATTCCAGGTGATCCGCGCAACGTTTATCAAAATAAGGGATGGACAGGTTGGAGTGACTGGTTAGGAGTTGTCAATGTATGGAATCGCAATACCCTCTTGAGTTTTCTACATAGTATAGAACCGATTCTACACACTCTTAAGCCAAATGAACTCTATGCCATCATGCGCCAGAACGGCATGCTGCGGTCGGTCCGTTATGGGACGTATGCTTCTCCTCTCATTAAGAGAATCCGCGATCTCTGCTCTTCATCAAATCCAAAATCAGATTTCGAAAAGATCGTCGCCGAAGTTGAGAAGGAAAATGAATATTTTGAAAGTGACGGACTTGGAGATGAAGATGTAACTCCCGAAGTAATTCCGACCGAAGAAGAAGCGAAAGCAGAATTGCCGACGCTCCGCTCGCTCGCCGCGCTCAAAGCAGTGGACGCGCTCGTTGACGCGGGCATCACCTCGGACGAAGAGACCATCGAGTTTCTCGTCGCCAATCGCGTCAGCGGTCTGTGGCAAACCGCGCTCAACAATGACCCCGCGTTTCAAATGAACGCACTCCGCGCTGAAACGGGCGGCACCTATTTCAACACCATCCGCTCGCGTTTCCTCACGCAGTATGACGGCGCGCAAGGTCTCACCATCCCCGCAGGTTATGATTTCCACGCCGAAGGCAGACTCGCTCCACCCAACTTGATGCAACGCCTCACCGCGTACCGCGTTCTCACCGAGCGACGCTTGGGCAACTGGTCGGGCGTTGGCGCAGGCAAAACACTCTCCGCAATTCTTGCAAGCCGCGTGATTGACGCGCGCTTGTCCGTCATCGTTGCATTCAACAGTACCGTCGAGCCGTGGGAAAAAAGAATCAAGGAAACTTTTCCTGACAGCATCATTCACGTCAAAGAACGCGGCGCGGTTCGCGCGGATTCCGCAAAGCACACATACCTCGTTCTGAACTTCGAGACATTCCAGCAGCCCGATTCCGCCGCGATGGTGCGCCGATTGGTCGAGCAGCATCAGATTGATTTCGTCGTGCTCGATGAAATTCAAAGCGTCAAGCAACGCACGCCTAAGGTCACCAGCAAACGCCGCCAAGTTGTGGCTGGGTTGCTGTTCGCCGCGAGCGAAAAGAATCCGAACCTGTGCGTCCTGGGAATGAGCGCCACGCCCGTCATCAATAATTTGTACGAAGCCAAAGCATTGTTGGAGTTGGTCAAAGGTGTCGAGTTCGACGACCTCAAGACCTTCAGCAGTATCGCCAACGCGAGCGCGATGCACGAGAAATTGATTCTCTACGGCATTCGCTATTGTCCACGCTACTCGCAAACCATCGAAACTGATTTCAAAGAGATTTCGGGAAACGATTATCTGCCGCGTCTGCTCAAAGTGAAGAAAGGCGCGATTCTCGAATTGGAACGCATCTTGCTCGATGCGAAACTTGAAACGATCATCGCATCGCTGAAAAAAGGCACGCTCGTTTACACGCATTACCTCACTGGCTTGGTCGCACCGTTGCGCCGCGCAATTGAAAAAGCTGGCTTCAAGGTTGGCTATTTCACAGGCGAGGACAAGAGCGGGTTGGAACCGTTCAAGCAAGGCAAAATAGATGTGCTGATTGGTTCCGTCCCAGTTGGAACGGGCGTTGATGGCTTGCAGTACGTTTGCAACCGAATGATTGCGGTCAGTCTGCCGTGGACGAGCGCCGAGTACGAGCAACTTGTCGGGCGACTCTATCGCCAGGGTTCGGCGTTCGATAAAGTCGAGGTCGTCATTCCACAAGTCGTTCTCGAAAACGATGGCAATGTTTGGTCATGGGACAAGATGCGAATGCATCGCATCCAGTACAAGAAGACTTTGGCGGATGCCGCGCTGGATGGCGTGATTCCCGAAGGCGAACTTGCCTCGCCAGAAACGATGTTCAAGAACGCGCGCGAAGCATTGCAAGCGTGGATTGCGCGCGTTGAGCAAGAAGGTCTCACCACGATTGACCGCGCCAAATTGCGCGTGCCACTGCCTGAAGAACAAGCGCGCGTCATCCAACGGCGTTTTGGCGATTTGTCCGCGATGAACAGCCGCATCAACACAGCGTACAGTCAAACCACCCACGAGCGGTTGAAACAAAATCCAGAAGAGTGGTATCTGTATCACACGCTTTACCGCGCGGCGCGCCAAACGTGGTCTGAAATTCCGTACGAGCGAATTGCAGAATCTTTGAAAAAGCGACCCGATTGGGTGATTGGTGATTTCGGATGCGGCGAAGCGAAACTTGCTGAAATTCTCCCGAACAAAGTTTATTTCTTTGACCACGTTGCAATCAATGAGAACGTGATCGCGTGCGATATGGCGCACACGCCCGTCGATAATGCGACGCTTGATGTTGCCGTGTTTTCTCTCTCGTTGATGGGACTAAACTACGCGGATTATCTCAAAGAAGCGTATCGCACTCTGAAATTTGGTGGATACCTGAAAATTGCAGAACCAATCAGCCGCTGGTCAGAGAAAAGGGCAGAGTTGCTTTCGATGATTGCCGAGGCGGGCTTTCTGCTCGTCGGCAACATCGAGGAATCCAACCAGTTCCTTTACATCAACGCAATAAAAGGTTTTGCCAACTGATCTCCAATCGCAGCAGACGATCAAACGCAAATGCCCGATTCAATTTGACTAAATCGCGCTTTGCCGTTACAATGGCGCAGCAATTTTCATAGAAAGGTTTTTATCGAGATGGCTGAAGAATTTCTATTGACCGCTGAACCGCGAACCGTCCTCGGCAAGCAGGTGGGTGCGTTCCGCCGCGCCGGTTCCATTCCCGCGATCCTTTATGGTAGTCACGTCGCGACGCCGCTGCCGTTGAAACTGGACGAAAAGACGCTCAAGCTGGTGATTGCCAAAGCCGGACACAACCGGTTGATCAAGCTGACCGTCGATAGCGGCGCGGCGCGGCTGGTGCTGACGCGCGAAGTGCAGCGCAACCCGATCTCGGGGCGCATCGTCCACGTCGATTTTCAAGAAGTGTCGCTGACCGAGAAGATCACGACCCCCGTGCCGTTGGTCTTGGCCGGCATCTCGCCGGCGGTGACGCGCGGTGAAGGGCTGCTGATCCACGGCATCAACACGGTTGAGATTCGCGTGCTGCCGACGGATTTGATTCCGGAAATCCAGGTGGACGTTTCGGGGCTTGAATCGTTGAACCAGAGTATCTTCGTCAAAGACCTCAAGGTGAGTGACAAAATCGAG
>VFSW01011609.1_pt1 | contig 12360 bp, 7 predicted proteins | sample 5358111 | NCBI WGS metagenome assembly VFSW01 (sample SAMN11554181, study PRJNA540505) | mine drainage metagenome | isolation source: sediment from site ElyBrook_90M | place: USA: Ely Copper Mine, Vershire, VT | collected 2017
CCCACCCCCCCCCCGCCCCCCCCCCCGGGCTGAACGCCGGCCCGGCCGGCCCGCGGCCGGCCGGTGCCTGGCGTGCGGTCCGGCGAGCCACGGGAGACCCCGCCTGACGCGGGGTCTTCTCGTGATGGGCGGGGGCAAGCGCCCTCTGGGGCGGATGACGAGACGCCGGCCGGCGTCAGGCTGATCGAGCCCGTGGGGCTCCTGGACGGGGCGATGGCCGCGGCCGCGCTGTCCAGCGGTCTTGCCGTTCCGCTGGCAGGTGGCCCCGTCGCCTTCGCCTTCGTCCGGCTCTGGGGGTCTGGCGGTCCGGGGGCACTGCAGCCGGGGGTGATGCAGCCGGTGGCGGCGATCCCGTCCGCCTGGGCCGGGGCGCTGGCCAGGCTGACCGAAGCGCCGCCGCGCTGGGCCGGGCTGCCCGCCGACCGGGTGCTGGTGATGGGCATTCTCAACGCCACCCCCGACAGTTTCAGCGATGGCGGCCGGCACGAAGATCCGGCGCGGGCGATCGCCGCCGGCCTCGCCATGGCGGCGGCCGGGGCCGATATCCTGGATGTCGGCGGCGAGAGCACCCGCCCGGGCTCGGCCCCGACCCCGTCCGAGATCGAGCAGCGTCGCATCCTGCCGGTGATCCGCGCCCTGGCGGGGGAGGGGCATGTCGTCTCGGTCGATACCCGCAATGCCGCGACCATGGCGGCCGCCCTCGATGCCGGGGCGCGCATCGTCAACGATGTCTCGGCCCTGGCGCATGATCCGGCCGCCGCCGGCCTGGTGGCGGCGCGCGGCTGCCCGGTGATCCTGATGCATATGCGCGGCTCGCCGGCGACGATGATGTCGCTGACCGACTACGAAGATGTGCCGCTGGACGTGACGCGCGAGCTGGCCGCGCGGATCGCCGTGGCCGAGGCGGCCGGGATCGCCCGGGCGGCGATCGCGATCGATCCGGGAGTCGGCTTCGCCAAGACCGGGCCGCAGAATCTGGAATTGCTCGACCGGCTGCCGGTCCTGCTCAATCTGGGGTGCCGGATCCTGGTGGGGGTGTCGCGCAAATCGCTGATCAGCCGCATCCTGGGCCAGGTGCCGCCTGGCCAGCGCCTGCCGGGTTCCCTCGCGCTCGGGCTGCATGCGCTCTCGCGCGGGGCTTCGATCCTGCGGGTGCATGACGTGGCGGAGACGGTGCAGGCGGTGCGGGTCTGGCAGGCGATCGGGGGCTCTGGGTGAGGCAGCGAACGGGCTGCAACCCGAAGCGGCGGATGGCTGGCGTTGACGCCTTGCTGGAGGACGAGCGGGACCGGCTCGCCGGGCGGGCCGGCTATGGCGGCAACCCTGAACACAAGCGCTCGCCGAGCGACTACGGGCTGGCCCCGCCGGCGGGTCCTCGGCCTGGCAAGACCCTGTGCGACGGCAAGCGGGCGATCCTCCGGGGCGAGGCGGTCGATCTGCTCCGGGCGGGCTTGCGGCGCGGGATGTACAGCGAGCAGAGGGGGGGGCTGGCCACAGAACGTCCGGGAGGTCTCCGAGTGCGACGAGGTGTTTGAGGCTACATTGGAAAATGCGGTGCGGGGCGTGTATCGCGGCGATCCGAGGCCCCTGAATGATGACTTCCGCCGGGTTGTGATCGAGGAGTGGCGCCGACATGGCCGACAAGCTGGCGATTGAAGCCGATTGGGAAACACTCGATTCCGGCTCCCCGGAGGAGCGGGCCTGTTTCGCCGCACTCGGCATACGCCTGGGCGATATCTGGCTGACCGAAGCCGAGGACCGGTTCGTCAACCGGATCCGCAACAAGGTGCATCTGTCGGCCTATCGGCTGGCCGAATGGCTGGCCTGGAACTGGTGGCGCCTGCGCTGGGAGCCAGAGACCGGGGCACAGGACTGGCCGCTGGCCCACCGGATGACGACCATCGGCGGCGGCTATGTCTGGCCGAACATCACGATCTATTCCGATATCGATCGGATCGTGATGGTTACGACGCCCACAGAGCGACGCACTCAGGAGCCGCTGCGCTATCTTGCGGACCGGATATCGATCGTTCGTACTGCGGCGTTCGAGGACGCGGTCGAGCGTTTCATCGAGCAGGTGCGCGGGCAGTTGCGCGCCGAGCGGGTCGCGACCACCACTCTCGACAGGGTCTGGGACGACGTGCGGGCCGAACGTCAGGATCCGGCCAGCGCGCGGCGCCGAAAATTCGAGGCGCTGCTGGGCGCGGACCCCGATGAGGCCAGGGAGGACATGGTCTCTTGCCTCCTGCGGGACGCCAGCGCGCTCGGCGAGATCCCCCGCGATGGCCAGGAGGCCGATCCCGAGGCACAGGCGGCCGCCTGACTCGCCCGAGAGGCGGCCCGCCGGGTAGCCCCCAGGCTTCCGCTTCTGCGTCATCCCGCGTACACGCCTCTGACCCTCTCATGACAGAATCGGGACAGCGCATGACCACCCCCCGCCGCCTGTTCGGCACCGATGGCATCCGCGGCACCGCCAACACCGACCCGATGACCGCCGAGACGGCGCTGCGCCTGGGCCAGGCCGCGGGCCTGCTGTTCACCCGCGGCAGCCACCGCCACAAGGTGATCATCGGCAAGGACACCCGCCTGTCCGGCTACATGATCGAACCCGCCCTGACCGCGGGCTTCATCGGTGCGGGCATGGACGTGACCCTTGCCGGCCCGCTGCCGACGCCGGCCATCGCCATGCTGACGCGCAGCCTGCGCGCCGATCTGGGCGTGGTGATCTCGGCCTCCCACAACCCCTACGAGGATAACGGCATCAAGCTGTTCGGCCCGGACGGGTTCAAGCTGTCCGACGAGACCGAGGCGGCGATCGAGGCGCTGATGGCCAGCGACCTGTCCGGCCGGCTGGCCGCCCCGGCCGATCTCGGCCGGGCCTCGCGGCTGGAAGACGCCGCCGGCCGCTATATCGAGGGCGCGAAAGCGACCTTCCCGCGCGGGCGCCGGCTGGATGGGCTGCGCATCGTGATCGACTGCGCCAATGGCGCCGCCTATCGCGTCGCCCCGGCCGTGCTGTGGGAACTGGGCGCGAGCGTGATCCCCGTCGGCGTCGCTCCGGACGGGTTCAACATCAACCGCGGCTGCGGCTCGATGGTGCCCGAGGCGCTGTGCGCGCAGGTGCTGGAGCAGGGCGCGCATCTCGGCATCGCGCTCGATGGCGACGCCGATCGGCTGCTGCTCGCCGATGAGCACGGCGAACTGGTCGATGGCGACCAGATCCTGGCGCTGATCGCCGGGTCCTGGGCCGAGGCCGGGCGGCTGGATGGCGGCGGCGTGGTGGCGACGGTGATGTCGAATCTGGGGCTGGAGCGGTTCCTGGCCGGGCGGGGCCTGGCGCTGCACCGCACCCGGGTGGGCGACCGCTACGTGGCCGAGCGCATGCGGCAGGGAAGACTGAATGTCGGCGGCGAGCAGTCCGGCCACGTGATCCTGTCGGATTTCGCCACCACCGGCGATGGCCTGGTGGCGGCGCTGCAGGTGCTGGCGGTGCTGGTCGCCGAGGGCCGGCCGGCGAGCGAGGTCTGCCGCGTGTTCGACCCGCTGCCGCAATTGCTGCGCAGCGTGCGCTTCCAGGGCGCCTCGCCGCTGGGCCAGGACCCGGTGCGCCGGGCGATCCGCGATGCCGAAGCGAAGCTCGCCGGCACCGGCAGGCTGCTGATCCGCGAAAGCGGCACCGAACCGGTGGTGCGGGTGATGGCCGAGGCCGAGGACCGGGCAGAAGTGCAGCGCATTGTCGATGGCCTGTGCGAGGTTATCGCCGCGGCGGCCCGCGCGTCGGAGACTGGGGCCGCGGCGGCCCGCGCGTCGGAGACAGGGTCTGCGGCGTCCCGCCCGTCGGAGACAGGGGACGCGGCTGCCCGCGCGCCTGGGAAAGCCCCGGCGGTCGGCGCGTCGGACCCTGGCCTCGCGCCGGCTTGTGGCCTGGTTCGGGAATCGGCCGAGGCCGGTGCACCGACCGGATCGCCGTGATCCTGCACGGCCGGGTGCTGGTGATCGCCGGGTCGGATTCCGGCGGCGGCGCCGGCATCCAGGGCGACATCAAGACACTGACCGCGCTCGGCGCCTATGCCGCGACCGCGATCACCGCGCTGACCGCGCAGGACAGCCGGGGCGTGCATGCGATTGCCCCGGTGCCGGCGGAGTTCGTGCGCCGGCAGATCGCGCTGGCCCTGGCCGATCCCGGCGCCGATGCCATCAAGACCGGCATGCTGGGCGATGTCGCGACGCTCGCGGCGGTCTGCGAGGTGCTGGAGCGTCTGGCTGGCGGGGTTCCGCTGGTGGTCGATCCGGTGATGCGCGCCAAGGGCGGGGCGGCACTGCTGGGCGCCGAGGCCTGTGCGATGCTGGTCGGGCGGCTGCTGCCGCTGGCCGCGGTGCTGACCCCCAATCTGCCGGAGGCCGAGGCGCTGCTGGGCCGGGCGATCCCCGATCTGGCGGCCATGGCGGAGGCGGCGGCGGCGCTGCGCGCGCTCGGGGTGCCGGCGGTGCTGCTCAAGGGCGGGCATCTGCCGGGACCGGTGGTGACGGATCTGCTGGCGACATCGCGCGGGATCGAGGCCTTCGCCGCGCCGCGGATCGAGACCCGCCATACCCACGGCACCGGCTGTGCCCTGGCGAGCGCGGTGGCCGCCGGCCTGGCGCAGGGGATGGAATTGCGGGATGCGGTGCTGCGCGCGCGGAGCTTCGTGCGCGCCGCGATCGCGGCCGCGCCGGGGCTGGGGGCGGGGCATGGGCCGCTCAATCATGTGGCGTTGATCACGGAGCGTTAAGGCGAGGGCTCCGCCTCCATGGCCCAGTGGGACCCGCCCCAGGGAGCAGCGCACCGCCAGGGAGCAGCGCTCCCTGGACCCCCATTCCCTGGGGCGTACCCCCCAGCGAAAGGGGTCTGGGGCCGAGGCCCCAGAGGGAGTCCAGAGGGCGAAGCCCTTTGGCCTTGCCGTCTCCTCCCGCTACTTCACCATCACCGGGACCGGCACCGAGGGGATTCCGTTCGCCACCACCACGAGCTGGCTGGCGCCGGTTTCGATCCCGGCCGGAACGTCGAAACTGGTCGAGACCACTGCGCTGCCGGTGGCGACGCCCATGGTGCTGTGGTCGTGGGTGCGGGCGTAGACCACGTGGCCGCTGGCGGTGTTGGTGATCCGCACCAGCGGATAGTTGGTGGCGTTGGAGAATTCGTCGCCGAAGGAATAGGCCTGCGACACTCCGTTGAACTGGGTGCCGTAGATCGGATAGGTGCCGCCCGCGGTCACCTTGGCCGGTGCCTTCAGGATGGCGGGGGCCCAGGACGGATCGTAGCTGCCGGTAGGCTGATAGATCATGTCGCCGCCGATCATGACCTCGCCGGTCGGCAGCATCAGCAGGCTGGGCTGGCCGGCGGTTTTGAGATCGACGGTGATGTTGAAATTGGTGCCGTCGAATTCGTAGAGCTTGAAGGCCGGGCCGCCTTGCGCCATCGCCATCGCCTCGGCCGCGCCTGCGCCGGCGACCTGCGGCAGCGGGATTTCGGTGGGAACCGGCAGCTGGGCCGAGGTCGTGCTTTCCACCAGCACATTGCCGCTGGGCAGCAGCACCGCATAGGAATCCCCGGCATTGTCGCCGGTCTGGAAGCTGGGGCCCAGGGTCCAGGTGCCGGGATCGGACGGAAGCGTGCCGGGCTGATAGATGGCGGTGGGTCCCGCCGGCTTGGCATAGGGCAGCGACCCGGTGGCGAACACCGTTCCGTCCGGGCGCAGGATCGCCGGGCCGATCTCTCCGGGCGGATGATAGACATGGTGCTGGCCGTAATGGATGCAGCATTCCACCGGCGGGGAGGTGAGATCGACCGGGGTGCGGCCCGCCGTGATCCAGTGGCCGAGCGCCGGATCGATCGAGGGGATGAAACGTTCCGCCGCCGGCCAGTTGGTGAGATCGACGGTCAGGATCGACCCGTCGGGCATCAGCGTCCAGCCTTCCTCGGCATTGACATCGTTCTTGCCGGCGAAGGAGATTTCCGTCCAGGTCAGGGTGGCTGGGTCGAGCACCGCGCCGCGTCTCGTGACCTTCTGGCCCACCATCACCTTGCCGTCGGGCAGGACGATGGTCGGGGAATCGCCGATGAAGCCCCAATGCGCGGGCGGAGCGATCTCGGTCCAGCTGTTGGCCACCGGGTCGAAGATCGCGCTCTTGGCAGTCAATTTGAACACCAGCGCGGTGTCGGCCGCATTGACCAGATATTCGCCGCCGACGAACAGCAGCCGGCCATCGGCCAGCACCGCCGAGCCGTTGGCATAGGGGCCGTAATCGCGCGGCAGGGTCGCGACCTGCGACCAGGTGCCGTTCACGTAGCTGCCCGACGCGTCCGGCGTGAGCTTGAAGAATTGATAGACGCTGCCGCCCTGGAACACGACCGAACCATCGGTCATCAGGAACCCGTAGATCAGCGGCTGCGGCGGCGGGTTGGCCAGTCTCTGAAGGGTCTGGGCGCCGGCGCCGGTGGTGGCGGCGAGCAGCGCGGCCAGCGCCAGAGGGACAGCCAGTACGGAACGCGCCTTGAAGCGAGGCATCTTCACTCTCCCACGGTGGTTTGAACGAGCCGAACGCTAATCCGAAATCCCGGCGAGAAGCCCAGACATCGCCTCCTCCAGGCCCCGCACGGGGGCCCCGACTCGCAGCATGAAACGGTCCAGTCCGGATCTCCAGCAGAAATTGCCGGACCGATCTCATGTATCGCCGAGGCTTCCGGCCGGGAGAAACGTCTCAAAGCGACAATCGGCGGGAATTGCGAAATCTCCCGACTTTCCCCTCGAGCCCGACTTGCGGCGTTCCTAACGGATGCGGGTCTGGTGGCTCCCGCGGGAGCGGCCAGAGGACCTGGATTTCCATATGCGCCGCGAAGGCGCGCACCGCCTGCGCCTTGGCCGCCGGCGTGGCGGAGTTCGGATCGACCGCCAGCCGGGCATATTCGATCAGCTGCGCGGCGGAACTGTCCAGCATGGCCTTCATGGCCAGCATTTCGGTATCGCTCGGCAGCTTGTTGCCGAAGGCGGTGATCATGGTTTCCGGCGTCATGCCCAGGCCGGCGGCGGCGGCGGCCAGGGCGTCGTCGTGTTTCACCTCGGGCGCCTCGATCATGGTCGAGACACGCGCCAGGGTGTCCTTGATCTCCTCGGTGGTGCCGTTGCGCTCCAGGTTGATGCGCACCGGGTTGGCGCCCTTTTCGCCGGCCAGGTAGCGCTTCAGGTTGTTGGTGAAGTCGTCCGGCGTCAGACCGCTATGCAGCCCCTCGCCGGCGGCGTCGCCGATTGGCAGGAACGGCGCCAGCGGGTCGTGCGGCTGGTCGGCGTCGGCGCGGTTCAAGTCCGGCGTCTCGAAGACGCGCGACCCGAAAGCCAGCGGCGGGCTGGGCTCCTGCGGCACGGCATAGTCGCCGTTGCGAAAGCCCTCGAAGACGCGGCCGCCGACATCGCCCCCGAAGAACCGCTTCACGCCATCGACTACCCGCAGGATGACGTCGCGGAAGCTTTCCAGGATGCTGCGCGGCCGCGCGGCCATGCTGTCGCGGTCGGCCAGGTAGCGGTCCGTCATGGTCTCGGCGAACCATTCGGACGGGTTCATGTAGCGATAGGTGTCGGCGTTCGGCCGGAACCGCACTTCGGTGGGCGTCCCGGCGGTATCGCGCGTGATGCGCACCAGGCTGGCCGCGCCGGTATCGCCGTAGCGCTTCACCCAGTCGGCCGCGGCGTCGCCCTCGATGACACCGGCCAGATGGCCGGCGTCATCCAGCAGCGGCTTCATGGCGGGGTTGTCGGCAAGCCAGCGGTCGCGGGCCTTCTGCCACTCGCCGATCAGCGCCTGGCGATCGTTTTCCGGCAGGGTTCCTTCCAGGCTGTGCCAGAGCTCATGGATGGTGGTCTGGGTGACCTGCCCGCGCTCGATCGCGCGGCGGTAGATGGTCACCACGTGGTTCGCGGCATCGTAGCTGCCCAGCGGGCTGCCGGGTTCGGACCGCAGGCGCAGGCCAAGGTCGGTGAACAGCCGCCTGCCGATGAAGTCGATGAAGTTGTGGATGTCGTTCACCGCCTCGCGGGACAGCTGCCGGATCGGCGTGCGGCCGGCGATGCGGTCCTTGGCGGCGCGCATGACGTCCAGGTTCACCTGGGTGTGCAGCCGCTCGATGATGGCATCGGGGCCGAGGACGGTGCGGGGCTGGGTTGCGGCGGAAGTGTTGCGTTGGGCGTCGGGGGGGCTTATATTCTCATCGTTGCTTTGGCCCCTAGCGGCCCACGGCGCCGTCTGACTGGACACTTCAGATGACGGTTGCATCGAGGGGGCGGCGAGTTCAGGAAAGCCGGTGTCGATCTGCTGCGTCGACGACCAAAGCAATTTAGTATTGTTCAAGTATTTGTTGTTAACGCGCAGAGCGGTTCCAACGGAGTAAGATCCGTCGCCGTTAGGATGCAGCATAACCGTAATCATGCTGCCATAGGCCGAGCTCGCCGGGTTCTGTTCCTTCTTTACCAGCAGCAGGCCGGATGTCTTACCGCTCCTGATTTCGTCATAGTGATGCGCTATGTCTTCTACGAAACCGGCTACGTTATCGAACCCACGCTTTCTGATTTCGTCGCCCCGTTGAGCCTCGATGTGCGCGAGCCCAAAGTTTCGATCGGTTCCCGGCGCATGGTTGCCCCGCAGCAGCACGATCGGGCCAGGCGCCACCCCAGGGATGCCGTCCGGCACGCGGCCGAATTCGGTGCTGCCGTTGCTGGCGATGGCGCGGGCATTCGGCCCCTCGCCATCGAATTTCACTTCGCGCGCCGCCGTGTCCGGCAGCAGCAGCGTGCGGCCGGCTACGCTTTCTTCGGCGCCTGCCACATGGCCGGGTCCTGCGTCGTCCGGCCTTCCCGCACGTCCGCCGCCGCCAGCAGCATCGCCTGGTTGCGCGCCATCGCCAGCTGCTCCGCGGTCAGCTTCCCGGAAGGTGGCCAGGAAGCGGCCGGTGACATCGCCGAGCTTGCCGCCGCCGGCGAGCTCCCGGGCGGCGGCATTGAGCTGGTCGCTGACGGGTCCGTGGGTGGTGGCTTCCGTCCGGAGACGTTCGATGGCGGCTTCATTCGCGGCTTTCCCTGCTCTGTTGGCCTCGCCGGCCATCACGTTGCCGGCTTCGGACAGCCTGTTCTCGCCGCGGATCGCGGCGCCGAAGGTGCGGCGGCTGCCCTCCAGCTGGCGCAGCGCGCCATCTAGCACCCGGGCGCGCTCGCGGATCAGGCTGCGGCTGACTTCCTCCTCGCCGAACAGGCTGGTCTGGCGATCCTTCAGGAAGCCGGCGTTCACCAGGTCGGACACCATGATGCGCGCCTGCTGCACGTTCGCGGGCTCGGCGCGGGCCAGCGCGCTGATCGCGGCCAATTGCTGCGCCGGGTCGTGGATCGCACGGCCGATCTCGGCGGCGTAGGGCGCCGGGATCACGCCGTTTTCCACCGCGCCGAAGGCCTGGTCCGACAGGTCGGCCAGGGATTGCTGCAAGCCCCCGGTGAAGGCGGCGCGCATGCGGCCGATGAAGCCCAGCTGGCCGGTCTGGGGCAGGGCGGCGATTGAGGGGCGAGGCCTCTGGTCTTGCCGTCCGGCGCCGCTCTCCCGCCTTGATCCGCCCGCGCGCCGGGTCTAGAACCCCTCCCGGGTCACGCCCCCCCACCGGGGCGCTTCTCTTCTGAAAGGGAGAGCCGAACATGGCACTCGCCGCCCCCGTGCGGGCATCGCTGCCCGTCCAGCCGGATCTGCGTCCGGCCAATCCCCATTTTTCCTCGGGCCCCTGCGCCAAGCGACCCGGCTATTCGCTGGGAGCGCTGTCGGGCGCGCTGCTCGGGCGCAGCCATCGTGCGACCGGGCCGAAGGCGCGTATTGCCGAGGTGATCGCCCGGTCGCGCGCGGTTCTGGGCCTGCCGGCCGACTGGCGCCTGGCCGTCGTGCCCGGTTCGGATACCGGGGCGGTGGAACTCGCGCTGTGGTCGCTGCTCGGCGCACGCGGGGTCGATGTGCTGGCCTTCGAGAGCTTTTCGGAAGCCTGGGCGAATGATGTCGTCAGGCAGTTGAAACTGGCGGACGCGCGGGTGCTGGCCGCGCCCTACGGATCGCTGCCGGACCTCACGCAGGTCGATCCGGCCCGGGATGTGGTGTTCGCCTGGAACGGCACCACCGCCGGGGTGCGGATGCCGCATGGCGACTGGATCGCCGCCGACCGCGCCGGGCTCGCGATCTGCGATGCCACCTCCGCGGCCTTCGCCATGCGCCTGCCCTGGGACCGGCTCGATGTCGTCACCTGGTCCTGGCAGAAGGTGCTGGGCGGCGAGGCGGCGCATGGCATGCTGGCGCTGTCGCCGCGCGCGGTGGAGCGGCTGCTGACCTACAAGCCGGCCTGGCCGCTGCCCAAGATCTTCCGCCTGACCTCCGGCGGCAAGCTGATCGAGGGCCTGTTCCAGGGTGAGACCATCAACACGCCGAGCCTGCTCTGCGTGGAAGATGCGCTGGACGGGCTGCGCTGGGCGGAAAGCCTGGGCGGGCTGGACGCGCTGGTGGCGCGCAGCGAGGCCAATCTGGCCTGTATCGCCGCCTGGGTCGCGCGCACGCCCTGGGTGGAGTTCCTCGCCGCGGATCCGGCCACCCGGTCCTCCACCTCGATCTGCCTCAAGCTGGTCGCCCCCTGGTTCACCGCCCTGGCGCCGGAGGCGCAGGCCAGGGCCGCGAAGCAGTTCGTTTCGCTGCTCGAGCGCGAGGGCGTGGCCTACGACATCGGCGGCCATCGCGACGCCCCGCCCGGTCTGCGCATCTGGGGCGGCGCCACGGTCGAGACCGCCGATATCGCCGCGCTGCTGCCCTGGCTCGACTGGGCCGAGGCACAGCTGGGCTCGGTCTTCGCCGCGCCGGCGGCCGCGTGAGCGCCATGAGCAGGGTCCTGATCAGCGACAAGCTCTCCGCCGCCGCGGTGGAGATCTTCCGCAGCCGCGGCATCGAGGTGGATGTGAAGCCCGGCCTGTCGGCGGCCGAGTTGCGCGGCATCATCGCCCCCTATGACGGGCTGGCGATCCGCTCGGCGAGCAAGGTGACCAAGGAATTGCTCGACGCCGCGCCCAATTTGAAAGTGGTGGGCCGCGCCGGCATCGGCGTCGACAATGTCGATGTCAAATCGGCGACCGCGCGCGGCGTGGTGGTGATGAACACCCCGCACGGCAACGCCATCACCACCGCCGAGCACGCGATCGCGATGATGTTCGCGCTCGCCCGCCAGATCCCCGAGGCCAGCGCCAGCACCAGGGCGGGCAAGTGGGAGAAGAACCGCTTCATGGGCGTGGAGCTGACCGCCAAGACGCTGGGGCTGATCGGCTGCGGCAATATCGGCTCGATCGTCGCCGACCGGGCGCATGGGCTGCGCATGAAGGTGATCGCCTATGATCCGTTCCTGACCGAGAAGCGGGCGCTGGAACTGGGGGTGGAGAAGGTCGATCTGGACGCGCTGCTGGCGCGCGCCGACATCATCAGCCTGCACACGCCGCTGACCGAGGCGACACGCAACATCCTCTCGCGTGAGGCGCTGGCGCGCACCCGCAAGGGCGTGCGCATCGTCAACTGCGCGCGCGGCGGGCTGATCGACGAGGCGGCGCTGGCCGAGGCGCTGCGCTCGGGCCAGGTCGCCGGCGCCGCGCTCGATGTGTTCGAGACCGAGCCCGCCACCGACAGCCCGCTGTTCGGGCTGGAGAACGTGGTCTGCACCCCGCATCTGGGCGCGGCCACCGCCGAGGCGCAGGAGAACGTGGCGTTGCAGGTGGCCGAGCAGATCAGCGATTTCCTGCTGACCGGGGCGGTGGCCAATGCGATCAACATGCCGTCGGTCTCGGCCGAGGACGCACCGCGGCTGAAACCCTATATGGAGTTGTGCCGGCTGCTCGGCGCGTTCGCCGGCCAGATGACCCTGGCGCGCGAGGGCACGATCCGCCGGGTGACGATTGAATACGAAGGCATCGCCGCGACGCTGAACCATCGGCCGCTGACCGCCGCGGCGCTGGCCGGCCTGCTGTCGCCGATGATGGAGGGCGTCAACATGGTCAACGCCCCGGTCGCGGTGCGCGAGCACGGCATCGAGGTGGCCGAGACCGTGCACGACCGGGCGAGCGAGTACCAGACCCTGGTGCGCGTCACGGTCGAGACCGGCGCGCAGACCCGCGCCGTGGCCGGCACGCTGTTCGCCGGATCGCGCCCGCGCATCGTCGAGATCAAGGACATCAAGGTCGAGGCCGATTTCGGCCGGCACATGCTGTATGTGACCAACCAGGACAAGCCGGGCTTCATCGGCCGGTTCGGCGCCACGCTGGCGGGGGCGGGGAT
>VFSW01011610.1_pt1 | contig 12360 bp, 10 predicted proteins | sample 5358111 | NCBI WGS metagenome assembly VFSW01 (sample SAMN11554181, study PRJNA540505) | mine drainage metagenome | isolation source: sediment from site ElyBrook_90M | place: USA: Ely Copper Mine, Vershire, VT | collected 2017
TCTGCACAATCATCCACTAAAATGCCGTGGGGCCGTAATTTTCGCCGGACCGGATACTTGGGAGTTCGTGCCACTGCAGGCAGAGGTGGAGGATGAGGTTCACTGGGGCACGCCAGCGCTCGCCCCATTGTTTTGGTTGCTGGATGAACATAAGCCTCACGGCATCGTGCTAGTAGGGCAAAAACGCGTACAGATTTTCCTCTGGTGGCTCGGGGAGATGCTCGAACTCGAAGAGAAGGAATTTCGGATGGAACCCTCCAAGCAGAAGGAGATGGGCCCTGTCTCGCGACCTGCTGGTGTGTGTGTGCCTCGCGGGACGGATCATGATGTCTTTGAGCACCACGTCGATGCTCAGTATGCGCATTATTATAGGCAGATCGCAGATCATGCCTTGCGAATACTCTGAAAATCCTTTACGCGTCGAAACCTCTTCGAGCGGTGCAGAAGAAATCTGCTGCGGCTTGATCTTGGTTGAGAAACATTGGCAATCGCGTGTGACCAGTAATGGGCTGGCCTTTCCCTGCAGTAGTGCGGCGGCTTGCACCAAATTGACTTCTACTCTGTCCTTGCGTCCGGCTCGAGCAGCAAAGACATCGCGGTCTCACGCAGAAGCACATCAAGAGGCGGAAGTTTCTTGAGGAACTCCCGGCCTCCCAACACGAACACGCCTGTTCTCTCGGCCTCAAGTGCCCGCAGCAGGCTGGTTTTGTCGTCCGGATCAATTTGAAGATACCGCAAATTGTGGGTATTGCGCTGTGTCACGGTATTGATTTCGTCCTGCAGCTTTATTGCCTCGTCTCGGTTTGCCGCGTCGAGAAGCACAGTGATGCCGTCCATCCCAGCGTCTTCCAACTGTAGGGCGGCGAGCAACCCACGTTTCGCGGCCGACGAACCATCGTAATAAACCACCAGAGATGCTTTGGGGGGCAATCCGCTCTCTGGCAACAGAAGCACGGGAATAGAGCTCGTCGAAAGTTCGAGGGCCGTGGAACCCATTCGAAACTTCCGATCCAATGCCCATCCACCTTTGCCCATGGCCAGCAGATCTACGTCGCTCGCGGCAGCTAAGACTTCAGATGCAACATCGCCTCGCACAGTTCGGAACGACCACTCAACATGGGCACGACGCGCAGCGGCCGCCAGTGCTTTTCGAGCCTGTTCGGCCTGGACTCTGAACCTGAGCTCCACGGTCTCTCGACTCAGCGGAGTTTCTGCGGTCGAAAAATAGAGGATTTCGCGGGTACAAGGGACCTCGGCAAGACGCAAAAGCGCAGTATCTTCGACGAAGAGTCCTAGTAGCTCGGCATTCATATTAGCTGCCAAATTCACGGCAGCCTCGAGGGCCGCTAGGCTATGCGGAGACGTGTCCAAGGCCACGAGAATCCGTCGGACTATGAACATGGGACTGGGCTCGCTCATGGTTCACTGTCTGTCTGAGGTCGCCGCCCAGCGGCCAGCCTTTTCTCAGCGAATTCGATGAGCCGCGTTTCCACCTTTTGGTTCACACTGCCATCAGGGAACTTCCCGGAAGAGTCGCGTTCACCCGCCGGTACACCCGTAAGAATCTCGATTCCTTGGTCGATACTTTCCACCGCATAGATTTTGAATTTTCCGGCGTGGACAGCGTCTACGACATCGTGCCTCAACATGAGGTGTCGGACATTGGAAGTGGGAATGATCACGCCTTGTCCATCCAGATTGCGGGCCTTGCACAGATCGAAGAAGCCTTCGATTTTCTCATTGACCCCACCAATTGCTTGAATCTGTCCGTGTTGATTAACGGATCCGGTGACGGCTAGAGATTGCTTGATGGGCAATCCGGCGAGGGCGGAAAGCAGCGCGTAAAGCTCCGCCGAAGAAGCACTGTCTCCTTCCACGGCACCGTAAGACTGTTCGAAAACCAGGCTGGCGGACAACGAGAGCGGCTGGTCGGCAGCATACCGTGCTCCCAAAAAGCCAGACAGGATGAGTACGCCTTTCGAATGGATGGGACCGCTGAGCTCCACTTCCCGTTCAATATCGATAACTTCACCTTTCCCCATCCGGACACGCGCCGTGATTCGCGTTGCGTGCCCGAACGCAAAGTGAGCAAGTTCGATTACGGAAAGTCCATTCACTTGGCCGACTTTTTCTCCCTGTGTGTCTATCAGGAGGGTCCCACGCAGAACTTCCTCCAAGAATCGCTCACGCATGCGATCGGCACGGCGAATCTGGGCGTCGATCGCGCGTTGGATGTCTTCTGCGCGCACTGTCAGCTGAGCGGCCTCGCGGGCCCAGTAATCTGCTTCGCGCAGCAAGTCAGCAAGAGTTCGACGGTGCGTTAAGACTTTTTGCGAATCTCCGGCCATGCGCGAGCTGTGTTCGATCACTCGGCCAACGGCCCCGCGGTCGAAGGGTAGAAGTCCTTCCCGGCGGGCGATCGCACCGATTAACTGCGCGTATAAGAGGTCTGTGTCCGGGCCGCGATCCATGTGCTCTTCAAAATCCGCAGCCACCTTGAAGAGTTCACTGAATTCAGAATCGAAAGAACAAAGCAGGTAGTACAACATTCGTTCGCCAACCAGAACAACCTTGACGTTCAACGGAATCGGCTCGGGTTCCAAGGAAACCGTGCTAACAAGACTGAGCATCTGCCCGAGTGATTCGATTCGAATCTGTGAAGAGCGCAGCGACCGCTTCAGTGCATCCCAGGCATACGGCTGCAAAAGCATTTTATAGGCATCCAAAATCAAGTAACCGCCGTTTGCCCGATGCAGGGCACCCGACCGGATCAGATTGAAATCTGTCGAAAGTGCACCCAAGTGAGACATATATTCAACTTGACCCATCAAATTCTGATAGGTCGGATGATCCTCATACACGACAGGCGCGCCGTGAGTTTCACCATGATCAACGAGCACATTCACCTGGTAGCGCCGCAACAGCGCAGAGTCCTTCGATCCCAGCGGCATGGGAATGCCCATCATCGCCGCTAAAGGATTTTCCGGCGGCGCAAGGAATTCGTTCACGTTTTCAATGATGTCTTTTTGCGCTGCATTGAGAAAATTCACTACTTGGGGAAGATCGGCGTATTTTTTCCGCGGTTCGTCAATCAGGTGTTCCACTGCGAAGATAGCGACTTCGGCGTTCAGCTCCCGTAGCTTCTCCCGGCCTTCCTGCTCATACTTTGGTATCTGATGCAAGGTGCTGTGGAGCTTCTCCTGCAACTCAGAAATTGAGGAATCTATTTTCTGATGTTCCGATTCGGGAAGTTTCTCAAATTCTTCGGGATTTAGAACCTCGTTGTTGCGCGTAGGAGCAAGCACAAAGCCGGTAGGGGTGCGAATCACCGCGATACTTTTTTGGTTGGCTTCCTGCTGAAGTTCTTCGAAGGCCTTTTCTTGGTGCTCTTTCACTTCCTGCTCGATCGCATTCTTGCGGGCTCTATAATTCTCGGTTTCAAAGGCGGATGGGATCGCCGACTTGAGATTGTCAAGCAGGCGCATGATGTCTTCCCGCAACAAAACGCCACGGCCCGGGGGAAGTCGCAATGTGCGAGGCTTTTCTGCGCCGTCAAAATTATTGACATAGCACCAATCGTTCGGCGTCGTTTCCGTTGCTGCTCTCTTTGCAAGGAAATCGTATGCAAGGGCATACTTTCCTGTTCCCGCTGGGCCCAATAAAAAGAGATTAAAACCCTGCCGACGAATTCCGACTCCGAACCGAACGGCTTCTAAAGCTCGGTCCTGCCCCACATACTCCGACAGGTCTTCTAGTTCCGCCGTGTTTTTGAATTGGAACCTTGAAATGTCACAGCGCCGGTATAGCGCCTCAGGCGGTACAGGCAGTTGATCGGTTGTCTTGGTCACTGCACTATTGCTCCTCTATCCGCGCACGGTAAGTGCCCGCTTTGCAGTGCTTCGAGATCGGACGACCTCGACGGAACAGCCTGCATGACGGGTCACGGATTCCGACACACTTCCCATCAAGAACCTGCCCAAACCCTTCCATCCATGTGAACCAAGGACAATCACATCAGCGTGCCAATTCGCTGCATAGTCGACAATCCTGGTTTTCGGGTCTCCCTCTTCCACGATTTCACTTGTCCTAAAGCCCACTTTTCGCAATTGTCGAGCTGCGCGCTGAACTAGTTCTTTGGCTTCTTTTCGCCGCTCCTGTTCCACTTTCGCGATTTGAGGCACAAAGTGCGGGATCATGTCAGTTGAGACGTAAGCTCTAATTGGCTCAACTACGTGCAAGACCCGAACTTGCATCCCCTTCGTCCGGAACTGTTTGGCAACTGTTTGCATGGCTATTTGTGAGAATTTGGAATCATCGATTGCCAGGAGTATTTTCATATGTACTGGTGTGCGCCCGAGATATTGAATGTCCGGCTAAGTTGGGCTGCCTTCCCTCCGTTCACTGCGAACAGTATCACGACATGATCCGACCGATCTCCATTGCAAGTTTTTTTTCTAGAATTGAAAAGATGCGATCGTCGCCCCGCAAAGGGATGCATCTGAAATCTGGCGTCTTCTATGCTAGGTTTCCGCGGGGAATATCGCTTATATCCATGATCTCTACAGCGTTGAGGGATACGTCTCGGGAACCTCGCCGGTCTCCCAAGCCGCGGTTCGTTCGAGAGGTTCAACGGCACGGGTCTCATCGAAATGCAGAATGGCGTCAAATTGGTCCGGAAGCTGAGCGTGGAAATAGTGACTGACACGCTCCGATCGCGGAAGGTAGATGACACCGATGGCCCGCTCCAGACGTGGTTCCTGTAAAAGGGACGTGGCAATTTCTTTATGGCCGAGCGGAAGCAGGAAATTTTGAATTCCGGCTTCGTGGAAAAGCGCCTCGTAGCTGCCGGCTAGTGCTGGTCGAACATGTTTGCGTTCTGCAGCAGCTTCCCATCCCGATGCTGCGGTGACCGTGCCGGTGTATGTTGTGAATCCGACGAGCGTCGCTTCTTTCCCGTAGCGTTGGCGCACAAGCTGTCCGAGATTCAGCTCGCCCCGTTGTCCCATCTCGGTGGCGCGGGCATCGCCCAGGTGAGAATTGTGAGCCCAGACGACGATCTTAGCCTTGGCGCCGAGGTGGTGTTTCAATGCCTCCAACGTCTCGGCCATATGGCTGTCTCGAAGATTCCAAGAGGAGATTCGTTCGTGGAACATCGAGCGGTAATACTCCTCGGCATTCTTTACCAGGCGGGCATTCTGTTCCGCGAAGAAGAATGCATCCCGGGCGACGCGACCATCGCGGCTTGCCAGATCGGCAGCGCGCCGGCGCATTTCCATCCACTGGCCGACAACTTCATTCTCGCAACTCTTGCTCAGACCGAAGCTGGCCGCATAACCGTATGCTTGCGTATCTTCGCCGAAGTTGTCGAAGCAGGCGTAGCGATACCGCGCGCGGCGTGCACCCTCAGGATCGACTTTGTCCAAATAATCCAGCACTGCTCGCATCGAGGCATGCAAGCTGTAGAGATCCAGCCCATAGAAACCAGCTCGCCTGGAATGCCGGTGCTCATTGTAATTCCGCAGCCAGCCGACAAAATCGAGGACATCGGCATTGCGCCACATCCAGGCAGGAAATCTCTGGAAGCCTGCAAGGGCGTCGACTGCATCTTGGTCCTCACTCTCAAACCGCACAAATTGATTAACGCGAAATGCGTCTGGCCAGTCCGCTTCTACTGCGACTGCGGTGAACTCCTTTTCCGCGATTAAGCGCTTGGTGATCTGCGCGCGCAGGCGATAGAACTCGTGGGTTCCATGCGAAGCCTCTCCGAGCAGAACGAAACGAGAGTCACCAATCATCTTAAGCAAGGGATCGAGATCGGTAGTTTCTCCCGTAAGCGGATGTGCCGAGCGGCGAATCGCGTTAATAAGATCGTGTTCATGTTTTGAAATCATTTTCACACCCCGGTCCATACAAGTGTGCATGAGACTTCGATGCGGACCTTATTTTCTTCACATTCATGTGTGGAACACTCGGGCCGCCAATCATTGCCGTGTTCCCCTCGATGTGACCTGTGTATCCAAATAGTGCGGTTCACGACGCCTCCGGGAAGCCGTATCGAGCAGTTCCTTTACTTCTTCGTCCGATACTTGCGAGAAGTCACGATAGAATTGTCCCACTCCATAAAACGGCTCCGGCATCTCCAGGCAAACGAGTTCGTCTGCCTCGGATTGGAGTCGATTGCAGGTAGAAGCCGGGGCCACCGGAACCGCGATCACTATCCGCGCAGGCTTCATTTGTCGTAACGCACGAATGGCAGCCCGCACACTGGACCCGGTGGCAATACCGTCGTCGACGAGAATGACGGTTAGTCCACTCACGTCCAGCGGAGGTCTCTCGCCCCGGTACGTCTGTTCGCGGCGTTCCATTTCTCGTTGTTCTGCCCTTGTAATTCGCTCGATATCCAGCCCGGTGATTCCCAAGCCTTCGACGATGTCCCGGTCAAGAATCCGGACTCCTCCACTCGCTATTGCTCCGAATGCCAACTCCTCGCGGCCTGGAACGCCGAGTTTGCGCAACACGAACACGTCCAGTGGCACCCTAAGTTCCGTGGCAACCTCGAAAGCGACTGGAACGCCTCCGCGCGGCGCTCCCAATACAACGACATCGTCACGATTTGCGTATTTTCTCAAACGTGCCGCCAGTGCTTGCCCAGCTTCAGTTCGATTCGCAAAGATCATGAGGGCACCTCGCGGCCTCTTTCGGTTAACCATCATTTCAGCACTCGATGACGGCATGTCTCAGTGAAGCGCATCACAGCCTCGTGTGAACCGGGTCACATTTCAGGCGACTGTGACACAGGACACTGAGCGCTCGAACGGGTGGCATATAGTGGTCCTTATCGGGCGTCTAATTAGGGCGTCTCGATTAACTGCACATTGAATGTTCAGTGGGTGCACGATGTTAAAATTTGGCAGAATTCTTCTCCCGATCGATTACCTGGACTCCTCGAAGCAGGTCGTGCATCAGGTCGCGACGCTAGCCCGCCACTTCCGTTCCGAGATCGTGATGTTGCACGTCGTGACGCCGCTAAGCTATTCCGCGGCCATGATCGATGGCAATTATGTGCCCGCTAATCTGGGCGATCTGCTCAAGGAACTCCTTCGCCAGGCTCAGAAACAACTCGATCAGGCTCTAGTGCCCGAGTTCGATGGCATTGTCGTCAAGCGCATGCTGTTGGAGGGGGATCCGGCGCTCACCATCGTGCAAACAGCTCGCGTGGAAAAAGCCGACTTGATCGCCATGCCGACGCACGGCTATGGAGCGTTTCGCCGCTTTCTCCTGGGTTCGGTGACAGCGAAAGTGCTTCACGATAGCGATTGCCCCGTGTGGACCGGTGCCCATCAGGAAGAAAAGCCCGCCCGCGAATTCTCGATTCGCAACATTCTCTGTGCGGTAGATTTGAGCCCCCATAGTGCCAAGACTGTCCAGTGGGCCGCGCAGATGGCCGCTGAATTTGAGGCCAGGCTGACGCTTGCTCATATCACCTCCGGCATGGAAATCTATGGTCCTGGGCCATACCAAGTCGATCCCTCATGGACAGAGGCGCTTGTAAGTTCCGCCAACTGCCAACTCGCAAATCTTCAGCAGGAGGTTGGCGCCAAGGCCGAGGTATTCATCGGCAGTGGTGACGTGCCCAAGCTGTTGAGCCATGCGGCAGTGCAAACGAGTGCGGATGTGTTGATTATCGGCCGTCCGTCCGGCGGCCGGCTGCGGGCCACCGGCTATGGAATCATCCGCGAATCTTACATCCCCGTCCTGAGCGTGTGAGGTTGCGTTCGGATTCTATTTCCTGCCTAGGCACGCAGGGCAGAAGCGGTCAAACCTAGACTCCCGATAAGAACTACTTTTCGAGAACACTGAACTCTGAGCATTACGGAAAGTTGGCCAGCGCCGATTTCTCGGGAAGTGCAGTTTTTCCGTCGATTGAGCGCAGGCTACAATAGCGGTCGCACACTCGGTGCGTTCCGGATCACACGCTAGAAGATAATTCCACAGCAATGCCTCCTGTGATCAACGTCACTGATCCTTGCGTCCCAATCTGGCTATATGAACCAAGGCGACGGTTGTCGTTGGCGAGAATCGGAGGACGATATGGAAAAAAAGTATGTATATTGCGTGACTGCGGCTTCAACAGCAGCTCTCAGCGGGGTTGCAACTGCCGAGGAGATTCAGCCCTCCATTGCCTTCAGCGCTCCACCTGAATTTCAGGGAGAAGCAGGGAAGTGGACGCCCGAGCACTTGTTCTTGGCATCGGTGGCGGGCTGTTTTGTGAGCACTTTTTCCGGAATGGCCCAATTCTCCAAGTTTGAATTTCTCTTGCTTGATCTGGAAGTGGAGGGTGTCCTCAGCAAAGAGGAGGAAGGTTGGCGATTTACACAGATCAACCTGCAACCTCGGTTGAAAATTGTCCAGGAAAAGGATCGTGACCGCGCGAAGCGTTTGCTCGAAAAGGCAGAAAAAACGTGTCTCGTGGTTCGCTCCATCAACAGCAAAGTGATCTTGGAGCCGGAAGTCATTGCGGAAGAAGAAGTCCTAGAGCGCGAAAAGATGGGGAATTCGATCCCGATCAGCTAGCTGTGTGCTAGTACCTTTGCCCATCTTCATGGGTCCCTGGCGCTGCTTTGGGTTGCGTCGAAGAGTAGGAATGTGGGAAGAAGCTTGCGCGTCTCAATCGAGCAGAGCTAGGAAACCGGCATGTCTTGGCAGACCATCGCAAAATCAGGCAGAGACTGGGCGCTGGTTCCTATACTGGGGGACTATGAGCGAGCCAGGCAGACGTTCACTTGGGAAGATGCCCGCAAAGAGCTTGATGGCCTGCCAGGCGGTCAAGGGCTAAATATTGCCTACGAAGCGGTCGACCGACATGCAAATGGTCCGCTTCGCGATCACCTGGCCATCCGCTGGCTCGGTAAGAACGGCGAAGTCGAAGACTTCACTTATGGTCAGCTCCAGACCCTCACGAACCGATTCGCAAATACCTTGCAGCACCTCGGAGTGAACAAGGGAGACCGCGTGTATGTTTTGGCAGGCCGGATTCCCGAATTGTACGTTGCTGCTTTAGGGACTCTGAAACACGGAAGCGTCTTTTGTCCTCTGTTCTCGGCATTTGGTCCGGAGCCCATTCGGGCACGACTGACGATTGGCCAGGCGAAAGTGCTGATTACCACGGAGTTGCTCTATGACCGTAAGGTGAAGGCACTCCGGCCCTCTCTGCCGTTTCTCAAGCATGTTGTGCTCTTAGGGAGCAATCGTCAGCCGACCAATGTCCCCAACACGGCGGATTATCTTCAACTGATGGAGAACGCCAAGGACTCATATACGATCCAGCCGACCGCCCCGGAAGACATTGCTCTTCTCCATTTCACGAGCGGCACGACAGGAACTCCCAAGGGCGCGGTCCACGTCCACGGGGCTGTCATCGCCCATCACATCACCGGCAAGCTTGCGCTTGATTTCCACAAGGACGACATCTTCTGGTGCACTGCAGACCCAGGATGGGTGACAGGGACGTCCTATGGCATCATTGCTCCGCTCACGAACGGTATTACGAGCATTGTTGACGAAGGTGACTTCGACGCGGAGCGATGGTACGGAATTCTTCAATCGCAGAAAGTGAGTGTCTGGTATTCTGCGCCAACTGCCATTCGCATGTTGATGAAGGCTGGATCCGATATTGTCCGGAAATATGATCTTGGTTCGCTGCGCTTCCTCTCCAGCGTTGGAGAGCCGCTGAATCCTGAGGTAGTTGTATGGAGCAAGGAAGTCTTTGGGCTTCCTTTCCACGACAATTGGTGGCAGACAGAAACCGGCGGAATCATGATCGCCAACTTTGCATCGATGGACATTCGACCTGGTTCGATGGGCCGGCCATTGCCTGGCATCGAGGCGGCGATTGTTCGAAACACCGACGATGGCTCAACGGAAGAGATCTTGGATCCCGATGTCCAGGGGGAACTAGCTCTTCGTCCGGGCTGGCCCTCGATGTTTCGAGCTTACTGGGGCGAGCCTGAACGGTATCAGAAGTGCTTTGCCGGGGGCTTCTATCTAACCGGAGATCTTGCGAAGCGGGACAAAGACGGATACTTCTGGTTTGTCGGCCGCAAGGACGATGTGATCAAGACTTCCGGACATCTCATCGGTCCGTTCGAAGTGGAGAGCGTTTTAATGGAGCACAAGGCGGTCGCTGAATCCGGGGTCATTGGCAAGCCTGATCCCATGGCACTCGAGATCGTAAAAGCCTTTGTGGTGCTCCGCAAAGGCTATGAGCCCAGCGAGAATTTACAGCGCGAATTGCTTGGGTTCGCACGGACAAGACTCGGAGCTGTCGTCGCCCCGAAAGAAATCGAGTTCGTAAACTCACTACCGAGGACCCGGAGCGGTAAGATCATGCGTCGTCTGCTCAAAGCGCGAGAACTCGGCCTTCCCGAAGGGGACATCTCCACATTGGAGTCAGCCTAGATGGGGACGAATACCATCTCAGAGCCTTTGCCGGTCGATCGGGAACACGCCCTGTTCCTATTTCGAGAAATGCTGCGCATCCGCCGATTCGAAGAGAAGGCTGCCGAGATGTACAGCCTCCAGAAAATTCACGGCTTCCTCCACCTTTATATCGGGGAGGAAGCTACAGGCGTGGGAGCCATGCAGGCATTCACACCGGACGATGCGATAGTGGCGACCTACCGTGAGCATGGCCATGCTCTCGCACGCGGCATGCAGGCCTCTGCCCTGATGGCAGAAATGTACGGCAAAGCCACGGGATGCAGCCATAGCCACGGTGGCTCGATGCACTTCTTCGATGCGAGTCGCCGTTTCTATGGCGGGTATGCGATCGTCGGTGGCGGATTGCCCATCGCGGTGGGTCTGGCGCTGGCCGACAAGATGCAAGACCGAAAGAGAGTGACAGCTTGTTTCTTCGGAGATGGAGCGGTTGCCGAGGGCGAATTCCATGAATCCATGAATCTCGCAGCCCTGTGGAAGCTTCCCGTGGTTTTTCTATGCGAGAACAATCTATATGCCATGGGTACGGCACTGGCGCGGCATCAATCACAGACAAATATCAGTCTGAAGGCGCAATCTTACGGCATGGATTCAAGTTCCGTGGACGGGATGGATGTGCTTGCCGTCGAGGCTGCCGCGAAACAGGCTGCGGTGTTCGTCAGGAGCGGCAACGGACCTTTCCTTCTGGAACTTCGAACCTACCGCTTCCGCGCGCATTCGATGTCCGATCCCGACTTGTACCGCACGAAGGAAGAAATCGAGGAATGGAAGAAGCGCGATCCAATCTCGCTCTTTAAGGTCCGGCTGCAAGGATGGAGATTGCTAACTGATTCAGACGTGACTCAAATCGAGTCGGAAATCAGCGCAGAGATCGACGGCGCTGTCCGGTTTGCGGAAACTAGCCCAGTAGAACCAGTCGAGGACCTCCTCAAAGATGTCTGTGCTCGGGTGAAACCGTGACCAAGATGACCTACCGCGAAGCGGTGCGGGCGGCATTGCGCAAAGCGCTTCGAAACGATCCTCGCGTTTTCCTCATGGGGGAGGACGTCGGCCGATACGGCGGCTCCTTTGCGGTGAGTCACGGCCTCCTCGATGAGTTTGGACCGGAACGGATCCGCGATACTCCGCTTTCTGAATCCGTCTTTGTGGGTGCAGGAATTGGGGCAGCTCTGGGCGGGATGCGACCAATCGTGGAAATCATGACGGTGAATTTCAGTATGTTGGCCATGGACCAGATTCTGAACAACGCCGCGACCTTGCGTCACATGTCCGGCGGCCAGTTCGGCGTGCCGCTCGTTGTACGAGTAGCTACGGGAGGGGGACGCCAAATGGCTGCGCAGCATTCTCATAGCTTGGAGGTTTGGTACGCGCATATCCCGGGCATCAAGGTCTTGACGCCTGCGACTGTTGCAGACGCTTATGGAATGTTGCTGGCGGCGCTTCAGGAGTCGGATCCTGTCTTTATCTTCGAGCATGCAACGCTGTATCCGTTGGAAGGGGAAATTGAAGAGACGGCAGAGTTGGTTAACCTCAACCGTGCGGCGGTGCGGCGTGCCGGGCGAGACGTAACTCTCATCACCTACGGAGGAACGCTTGGCAAGACTTTGCAGGCGGCTGAACATCTTGCCGGGGAAGCCATCGATGCAGAAGTGATTGATCTTCGCTCTCTGCGCCCGCTGGATACTTCGACGATAGTGGATTCCGTCGCTAAGACGCATCGCGCAGTTATTGTCGATGAGGGCTGGAGAACGGGGAGCTTCGCGGCGGAAGTTAGCGCGCAAATCATGGAGCTCGCCTTCGACAATCTTGACGCACCAGTGGCTCGCGTGTGCAGCGCCGAGGTGCCGATGCCCTATGCGAAGC
>VFSW01011611.1_pt1 | contig 12360 bp, 10 predicted proteins | sample 5358111 | NCBI WGS metagenome assembly VFSW01 (sample SAMN11554181, study PRJNA540505) | mine drainage metagenome | isolation source: sediment from site ElyBrook_90M | place: USA: Ely Copper Mine, Vershire, VT | collected 2017
CCATCTATTCGGTTATTCCGTATTCTGCCGGTATAACGACGTAAAACAGCCTTAAGCCCTCGGTTTTGAGCAACGCCAGCAGGCGCTCGACCTGTTCCCCGCTTGCCAGAAACTCGACCTCGACCGGCAGATCGCCCGCCAGCTCGAAGAATGCCTCCTCGTGCAGCCTGCCATGACGGCCAAAACCGGCAATGGCGCGAATTGCGGTGCCACCGGCAATGCCCATGCCCTTCGCCTGTTCCAGCAGCCATTCGTAGAGCAGTTTGCTGTGGTGTCTTTGCGATTCGCTGACGAAAAATTTCAGGCAGATTCCTTGCATCGCTTCATCCTCTCAAAAGTTTGACAGTCCAGATGCCGAGCACGGTCATCATTAGCGAGCCGACGAGATGCACCGTGATGATGGTCGCGCCCCAGGCATATTGGGCGCGCAGCAACAACGTCACGGTCTCCGCCGAGAAGGTGGAGAAGGTAGTGAGCCCGCCGAGAAAACCGGTGGCGATCAGCAGCCGCGCTTCCGGCGGCAGGCCGGGATGGTCGGCGAACATTGCCATCGCCAGCCCCATCAGATAGCCGCCCACCAGGTTCGCTGCCAGCGTGCCCAGCGGCAGCGTGGGAAACACCGGGTTCCACAGGATACCGAACCACCCGCGCAGCCATGCGCCCACCGCAGCGCCCGCACCGACGGCGAGCAAGCCGAAAAAACTCATTGATTTCTCTCCAATCCCTCACCCCTGCCCTCTCCCGCCTGCGGGAGAGGGGGACGAGGGATCGCTTTGCGATTTTTACATTAACGCAGCATCATAAGCCAAGCTGCCAGTCCGAGCAAAGTAACAAGCAGCACCGGCAGCGTCAACGCTATCCCAACTCGGCAATACTGGCCCCAGCCGATTCGGATGCCGCGCGCTTCCAGCACGTGCAGCCACAGCAGCGTGGCGAGGCTGCCCAGCGGCGTCATCTTCGGCCCCAGGTTGCAGCCGATCACGTTGGCGTAGATCATCGCCTCCCGCGTCAGCGCGGAAAGATGGGCGTCATGGATAGCCAGGCTGGCCACCATCACCGTCGGCAGGTTGTTCATCACGGCCGACAAAAAGGCGAACAGGAATCCCGCACCCAGAGTGGCCAACCAGAACCCCTGGCCGCCCAGCCATTCCAGAATAACCCCCAGTTCGGCGGTGAACCCCCGGTTGCGCAGGCCGAACACCACAAGATACATGCCCAGGGAAAACAGCACAATCTGCCAGGGGGCCTCGCGCAGCAGGGTCATCACCGGGATCACCGCTTGCGGCTGCTGGCGGATGAAGTGCTCGCGTAACGCCGCCAGCACCAGCAACAGGGCCGCAGCTCCGGCTACTGCAGATACCGGCAAGCCGAGAGGACGCGCGGCGAAATAACCGGCCATCAGCAGCGCCAGCACCAGCCAACCCGCCTTGAACACAAAGGAATCGCGGATGGCCGAGGCCGGCACGGACAGCGCCGCAACCTCGAAGCGCGGCGGCAGGTCTTTGCGGAAGAACAGCCACAGCACAGCCAGCGAGGCCAGAACCGCCAGCACGTTCACCGGCGCCATTACCGCTGCGTAATCGGCGAAGGAAATGCCGAAATAGTTGGCGACGATAATGTTGGTGAGATTGGAGATCATCAGCGGCAGGCTCGCCGCATCCGCCATGAAACCGGCGGCGAAAACGAAAGCGAGCGCGGCGGCGGGCCGGAAACGCAAAGCGTGCAGCATCTCCAGCACCAGCGGGGTGAAAATCAGCACCGCGCCGTCGTTGGCGAAAATCGCGGCCACCATCGCTGTCAGCAGCACGATCAGCAAGAACAGCCAATGGCCGTAACCCCTGCCCCAGCGCGCCACATGCAGCGCCGCCCACTCGAAAAAGCCGGCTGCATCCAGGATCAGGGAAATGACGATCAGGGCGATGAAGGTGAAGGTGGCATTCCACACGATGCCCCACACCACCGGCACGTCCGCAAGCGTAACCACTCCGGCAAGCAGCGCGACCACCGCTCCGCCCAAGGCGCTCCAGCCTATGCCGAGGCCGCGCGGCTGCCAGATCACCAGCGCCAGGGTGGCGGCAAAAATCAGGATCGCGACGAGCATCGGGAAAAGCCCTGTCTCAGCGCACGAAAGCCTTCCTGCCGGCATACACCGCCGACCCGCCCAGATACTCCTCGATGCGCATCAGCTGGTTGTACTTTTCCACCCGCTCGCCTCGGCACGGCGCGCCGGTCTTGAGGTGGCCGGTGCCCAAGGCCACGGTGAGGTCGGCGATGAAGCTGTCCACCGTCTCGCCGCTACGGTGCGACACCATGGCGCCCCAGTTGGCGCCGTAGGCCAACTGCACCGCCGCCCCGGTTTCGGTCAGCGTCCAGATCTGGTTGAGCTTGATCAGCACCGCGTTGGCGACGTTCTCGTCGATGCCCCTCTGGATACGTTCCACGTTGGTGACGAACAGGTCGTCCCCCACCAGCTCGATCTTCCCGCCCAGTTCGCGATTGAGCAGCTTCCAGCCTTCCCAGTCGTCTTCCGCCAACCCGTCTTCCAGAACCACGATGGGATATTTCGCGACCCATTCGGCATACATCGCCACCATTTCAGCGGCATCCACCTTGCGGTTTTCGGTGCGCAGGTGATACAGGCCATCCTCGTAAAATCCGCTGGAGGCGGGGTCGAGGGCGTTCATCACATCGTCGCCGGGGCGGTAGCCCGCTTGTTCGATGGCCTTGACGATCAGGTCCATGGCGTCCGAGTTGCGTTTCAGCACCGGCGCGAAGCCACCCTCGTCGCCAACGCCGGTGGAGTAACCGCCGTCCTTGAGCACTTTCTTCAGGGCATGGTAAACCTCGCTGCCCCAGCGCAACGCCTCGGCGAAATTGGGTGCGCCCACCGGGGCGATCATGAATTCCTGCAGATCGGTGCCCTGCCAGTTGGCGTGTGCGCCGCCGTTGAGGATGTTGAACATCGGCACCGGCATGCGGCACGCGGTCGCGCCGCCGAGGTAACGGAACAGCGGCAGGTCGCAGGCATCCGCCGCCGCCCGCGCCACTGCCATGCTCACCCCGAGGATGGCGTTGGCGCCGAGCTTTTCCTTGTGGGGCGTGCCGTCCAGTTCCAGCATGGCGCGGTCCACCGTGCCCTGGTCGAGGGCGTCCATGCCGGTGAGGGCCGCCGCGATCTCGTTATTGACGTGGCCAACCGCCTTTTTCACGCCCTTGCCGCCGTAACGGCTCTTATCGCCATCGCGCAGCTCCAGCGCCTCATGCACGCCGGTGGAAGCGCCTGAGGGCACTCCCGCTCGGGCAAACGAGCCGCCTTCAAGAGAGACTTCCACCTCGACGGTGGGATTACCGCGCGAATCGAGAATTTCACGGGCGTGGATGCGTTCAATACGGGTATACATGGCCTGTTTCCTTATGGGTTTCAATTTATCAGGTTAGGCTGTTTTACTCACATTGCCCAACAGATTTACAACAACGAATTACGGCTGTGCGCGCATCACCCAAAATTTAAGCAACAGCGCCGCCGCCAAAGCGCAGGCGGCGGAAAAGACGAAAGCCGCTTCGACGGCCACGCCCTGCCACAGCCAGCCGAATATCAGCGAGGCGGGCAACAGCATCGCCCCGGCGGTGAGGTTGAACCAGCCATAGGCCGTGCCGAGCTTGTCGCGCGGAGCAAGGTCGGCCACCAAGGCTTTTTCGGCCCCCTCCGTGGCGGCGAGGAACAGGCCGTAGAAGGCGAATAGCGGCCACAGCAACAGGGCATGGAAACCGTTGATCCCGAGAAGAAAATAGAACAGGCCGTACACTGCCCACCCTGCAAGAATCAGCCGCACCCGGCCAAGGCGGTCGGACAGAGCGGAAAGCGGCGTGGAAAACACCATCGCCACCCCCGACACCAGCGCCCACAACAGCGGCACCTGGTAATCCGGCAGACCGAGTTCCTTGGCGCGCAACAGCAAAAACATGTTGGACGAGTTGCCCAGGGTAAACAGCGCCAGCACCAGCAAGTAGCGTTTGAAGGTGGGCGGAAAGTCGTCCAGCTTCCAGGAAAAGACCGGGCGTTGGGTCGCCGGAACCACAGGAGGCTCCTTGACGCCCAAGGCCAGGGCGACGGTGATGATGCCCGGCACGATGGACCACAGGAACACGTCCTTGATCGGCATCCCCCGCGCCAGCATCCAGGCGGCGAGGAGCGGCCCGATCACCGCCCCGGCGTTGTCCATGGCCCGGTGCAGGCCGAACGCCAGCCCCCGGCGGCTTTCATCCACCGCCCCGGCAAGCAGCGCGTCGCGCGGGGAAGTACGCAGCCCCTTGCCTGCCCGGTCGGCGAAGCGCAGCACCAGCACCATCGGCCAGCTCGACGCTAAATAGAACAGCGGCCGTGATAACGAAGCAAGGCCGTAGCCGCCCGCCACCCAGCCCTTGGCGTGCCCCCGCCGATCCATGAGCACGCCGGAAAAAAGTTTCAGCAGGCTGGTGGTGGCCTCCGCAACACCCTCGATCAGCCCCAGCGCCTTGGGGCCCGCCATCAGCACCGAGGCGAGGAACAAGGGCACCAGCGGATACACCCTCTCGCTGGTGGTATCGTTGAACAGGCTGACCAGACCCAGCAGCCAGACGGTGCGGGGTAAAGCGAATACAGCCTTCAGCATCTCAGCGCACCTCCGTCACGAAGCAAGGGACGAAAGCCGCAAGAATTTCTGAACATATTTTTTCGTTACCATTAAACGACCCTTTCCGGTATCCAATTCCGCTTGCAAGTGGACTCCCGTGTGATGCGTCAGTTCGATATATCGACATCAGAATACTATCGGTTTTGTACTTCCTGCAATGACACTATGTTCCTTGCCGCCGTGCAAGCCCCTCCTATATCTAACCACGACGACGCGTAGGACTTGCGAAGCAAAGATGGGGGAAGCGCCCAATCCCATTTCTCTCGACAAAGGTTCTTGGCTTCTGCCAGTAGCACATTGATATCAGCGTCTTCTGCCTGTGCAATTTCATCCAAAGCATCCAGAATTCGCTCCAGCTTGCCTGTGACGCTTATGGCAACACCCTCATTTATACTCCGGAAACCGCGGACCCCAAGCAATAGCGCTAACGCATCATTGATCCAGTCCCCTTTCCAGGTAAGAAGTAGTGTATCGCGACCATCAGTTAGCCAAGTACGCACACCCAGCTGCATATCCCGATAATGTTGTCGCGCCTCGTTCAGAAGCCTTTGCCCATTCACATCCAGGAAAACCACAGGGTCAGTTGCACCCAATACCGCCCGCATTTCGCTCCGAACCCGGTCATGAACCATTGCCCCGCCAGAATCGAACATCGGTGGCGCACCTCCCGGATCGGGGCAGACCGAAATGGTCTTTCGCGCTGCATCGACATCCAAAACCCTCCAGCGTCTACCAGCAAATACGATGCGACTATCGGGTAGCAGGGGCCGGCTTATCGGTAGTGTGCCCAGTGCTATTCCATCGTGCATAATTCGAAATTCGTCCTCCGACACGAATGCGCTGTAGAACTCGTAGTGATTTACAAGCTTTTCGCCTAACTCTCCGTGGAGCAGGAGCCCATCGCCGCCTTGGACAATGAGTTTCCGCGCTCCCAACTCTCGTAGCAGCGAAACGAAATCTGTCTTGGTAATCGACGAGAAGGCACCGCTCTCCACCAAAAGCTTCCAGCCTTGGTCGGCAGTGACTCCGCCTCGCTCTGCGATCAGAGAAAGAAGCTGGAATACCAGGGTGGACGCATGCAAGCCGGCGGTTCTTGGAGGCTCGAACCAGTCGGAGAGCAAAAGGCGAATCATCGCAATAGTCTGCACCAGTCCTTCGCGCAATCGGTCCGATAACCCACTGTTGGCCTCAAGCAGCATCTCAATACAGTATGCGCGAAGAATCGCCGCCTCCCCTTCCCGGCGGCCCGAACGACCAAGGCGTTGGCGAAGGCTCGCAACGGAAGGAGGTGGCCCTATCTGTGAGATGGTACGGACTGCACCAATATCGATGCCCATTTCAAGCGTCGAAGTACATATGGCCGTTGCCGGGCGGTCACCGGCTTTCAGCGCCTGTTCGGTTTGCTCGCGGATGTCCTTGGATAAATTGCCATGGTGGGGCCAAAACTCGTTGGGAACACCTTCGCGCTCACACCGGCGACGCAACAGGTCTGAAAAGAGTTCTACGCTACGCCGACTGTTGGGAAATACGAGGTTATTGTTACCCCGAAGGGTGTCGAAGAGATAACCAGACACCACAAGGTCACTGCCCTTGACCACATCCTCCAGTTCGGCGACTTCGGTCTCGTCATCGGGCGCAATGCGAGGAGGTATAGCCTCCATTCCCCGCACCAAAATTTTCAGCTCCTGGCTGGAGCTTCCCGAGACAATCAGGTTGACGGAACAGCCATCACCGGGGCGCAAAAACGAGGCCGCCAGATTCATGTCGCCAAGTGTCGCCGACAAGCCAACCCGTGGGATTCGGCGTCCGACCACTGCTTCCACTCGCTGCAGGAGGGATTGCAGCTGTTTGCCACGCTCTGAGCCAATGAAGGCATGCAGCTCGTCCACCACGACGTAGCGCAACTCGGCGAACACTCCAGGTAAGGAGTGGCCTCGATTGACAAAAAGCGATTCGAGCGATTCCGGGGTAATCAGCAGGATGCCATGCGGATTATTCAGGAATCGTTGCTTGCGGTTGGCAGCAATATCTCCATGCCACGGAATGACTGGGACATCCAAGTCTTCGCAGAGCGACTCAAGGCGATCCCACTGGTCGTTAATAAGAGCCTTTAGGGGGCTGACATACAACACTGATCCGGCAACAGGTTCGTGCCGAAGCAGATGGGTCAAAATGGGAAAAAAAGCGGCTTCCGTTTTTCCGGTAGCAGTCGCGGCGGCAACAATAACGTCACGATCCGCCTCGACCAACGCCGGGATGGCCCATTCCTGAGCGTCACGAAGGCTCGTCCAGCCCTTTTCCCAAATCCACCGTTGAATACGTGGGTCGAGGAGGGAGAAGCCTGATGATGTGTGCTCAGAGCTTGAAGGAGGCGAGTTCGTCATCGGTTTCCACCGCCTTGTCAGCCGTACCGCCATCATCCTGAAGCACCTCAATCGCCCCGACAAGCTCATGCCAATCGGCCCCTGGGTTCTGTTCCAGAACCGCGAGTAAATTGATGAACGCGGTAATCGTGGTCCGTGGCGTTCTAAAATAGGCTTCCCCGAGACGCTTGGCGCAATGAGCCATAAAGGCTGGGATGCCTTCATCGGGGATCAAATATTTGGACGGTTCGCCCATGGCATAAACATGCCGCAACTTCTCAAGCAAGACGTAGAAATCTTCCGGAGTCAGGCTAGAAAGGCGGAGCACCGGTCCAGAGTAGTCCACCAACCCAGCCTTGGCGAAGGTATTTTCTGCTAGACGCGACTGCAATGCCTGATAACTGTATAGGCCTCGTCGGCTATCCAGCAAGAACTCAGGTGTCCCACCCAGCACAATGCACAGGCCATCCGATGTGCCTTGCAGAGAATCGTTGAGAATCCGAAGTATCTGCTCATAATTACCGTTTCGCGCCTGTGTGTTGGCCAGTTTGTATAGATTCACGAGTTCATCGAGGCACACCATGAGCCCGGCGTAGCCGGCCAAGCGGACAAAACGAGCGAGCAGCTTGATCTGGTCATAGACTGATGCATCATCGACAATCGTTCGGACGCCCAATGCGGCACGGGCGTCCGTCTTTGTCGAGAACTCGCCTCTGAGCCAGCGAATGGCATCTGCCTTGAGTTGCTCGTTACCTTCCTCAAAGCCCTTGCAGTACGCCGCAATAACGTCCGCAAAGTCATAGCCATTGACCATTTCGGTAAGGTGGGCCAATTTCTCCCTGACGACAGCTTCGGAAGACTGGCCGGCTGATTTTGCTTCACTCTTGGCCTGAGCGATGAATTTTTCGACGACCCCCGCGAGCGCACCGCCCTCCGGCTTCATACGCGTAGAAAGATTCTTGGTCAGTTCCGCGTAAAGCGAGCGCGTCTGCCCTCCAGTCGCATGTAGCCGCCTATCCGGATTGAGGTCTGCGTGCATTGTCACGAGCTTCTTCTCCAAGGCGATAGCACGGATGAGGTTCAGGAAGAACGTCTTTCCTGCACCGTATTCCCCGATGACAACTCGGAATCCCGACCCTCCATCGGAGATACGCTCGATATCCTGAATTAGCGCTTCCAACTCCCGCACGCGTCCGACTTGGATGAGGTGCTGTCCGGTGCGGGGAACGCCCCCCGCACGCAACGATTGAATGACCGCGTCGCGGTCTTTGAGCTTGATGGTACTCATGCAGGCATTTTTTCCCAAAGAGATTGATTGACTTCGAGCGGGTCTTCGCCTTCGGTCAGTGCTTCATCGAAATGGTCGAAGAAGGCCTCGTTGATCCGCTCAAGAGTCCCCTCCAGCATTAATTCCATGTCGGATGCGGCGTCAGCCAAATCCTGTTTCGACCAAGATGGTCGGGATAGCAGCAGGCGCAGAAATGCGGAGTGCCCAGCGTCCAGTCCAACAAGACCAGGTTCGTGCATTGGTTCCTCGGTCTCTTCTGCAAGTACGACAGCAGCGTCCTCTTCTGCGAACACACCGGCCAGAAGACTTGAGACCTGCTCGGTTTCCTTTCGCAAGGCCGCAATACGGTTGGGGTCAAGCGAGAACGCCACCGTCCCCATTCCCATGGCCGTTTTCACAGATAAAGTCTCCGATTTTCCGCAGGCCGGAGTAGTAGCAAGGTGCAGGTCGCTGTAGAGCAGTTGGCTGTCGACCCCGAGCGATTTGTACAGCTTCTCAAGCAGCTTGACCTCTTCTGGCGAAACCACACCATCCGCCTGTGCCAAATGCGCCAGAAAATGCGCTATTGCACGTCGCGCGTCCTGAGCCAGCGGTCCGAGCTTCTTCTTGAAGGCGGCAAGCGGCGTAGGCTGTACCATCTGTAGCCTCAGATATGCCTTCAGGCGCTTGCGGTGAGCGGCGCTCAGATGTACCCAGGAATCTGTTTGGCGCGAAAGATGCGTCAGCTCCGGCGCTGACACATCACCGTCTGCTGCTGCAACGGCATGGGATAAGCCGATAGTCACGGCGGCGGCCTGATACGCCAGATTAGCACGCACCTCCCCATCCTCCGGGTGTGTTGCAAACAGAACGACGCTGTCTTCGGCCTTGGGCATCTTGGCGCCGGCGAGAACGTCGGGTTCCATGCCAAGGTGCATGGATTCGAGGGCACGCGCAAACCCAAGCACCTTGTCACGGGTCAGGGTGCCGGCGCTTTTAAGTCGGCCGGATAGTTCACCGAACGTCATGACTGCCAAGCCATCTCCAATACGGGACTTGAGATCGTCCAGTTCCGCTCGGGCCGTCGCCGGCCACAGAGAAGGTGGGAGTTGGAGCAACGCTTCGAGGCTGTCCTTCTGGTCAGGATTCCGTCCAATGAAGCGACTGTAGCCGTCAAGTTCAGTGGCACATTCTTCAACCAACTGTTGCAAACGACCAGCCGAAACAGTGGTGGCAGTGATGTCAGGTACTCCGCCGAGGCTAAGCGCAAAGTCTTTCCCCAGAAAGCCGGCTGATGCTGGGCGATACCCAAATTTGAGCAGTGTCTTATTGACGGGCAGCACCATTCCTTCGCCGAACCTCTCCGTGTATTTCCGCGTGAAGAGCGACTCGAATTCCTCCGAGCATCGTGTTACCGGCGTCCGTCTGGAAATGTTCGGTTCGGCCAGAGCCCACGCATGAGCCCATTTGGACGGCACCGGTATCTTGTTGAGTGCCATCTGCCCAAGCCCTAAGCGCATCCTTAGCGGAAGTTCGTAGTTGCCCGTCTCGGCTGGAGGTTCCCCTTGATACACGGGGGTGATCCCCTCGGTGTTGAGTCGAGCGTACTCAAGGAAGTTGGCAGCGTAGTTCCGAAACGAGCCGCTACTTTCGCCATACACTGCAAGCAGTCGTTTTACCTCAGCCAGGATAGGCAGAATTTCCGCACGAGCCTTTTCATCATGCTTGGCATCCAGAAGTACGCGCCGTTCCAGGCCATAGAAGAAAAGGAACACGTACCCAATATTGGTCTGAGAGTTGCAACGACCACCGACAAGCCATTGTAGGTAAGCACGTCGCGCGTCCGGGCCGGCGTCGTTGTAGGAGGGCCAGTAATCCATCAGCCGCAATGATTCATCAACATTATTGGCGGAGACAGGTAGCCTAGGATTAACTAAAGCCGGCTCGATACGGCCCGATGCTGACCGGAGCCCGCTACCGAAGTAAATCATCCCTTGCGGCAGAGTGAAGGCGGCGATAACAACAGATTCATCCGTCGGCAGCCAACGGGCATTTTGTGCTTCGTTGTCGGGAGGGTAAGCGATTTGGTAACTGGTCGGAACGGAGCGATTTGGCGCAAACACAGGGGCCAGTTTGTCGGCCTCGCTGGCATATTTGATTCTGGTGTCTACAAATTCGCCGTAGGGAAGCAAGCTTGTTTCGGTCTCTATTGCAATGATGCGCGCTTCGACCGCCGACACGTTTTCCAGGTGAAGGAATGGGAACGTGTTTACGAGTTTCTTTAGCTTGATAAGCCCCTCGCGAGCAATCTGCAACCTGCCTTCACACCTCAACCGGTTCTTGGACTGAGTTGCGATATGAAGAGACTCGTTGACTTCTTGGAGAACAGCCATTGCGCGCTGCTGAACAGCTAAAATATCGCTTTCTGAAAACTGGGGCTTACTATTGGCAGCATTGTTGGACTGAGCTTGATCTGGGTACGCCGGTATGGGGATTTGCATCGCCGGGTTAACCCTCGCGCCGAAAATCAGTTCTTTAATGGAGCCATTCTTATGGTCGGATAATGCCCTCAAGATGGCGATTGCTCTCAAGATAAAGTACCCGATGACCAGTATGAGCAGCCAAGTCCATATTTCTCTGGGTATGGCGGCAATTGCTGCCACAAAGATTGCAATGGCAATGAGGGCGATACTACGCTGCGATGAGCCCTTTTTTGCCATTATTGCCCCCTATTTCGACCAGCATTTAGAACTGCTGCAATTCCATAATTGCATAAAACCGGCAGTGAATCCAATTGTAAAAACAATGCGTAGCACTTTGTCTTCGACAGATGATGATAGCGACTCGAATCGCCAGATCAACACCTGCTCCAGCTCGGTCAGCGTGGCAGGAGAGGCGCATAAGGTAGCACTGTCCACAGCCGCCAGAAATGCCTGCCTGGGCACGGATTGCGGACGCAATACCGCGCTTAACTCAGTGTGCTGGTATCCAGCACCACCCGTTTAGCGAAGCTCATGCACCAGCCGGTTGACGTCGGTGTCGGTCAGGTTGGCCGCACCCGTGCTCAACTTCGCATCAGCTAGCGCGAAAAACGCCTCGAAATCCGCCAGGGCCTGCTCGCGTTGGCGGCGAATAACCAGCAAATCTCTCATGTCCTCCGGCGACAACAGAAACGCCTCCGTGCGCCCACGCCGAGTAATCGTGACCGGCTCGCGCTGGGCGTTCTCCAGCAACTCTCCAAAACCGTTCTGGGCTTCCACCGAGGTGACAGTCTTCATGGCAAGCGCTCCTTTTTAAACATCTGTCCGCCCCGCCGCCTTTACCAGCTCGGCGGCTTCCTTCGCCGTGAGCGATTTCCAGGGCAATGGAATCAGGCCGGGCACCCGTTCCATGTAACGCCGGTAAACCTCTCCGTGATAGGCCACCAGCTTTTTTTCCTCCAGCCGCGAACCGACGATGAAATAGGCCGTCATCATCACGCCTGACAACAGCATTGCGGCGTTCATGTCGCGTGTCCAGATCAGTGCCAGCCCGAAGCAATACCACGAATGCCGCACATAACGATGGAATGGCGAAAGATGGAAGCCCTCCTGATCCTCCACCCGCTGAGTGTGTGATTTCCACTGGCGCAAGCCGAGGAATTCCTGCGTATCGTAATAATTCAGCGATTTCACAAAACCGAACAGCGCCGCCAGCGCCAAGCCGTTCGCCATCCAGGCGCCAAGACCCTGCCAGGCCCATAGCGTCGGACCGGGATTGCGAACCATCAGCCAGAGTATCGGCAGCAGCATGAGGACCGCAAGAACATTGAAGCTCAGGCGATAAAGTGGCATCCGCTCCGGATAATGCACAGCGGCCCAGTTTTTCATACGAAGCGAAGCCAGCGCCGAATGCAGAGCGAAATATCCCAGCCAGCAAAGCGCCAGTAAAACCATCTCCCGCCAGTCGAAATCCATCATATGCGCCGCCTGTCCCTATCCATTGGTCTATCGAGGCAAGTATAACGATAAAATGGCGCCAGCTTAACCGATCATGGCAGTGGATCGCCAACCGGGAA
>VFSW01011613.1_pt1 | contig 12358 bp, 9 predicted proteins | sample 5358111 | NCBI WGS metagenome assembly VFSW01 (sample SAMN11554181, study PRJNA540505) | mine drainage metagenome | isolation source: sediment from site ElyBrook_90M | place: USA: Ely Copper Mine, Vershire, VT | collected 2017
GGGGGTCTTATTTTTTTTTAATATTTTTTTTTTTTTTTTTGGTATTACTTGTCGCCGTGGGGTGGGGTTTTGTGGTTTTTTTATAACCCGCTCCCCCCGACGAAAGGATGCCTAGTCTCAGTCAAGACCCGCCGCGATTGCCTTGGCAACCTTGTTGATGTTTGCCTTGGTCACCAGCAATGGGCCTGACGCGACCGTAGTTCCGCCCCCCACAGATTGACCGTCATACTTGTTGTACAAGTACAGGAACTCAATGGGTAGAACACCCTGGAGGAACTGTTGCTGGTCCACCGCGAACGCCAACGACCCATTACGAATGTCTGCTTCGACTCCGGCGTTAAGGTCGAAAGTGCCGATCACTTTCACCGACTTCGGTGGCTTCAGGCTCACGAGCGCCGTCGCAATCTGGTTGTTAAGCGTCATGACCGCGTTGACCTGCGGGTGCGCTTGCAAGTACGAGATGATCTGCCCATCAGCTGTCGTGGGGTTCGACGCGGCATTTGGTGTGGACAAGACCAGTTCAGTGCAGGCGGGTCCCGACTTCGGGGCGTTGCCTGGCTTGCACGACTTCAGACCCAGACCTTGGGCCACGCCATTGCAACGGTCCAAGAGATTCTGACCCGACTGGTGAATCACGCACAGAACATTGGTCTCGTTCAGCGCCATGAGTTTTTTGCCTGATTGCTGGCCCGCGAGAGTCTCGGGTTGGCCCACACAAGTCAGCGCTCCCGACGCCGCAATATCGGCGTTGTCGCAACCGGCGTTCAAAAGAACCACGGGAATCCCCGCCTTAACCGCCTTCATCAATGTCGGGTTCATCAATGCCGGATCGTGATCAGATACCGCAATCCCGTTCACGTGAGCATTGATGGCATCTTGAATCTGAGCATTCTCCGCGTTGTCGTCGGGATTGGCCTGGCCCTGCTGCTGAGAACCGTACACTTCGGTCAGCGAGCAACCCAACGCCGCAGCCTCGGTCTTCGCCCCCTTGTAGACAACGGACCAGAAACTTCCGTTGTCACCGTGAGTAATCACCGCAAATCGGTATGGGCACTTTGCACTCGACGCACCGGCCGTTGCCATCGAAGTTGTGGTCGCCAACGGAACGCCGACCAAACTCATGACCGCGACAACAGCAGAGATAACGCCAAGGCGACCTCTCAAATTAATTTTCATGCAAATACTCCTCTTCCTGTTTGATTATTTTTTTGGGGGGGTCCTTCGCCCACATGCGTGGAACGACCAATTCGATCTGATGGGGAAATTCGATTCACAACCGAAGATTGCGTGGCAGCGACGCACTGTTGTGAGTAGCGAAGGACCGCTACCGTGAGAGCTCGACAATTGATTGATCGGCCTCTGGTCGTCGAGGACGTCGTTCGTAGAGTCGGCAACGCGAAACAATCCTCGCGCAGAACTCGTGTTCAGCACCTCGTGTTGGCGTAGCCCTCGATGAGTCGGTTCCATGAAAGTCCCCCACCACTTTGAGGCGTCGCTTCCGAATCGCCTGCGACGGAATCTTCTGCGCAACCCGCCGGACCCGTTCCAACCTGAACTGAGCGACAACCTCCAGTCAGTGCACATCTCGCCACGAGGCTCACCTTTTCCGAGCGGAGTCGATATGAGATGACTGAATGGGGAGCACCGGCGTACGCCAACGGTTATCTCCCTTGGGCTACATCGAGTTACGCGATAATCCATCGACTTTGCCCCCCAGACTGTCAAGTGATTTTTCTTGAACGTACCATTACATTGTCGTAATTGTCAAGACATTTTAGTTTTTTGTCTCATATAAGTCAACAATTCGTGGTCATTATCAATATATGCAACATTGACATCTCAATTGTTGCGTGGTAGAACGTAGGTCGATGGAAAATGTCGTGACTCTAGAACGTGGACTCAAGATCCTTGACTTGCTGATTGAAGTCGAAAGCGATGTCGTACGCCGGGGACGGGGATTGTCGGTACAGCAAGCGGCCAACGAATTGGGTATACACAAGAGCACCGCATCTCGGCTACTGGCCACACTTGTTTCTTGCGGATACGCGGTACCCAGCGACGTATCCTCTCGAGGTTTCAGACTCGGTCCGTCGGTGCAGATTCATCAGGCGCTCTCGATTGACGAGCGTCAGCTCCGCGAGTTCGCGCGACCAGTTTTGGAAGAGCTGGTCAAGGCAACGGGCGAATGCGCCCATGTCGCCGTCGTCGCCGGCCAAAGCGCACTCGTCATCGACGACGTCGAAACCGACCAGGCGCTTCGAGTGGTCGGCGGTCGTGGACGCCACGTGCCTCTGCACTGCACGTCAGCGGGTAAATGCTTAATGGCCTTCGGTTTAGTCGGGATTCCTGAAAGACTGCCAGCGAGGACATCGCGGACGTTGACTAATCGCGAAATTCTTCGTCTTCACCTCGATGAAGTCGTTCAGCTGGGCTACGCACTCGACAATGAGGAGAACGATCCCGGCGTCCGTTGCATCTCTGCACCCGTCTTCAACAGCGCGGGGGATGCAATAGGTTGCATTGGAATTGACGGTCCGTCCGTCCGGGTAACCGAGGACAAGATTGAAGAAATGGCTCGGCGAGTTGTCTTAGCGGCCCAACAGTTATCGATAAACGTGGGACGCTCCATAAATCGCGCCTCTAGCGACGTTCTCCCCTCGTCGCTAGAGGCGGCATCCAACGACCAGCACCAGAACTAACACCGTCTTGATGTCGGACGTCTTTAAAAAAACCAGAAATGAGGATCCAAGTTGACTATTCGTCTAACAACCGGACAGGCACTTGTCCGCTATCTCATGAATCAGAGCGTCGAAGTCGATGGCGAGACCAGCCCCTTCTTTGCGGGAATGTGGGGGATTTTCGGCCACGGCAACATCGGTGGCGTGGCCGAAGCCTTGCAGGAGGTCGGCCCCGAGTTTCCGTACTACCTTGGCAGGAATGAGCAGGCGATGGTTCATGCCGCGGTCGCTTTCGCCAAACTCAAGAACCGGCGACAAGCGTTCGCGTGTCTGACATCGATTGGGCCCGGAGCCACCAACATGGTCACGGGTGCGGCGACAGCTACCGTGAATCGTCTACCCGTTCTCCTGGTGGCCGGCGATACTTTCACCGAGCGTCTCCAGGACCCCGTACTGCAGCAGGTCGAGATGGAAAACGCGGGCGATGTGACCGCAAACGACAGTTTTCGGCCGATCGTACGTTACTGGGATCGCATCACTCGTCCGGAGCAACTCATCTCATCACTCCCTCAGGTCATGCGAATCCTCACCTCTCCGGCCAACACGGGAGCGGTCTTCATCGGCATCCCCCAGGACGTACAGACATTCGCATTTGATTTTCCCGAAGAGATGTTCGCGCCTCGCGTGTGGCACATCGCGCGAGCACGCGCTGACAGTGAACTCCTCGATCGGGCCGCGCAATGGATTCGCGAGAGTAAGCGACCGTTGATTCTCGCCGGCGGAGGCGTTCGCTACAGCGAAGCGTTCGACGCCGTACGCGAGTTCGCCGAGCTCACGGGCATCCCGGTAGCCGAGACCCACGCGGGTAAGGGAACGCTCAACTACGACCACCGACTCAGTCTGGGTGGTGCCGGCGTGGCGGGCACCAAAGGGGCGAATATCGTGGCCGAGAGCGCGGACCTGGTGATTGGTATCGGAACTCGTTACACCGACTTCACGACATCATCGAAGACCGCTTTCCAGAACCCGTCTTTACGATTCATCAATATCAACGTATTCGAACACGATGCCTTCAAACACGCTGCCGTGCCCCTCGTGGGCGACGCCAAGGTGACGGTCGAGGAGCTGACAGGATTACTCGAGGGCTTTCACACGTCGTCCGATTTCCAGGCGGAGGTCGAACGACTCAATCGGGAGTGGAACACCGAAGTAGAGCGTCTCTACGCCCTCGGTCGTGATCCAATAAGTCAAGGTGAGATCATCGGTCTCGTCGAGGCGTCCACTGAACCTCGGGATGTCGTTGTCACCTCGGCGGGAAGTCTGACGGGTGATCTTTTGAAACTGTGGCGTTCCCGCGACCCCCTGAGTTACCAAGTGGAGTACGGCTATTCGGTAATGGGTTACGAGATTGCCGGCGGAGTCGGCGCCAAGATGGCGGCACCCGATCGTGAGGTCTACGTCATGACCGGCGACGCGTCCTTCTTAATGATGAATTCCGAAATCGCCACCGCCGTGCAAGAGGGCCTCAAGATGATTGTCATAATCGTCGACAACCTCGGCTTCTCGAGTGTAGGACGTGTGTCCGAGCAGGTGGGTAGCGAGGGCTTCGGCTGCCACTACCGCGCTCGCGGGGCGTCGGGTTGGTACGACGGCGAGCCACTCGTCATCGATTTCGAGTCCATCTGCCGGGGCCTCGGTGCAACCGCGATCCGGGCTAATACCCGAGAAGAGTTCGCTTCAGCGTTGTCGCAAGCTCGCACCGCAACGACCACGACGTGCATCGTCATCGACACGGACTGGGACGAACGCGTACCGGGGTATGCGTCGAGTTGGTGGGACATGGCCACGCCGCAAGTGTCCACGATTGCGGCCGTGAACAAGGCGCGCGACGAATACGAGCAGGGGAAGGTGCGCGAGCGTTATCTCATGATCCCCGGTAATCCGCACTGGTCCCCCGACAGTGGTTCCACCTCATCAAACGGTACCGCAGCGGTGACCTCCGCGAATCCGACAACGGCGTCTCGTGTCTGACCTTGACATCATCACGGTAGGGCGGGTCAACTTCGATCTCTACGCTCAAGAGACCGGTGTCGAATTCTCAGACGTTCGAGGGTGGGACGCCATGATCGGTGGGTGCCCGACGAACGTGGCCCTGGCTGGTGCTCGACTCGGGTTACGAACCGCCCCCTTTACGGCGGTGGGCGAGGACCTCATCGGTGACTGGGTCCTCGCGTCACTGCGACGCGAAGGCGTCGATACCCAATGGGTGTCGCGAAAGCGAGAGGGTCACACCTCGCTGGCACTTCGAGCACAAATCGCACCAGAGCATCCCCTCGCTTTCTACCGACACGATCCTGCCGATATCTATTTGACGCTCGACGACGCGGACGCGGTGCCGATTGAACGGGCGCGGGCCGTCCTGATTTCTGCCGACGCGCTCGCCCGAGGTACGACCGCTGACACTACGCGAGCAGTGATCGCGGCGGCTCGGTCAAAAGTGACGACGTATCTGGACCTCGACCTTCGTACCGTCAACTGGCGGGACCTCGAAAACTACGCCGTCACCGTCTCGGGGGTAATCGATGACATCGACGTGATTGTCGGAACGGTAGAGGAGTTCTGCGCGTTGTTGCGCATGGAACCCGCTGACGCGAGCGACTCAGTGTCGGTCATCTTCGAGAAGTTGTCGCATCAACCTGGTCGAGTGGTCATCGTCAAGCAGGGCGAGTGTGGGGCGACCGTATGCGTCGAGGACCGAACTGTTCACGTTGAGAGCTACGCGGTCACCGAGGCCAGCACGGTCGGTGCGGGTGACACTTTCGCCGCGGGCCTCATCTGTTCACGTCTCGCTGGCCACGATTGGACCGAGGCGTGCCAATTCGCCTGCGCGTGCGCGGCGATCACCGTTAGCCGATTTGGCTGCTCCGCTGGATTTCCTCGTCGAGAGGAAGTGGACACTTTCCTCTCCACTTTCGTTGACAGCACGGTCGAAGAGTAGTTCGCATGAGCCTGATACGTCCTTTCAACGCTCCGGTGAAGCTCACCGTCGATAACGGAACTGTCGGTTGGAAATACCTCGGATTCGAGATTCGCCGGCTCTCGGCAAAGGAGACGTTCGCGCTAACGTGCGCCGACCGGGAATTGGCCATCATTCCGATACAGGGCGAGGCAGTCGTCGAGGCGGGCGAGCAATCATACGAGTTATCGCGGCGGGGCGTCTTTACGGACTTCGGGTCACTGCTTTACGTACCGCCTCAGACGCCCGTGCGCTTGACTGCCACCACTGACTTTGAGTTTTCGCTCGGCAGCGCTCCGGCCCATGGCGGTTATCCCGTGTGCCTCGTCACTGCCGAAGAGATGAAAGTCGAACTTCGCGGAGGCGCAAACGCACTTCGTCAGGTTCACCATGTTCTGGCACCGCCATTGCCGGCGGAACGACTCATTTCGTACGAGGTCTTTCTGCCGGGAGGATCGTGGGCGGGATGGCCACCGCATCGCCACGACGGTGTCGATGGTTCACCGTACCTCGAGGAGATTTACTTCTTTCTGTTCGACCGACCGGACGGATTTGGCTTTCATCGCAACTACGACAACAACGGTTTCGACGAAGTCTTCGTGGTTCGGAACGGTGACTGTGTGGCAGTCCCCAAGGGATTTCACGTAACGACCAGTTCTCCGGGCAACAATATGTGGATTCTCAATTTCTTGGCGGGCGACCTCATTGGTGAGGAAAGGTCCCGGGGCCCACATTTCGATGCCTCCACGACGTGGATCTGCGACGACTGGTCTAAGGGCCGGATGGAACTCCCGTACAACCCTCCCCCGCGGGATTCGGAGCGATGAATACCCACGTCGCCGTCCGGGAGTTCCTCGCCCCTCAATCGTCGGTGTCCCCGAATTTCCCGCGAGATGAGGATGGTTGTTCAACCCAACCGTGCACCTGCCTACCGACTGCATCATCAACAAATGTCCAAGGAGCATAACGTGACGAACACCAATGAGGTTTCGACGAGGTCTCAGGCAATATCGCACTGGATTAGTGGAGGGACATATCACGGTGCCTCCACGCGGACAGGACCGGTCTTCAATCCGAGTACCGGCGAGCAGACCGGAGCGGTAGAGTTCGCGAACGTCGAGGACGTCGACTTCGCCGTGAGTTCCGCCAAGGCGGCTTTTCCCGCGTGGCGCGCACTAGCGCTCGGTAAACGCGCCGAACTCATGTTTCGAATTCGCAACATCATGCTCGAGCACCGCGACGACATCGCACGTCTCATCACCCTGGAACACGGCAAGGTCTTCGACGATGCTCGCGGTGAGGTGACCCGAGGGCTCGAAGTGATCGAATTCTGCTGCGGCATCCCCCATCTCCTCAAGGGCGGGATGAGTGAACAGGTGTCCAACGGCATTGACGTCTACTCCATCCGTCAACCTCTCGGCGTGGTGGCGGGCATCACGCCGTTCAATTTTCCGGCGATGGTGCCGATGTGGATGTGGGCACCCGCGCTGGCATGCGGAAATACTTTCGTGCTCAAGCCGTCCGAGAAGGACCCGTCGGTGTCCCTCTATCTGGCGCAACTTCTGTCAGAGGCTGGTCTCCCCGACGGCGTGTTAAACGTGGTGCAGGGCGACCGCGTTGCGGTCGAGACCCTGCTGGAGCACCACGACGTGGCGGCCGTGAGTTTCGTCGGGTCGACGCCGGTGGCCAAGCAAGTGTACGAGAAGGCGACCCGCGCAGGTAAGCGTTGCCAAGCACTCGGTGGCGCCAAGAACCACATGATTGTGCTGCCCGACGCCGACGTCGAGATGGCGGCGGATGCGGCGGTGGGTGCCGGTTACGGCTCCGCCGGCGAACGCTGTATGGCGATATCGCTTCTGGTCGCCGTCGGAGACGTCGCCGACCCCCTGGTCGCGGCGATCCAACGACGAATTGGCAAGATTCAGGTCGGCGACGGCATGAACGCGACATCCGAGATGGGTCCGTTGATTTCCGAGGCGCATCGTGATCGGGTCGCTTCGTACATCGAACGAGCTCCCAGTGAGGGGGCGCCGGTCTGCGTCGACGGTCGTGATCCGCAGTTGGACCTCGGATTCTTTCTACGCCCATCGCTGATTGACCATGTGAAGCCCGGAATGTCGGTGTACGACGACGAGATCTTCGGACCCGTTCTGAGTGTCACTCGCGTGGATAGCTACCAGGAGGCTGTGAACCTGGTGAACAAGAACCAGTACGGCAACGGAACGGCGATTTTCACTCGTGATGGTGGCGCGGCGCGTCAATTCCAGTTTGACGTGCAGGCGGGCATGGTTGGCATCAACGTGCCCATTCCCGTCCCCGTCGCCTACTACAGCTTCGGGGGCTGGAAGCAGAGCCTCTTCGGTGACCGCCACCTCTACGGCACCGAAGGCATTGACTTCTACACTCGCACCAAGGTCGTCACGGCGCGCTGGCCCGACCCCTCCACCTCCAGCGTCGACCTCGGCTTCCCACAGACACGATAGGAGTTCGTGTCAATATGCGCGTCTACGTGACCGGGGGCACTGGATTCGTCGGATCGAATATCGCCAAGCTCTTCGCCGAGTGGTACGGGTTGGACGTCACCGTCGCGTGTCGTCAGCCGTCCCCGCGGGCGATGAACGTGCGGTTCACGACACTGGACCTCGAAGACCCGGAGTCCATTCGCACGAGCATTCGCGTGGAACGTCCCGATCTCATCATTCACGCCGCGATCCTCAACGACTTCCCCACGATTTACGCAGATCGTCGACTCGCATGGGATATCTACGTCACCGCCACGCGCGCCCTCGTCGACGTCGCCAACGGGGTCGGTGCGACGTTCGTCTTCGTCTCCACCGATTGGGTATTTGATGGCACTCAGTCGAACGCGGCCGAACAGACCCCACCGAATCCGATCAATTACTACGGCGTCTTGAAGCTCATGGGTGAAACGGTGACCCTGGAGCGAGCCCGCCGACCGATCGTCGCGCGTATCGCTGGCGTCAGTGGCGTGCATTGGGCGCGCACTACGGGATCACGAACGCAAGATGCCGGATTCGGACATTTCGTGGGTGCACTCGTCGACGCACTCAGTGTTGGCGAAAAATTCTCGGTCTGGGAAGGCGCGCAGATCAACGAGATCGCCACGCCCAGTCTCGCGAGCGAGTCTGGTGAAATGATGTTGCAACTCGCGCGACGAGGGACTACCGGTATCTTCCATTGCTGTGGCGGTGAATCGATCACCCGTCTCGAGTTAGCACGATTGGCCGTCGAGGTGTTCGATCTTGATCCGAGTCTGGTCAACAGTGGGCCTCCCGATCCAGACGTGATGCCGAACGTCCCGATTCCCCGCGATACGAGTCTCAGCGCACTCCACACCGCTGCCTCGATCGGCTACACGCTGCCGTCCGTCCGAACACTGCTGGAGACGTTGCGCGAACAGCGACACACCGGAACTGTCCGACCTATACGGACCGCCCTCACACCTAGTTAATGGAAAGACAAGAGAAAGAGGTAACACGTATGAAAATCGGGATAGCCGGCGTTGGCCGCATTGGGGCCTCACACGCGGAAGTGCTCATTCGCAATCGAGAGGTGGACGAACTCGTCATCTACGATGCTGATTTCCCACGCGCACAGGAGGTCGCCCATAAACTGGGTGGGATTCCCGTGTCCAGCGTGGCGGAATTACTCAGTGCGGACGTATCCGGCGTGGTCATTGCCAGCGCCAGTTCGACCCACCCCGAACTGGTCGAAGCGGCCTCCGATGCAGGACTGGCCATCTTCTGCGAGAAACCCGTCGCGGTTGACGTCCCCACCACTCGCAGCGTTCTTCAACACGTCACTCGTACGGGAGTGCCGGTACAGGTAGGCTTTCAACGGAGGTTCGATCCGGGCTACATCGCCTGCCGTCAGGCACTCGCCGACGGAAAAATTGGCGAATTGCGCCGCGTCCATCTACTCAGCGCGGACCCCGCGCCGTCGGACGCGCGCTTCATGAAAACATCCGGGGGGATTTTTCGAGACTTACTAATCCACGATTTCGACATCCTTCGTTGGGTCACGGGTCGCGAAGTCGTCAAAGTGTATGTCGTAGGAGCAAATCGTGGCGATCCACTCTTCGGCGAACTTGGCGACGTGGACGAAACGGGACTCGTGCTCTCGCTCGACGACGACACGATCGTCACGGCCCAAGCGTCGCGGTATAACGGCGCTGGGTACGATATTCGTATGGAGGTCGCAGGAACCGAGAGCACGTACGTCGTGGGCTTGGCGGAACGCACACCGGTGTACTCGGCCGAACCCAACGTGAGTTTCCCCGATGGCGCACCGTGGGTGTGGTTCTATAACAGATTCGAACGGGGCTACACCGAAGAACTCAACGCCTTCGTCGAAGTGGCGGCGCGACGTTCCGTCAGTCCGTGTAGCGTCGAAGATGCGCTTCAGGCCCTTTACATTGCCGAAGCCGCTGCACTGTCCTACGCAGAAATGCGCCCCGTCCTCGTCGAAGAAATAGCCAATGCGGGAATAGTGGCCTAATGTCAACATTGAATAGTCGAATCGCTGGCGCTCCCGCCTCGTGGGGCATCTGTGAATTGCCAGGTTGGGGGTATCAGTTCACCCCAGAACGGGTTCTCTCCGAGATGAAACTACTCGGTCTCACAGCCACGGAATTGGGGCCCGATGAGTTCCTACCGAGTGACCCGCGTCAGAAGGCGGAACTGCTCGAGTCCTACGGATTGAGTGCCCTGGGCGCGTTCTGCCCCCTCATCCTCTTCGACCCCGAGCGGCCGGTGCGTGACACCGTGCTCAGCACGCTCGAGACATTCAGCATTCTTGGGGCGACGACGATGGTCATTGCGGCCGCCACCGGCACCGATAGCTACAACGAGCGACCCACTCTGACTGCGGCGCAGTGGCACACGCTGATGGACAACCTCAATTACATCGCCACTCTCGCCGACGAACACGGCGTCACGGCGTGTGTCCATCCGCACATGGGGACTCTCGTGCAGAACCGAGACGAGGTGGCGCGAATCTTGGACGGCTCCGATATCCCCCTCTGTCTCGACACCGGTCATATCACTGTCGCCGGTGGCGACGCCCTGGAGGTGTGTCAAACGGCGCCTCAGCGCATCAGTCACGTGCACGTTAAAGACGTGAATCAGGAACTGGCGGCGGCAGTCCAAGAAGGTAGAACGCCGTACAGTGACGCGGTACGAGACGGTTTGTACACCCCCCTGGGCGATGGTGACCTTGACCTCACGGCGATCGTGCGGGTGCTGGAGACGTCGGGCTACCGCGGATGGTACGTACCCGAACTCGACCAAATGCTGCCCGAGGGCTCTGAAGGGATGGACTCAATGTCCGGGATCCGTAAGAGTATGGACTTTTTGGCCAGTTTGCTCGTCGACTGACTGCGAGTGGTGCTTCGTCCCTCCCGCAAAGAACCGCCGGTTGTTCTCGTCTCCCGTGGCGACAGTACAACTGGCGGTTTTTCTACCATCGTTAACCCGGCACTTCGGAAGTTAGCGGGGTGTGATCATGGCGAGCAGTGACCAGTTGGGCTTGCCGGCGTAGAGAAGAGCCCTGATTCGGTAGTTCCGAAATGATCGGAATCCGAAGGCCACCCGTTTGACTCTCTTGATTAAGTTGTTCACCGCTTCGGTTGGTCCATTGGAGACGTGTGCCTCGTGCCAGGCAGCGATCTGGTGCTTCCAGCGCAGGAGTGTTCGTCCTAGACTTTGAGCCTCTTCAGGCAAGTCGGGATCCTGAAGATCGTTGCCGAGGCGTTGGACGAACGTCAGGGCCAGCTTGGCGTCGTCGTGGTCGTAGAGACCCCGCACGAGTTCCTTGGCCCGCCAGGTGGCGAGCACCTCACCCTTGGGGTCGCCGGCGTTGAGCAGTCCCATCAATTTCTCGCGACCGTTGTCGCTCAGTCGCTCGTCAGCCTTGGTGAGCAGCAGTCGGGCTCGGTAGAGCGGGTCGTGCTTGCGTCCGCGGTGACCGAAGAGTTCGTTCTGCACCCGTCGTCGACACTCGTCGAGTTTTAAGTTGGCGAGTTTGATGACGTGAAACGGATCGGCCAACTGGGTGGCCTTCGGCACGGTCTTGTTAAAGACGCTGCGGTAGGGACCCGAGAGGTCGAGCGTGGCGTAGCGCACGTGGGCGAGCCACTCCTCACCTTGAGAATTGAGCCAGGCACTGGGCGCGGTCCCGCTGCGCCCGGGCACCACGTCGAGGAGTTGTCCACGCTCGACGTCGACGATCTGGGTCGAGTAACACTGACGGTGATACTCGCCCTCGCGCACGAAGAGCACTTCGTCCAGACCGAGAGCGGTGACGAGACCGAAACGGGTCGGGTCGTCGTCAACGAGGGCCTCGCCGTAGGCGAGGAGGGCGTCATTCACGGTGTGCCAGTCACACCCCAACTCCTTGGCGACCTCGCTCACGCTGCGCCCACAGCGTCCCACCTGCTCGGTGATCCAGCGTCCCGCGCGGTCGCTGAGACATAGTCTGCGCGGTGCGATCAAGGGGTCTTGTTCGGTCCACGAGCCGTGTGGGCAACTGGGTTCGGGACAGCGGAATCGTCGCTTGTGCCAGACCAGCCGGGTCGGGCGCCCGAAGGCAGGCAGGTCCACCAACTCAACCAAACGTCGATCCTTCACGTGCGCGACGACGCCAC
>VFSW01011614.1_pt1 | contig 12358 bp, 25 predicted proteins | sample 5358111 | NCBI WGS metagenome assembly VFSW01 (sample SAMN11554181, study PRJNA540505) | mine drainage metagenome | isolation source: sediment from site ElyBrook_90M | place: USA: Ely Copper Mine, Vershire, VT | collected 2017
GTGCCGAGTTCTTGGTCACGCACCACGGCCGCGTAGGCGTTATGGTTGATGAGGACATTCTTCGCGGCGAGGACTGCGTCCACCTCGGCGGCGAGCATGTACTCACCTTGTGGATCACGCGAACGGGAGATCGTGCCGCCGCTAATCTCAACACGGTAGCGCGTCAGCGGCTGGGGGGCGGGGACCGGCGGTACCACTCTCCCCGTTTCGCCGTCATCAATGATGCTCATACGTGGTGATCCTCCGGCGCGTCCGCCGCCGCTCGTTGGCCAGCTTCGTAGCCATCTTCCAACCCTTGCAGATAGCAGTTCGCCGCAATGTCCAGCGCCGACGTCGTCAGCACGCGAGACAGCAGAATCGCTTTCGTTCGGCGCTTCGCGAGGTCCATCACCTTGTGCGGCACGTCGATGATCTCCAGCGGTTCCTTCATCTCGGTATCCATCCGTTGAGACAAAGTTCACGTAGCACGCGGTCTGAATCGCGGTCTCGCAAGAGCGCCTGAATCGATGCGCCGCGAAACAGTTCACGCACATCGGCTGGCGCGTCTTGAATAGAACCAAGCAGCAGCAACGTCAGCAGGTAAATGTTCTCGCCCGCCAACAAGCCGAAACGCTCTGCGATTTCATCCATTGCTGAGAGCATCGGGCCGAACCGAGCATCGTCAGCGTCTGTCAATCGTGCTGTCTTCATCTTCATCTGGACGGTGATGATGTCTCCTCTCAGATAACAGAACAGCCACGTGTTGCACCAGTCGCCGTGACGACGACACGTCATCACGCCACCTCTCTCAGCAACATATCCCACAACTCGGCGTCCTCGTCCTCACGCGCGATCACCGACGAGTCTGCGACGCTCTCGACCACGCGGTTAGCGTACACGATCGGCTCGACCTTGATCTCGTGCATGTCGTGCTGGTCCCACGTGCGCCCACCCTTGGCTGCGACGTTAATTCTCAAATACTTGCCCATCTGCCACTCGGGCGGAATGGGCAACTGCCTGATCTCGTCCTGCATGACGCGGACGACGATGGCCAGCACGCGGTCGTAGACGACGTTGGGTAGATGCAGGAACAGTGCGTCGTGGATCGGGTGCAGGAGCGGCGTGCGCCCAAAGTAGGCGTCGCCGATGAAATCGGGTGAGTCAGGGTGGAACAGCCGCAGCTCGGCGCGCTTGAGTACCCCTGACGCGGTCGACTGCGGGTAGAGCGCGATGACTCTTTTCGAGTCGCCGCCGTACTCGACCTTGAACCAGCGCCCGTGCAGGTTGACGATGCGCGCCGCGCGAGCCGGATCCGCCATCCACTTGCGCGCGGTGACTTCATCGACGGGGCGGTAGGCGAGCACGTCCCAGTACCAATGTCTGTACCCGAACGGATGGTCCCATCGACTTGGCGGCGCGCCGGCTGGCGACGTCCCGCCCAGCATCCCGTAGTCCTTGGCCTGGCGCCGCAAGGCATGATGCCACTTCGGCAACCCTGGCGCGAGCTTGAACAGGAACGACTGGACGTGTGCCGCCTCGCTGATCGACTTGAAGTACTCAGGAAATTGTTCGCACATTCCATACGGCGTCAACCCATAGCCAGTACCATGATCGACTCTCTTACAGATGTCGTACTTTAAGGGTTCCCGCGCCTTCACCTTTTTCAAATGCGCTTTGATCTGATCGTCGGGCCAGTTCGGGAATGCCGGGTCGTCCACGTAGAGCGCGGTGACGGCCGCGTGCAGCCCGAGTTGGCCCCAGCGGATGTACTGGTACGCCTCGTCGGGCGTGGCGACGCCGTGCTTCCAGAGGTAGTAGCCAGTGAGCACGTTCTCGATGCCGGAGTAGTCCACTTCGAGGAGGCGACAACTGACGTCGGCGGTGGTCGTGTGACCACGCTCGGTGAGGATCGTGTTGAGCAACTGCACCGTGCGACTGACGCGCCCCACTACGCCGCCTCCACTTTCTTAAACCGCTGCGCCACCGACCCCGGCTGCGGGCGCACCAGACTCAGCCATTTTCCATTCACCCGATTCACCTGGCGCGCTTTGGTGCGAGCGCGATTCTGATAGTTGCGGCGCTGCGTCGACGACTGCTCGATTCGGTGCGGATAGCAGAGCGAATACGGCTTGCGCGTCGCCGGGTTGCGCTCGCAGGGCACGCCGCACCGCACGCACGCCCCAGCGGCGCGCCAACGCAATCGCATCCGCTTGGCGTAGCGATGCTGGCGGGCGTAGCGGGACGCCATCAGTACCGCCCCCGCCCACGAGGCGGTTACGCGATCTGCCATCTGGTCCTCCACGCTACGACTTCCGCCTCGGTGATCACCGCTGGAATGCCGTCTCTCGCCACGATGCACCGGCGAAAGCCTGCGGCCAGGGTTTTGGTGTTGTCCTTGTCGGCGACGACGTTCTGCAGATTTGGTCCCACACTGGAGTCTCGCAGCGTTGAGGGCTTCGGCGTGATCTCAGGATGAAGTCGCGAATCTGCGTCGAGTCGATTGAGCGAGCCAACGGCATAGGTGGAATCGACCTTCTCGACCGCGCGCCCGTCGAGCAACAACTGGTACAACGGATCGCTGGTTTCCGCCGCCAGTTTTTTCAACGACTCTTTGTCGGTCGTCGGCTTGCGCGTTTTGCGGTGCGTGCCCGGCTGGTGGCCGTGCGACTCGATGTAGGCGAGCACTTGCTGCCACGAGCCGGGGTTGAAGGGGAGGCGCCAGAACCAACGTTGAACCTGCCGAGTCTCGGATAACACGAGAGGTACAGCAACAGGTCCGTCAGCTTGTCCAGCGTCCTTGCGGCGGGTTTTCCGCAGACAGTTATGCTTAGGACCGATCTCGGTTGCCCCGCACGATTGACAGACACGAACTCCCAGAGAGACGGTGCGCGCGACAAGGGCGATCCCTTCGGCGATGTAGGCTTGTTTCGCTTCACTTTTCGATTTCCCTTTCTGGATGCCGAGGATCGACTTGGGCGGGGGCGGGGTGATCGTGCCGGCACCGACGCACTCACGGCAAATCGCCATGCTGTAGTAGAACCTGCCGGTACCAACTGGCGGATCGTTGCCGACGTCCATCGCTTCCTCGATCAATGGATGCCCACTGCCGTTGCAGTGCCCGCAGCACCCCAGCGATGGCCGCTCCGCGTACCCCTGCTTCGGTTTCAACACGCCCTCGGCGCCGATCGCTTTCACCTTCACCAGAATCGCCGCCTGCTTCTCCTGCAGATCCTGATGGAACGCTTCAAGCGCCGCGCGATCCGCTGGCACGCCCATTGCCCTCGCGGGCCGCAGCACGTACACATCGCGCTCGTGCCAGTCAGCGTTGAACGTGTCCCACATCCTCGCTTGGTGCAGCGCCTTGAGCACCCACATACACGTGCGCCAGTTCTGCACCGCGTCAGCGGCGGCGTACTTCCCTTCAAGGTCAGGAACTTTACTCCAGTGCTTCCACGGGCCGAAGTCGGACGCGAGCGGCGCCACAAACCCCAGCCCGCGTGGGACGTCGGACTGTAAATAATGCCACGCCCACATGCCGTCGTAGCACTGGATGCCGTTGAGGGTGTGGCCTGCGTTCTGGAGGTGATCCCAGTCGGCGTACTTGTTCCACGCCAAGACTATGCCTTGGCGTGCCGCCAGCCCTGCCAACAACTCCTCGGTGATCGCGATGTACGGGCCTTCGTAGCGTACCGTCATCCCGGTCGTTGAGTCGTTGCCGACGTTGATCCTCGTCAGCGGCGACGTCGCGGACCCACTGACGTCGATTTCCGCTTCGTCGTCCCCTTTGTCTTTGAACTCGGTGTCGAGGCTGAGATGCGTACCGTCAGGGTCTGCCTGAACGCGTCGAAGGTGCTCGTGCACCCAAGATCGATAGATGTCGGGATGCGGGTCAACCACCAGCGTCGTAGGTGTGCGACGAAAGCCCTCTCGTGTAACTCGATCGGCGAGTCTGTAAGCACTGGTGACAATCTCCAATAAATTCATCGCGCCACGCTGTAGAAAGCTCGGATGAAAGCTCGGCACCACCCAGTAGCGGTCGTCAACTGATCGATTCACTGTGTGGTGAAAATTCTGAACGCTGACGCCCTCGACGCCGTGCAGGTTGAGCACGCTGCGCAGCGCGGTGGCGCCGAGCGTCACCACCACGGCGTCGCTCGGGACTTGGTCGAGTGTTGTCTGCAGGTACTGGCGGCAGTGCGACAGCGCGGGGTAGAACCACGGCGCCTTTTCGTCGAACCACATTTGCGGGGGCATGCAGCGGCAGCAGTTGTCGGCGCGGGTGAGATCACGACTAATCCCTGCGCGGGTGAGAATGCGTGTGTGCACGCCGCCAGCGGCGCCCATCAGCGGCCTGCCTAAAATAGCTTCCTCGGCGCCCAGGGCTTCGGCGATGAAGGTGAGACGGGCGTGCAGCGGCCCGTCGACGGACGCGTAGCCGTGGCCCCGGCGTTCCAGCTCGCAGCCGGCGCAGGCGCTGGGTTTTTGGAGTTTAGGACTGAGGGCCATCGTCGCCCTTGTAGCCGCCCGCCACGTACTCCGCCCGCACCTCGATCTTGGTGATCTTGGTGCGATGGCGGCGCTTCTCGATCTTCATTTCACGTTTCGCCTGCCACGCGCAGCCGCGCCCCATCACCCCGCGATAGGTGGCGTGGCGCCCGCCGCTGACACGCACCACGCTGCCGTTGGTGGTGATGCACAGCGCGTCGGCGTCAGCGGTCGTGTAGCTGAATAGATCGCGGGTGGCGGTCAGCATGCGGCGCAGCCTCTCATGGGTTGCGACTCCCGACGACGGCGCGCAGCGCAAGGTACAACAAATCCCACGCGCCCCGCTTCACATTGTCGAAGGCGACGACTTCGCCATGCATCTGATCACGTTGAAGCTGCTCGTCGGCGATGACGGTGCGCGCGGTTTTCCACGTCTCGCGTTCTTTTGGCGCCCACTTCGACAACGCGACGTCGTAGGTGAACCGCCCGTGTTCACCCCGTCCCGTGTTGGCGATATGCGCCACCCCCAGTAGCCGATCACGCGCTGGGTCGCGGGCGCTGACAAGTTCGACGGTGACGCGGATCATCGGGTGATGTCCTCGCTCGGACGTGTGTACTGGCGCCGGATAATCCCTTCCACGTAGCGCGGCGCTCCCTCGTCGATCAACTTGCGCAGCTCGACCCAGCCAAACACGTGGGTCGGCGGCGACAGCACGTGCCGGTGCGGCACGTCATCATCCGTGCGGAAGTAGATCGTCACGTCGATCGGGTGGTTGCGGTTCTCAAACAGCGCCGCACGCATCTGCCGGAAGGCCACTTTGCAACTCATTGGGGTCGATACCCCAGCGCGTGCCGCTCGAAGAAAAAGCTCTGCGCGCAGCCATCGCAGCTGCCCATGTACATCGTGGGCGTCGCCACCTCGGCCAGCATCGGTTCGTTGGTTTCCGCGGTCGTGCGGCGCGGATCCATCAGCCCCACGATGCGCACGAAGTTCCCGCTGAATATCTGCAGTGGCGCGTGGCAGTACGGACATTCGATGTAGGGCTGCGGCGACACGCGTCTGGTCGCCGTGGCGTCCACGCCGTGCATGCCGATCGAGACGGGTTTGGGGAACTGCGCCCCTTTCACCGGGAACCCGAATTGCCCGGCACGCACGCGCAGCGCGAGCGTCACGGCGACGGCGTCCTTACTGATGTCGCGGGGATCGCGGCTCATTTGGGGAGCTGCGGCCTCCGCGCGACGATGCTGTGCACGACATAGCCGAGGTTGAACCCGACCAGCCCTGCGAGGGCGCACGCGATCGTCATATAGGACATCACTGTTTCAGCGCCCCAATCAGGAACGACTCGACCAAGGCGCCGATCCCCGGATGTTTCGACTCGCGATTGCCGGCGACGTTCAGCACGCGGATGTCGTTCGCATACACCCACAACCTGACGTGATCGATGGTCGTGGACAGCGGCAACTCGCCAACGTTCAGCAGATCGGCGTCTGACACCACCATCCTCGGTCGCCGCATCTGCTTGCACGTCACAAACGTCAACAGGCTGCCTGGTTCGTTGACATTCCCGAAGATCAGCGTGCCGTGACTCTCGACGATGTTCAGCTTGGTGCGCTCCTGATAGCTACCATTCTGCAGCGCGCGGGCGTTGTAGCGTTTGGCAAATTCAGGATGATGCCCGTCCTCGGTGCGGAAGTTGTGCGGCATCCAGCCGCCGGTCAGGTAGCCGAGGCGCTCGGCCGCGCGCCAGCCCGCTTGGTCGGCACCCGTTTGTCCCCCGGAGACCACCCTGACTAGTGGCCACGGTGCTCGTGGCGGCGCCGCGACTCCCGTCATTGCAGACACCGCAGATGCCACTCAATATGGCGTTGTCGCAGCGTACTTGGTGTGGATGATCGACCATTTTGCGTGTAGACAATCAACACACCACAGATCGGGCAATTCAGCGGACCAAACATACCGCCCCAGTACGCAACCACGCGCAGAATCTCCCACAGCCGCTTGCGCTCGATTGACATCTGGGTTTCCCACGCCTTCGTGCGTGCAACCGCGTCGGCGATAGGTGACACGTCATCGTCTGCCATCAGCCCAGCCCTCCGCCAGGGATCTGCAACGAATGCTTCCCCTCGGCCGACGTCGCCAGAATCCCCACCTTGCGCATGGATGCCAACGCGTCGCGCACCGTGCGTGGATCCATGCGCAGTGTGGCTGCCAAGTGGGTGCTGCCGAGGTGGGGCGTCTCGATCAATGCGTCAATGACGCGTCCCACCGCCGGGCGCAGACGCGACTTCCACGTTGCCCAGTAGTCGTTGTTGTTTCCAGCCACGCCCATTGACGCCGCAGGTTGTGCAGACACCTCTGGCGCGAGTTCATCCAGTTCGCCAAACACCTGCTGCAGTGCCTTATAAAGTGGCGACAACTGCCGGCGCAGACTTCGCATGCCCTGGTCTACGAGGTGGCGCGATCCGGCGATCTGCTGATCCTTCTCGACCAGCTCACGTTCCAGATCGCGCACGCGCGCTTCGAGCCGCGCGATGAGCGCCTGGTCGGCGGTGAGCATGTCGGTCATCGGCGATCTCCTCTAAGGCGTACCGGACGGCCCGCGCGTGTACGCACCCCTCGGGCGCGTCCGTAGTTGCGCTTGAACACCTCGCGTGTTATCCGGTACGCGGTGCTGCGGGCCTCGTGGGCGCTCACCGCCCCGACATCAATTGTGAATGACACGGTGACGTGGACACGATAATCCCGGTACTCGCCTGCGGTGCGGATCTCGTTGCCTGCCATCAGAGCCACCACTTGGCGACGTAGCCGACCGCCACGAGTGCGGCGACGGCGATCGCCATGTGAAAAAGGGTTTGTCCCCTGTATTCCTCCACCGAGGTTTTGTACGCGGACATCGCCGAATCAATGACCAGTATCCCGAGCAGGACCGCGACCAGCCACGCCATCACCCTCTCCCATCCGCGCCCGCCGTCGCCGGCAGGCCCACCGTCATCGACTGGAACGTGCGCTCCAGCAGTTGGCTGGTGCCACACCGCTCCAGTTGCCGGATACATTTCAGCGACAGCGCGGCCCCCGCCAGATTCAACCGCACGTCCTTGAATGTGTCACACGGCAGCACCAAACTGGGCGGCGATTGCGTGCGCCGCGCCCATTTGCGTCCGAGTTCGCGCGCCTCCGAATACACGACGAACAGCTTCGCATCGCCGCCGCGATCCGGGTGATGCGGCATGGCCAACCGCTTGAAACTCACGTCAATGTCGTTCTCGGTCGGCACACCCGTCAGCATCAGCGTCGTCATCCACTTGAAATCTTCCACCAGCGGGCGTTCAAAGTAGACCGCGACGCCCACATCGTTGATCGTGCGGGCGGCGGATTCCGCCAACTCGCCCCGGCTGTTTGTCACTGGCACATTGGTGGACAGAATGAACCGCGTGACTTTCATCGCCGCGAGTTCCCCCAGGACGGATTGGCGATAGTAGTCCAGCGACTTTTTCCATTGCTGGTTGGGGCGCTGATCTTTCACGCTCGTGCGTGGCCAGTCACTGGGCCACGCCAGTGGATAGGGTTTGATTTCAGTCATCGTTGTACTCCTCGTTCTCGTCGGTGCTGACCTGATGACACGACGAGTCCCGCGAGCAACCCGGCCAGCGACGTCGCGATCAGTTTTTCTCTCACTTCGCCTCCCGCAGCGCCTCGACCAGCGCCAGCGCGACCGCGTTCGGCCCCACCTGCTCGATGATCGCCAGCAGCGTCGCCGTCAGCTTCGTATCGGCGATCCACAGCCGCGCCCGTGGATCTGGTGGGTCGAGTTCATCCGCCAACTGTCGCAGCCTGCGCGCTTGGTCCTTCGGGTCACGTTCCGGCATCGTCTTTACCTGTAGTCCCTTCGTACTGTACGTACCCGGCACGTTGCGCAACGCGGGCAATGTACGTACAACCGATGATGCGTGTCTCGCTGTCGTCGCGCCGCAGGCATCACTTTTCCCAACTCGCTTTGACCAGTCGCTCGTGAACGTCGAATTTCTTGGGCGCTGCCGGTGGTGTGGGCAACCGTGTCAGCCCCACGCGCAGATACCCCCGCACCGTCGTGCCCGTGTTCCACTCGACCGCGGACAGCGTGTCGGCTTTGCCCAGTCCGTTGGACGAGGACGCATACACCTTGACGATGGTGCCGAGTCGCGGGGGATCGCCGGCCTCGTAGCCCTCGCGGCTGACGTGGTCGCCGATCTTGAGATCGTCAATCAACGTAGTCACCCACCACGACGACATCGTCGCGTGTGCCAATCTGTTGGCCAAACTGCACGACGCGGCCGTCAGGGTACATGTGCGCGAACGACGTCTCGAAGTTCTCGTACTGGAATGGCGTCGCAATCGCCCCTTCCAGTGGCGCGTTGTTATTCTCGGGAGCGTTGACGAGTAGAAATTTCTTCCCCTTGAACGTGATGCGTTTCACAGCCACGGCGCCACCTTCGGATTCACTGTGCACCGCTCCGCGAACCCGCGCTGGTTGCCGATAATTCTCAACCCCGCCGCGCTCCTCGCCCGGCTCAGCGCGACAAACAGCATCCCTGGCTGCTGGAAGAATGGATCCCTGATATTGACTTGGACATCGTCCAAGGTCAGCCCCTGCGTCTTATGCACGGTGCAGCCGTAGGCCGGCCGAAGCGGCATGTAGTCCACCGAGCCAATGACTTCAAACTTCTCTTTGATGATGGCGGCTCGGCGCATCTTGATCCAGTCCGCGCGCTGCTGTTCGTGGTCGCGATCCTCCTCGTCGACCGGCCCGAACCTCCGCAGCGCCGCGACTTCGATCCCCGCCCTGATCTCTTTGCGGCGCCCCGGCGCCAGCGGGATCAGGTTCTCACGCTCGCACAGCTTCACCTCCACCTCGCGGCCGGTGCGCTTCAACCGCACCACCCACTCGCCATCCTCGTCTTTGCCGAGGAAGTGGCCGAGATCCCCGTTGCTGTAGAGAATCCGCCCCTTGGTGTCGTCGCGGCCCGCGAACTCGCGCCGGTTGGCCAGGAGCATCACCAAGGCGCCCTCTTTCAAGGTGACGACGTCAGGGATCTGTTTCTTCCACTCGGGGCGCTGCTCGCCGCGTCGTGTGGTCGTGCAGCTCACCTGCGACGTGGACAGACGCGACATCCGATCGTAGTTGTAGCGATCCACGCTGTCGTTCTTGGCGAAGATCGTCGTGCCGTCAAACGTGTCGTCCATTTGCAGACTGAACTTGTCGTCGGTGAAGAACTGCAGCGCCTTGGTCCGATCGCCGCGCCTGACCGCGTGCAACGCGCGGACAAAGTCGAGATCGTCCTGTCGAAAGATCCGCGTCAGCTTGGTCGTGTGTGGCGCGAAGTGGCGCCACTCGGGCGATTCAAACGCGAACTGGACGGGGAGTTTCTTCCCGTCGCGCCCGGTGTCGGGCACCGGCGGGAGTTGGCCAAAATCCCCAACCAGCGTCAGGCCAATGTGGTACTTCGCCTTGTCGCGCACGTCGGCCTGCGATTCATCATCCTCGCCGACGCCCTCCAGCGCCTCGTAGTTGCCCTCATTCACGTCGATGATGGCGCGCGTCAGGTAGCTGAGGGACTGGCCCGAGAGCATCGACACTTCGTCGAGCACGATGCGTGTGGTACCCGCCCGCGCCAGCTTGCGCAGCGTCGACTGGATGTACCCGTCCATGTAGTTCTGCTTCAAGTGCTCGTTGGTGTGGAAATGCAGCAACGAGTGGATCGTCGTGCCTTCCAAATTGACAGCGGCGATGCCGGTGGTCGCGGTGAGATCGACCCCCTTGGCCTGCTTGGCGAGGATGGCCGCGACGCGTGTCTTGCCCGTGCCGGCGGTGCCGCTGATGTAGGTGAACGTGTGCTCGCGGGCATCGGCGAGCGCCTGTTCCTGCTCGGGCGACAGCACGATGGCGGCGGGTGGCGCGAGCGGCTCGACGGCGTACTCGTAGTCGTTGTCTTGTACAGGATCGGAATCCTGATCTTCGACACGCTCGACATCACACACATCGTCATCGTCAGGGCGCGCGTGATCGTCATCGTGCAGCATCAGACCCTCCCTGATCGCCCGTGCTGGCGCGGGCCGAGCTGCAGCGTCTGCTCCTCGGCCTCGGTGTGCAGCCGATCCCCCGCGACGACGTCGAACACGGGTCGTGTGCGTGCGCGACTGGCCGTGACGTCACGCTCGTGGCGCTCCTGCCGCTCCTGGGGCGTCTCGTGCTTGAACTCGCCGATGCCGCCTCGACGACGCTGTTTGTTGTGCTTGCCCATGATCCTCAACCTCCTCGCAGGCGCGATCGACGCCTGTTATTTTAGCGCGCGGCCCACTCCAGTACGAACGCCACAAAGGCGATGGCCCCGGTCACGCCAACGCCAAACAGTGCCGTGGCGATGATTTCCCGTGGGTGGCGCATTTCTTCTCCACGTACGACACACCCCGCACCGATGCCGATGACGATCCCGACCACCACGATCCCTATCAGTGCGTGCGTGCCCGTCACACCCGCCGCACGGCCTCGGCGCGCCAGCCCTTCGGCCCGTTGCGCCCATCAAACTCCACGCGCGTCCCCTCCTCGTAGTCGGCTTCCAGCGACTCGCGCGTCCCCTCGGCGGTGCCTTCGTAGTGAAAGAAGTACTCCCGCCCCGAGACGTCCTCGCGGATGAACCCGAACCCTTTGTCGAGCAGCACACGCTTGACCGTGCCCGTCAGGCGGGCGGACTGGGTGGCGTCGCGCGCACCGGGATCCTCGTCGCCGCGCTGCCGAGTTGGCGCCGGAGGTTCACGCCTGCTCCCCGGCAACTGGCGACTGGTACGATCACTCTTTGGGCGCTTCGCCATCGGACGGTTCTCCAGCAGGTGGTGCGTTCTCGTCCGGTCGCGCCGGAGGCTCTGCGTGCTCGTCAGGTGGCGCATCGGCATCGCTCAGCGGCGGCGGTTCCGTCTCACCAGTTAGACGCTCCGGCAGATCCGCGTCGGTCAGCACGAGCGTCGGCCCAGGTGTCTGTGCTGGCGGTTCTGCTGGCGGTGGCGATGCCGGCGGCAATGCCGATACACTGTCGGCCTTCTCCCCAACAATCACCAACGTATCGGTGGGTTGATTCGCCATCACGCGGAGCGGAATCATCACCGTCAACGCCAGCTTCACCCAGCCGATCTGGCGCGGGTCGAGAATCGGACTGACGTCAATGACTTCAAACACCGGGTCGGCACCCATGTGCTTGTACATCACGTAGTGGCCGCGCCCGATCGGGCGGCCAAACCGATCACGCGGCGGCGCGGTGCCCTCACCGACCCTGCGGGCGAAGTCGGTGATTGACGGTTGTCCCTGTGTCTGCGGTGGACGGTTACGTGCGTTGCGTCCCATGTCAATCAGGCACCTTGCAGCCGTACCGCCGCTGCCAATGTTCCATGCGTGCGGCCGTCAACATCGCGTCGCCGATCTTGTCCTTGGATCCGAGCAGATCCGCCACCGACGCCGCCCAGCGCCGGACGCTGTTGGGCGCGGTGATGTCCTGCGCGCGGAGGGTGAACACGGGCTCGTCAAAGCGCAGACGACGGCCCCACTCGGCGAGTTTCTCGCCGGCTGACGGCAGCTGCGTGGCGCTGTTTTCTGCTGGCGGTTGGAGCAGATCCTTCACTTGACGGCGCAGCGCTTGGATCTCCTCGCGCAGTGCCGTGTTGCGGTCCAGTTGGCGCGTGAACGCCTTTCGAGTCAGTCGCAGGCGTGGGTGGTTCGTGGGCTTCGCCATGTCTATGTCTCCTCTCCAATCGGTTCGCTGTCGCTCACATCCGGGAGTGGGTTGCCCGGCGTGGCAGGGGACTCCACGGGTGACGCTGGCGCCGTGGCGTCGCCACTCGGCACGGGCGGACGGGCGGCACGCG
>VFSW01011615.1_pt1 | contig 12357 bp, 11 predicted proteins | sample 5358111 | NCBI WGS metagenome assembly VFSW01 (sample SAMN11554181, study PRJNA540505) | mine drainage metagenome | isolation source: sediment from site ElyBrook_90M | place: USA: Ely Copper Mine, Vershire, VT | collected 2017
TCCCTTGTAGCGTAATTAAACCGCACTTGAGGTCATTGATTCAAAAACGCGCCGACAGCCAGATAGGCGCTGTTATCGAAGGCAGAATTTTGTGGTTTTACAGCTTGCGGAACGGTAAGGTTGAAGTGTTCCATGAAACATCTTGCTCAATTTTTGGCGGCCGGCATTTGCCTCACATTCTCTACTCTGTGGGCGCCAGCGCAGACGGCGACTGTCACCATTCAAGCCAACCTGCCCTCGGCGAACATCAGTTCCAATCTCTTCGGCATTTTTTTTGAGGAGATTAACATGGCGGGCGACGGGGGAATTTACGCCGAACTGATTCGCAACCGTTCTTTTGAAGATGGTTCCACGCCGGTTAATTGGACTTTGGTGACCAACGGCGTGGCGGCCGGCAGCTTCGCGATTGACACGTCAGTGCCGTTGAGTGCGAGCAACACGCAGTCGCTGCTCTTGACCAAGGCCAGCGGCACGGGGAGCATCGGCGCGGCGAACAACGGCTACTACGGAATACCTTTGACCAACGGCGCGACTTACAATCTCGGTTTCTATGCCCGCGCCGGAAACGGTTTCAGCGGCAGCATCGCCGTTTCGCTGGAGAGCGCCAGCGGAGGGACAACTTATGCCTCCACAACGGTCGGCGGACTGACCACCCGTTGGCAACATTTCGCCGCGGCGCTGGTTCCCAACGCGACCGATCCGGCGGCGCGGTTGGTGTTGCGGATTTCGCAGAGCGGTTCGGTCTATCTTGATTTTGTTTCGCTCTTTCCGGCGAAGACTTTCAACAACCGCGCCAACGGCCTGCGCCAGGATTTGGCGAACATGCTGGCAAACTTGAAGCCTTCCTTCATGCGTTTTCCCGGCGGCAGTTGGGTGGACGGCACGAGTCTTGACAATGCCTATCATTGGAAATTGACCATCGGCGCGCCGGAGAATCGCATCCCGCGGTATGATCTCTGGGGATACATGGTGGACAACGGCCTGGGTTATCATGAGTATCTGCAATTGTGCGAAGACCTCGGTGCCACGCCCGTGTTTTGCGTCAATGCGGGAGTATCCGGCGGGCAGGTCGTTCCCTTGAATCAACTCGGACCGTGGGTGCAAGAGGCGCTGGACGCCATTCAATACGCCAATGGCGATACGAACACAACTTGGGGCGCGCAACGCGCCGCCAACGGCCATCCCGCTCCGTTTAATCTGCAATACATCGAAATAGGAAACGAAAACAATGGCGAAGGATACAACCTCAACTACGGCGCGTTTTACACGGCAATCAAATCAAACTATCCCGCCATGCATGTCATCGCCGATTCGCAGGGAACGATTCCTACTTCGGCGCCGGTCGAAATGTTGGATGAACATTATTATTCGAGCGCTTCCTGGTTTGCCCAAGACTCGGCCCGTTACGACAGTTACGACCGGAACGGTCCCAAAATTTTTGTCGGCGAATACGCGGTGGCATACTCAATCCCGCCCAACACGTTTCCCGCCACGCTTCAGAACGCCATCGGCGAAGCGGCGTGGATGACGGGATTGGAACGCAACGGCGACCTGGTGCAAATCGCCAGTTATGCGCCGTTATTCTGCAATATCTACAATCCAGGCTGGTATCCAGACTTGATCTATTTCAACGGCACCAATGTCTTTGGCACGCCCTCTTATTACGTCCAACAAATGTTCAGTCTCAACCGTGGTAACCTGGCGCTGCCGACGGGTGTGGCCGTTTCAGGCAATCCGCTCTATGTTTCCTCCAGCCTGGTCCAGTCATCAGGCCAGATCATTGTCAAGGCGGTCAACGCCAACGGCAGCGCTATCTCGACGACCTTTAATTTGGCTGGCGTCTCGTCCGTTGCGCCTGGGGCCGCTGTCATTCAGTTATCCGGAAACGCCGCGGATACGAATTGGTTCGGCTCGATTCACATCTTCCCGGTGACTAACTCAATCGGGAACGCGGGAACTAACTTTACTTACTTATTGCCCGCCAACTCGCTGACGATCTTCAAACTCCAAGGCAGCGGATTCAGCAGCGTCACGAATCTTCAGTTCCAATGCTTGTCACCGCTTTATGTCAACCAAGAGATGGCTACGACGGCATCCGGCCAGGCATTGGGCCAGACAGTCAATCTGGCCGGCAATCATGCGTTGACCTACGCTTCGCTGAATCCCAACGTCGCGACAGTTACTGGCAACGGATTGGTCTATGGAACCGGCCCGGGCACCACGGCGATTATTGCCAGTTACAGCGGCATTTCGGCAACGCAGATCGTGCAGGTTTTGCCTGCGTTGGGAACGCGGTTGATTCACCGGTATAGCTTCAACGACGGCACGGCCAACGACTCCATCGGGACGGCCCACGGCACATTCCACAACGGCAGCGGCAATGCGTCCATCGCCAATGGCAGGTTGAATCTGGCAGGAGCTTCCAGCGATTATGGGGATTTTGGTCCGGGCATAGTCTCGACAACCAACTTGACGATGGGCGCCGTGACGTTTGAAGCCTGGGCGACATTTAATCCGGTCAACAATTCCTGGACGCGGTTGTTCGATTTTGGAAATACTTCCGGTTCTTCGGGCGCAAACTATCTTTTTTTGACTCCCAATAACGGCAACAACAGCGGCAACGCGCGTTTGGCAGTGACTGATTCCGTGGGCAATGGCAATGAAACCAGCGTAACGATTAACAATCTGCTCGGCCAAACCGATCTCCACGTCCTGGCAGTTTTCAATCCGTCACCGGCCCGGCAGTTTCTCGGTCTTTACACCAACGGAGTTCTGGTCGCTTCAACTTCGACTGCCGGAAAACATATCGCGTCCATCAATGATGTGTTCAGTTATCTCGGACATTCCGTCTGGCCGTTGGATCCCGGGCTCAACGGTTCGATAGATGAGTTCCGCATTTATGACGGCGAACTGAATCGGTTTCAAATTGCAGCCAGCTTCCAAGCCGGCCCAAACCAGACCAATCTGAATCCGGGCGCCATTACTAATCTGGTCTTAAACCCCGGATCGCAGCCGATTCCAATCTACTCTGCGCGATCAGTCAACACGTATCTTAGTTTTACCCAGGCGGGGAACTTCAATGTGACCGGTGATCCGAATTTAACGCTAAGTTCCGATAATCCGCAGGTTTTCAGCGTGGATTCATCCGGCAACATTATCACGACCGGTTTGGGCACCGCCAATCTGACCGGCATCTACAACTATTTCACAGCAGGCACGAATATATTGATTACCAATTCGATTGCGATTTCAGTGGTTCCGGGTCCGCCGGCGGCTCTGGTCCATCGTTACAGCTTCAATGAAACTTCCGGCACAACCGTGGCCGACTCGATTGGCGGTCCGGCGTGGAACGGCAGTTTGCCGCATGGTGGCACTTTCTCTGGCGGTCAATTAACCTTGTTGTCCAACAGCCAGCAGTATGTGCAATTGCCGGCGAACATTTTAAGCAACTATGCCGCTGTGACCATCGAAGCTTGGGCTTCTTTTCCAAGCCAGATGGTCTGGAATACCTTCTTCTATGGTTTCGGTAATACTGACGGCGCCGGCGCCGGGGAATATTACATCTTCTGCGCGCCGCAACGAGGATGGACTGCCATCACGGCATACGATCCGGGATACAGCGGCGAGCAAGGCGTCGGCAGCGCCGGTGACTTTAGTTTCCACACGAACCTTCACTATGTGGCCGTGTTTAATCCGCCCGCTGGCACGCTCGCGGTTTTTACCAACGGAGTGCTCGTAGGAGTCAACAGCACGATCACCGATCAAATGAGTTCCATCACCGACACCTTGAATTACATTGCGCGATCGCTCTATTCCAACGATCCGTATATTGATGTGATTCTGGATGAGTTTCGCATTTATAACGGCGCGATGACGGCAAATGAAATTGCGGCCGCGCAAATTCTCGGTCCCAACCAGCTTTTTAGCAGCAACAGCCCGACCATCAGCGCAATCGCCACGCCAACGAACCTGACGCTTTCGTGGCCGGTAGCGTCAGTGGACTTCACGTTGCAGTCGCGGACAAACCTGATCATGGGAGTTTGGACAAATGTCACTTCGCCCTCGCCGCAAATCAGTGGCAGCCATTGGCAAGTCACGCTGCCATCTTCTGGAAATTCGGTTTCCAGATTTTACCGCCTCGCGAAATAAAGTGGATCGCAAGTGGGTCCGTCGGATTTCTTGCCTAAAATTGTTATAAACCATCGGCACCGGGCAATGGGACATTTGTCATATTCCGAAAGGCATCAGGTTCCAGTAGGATAACTTGACTGGCGAGAGCACTCAGGGCGAGGGAGGGGAAGTTTATTTGGGGATGGTTGGCTTGGTTCTTCCGCATGGCGGAGCGGCGGGGTGTCGAATGAGGGGTTGTTCGGCGCCCCGCCATAAAAATCCAGTGCCCACGATCTATGCTTGTTCCGCCGTCGCGCGTTGCTTTTCCGACGCTGCATGTGTTCGGCGGCGCAATGAGTATTGCCACTTATTGCCTGGCAATGAGAAATTGGGAAGAATTGTGTCGGATTCCAGAGTTGCTTGGCTCCTTTCCCGCTTGGTCGCGAGCCGCCGCGCGGGCGGGAAGCTGACGCGACTACGACAAATGTCGTATTGTGCCTGAGCGCAACTTTAGAGAACAATTTGACGACCACACATTTCATGTCACTCAGAAATAAGTTGAGCAGATGAATATATACAATAATCGCGTCGGATCTGCAATTTGTCAGAATACAGAGATCCCGCCGAACCGCAGATATGATTACGGCCGGCTGGATGAGCCGCAAAATAATGCCGCACGGAAGGTTGAACCTGCGATCAATCACATGCTGCAAAACGTAAACCAATGTCTGCGCATCTCGACGTTGAGCGCCATTGCGGGAGTATCCGTTTCCCAATTCTTTTTACTGTTCAAGGCCGCGACCGGTTCCACGCCAATGGAATTTTTTATTCGACTGCGAATGCAACGCGCGTGTGAATTGCTGCGAAAGCAGGATATGAGCGTCAAGGAGACCGCTTTTCTTCTCGGTTACAACGATCCCTGCTATTTCTCGCGGCTTTTTAAGTTGGTCAACGGCATTGCGCCGCGCCATTACCGGAACAGGATGCTTGATTCGCCGCGGGAGAAATTAGCCTGTCCGTCCGCGCTGGAGCAGAGTCCGCGGCCACGGGTGCTGTTTTGAAATTTGCCCGGTCAACTGCGGCCACGCAGAAAGCCGTCGGCGGTGGGATTCAGCCGCCGCGGCGGATTATCACAATGGACTTGGCCACCCAGCCGGAGCGTCGGCGGCCTGTGGATTGCCCAGCATGAAGCCGGCACGCAGAATCCTTGACTGCTCTTGATTATGGCGGATGTCCCGACGCAACGGTGCTGCGCGAGTCGGGCGGACCGTTGCTTCCGGCAGCGAGATGCGGTCGGAACCAGCCGCCGCGGACGGTCGCGCCTCAAGAGCCGAACGCTTTCATTTTTTAAGAGCTTGCGTTTCCGGGACGGCTTGTGGCACACTACTCCCGCTTTCGAGAACGCTTTTCCATCGTCACGACGGATGTCTCCAAATTTTCGGCCGGTTCGCTCGCAGCCACTTTCGACGGCAGGACAGCGCGTTGCTATGTTGATGGAGTGGAAAGCAGCCGTCCGGTGAGAAATGGCCCCTTAAAGGAGACACCTTGGGACTTGTGCATCGGCAACAGTGTGGTGGGCTATGGCACCGGGGAGCTTCTGGCCTTTGACGGATTGATTGATGAAGTGCGCATCTACAATCGCGCCCCATGATGCCATTGGTTGTTGTCCAGCACGCGGTCGGAACCGACGCTGGCCTGGCCTTCAAACGCAAGTTTGCCCCGCCGCGCCTTTTTCGTCCCCTCATCTCCGGCAAAACTTAGACAGTAACCGTGCCAGCAATCCTTATCCATGATTCGATGCCAAAGGCCGTCATGGCCCACTCCCTTCACCCAGGCAGCGATGGTGAGATAAGCGGGGTTCAAAGAGTCACTGTTGGGAATGACAATCCGGTCGTCGAAGTTGGTCAGGCTGAAATGATACGCGCCGCCGAACTTCCCTTCCGAAACCCACTGCGCGCCAAAGACGCGACCGTCATTGCCCGCGCCGCTTTCGTCGTGAACCGCGCCGCCCTCATCCGGTTTGTCGAACGGCAGATATAACACGAGGCCACCAGAACCTGGTGTGCCGCCGGTTTTGTGGTTGGGATGCGGCGGCAGGCCGAAGTTGGGCGAGTAAGAAACCATGACTTGCGCCGCGTTTAGGCTGGCGACGCTTTCCATGGCGCCGTGCCGGACCAACTGCCGCGCCCGGCTTTTCATCTGCTCCAGATCAAGAGCCAGTGCGTTGGACGCCAAGCCAACAGGCTGATCTAGCGAGGCGAGAATACCGGAAACGAAATTCGCGGATTCCTGGTCGTTGTTGTTGTGAAAGTCGCGCACGGCATCGTTTAACGCCTTGTTCCATCGCTCTTTGATTTTGGCCATTTGCTCCGGCGACAGCGAAGCGCTTCCGTCTGCCGGATTATTTGTGCAAAGGCGGTGAAAAATCCGGCTCCCAGCCAGCCAGCCAATATGCTGATAACAATTATAGTTCTCATGGTGTCTATTTATCGGGCTTTCAGTCGAAAGAATAAATTCCCCGCCGGCATCGTGATGATGATGCTACTCGTGCCATTGGCGGTGGTGACGGTGTAACCGCTCGTGGTCCAGACGCCGCCCGCCAGATTATTGTTTTGCTGCAACGTGTAGCTACCGGTGTCGGGCCAGTGAACAGCGATACCGCTGCCCGAGTTCGCGATGGCCAGCCTTGGCACGCCGACGGTTTGAACCACGGCCATTAGGCTCCAGAAGCCGCCGGCAACGGAATAATTTCCGCCACTCATCGCGCCGCTGGCATCCGGCTGGCCGATGGTGCCGCTGACTTGATAAGTGCCGACCGTGCTGGTGCCGCCGCCGCCCGAGATTTTATACCAGTCAACCGTGTATTGCTGTGCGATACCGAGTGACGGAATCAGCAGGCTGAGAAGCAGAAATAATGTCTTCATGGTTACCTCATTTCTTTTCGGCGAGGGTTTGCACCATTTGTTTCAACTCGGCCACGCTCTGCTTCAAGGCTTCAATCTCCGCGTCCTTGGCATTGAGCTTCTCATTCAAGCCCTGGATGGCCGCCAGCGCCACGCCGCCTTCGTCCACCACGGAAATGTGCTTGTCGTCCGCGCTCAATTGGAAGGCCGCTTGAAAATCCTGCGCCATCGGGCCGATGTGCTGCACCGCCTTGTCGCCCGCCTTGTAATTCCATTCGGTTACGGGCAACGACGCTACTTTGGCCAGCACCGCCTGATGATCCACCGCCCGGAAATTCTCCTTGGTGTTGCGGTCACTCGTCAAAGCGACACCATTGGCATAAACCGTGCCCGCCAGATACGTCGCCGTCTGGCTATCGCCGATGCGGATGATGTTGGTGTCCGTGGCCAAGCCCATGTTACCAATGTCAATGTTGGAACTGCCCGCGGTAATGTTGTAACCAGCCTCATATCCCAATGCTATATTATTGTTTCCGGTTGCCATATTATTAAGTGTTCGCAAACCGTCGGCGGTATTGTTGTTCCCGCTGACGTTGGAGAAAAGCGCATAATAGCCATTGACCGTGTTACCACCACCGGTCGTGTTATTTAGAAGCGCAGCGACGCCGTTTGCGACATTGGGGTTTCCGGTCGTGTTGAATTGCAGCGCAGAGTCGCCGTATGCCGTGTTTTGGTTGCCGGTTGTATTGGAAGAAAGAGCTGAAGATCCGCTGGCGGTATTCTGGGAGCCGGTTGTGTTGCTAGAGAGCACAACGAATCCGTTGGCCGTGTTGCCCCAGCCGGTCGTATCATGGGAAAGCGCCTCGTAGCCGATGGCGACGTTGTCACCGCCGGTCGTGTTGGCTTGAAGCGCATTAGCACCGTTAGCCGTGTTATAGTTGCCGGTTGCATTATTGTGGAGCGCGTCGAACCCGCCGGCTGTATTATAGCTTCCAGTTGTGTTGTTGTTTAGCGCCTGAAAACCGATACCGGTATTTTGGTAGCCGGTTGTGTTGTAGATCATCGCACTTCGGCCCACGGCCGTGTTTCGGTAACCGGTAGCATTAAACTGAAGCGATTGCGAACCAACCGCCGTGTCGGAATAACCTGCGGTAACGCTCGCCAGGGCGTGGTCTCCCAAACCAACGTTCCAAGAAGTTGCCAAGGACGTTACCGAGCTTGTGAAATTGCCTGCCAAGTAGCCAGCAAACAGACTGCCAGGACCACTGTAGATGAAAGGACTACCACCAGCATAGATTATGTGAGCAATGGCAGCAACCTCGTGTTTTACGTGCCGCCCCCGCTTGCAGTTGGGACACCCTTTGAGTCCTTCACCTGGCAGGCCATCAATAGTTTCCACGCCACTTCCAATCCGCAGAACCTGGCGATCAATGTTTATTTTGTGAATTCACCTCCGATCGCCGCGCCGACCTCATCCACCGACCGGCTGGATGCTAACGGTGTCCTGGTATACCCGCTTGGCTCTGACCCCGATAACAACCTGCGGACGATTACGTTTCCCACGCCACCGGCCCGGGGGCAACTCCATTTGATCGGCAATTCCACGCCAGCCGGGATCGTTTCCGCGACGAACAACACTTTCCCTTGCCCGGGGTCGGGAGGTCTCGGTTTCATTTTTTTGCCGGATTCGGAAACGAACGGCATGCCTTGTATTCCCGACGAGCAGGATTACGGGTCCCCCTACGCGACCTACACTTACGTGGTGACCGACGCCGGAGGGTTGTCGGCCACCAATAGCGGGGTGATTAATGTGCTGCCGCTGCAGGAGCCGTTTCCACATCCCGCGACACCGGACGTCACCGGTCTGCTCGGCGCCAGCAACGTGCCCGTGACTTTTTTGGCGACGAATTTGGGCGGGGGATTGGCCGCGAACACCACGTTCACGCTCACGCAATTGCCCACGCACGGCACCTTTTTTATATCGGGATTCCCGATTCAACCGCAGGATTTGCCGACCGATCTGCCGACAACCAATCTAGTTTACGTGCCCTATCCGGGTTATTATTCATCCCGGGATGGCACTGACAGCTTTGCCTACAAGACCAGCGATGGCTACGACGCGATGGGGTGCAGTGCCAATGTGAACGTGACGATCATTGCCCCGCCAGTGCTGACGCTGATGACAAATGCCATTGGGTCAGCGGTAACTGTGACGGAGGATTCCAGCCAAAATCTGGTTTCACCGGGCGTATCAACCAACCTGGAGATCACAGCCGGTGATGCCAATACCAATTCGCTCATGGCAGTGACCTTTTCCGCGCAGCCCGCCGGCTCGGCACCTTACGGATATTTCACGCTGAACTCCACCACCGGATTGACGGGGATGGGAACGAATCCTCCAGTCACCCTCCAGTTTGAAGGCACGCTGGCGGCATTGAATGCGGTTTTAACCAACGGAATCAATTATTACTCCCGGTCCTTGAGCAGTGCCAATACCATTGTCGTCACGCTTAATGATATGGGCGCGACCGGCTTTGGGACCAATGTCTCCTCGGTGACCCTTCGTGTTTTTTACCGTTGCTCGAACTGCGGGCTTGGGCAATAAGATCCCGCCGCAAGGCGAGAATGGCGCGCTCAAATACGCGGTTTAACCTTGGCTTTCTTCTTTTTAATCGTTTTAATGTGCGCGTAAACATTAAACAAAACAAAAATAAATCATGGCCAAAGCTCTGACCAAATCCCAAATCGTTTCCGCAATCGCTGACAAAACCAGCATCACCAAAAAGCAGGCCGGCGAAATCCTGGAACTCATCGCCGCCCTGGCCTACAAACACGCCAAGGACTCGTTCACCATCCCCGGCCTCGGCAAGCTCGTGCTGGTCAACCGTAAAGCCCGGGTCGGACGTAATCCCGCCACGGGTGAAACGATCCAGATCAAGGCGAAGAAAGTCGTGAAGTTCCGCGTCGCCAAGGCTGCCAAGGACGCGATCTTGGGCGTGAAGAAATAATCTTGAACTTCAATCAATGGCACTCTGTTCATTCAGGATGCCTTTTTTGTTGTCCAGCACCGGTCGAGTGTTTGGCGCAGACGATTGATTTTTCCAACCACAATTTTCGATTTTCCAGCCGGTCCCTATGCTAAAATCAATCCATGCCAGATCCGTTTCAGCATTTTTTGGATGCACAGGCGCCGGTGTTTGATCATGTCCTTCAGGAATTGTCAGTGGGCCAGAAGCAAACGCATTGGATATGGTTCATTTTCCCGCAGATTCAGGGTTTGGGTCACAGTCCAATGGCTCGAAGGTTTGCGCTGGAATCGTTGGAGCAAGCCCGCCGATATGTCCAGCATCCCGAACTCGGCCAATGTTTGCGGCAGTGCAGGGCAGCGGACGCGCGCTTTGGAGCACCATCGCTTCAATCGTCGCAATGCTCTGGTCGAACTGCTCGATATGCTGCTTTTGAATTTGTGCGATCAGATTGTTGGCCGGATGCTCGTAAAGCGTTTGGGCTTGCACGGCCTTCAGGCTTTTGAGCCGGCCCAAGCTCATCATCTGGCCGGTCGTCCGCGTGCAGAGACTTTTGAAACTGAGCATCAGCGCCGTCCGCTGCCGCACCAATCCCAGACGCCGCCGCAACAAGTCGCGCACCGGCCGCCGCGCCGGATCGTAAATATAGCCGGTGGGCAGAATGTTGAGCCGTTGCAACTCCGCCAGAAAGTAGGCGTCATTGGTGTCCTCGGCGTGTTTGATCCCGTTGTATTGATCCATCTTGGCCGGGTTGGCCAACTGCACCGGATAGTCCCGTGCGCGCAAGCCATCCACCAGCCAATGCCAGTTGTAAGTGGACTCGACGGCGATGCTTTTGAGCCGCCGCTTGAAGGGCGAAAGAAAGTCATCCACCAGTTTGAGGTCGCACGCCAGCCGCTGGTGTTTGAGTCGCTGGCCGTCTTGGTTGATGATGCCAATCACAAGGTTGTTGCTGTGCAGGTCAATTCCTGCCATCAATTGTTTTGTCATATCGTTTCCTTTCGGTTTGGCGTTATTGTTTTTGGAACGAACAACTATACGCTTTGCCGGAAGGAAACGTTCCTTCGCACTACCCGCCTTTAATGTTTATCAGTCCCGCACATTACTAGATTTCCTGACAATGCGCGTTCATCTGAGATTGATTAAAAGCCAACGTTCTGCCTTGAGGCGGCGGCGCCCAGTCAATGCGATTGTAATTTGAGCACCACAATGCTGTTCGCCGGCAAGGTATAGTTAAATTCCGGTTTGACGTGGCGGATCGCCGTCGTTATCGGCACGACATTGCGCGGACGGTTGATCGAATTGGTATCTTCCGGACTGCCGGACAGCATAATCCCCGTGCCGGTGGAATGAAGCGCCACGCCATTGAGGCGATGGTGAAGGGTGTCAAAATTGGCCGGCATTGACGACTTCCATCACTTTGTCACCCATCGCAATGCCATAGACCTGCTGCCGGTTCAAGAACGCAATCACCGTCGCCTCCAGATATACGCTGGCCACCGCCGGCAGAATTTTCAGATGCGCCAGTTCGGGAAAGAACCCGGGCAACCACATGTTGGTCGAAACAAAAAATTCCTTTGTCCCCATTGCATTGTCCGACTTTCGGCAGGCCGCACAAAGGAATGGGGACAAAGGAATATCTTTGGCCAGTGATTGAACCCCTGGCGCACCGCCGGCGGACTGGCCGATGTTCTGGAGTCCGGTGCCGGCGCCCAGTTCAATGCGATTTTAACCTGAGCACCACAATGCTGTTTGCCGGCAAGTTGTAGTTAAATTCCGGTTTGACGTGCCGGATCGCAGTCGTTATTGGCACGACGTTGCGCGGACGGTTAATCGAATTGGTGTCTTCCGGACTGCCGGACAGCGTAATTGCCGCGCCGGTAGAATCGAGCGCCACGCCCTTGATGGCGATGGTCACCACTTCGTTCGTCGGTTGCGGATTTATCAGCTTGACAAAAATCTCGCCGGTCTTGCGGTCGCGGGTGGCCGAGCCTTGCACGGCGGTGTCCGACGGTTCCACGGACAAAATCTCGTCACCGAGATTCCGGCTGAACATTTGAATCGCGTAGTAACTTGGCGAGCCGTAAGAAGAGAGCGCGTCGTAACCGATCAAATCCGGACGCCACTGCCGTGCGCCGGGATTTACATTGACGAGCAACGGCGCATAGCATTGCATCTTGATCAAGTCCGAATTGCGTTCCATCGCGGCCATGAACACGGCGTCGCCGATGGCCGCTTTGAGCGTGGGCGTGGGCGGCTGCTTGCGGGCGCCGGCGTCCAACGGCTTGATGGCGGCGTCCTCGTGTGCGGCCCATTCG
>VFSW01011616.1_pt1 | contig 12355 bp, 10 predicted proteins | sample 5358111 | NCBI WGS metagenome assembly VFSW01 (sample SAMN11554181, study PRJNA540505) | mine drainage metagenome | isolation source: sediment from site ElyBrook_90M | place: USA: Ely Copper Mine, Vershire, VT | collected 2017
CGCTGTGGGAGCGGTGGTGGGATTTAGATTCGTCGGACCGGGAGACACTCTGAGGATAATAGATGAGACTGGCTCTATTCTAAACGGAGACGAATCGTTAGCGATCATGACTGAAATGATGTCGAAGTTAAAGCCAGGAACAATCGCGGTTCCGGTGAGTTCCTCTGGAATAGTAGAGACGTTGGCGGAAAAGAACGGGCAAAAGGTAAAGCGGATCAGAACGGAACCGCGAGCGTTAATGGAATCCGTTGGCAGCGGGGAAGCCACTTTCGCAGGAAACGATGCAGGAGAGTTTGTCGTGGCAAAGGACATCCCATTCCCAGACGGCCTTCTTGCTTCGGCGAAAGTGCTTGAGTTCTTGTCAAGGAGCGGCGAGCGACTATCAAGAATGAGGAAGGAAGTCTATCAGCCACGGCTCGCGAGGGGGGTTGTAATAGTTCCCTGGAACGAGAGAGGTCGAATAATGCGGAGACTTGCAACAGACTATCCAGAGAGCAGAGTCGAAACGCTGGAAGGAATCAAGCTCCTTGTCAATGGTGGATGGGTGCTCATCAATCCGAGCTCGGATGAACCAGTCTTCGAGATCGTGGCAGAATCGACAGATTCCGACACCGCAACAGATATTCTGAGAGAGTTCCAGAACAAGGTGGCAGAAATAGTCAACACCAGCGACTCTTCTTAAGGCCGCAAGACTTATCCAATGATCTAATTTTGAGCCTGTCTAGTCACGAACATCCACGGAGTTCAATTCTTTCATTTGGAAAACTCACCAGCCGAGAGAAAGAGTGAGCAAGTATCTCGTTATGACGGGCGGAATCACTCTCCGAAACAGTCTTCTCTCCGCGTGCTTATGCTCACCTGGGAGTACCCTCCGAGAATCGTGGGCGGAATCGCAAGAGTAGTGGAAGGTCTCTCAAAATCTCTCTACAAGATGGGCGTCGAAGTGCATGTGATCACAAATGAAATGCCCGGCTCACCCATGGAAGAGATAGACGAAGGCGTACACGTTCACAGAGTAAGAGTGGACTCCCCGGCCCCGAACTTTCACGCTTGGATTCTACTCATGAACCACTACTTTGCGAAAAGGGCTGGACTCCTCGCGAGGGAAATTGGAGGCTTCGACATACTACACGCTCATGACTGGCTGGTGCTCCCGAGTGCCACCGAAACCAAGAACTACTTGGGCACAACATTGGTTTCGACGCTCCATTCTCTCGAATACAGGCGTGCAGGTGGAGTAAACTCACCTGAAGGTAGAATGATTGAAAGTTTGGAGTGGTGGATGACCTACGACTCTTCCATAGTCATTGTGTGTAGTCATGCGATGAAGGATGACACAAAATGGAAGTACCAAGTGCCTGATGAGAAGATCTGGGTCATACCCAACGGAATCAATCCTCGGAAATACGCAGATGCGCATCCGAATCTCGCTGAGGTGCGCGCAAAATATGGTGTTGCTACGTCGGACAGGCTCGTCTTGTTTGTTGGCAGGCTAACCCATCAGAAAGGATGCGAGTTCTTAGTTAGAGCAATACCTTCCGTGTCGAAGTTTCACAATTCTAGGCTGATTGTGGTTGGAGACGGTTACATGAGGGGGGAACTAGAACGTGAAGCGAACAGAACGGGTGAGCGCTGGAGAATCCAGTTCACTGGCTTTCTCCCAGATTCCGAAGTTGCAGACCTGATGCTCTCCTCAGATCTAATGGCGATACCATCGATCTATGAGCCGTTCGGCGTCGTAGCCCTCGAAGCAATGTTAGCTGGTATCCCGGTGGTCGCAAGCGATGTGGACGGACTGGCAGAAATAGTCAAACACGAAGAGAACGGCATACTGGTGTATCCCAGAGACCCTTCCTCGATTTCTTGGGGAATATCGAGAATCATATCGGACCCACAGAACTCAAGAAGACTTGTCGAGAACGCAAAGAGAGACGTGCAGGAAAAGTACACTTGGGACGCCGTAGCAAAGCTCACTCTCGAGGCATACAGGAAGATATTGAGCACGGGAGATGGTGCTCTGCCGGAAGGCTCTAAGTAATCGTCCATATCATAAATAGTGGAATAACTAGGCGGATTGCGGACTCGATTCGAAGCAAGGCTTGCCCAGGAGAACGATCAGATTGAGCGAAGAAATCATCACAATGCTTTCCAATTTGGGAGCAATCGAGGAAGACAAGGCGGTCGAGTTTGAGGTCCTGAAGTCGTCGGAGCACCTGAAGAACAGAGTACTTGACGAAGAGCTTCTAAGACTTGTCGAATCCGGATACGTCAAGAGAGTCGACGGAAAGCTATATCTGACAAAGGTCGGTTTGCTTCGCGCACTTTCCAGGTTTAGCTAGGCGCTCAACTTATTCCTATAATGCGGGCCATTTCCTTTCGTGCGGCGGGCCCGAGGACCGCAGCAGCTTGCTCGGGCGAAACAGGATTGACGTACACCCCGCTTCCCTGTTCCAGGCCTGCCCATTTGACTACCTGAGGGTAGACCTCAAGATGCCAGTGAATCTGTTTCGTTGTCTTCTTCTCCGAAGACATGTGAAACCCTATGTTGAATGCCGGCTCTGAGAGTGCAGTACCAAGCGCGCCTAATGTTGCCCTAAGTATTGTGGCAAGGTCATGAATCTCCTTCTGCGAGACCTTGAGGAATGAAGTCTCGTGGTGCTTTGGGAATATCCAGAATTCATACGCGTGCGTCGAAGCCCATGGCGCGAAAGCAATGAAGTTGTCCGTGGCGAGAATCTGACGCTTTCCATTGGTTTCCAAGCTGAGAACTTTGCACATGGGACAAACACCAAGCTCCGATATTTCTCGATGCATCGACTCCGCTTCCTCTTCTATCGCCGGCGGTAACTTGGTGAGAGTGACGGTTTGGAGATGAAGGTGCGAGATTGAGGCGCCTGCTTCAGCCCCGCTGTTGACAAACACAGAAACGTATCCAACGGTCTTCTTTGAGTACAGCCAACGAACTCTGTCTTGGACAGTTGCCAGAACGTCGATCCACTGTTCGACTGGCAAACTGAAGAAAGTTGCGGAATGATCCGGGGTCACTATCATCACATGGTGGTAGCCGAAAGCCGGTTCGCTCTGCATCGGTGGGTCAGAATACCGTACCTCAGAGTCCATTGAAACCGCAGGGAATTTGTTTGGAAAATAGCGAACACTCCAATTTTCCACGCGTTCAGACTCTGAATCAGCAAGCTTCAGTAAAGTATCTTCTCTCGCTACTAGTACGAGCTCAGCGGGCGGCGTCATAAGCTCATTTCCAGGACAAAAAGGACAGTCTTTTGAAATCGAACCCTTTGATCTCGTAGAGTCCTTCTTACCGGAAGGCTCGATTGGTCGTTTATCCCGCTCGGGCGAGACTAGGACAAGCTTCCTCGTGAAATAGTCCTTCCTTAGTTCGGGCACGCAGTCACTTCCTATATTGTTACTACTAACTAATTTTTTTGGTGAGCAGATCCTGGTACAACGCCAGAGTTCTTGAAGCCACTGCGTCCCAGCTGTAGTTGTCTAAGACCATTTTCCTGCCATTCCGTCCAATAGCCCTGGCCTTTTCCACATTATCCAAGGCACTCATTATCCCCCACGCAATGTCGTTGGGTTCATATGGGTTTACGTGATACCCTGTCTGGAGCGGACCACTTGGTACGACAAACTCCTTCATTCCAGTCACGCCTCTCGCCCCGACTACAACTGGCTTGCCCATGCTCATTGCTTCAAGAGCCACGATTCCAAAAGGTTCGTAGAGGCTTGGGAAAACGCAGAGGTCTGCCGCTGCGTAGTGAGCTATTCGCTCATCTTCTGTAATCCATTCAAAACGCAGCTTGATTTGATCCTCAAGATGCAACGTCCTAACCATTTCTTCGATGGCGTATTGCATGTCCGAAGTTCCGACCACGACCAGCTTCGCGTTTGGAATCCTCGACCGCACGGCGGTCATGGATTGGACAAGTCTGTCCACTCCTTTCACCACCACTATCCTGCCTATGAACAATATCATCAATTCGTCGCGTTTTATCCCGTATCGGGACCTTATTTCGTCAGTCCTCGACTTTGGGACTGCCGATGGATCATACTTTGCCGGATCGACTCCGTTATACACTACATTAATTTTTCCAGAGGAAAAGCCTTGCGAAGCTAGCTCGTCACGCATAGCATATGAGACTGTCACGACATGATCTGCCTTCTCTGCCCCTACTCGCTCAAGATCTTTGACCGTCTGGGAACCTCCTCCAAGATTTCTGCCAGCCTCCGTCGAATGCAAGTGAAAAATCAACGGCTTTGACAGTTCTCTTTTTCCAATCATCCCTCCCATTATGGAGAGCCAGTCGTGGACTATGATGGCGTCGTAGTTCCGGTGTTCCTTTCTAACGAGTTCATTTACAAGGGTGTTCGCCGAGAGAATGTTGCTCATTGTTAGGTCTGCAAAGAACCTTATTCCGGTCCCCCAGCGTTTCACGTCTTCTGCGATGACAGTTGGAACGACATCCTCGGAGTTAAGAATCTTGGGCCTGTATACGTCGATGCCAGTTCGTACCTCGTGTTCTTCTAGTGTTCCGTCATTAAGAGTGAACACAGTGACATCTGTTCCCATTTTTACGAACCGCGGAGCGATCTCGGAGATGTACGTTCCTAGACCTCCCACGATCCTGGGGGGGAACTCCCACACAAAAACAGCGAGTTTCATCCATGATCTGCCCTTGAATTCGGTTCGAATCAGCCGTCCAAGAAGAGATTAATAGGGATATTCTGTCCGAAACCTCCCTCGACTGAGAACGCGGCAATGAGGCTTGGAAAATAGACAGACTTTTTATTTTGAAGGATCGTCTTAGAGTCAGTCAGCGGAAGACAAGAAGTGAATAGGCTGAAATTGACATTTCTTTCATTCGTCTTGGAGATACATCAGCCGATCCGACTCAACAGAGCTTTTCCGCTAGAGAGGCTTTCACGGATTGCCGACGGGAACTCCATCACTGATCGATATTTTGATAGGAAGTTGAATGAAGATGTGTTCAAAAAAGTCGCGAGCAAATGCTACTTTCCGACCTTCAGGACACTTCTCGAGCTCACCGAGCAGAGTAAGGACTGGGAGCGCCCGTTCAAGGTCTCTTTCGGCGTGTCTGGCCCCTTTTTGGAGCAGGCCGTGAGATACGCTCCTGACCTTATTGACCTCATGAAGAAGCTGGTCCAGTCAGGCAATGTAGAGATTCTAGGCGGCACTTACTATCACTCCCTTTCGAGCCTTTTCCCCGGAGAAAAGAGCGAATTTGTGGAACAGGTGCAGGAGCATCGTTCGCTTGTAAAATCAATGCTAGGATTCGAGGTGAAAGTCTTCGATAACACAGAGTTCATTTACAATGACACCATCGCCCGAATTGCGGAGTCGTTGGGTTTCGAGGCGATCCTTTCCGAAGGGGTTGAAGGCATACTTGAGTGGCGGTCTCCAAACTATCTTTACTCAGCAATGGGAACTCAGAACCTCAAGTTGCTGTTGCGTCATTACAGACTGACTGATGACGTTGGATTCAGGTTCTCTCAGAAAAGCTGGCACGAATACCCGCTCACGGCGGACAAGTATGCGAGCTGGCTCTCTGCCACCCCGGGTGACCTCATTTTGCTCGCAATGGACATTGAGACATTTGGCGAACACCACTGGACCGATACGGGGATTTTCGATTTTTTGAAATCGCTTCCAGAACAGGTCCGTCCGAAGAAGGATCTTTCCTGGGCAACGCCATCCGAAGTGATACAAAAGTTGCCAGTGTCGGGAGCGATTCCGGTTCCGGAACAGAGAACCATCTCTTGGGCGGATGTAGAGAAGGACGCGAGCGCCTGGTTGCAGAACCCAATGCAGAGAGTGTCATTCGAGAGGATTGTTGCTCTGGAACCATATGTCAAGGAAATAAACCGGAAAGAGGTCACGGATGTGTGGCGACTCCTTCAGCAGAGCGACCATCTTTACTACATGTCAACCAAGGGGGGAGGCCCGGGCGAGGTTCATTCGTATTTCAGTCCGCACAGCTCTGCCGCGGAGGCTTTTGTTGTGTTCGACTCTGTAATAACTGACTACGAGGGTCGCGTCGGAGTCTTGGCTTCGGATCTAAGGAAGAAAAAACGTGTTTTAGCGCAACAGCTTGCTCAAGGGTCGAGCCCGACGTACAACCCTAGAATTGTCAAGAAGTGAATTTGAGCGCCAAGAAGGCCGCACAGTCTGCGACGAGGCCAAAACTACTGCGTGGAAGCCGCTTCCATGCATATCTTGCAGTTCATTGACTTGCTCTGCGGGTCTATTTCGTAGTGGAGCTCGCACATGTAGCCTGAACGCATGACATAATCGCAGATTTCCTTGATCATGTCGGCGACCCTGATGGCATTCAATCTATGGCTCGCGATTCCCTCGGCGACGACCTCGGCCATCTTCTTCACGTCTTCGCGCTGATCGAAATCAATCGCCCTGCCTCTTTTCTCTGAGAAATATTTTGAAACGGCTGGCTGAGTTATGCCAAGAGAATGCGCAATCTCAGCTTGGGTCATGTGTTTATCAATCAGAGAGCGAGAAATAACTCCCCTTATTGCTGGAATCACTGACTTTGCAGCAATCTCATATGGTGTCTGCAACTCTCGCGTCCCACTTTACCCAGAGGTATTCTGCTGGATCATGCCGTTCGGAATATTTAAGGTAATACGCAGTCTCGTCTAGTGGTGAAATGCTCCATTCATTTCTCCTTAAAGAACCATGGGCGAGGCGCGTATGAATAATCTATGAAAACGGCCTTTTTTTCAGTATAGTTCTCGATTGCTATCTCTCCGGCCTCTCTGCCTACTCCAGACTCTTTAATGCCCCCAAATGGGAGATGTATTTCTGCGCCCGTGGTACCTTGATTTACATATCCGATTCCCGTCTGAATCTTGGCCAAGGACCTGAACGCGCTCCTGAGATCGCGTGTGTAGATAGCCGAACTAAGCCCATATCTTGTGTCGTTTGCAATTTCTATTGCCTGCTCCATGTTCTCCGCCTCAATGATCGAGGCCACGGGGCCGAATATCTCGTCTTGAGCGATTTTCATGGTGTTTGAGACCCGGTCAAAGACCGTTGGCTTGTAAAAATGACCACGCGATCTCTCCTTGTCGAAATAACTGCTCCCTCCGCACAGAAGAGTCGCCCCTTCCTCCTTCCCGATTGATACGTAAGACTCTACCTTTGCTCTTGCTTCTTCTGTGATCAGGGGGCCGACTTGTATTCCTTCTTGCATTCCGTTTCCTACTCTCAGAACTTCAACTGCTTTCGAGAAGCGCTCGACGAACTTTGCATGAATCCCCTTCTCCACGATAATGCGAGAGCCTGCAGTGCACTTTTGACCGCAGTTGCTGAATGAAGCGTAGAGGATCGCAGGGATGGCGCAGTCCAGATCTGCGTCGTTTGCCACGATTATCGGGTTCTTCCCTCCGAGCTCGAGCACCTGCTTCCGGAGAAGAGCAGAATTGACTTGGGCCATCCGGTGGCCTGTTTTCGTCTCTCCTGTGAATGAAATCATCTTGACGCGCTCATTGTTTAGTATCGCTTCGCCCACTTCGTGTCCAGGGCCAGTGACGAAATTCAAGACTCCCTTTGGTAACCCAGATCTTTCGAAAAGATCGACAATCATTTTGGCAATGAGAGGAGTATTCGAAGCTGGCTTGAACACAATTGTATTTCCTCCCATGAGCGCTGGAGGAATTTTCCAGAGAGGAATCGAAAACGGAAAGTTCCATGGCGTAATTATTCCGATTATTCCCACTGGCCTTCGAATCACCATGCAAATCTTTTCCTTCTGCTCGCTGGGAGAAACGTAGGACCACATTCTGCGGCCCTCGGCCGCGATGAACATGACTGTATCGTAGCCCTCAACGACCTCGGCAAGAGACTCCGAGAAGGCTTTGCCTTCCTCAAGAGTTAGGATCTCTGCAAGTTCATTCTTCTCGCGTAGGATGGATTCTCCTACCCTGTAGAGAACTTCCGCTCGCTCGGGCGCAGGCGTCTCGCTCCACTTCTCGAAGGAACTTTCTGCCCCGTCGATTGCAGCACTCACGTCGTCCCTAGTTGCACGGGGTATTTTGGCTAAAATCTCATTAGTAGCTGGATTACGAACTTCAAATATCGCGCCGTCAGAAGCCTCTCTGTGTTCGCCACCGATGACTAATTCCGGTTTAACGAGGAGCTGGGCCATTTCAACAACCTACCGAGAAACAGAGAGCATGCGAATTTATTTAAGGATAGGAGAGTAACGAAAAAGCAAAAAATCACAAAATTTGCTCTTGGAGTTGCTCTGATTTTTACGTCCAATAATCTTGGTCTGGTCTGATATTGTAAAAATTGCAAAGAAAAAGCGATTTTTCGGTAAGCCATGCTTATATATTGTCCAGGAAAACAAAAGAAATGCAACACGTCTGTTTGTCTGCGAAATTCGATATCTAGCCAGTGGAGAGTTGTGAACATGGCAACAAAATTGGAACAAGCTACGACGACAGAGCCTTCACTTAAAGACGATATCTGCTTGATGGTTGGAGGTCAGGGTGGCGACGGGTCTCTTACAGTTGTGAACTTGCTAGGTCGCGTGTTCAGAAACATAGGTCTGAATGTATACGATGCAAGGAATGTACTCTCGAGGATCAGAGGTGGTCACGCTGACGGAGTCATTAGGGCAAGCGTTAGGGAAATTTTTTCCACTGGAGACCAGATCGATGTCCTTGTGGCGTTTGACGAGGAGGCCGTTCAAGCTGGCCTCAATGATTTGGCGCCGGACGCCACAATAATTTTTGATAATTCAAAGGGGGATCTGTCTGAAAGATATCGGAAATCAGGCTTCAGTATCTTCAGTGCTCCGATGGGCAACATGGCGGCTTCTCATCTGAGGAAGAATATCTTCAAGAACACACTAGCGTTTGCCGTTCTTGGGCGGGTTCTAGGGCTCGACGACTCTCTGCTTACTGGAGTTGTTAGAGCAAGATATGAGCGGCGGGGAAAGGAAGCGCTCGAGTCGAACATGAAAGCGCTCGAACTAGGTTACGAATATGCAAGTCGTAATATCAAGGCTAGCCCGTACAAGTTGAAGCACGGAACGAGCAGCGGAAAAATTCTTGCGACGGGTAATGAAGCGGCTGCCTTCGGCTTTCTGGTAGGAGGAGGTCGATTTTTTGTAGGATACCCTATCACGCCTGCGACAGACATCATGGAATGGCTTGTCCCGCGGCTGCCAAAATTCGGAGGAGTGGTCAAGCAAGCTGAGGATGAACTCGCAGTAATCAACATGGGAATCGGTGCAGCCTGCGCAGGCGCACGGGTTATGGTTGCGACTTCTGGTCCTGGTCAGTCATTGATGACCGAGGGCGTAGGCCATGCCGGAGAAGCGGAAATTCCCCTGGTGGTGGTCGAATGCCAAAGAGTCGGGCCAAGCACTGGCCAGCCGACGAAAAACGAACAGTCCGATGTCAACCACGTTGTCTACGCATCACACGGAGAGTTTCCGAGGATAGTAGTCGCACCTGGAAATGCAACAGAATGTTTCTACATGACAGCGGATGCGTTGAATCTTGCAGAAAAGTACCAGCTTCCTGTTTTCATCTTATTGGATCAAGCTCTGTGTCAGAACAGTGAGAGCGTAGACCCATTTGACGTGAAAGCAGTGAAAGTGGAGAGAGGTAAATTGCTGACGGAAGCAGAGCTGGGAAAACTTGAGATTTACAAAAGATACCAGTTTACAGAGGACGGGATTTCACCTCGGTCTATTCCATCCCAGGAAGGAGGACAGTTTCAGGTAACAGGAAACGAGCACAACGAGTTCGGGAACGTGTCCGTGGACAAGACCAACAGGCTTCGAATGATGACAAAGCGCATGAAGAAGGTTGAACTGGCAAAGGCCGACCTTCCTAAGGGGAATAATTTCGGAAGGATAGATGCCAAGTTCGGGATAATCGGTTTTGGCTCGACTTTTGGCGCAATTATGGAAAGCATGGAACTGCTTGCAAAACGAGGGGTTCCTGTCAGGTTTCACCAAATACGAACAATCTATCCTTTGCTTGAAGAAGACCTTAACGCATTTGCTGACTCGCTGGATGCAGTTTTTGTTGTGGAGAACAACTTTCAGGGGCAGCTCGCGAGCATGATCAAGAGTGTCTTTCCAAAGAATGAACGGGTCGAGAGCATAACGAAGTTTGACGGAACTTCATTCAAGCCCAGCGAGATCGCGGGAGCTGTAATAGGCGCGTTGAGACGTCGCGGAGTCTCGAAGGTGTGATACGGGATGCCAGCTAAAGTCTTGGCCCCCCTCTCGCCTATATGGTGTCCTGGCTGTGGTGACTTTGGAGTCCTCGCCTCGTTGAAAAGGGCACTTGCAGACCTCCAAATAAAGTCGAAAGACACCGTTCTGGTGGGCGGAATAGGGTGCTCTGGTTCTATTCACAGCAACTTGGAATGCTATGGAATACATTCACTTCACGGAAGACTCCTTCCAACCGCGATAGGTGTCAAGTTGGCGAATCCCAAGCTCACTGTCATAGCTGCCGGAGGAGACGGGGACGGATACGCCATTGGAGCAGGACATTTCATTCATGCTTTGAAGAGGAATCCCAGCATAGTCTACATTGTGATGCAAAACGGGACTTACGGGCTTACGAAAGGCCAGCCCTCCCCCACGGCGGTCATCGGGTACGAGGGAAACGCTGACATGCCATTTGACGCCGTTTTGACAGCGCTTTCAATTCCTTCTACAACATTCATCGCGAGAGGTTTTTCAGGCAACCAGACACAGCTCGTTGAGCTTCTGAAAAAGGCAATCGTTCACGCGAATTCAAACCAGGGATTCGGGTTCTTGGAAGTCCTCAGCCCGTGCGTGACATACAATGACACTTACAAGGAGTGGCGCGAAGAAATCTACGACTTGGACGCCGAGAAGAGTTATGACCCCAAGAACAGATCTCAGGCGTTTTTGAGAGCCTCGGAACTCGTCGCCAACAAGAGAATCCCGACCGGACTCGTATACACCGGGTCAGTGAAATCGCTGGAGGCGACTACATTGACAAGCGAAGAGCCGATTGCACTTCAGAATCTTGCGGTGTCTGCAAACCTTTCGAAATACGAAGAGCTGCTCAAAGACTTTCGCTAGAATTTTAAGCAACAGAACAGCTTAGGATAATTATCGCGTAGGACTACTGAGAGTGTCAATCTTGCCCACAAATGAAGAAATCTTGGAAAGGCTCCGTGAGGTCATTGACCCAGAGATAGGCCTCAACATAGTGGACCTTGGGATGGTCAGAGATGTTGTGATTAGCGGTGACTCTGTGAGAATAGCCATAGCCTTGACCGTGAAAGGATGCCCGCTTGCAACGACCATTGAGAGTGATATCAACCGGATCGTGGGCGGTATGAGAGAGGTTTCGAGCGTTTCAATTCAAATGACCTCTATGAGCAAAGAAGAACTGAATGCCTTGGGGGCGAGGCTTCAGGAAATGAGGACAAAACAAAAGGGTTTGGGAAAAGCTGCGGGGATGAGTGCAGGAATAGACAAACTGGACAGAAAGGGAATCCAGAAGATAGTCGCCGTAATGTCTGGGAAGGGAGGAGTTGGCAAGTCATATGTTACAGCAATGCTTGCAATTGAACTCCGCAGGCAGGGATACAACGTGGGAATACTTGATGCTGACATAACAGGTCCAAGCGTGGCGAAGATCTTCGGGCTGTCTGGCAAACCAATGGCCGATGAGAATGGAGTGATTCCAAAGGAGACCGAGACCGGCATAAAGGCCATCTCGATGAATCTCTTGCTGGACACCCCGGACACTCCGGTGATCTGGAGAGGACCCATCATTAACGGTGTGATAAGGCAACTTTTCAACGATGTTAACTGGGGCGATCTTCACTTTATGCTCGTGGATCTGCCTCCTGGCACTGGCGACGCTCCCCTTACTGTGTTCCAGTCTCTTCCCGTGGACGCGGTCGTGATAGTTTCAACGCCTCAGGACTTGGCAATGCTGATAGTCAGAAAGTCGATCAACATGGTTAGACAAATGAACGTCCCTCTTGCAGGTATTGTGGAAAACATGAGCTACATGAAGTGCCCGCACTGCTCCGAGAGAATTGAGATGTTTCAGGATTCCGGGATCGAGAAAACTTCGGCTGGTCTCAACGTGACCTTTCTCGGCAAATTGCCGTTTGACCCCAAGATAAACAGACTCTCAGATCTAGGGCAGCTTGAGAGATACGCGAGCCCAGAGATCGATGAGTTTACCAGGAAAGTAAAAACCGAATTGCTAAAGTTGACTGGTGTTACTGCTATTCCAATCGCTTGGAAGAAGGCTTCTTCATGAGACAGAAATTAGGCAA
>VFSW01011617.1_pt1 | contig 12354 bp, 12 predicted proteins | sample 5358111 | NCBI WGS metagenome assembly VFSW01 (sample SAMN11554181, study PRJNA540505) | mine drainage metagenome | isolation source: sediment from site ElyBrook_90M | place: USA: Ely Copper Mine, Vershire, VT | collected 2017
GATTGATATAAGTCAGCAAGTCAATTTTTGTCAAAGTCAACAAATTTAGGTAAAAAATGCAGTTATATTGAAAATGAAATGGAAGACATTACAACATAACGGTATTGCGTTCCCTCCTCCTTTTGAGTCAAAGGGGATAACGATTAGGATAAAGGGCGAGAAGGTCGCCCTAAGCTTGGATGCAGAAGAGATGGCATACCAGTGGGCAAAAAAGAAAGATACACCATATGTAAATGATTCTGTTTTCTTGAAAAATTTTCTCTCTGATTTTATAACGGTACTGCCAGAAAAATACAAAAAAATCACATTTTCAGATATTGATTTTTCAGATGCCTTCAAGGTGGTAGATAAAGAAAAAGACGCCAAACTCACCATAACAAAAGAGGAAAAAAAGAAGATTTCCGCCACAAGAAAAGAGATCAAGGAAAAGATGAAAGGAGTATACGGAAAGGCAATCATGGATGGTAAGGAGGTAGAGGTTGCCAACTGGATGGCAGAGCCGCCAGGCCTTTTCATAGGACGTGGCGACCATCCAATCAGAGGCAGATGGAAGCCAAGAGTAACTGAAAAAGATGTCACGCTAAACCTTGGAAAAGATGCCAAAGTTCCACCAGGAAAGTGGGGTCAGATAATTCATGAGTCAGATTTTATGTGGCTTGCAAGCTGGGAGGACAGTCTTACAGGGAAAAGAAAGTACGTTTGGCTATCTGATACTTCGGACCTAAAGCAGGAGCGTGATAAGATGAAATATGAAAAAGCAGCCAAGCTGTCAGAGCATATAGACAAGGTGCTCGATGCCATAGTCAAAAAGATGTCAGATAAAGATGAAAAGATAAGGCGCATAGCTACAGTTAGTTATCTAATTTACAAGACTGCAATGAGGGTGGGAGACGAAAAGGATCCTGATGAGGCAGACACTGTTGGTGCCACAACTCTACGCGTAGAGCACATCAAGCTAAAACCCAATGCAATAGAATTTGATTTTCTTGGAAAAGACAGCGTAAGATGGCAAAAGCCATTGCCAGTAGAAGAGCAGGACAAGGTCTTTTATGAGAACCTAAGGAAATTTACTGAAAAGAAAAAGCAAGATGATCTCATATTTGATGGCATTACTTCAAGACATGTAAACGAGTTTTTGAGTGGCGTAGTCAAGGGACTTACTGCCAAGGTATTCAGGACGTATCTTGCAACAAATGTTGTCAGGAACTATCTGAAGAAGGTAGACAAACTAGATTCCAAGTCAGAAAACATCAAAATTTATCATGCAAAACTGGCAAATCTTGAGGCAGCAATAACATGCAACCACAAAAGAACAATCCCCAAGAGTTTTGAAGAGTCTCTCCAAAAAAAGAGAGAGGTGCTAAAGAAACTCAAGGAGACTGCAACTAAAACTGAAAAGCAGGCAGAAAAACAAAAGCAGCGAGAAGAGAAACTGAAACTTACCATAGAACTTGCCGAAAAGACACGAGATTACAATCTTGGTACGTCATTACGCAACTATATTGATCCAAGGGTAGTTAAAGCGTGGTCTGATCAAGTTGGTTTAGAATGGGAGAAGCTCTATACAAGTGCGTTACAAAAGAAATTTCAATGGGTTGCCAAAGTAGATACCAATTGGAAAGACATGGGAAGAAATTAAATTTCTTCGGTCTTTTGTAAGCATAACCTGTGTGGAAATTTCCTGCACTAGACTTTCTTACATTTGATATATCCTAATCATATTTTTTCTAGTGCAAGTAGTGACCCAACAAAATAACAACAGATTATTTTTTCTGCTGTGCTATCATTTAGAAAAATTTATTCAGAAAACCTTAGCGCAAATGTATTCTTGTTGTATTTTACAGTTATTTTTTTATGAAATAGTTCGTCAAAGATTATCTCCAAGATCGTCTTGTTGTATAGCGACCAGTTTTTTCCAAGATCATGTTTCATAACAAAAGTGTGTACTCCTTTTTCAGACATGTGGCTTACCTGAACAGAAGAGTTCACCATCTGTATCTCAAACCACGACATGAACGAATCAATATCAACATCGCCTTTCATGAATAATGCAACGTCCCGCATCTCGTCTTTACCTATAGTGCGTGCAATCTCTATCACTTCATGTTCCTTCAAACCCTCAAAGATTTTGACAAATACGGGCTTGTTTAGGCTGACCAGCCCTATCCTAGGCTGATAAATATCCCACTCGAGAAATCTCCTCATGGCTTGAGTTGCAAGCGTATTGGTGCTTATCTGGTGTTCCTTTGCTTCTTGTCGTAGCTTGTTTATGAGTTCCTCTTCAAATCGAAATGTTATGGTGGCGGTTTTTTTCTTGTTGTTAATGTATGACTCTCCCATAGACATACTTTAGGCTTTTAATATTTATGAAATGATAAATATTGTTAGTGAGTATTCGCTCAACAAAATGTTGTCTTACAATGTATACCCAGACAATTTATTGTAGTTTTGACAATATAACAACATGGTAGAAATCAAAGTCAAAGTACAAATTGACGCACCAATAGAAAAAGTATGGGAGGTCGTATCAAGAGTTGATGATGAACCAATGTATTGGAGCCTTACCAAGTCCATACGAAACATCTCAAAGAACGGTAACGAAATAGTTCGGGAAATTATCGTGGGCAAGGTAGAAAAATGTCGCCAAAAGATAACTCTTGTGCCAAAAGGAGCAATTCATGCCCTTTGGACAAAAGGAGTTATAACAGGAACAAAAGACATGGTCCTGACATCGCTTGGTAACGTAACGCTTCTTGAGGTCAACATGGACTACAAGATCTCTGGACTAGGTCGTTTCTTCCAGGGAACAATTACAGATGAGTTGCACATGGAAGCCGAGCTAGCGGTGGATCAGATAAAAGAAAAAGCAGAAGGTAGACCTCATTACATCCCGATGGAAGAACGAAGAACATGGGCAGATCTAATACGTGGATAGAATCAGCAAATTTGTAGAAAACAATTTTGTAGATTAACTACCACGGTCATTCGTACCTTCAAAAAAACGGCCTAATTAATTTTAGGCTGCAACATATTTTTGATCTTAAAAGAATTGTTTTAAAATTGTGCCCAATGTTTTTACAAGCTACATTTAATTGCAGTTGAAATGACGCGTAATCTATGCCGGGGTAGCTCAGCCTGGCCTAGAGTGCCAGTCTCCACAAAAAGGGTAATACTCATAATCTGGAGGTCGTGGGTTCGAAACCCACCCCCGGTATACATGCTCTGATTCGAAACCCAATGAACGAATTTGGGGAACTTTTTATCTGGGCTTTAATTCAAAAGGAGGTCTCATGATATGATGGAGACAGATCTCCACAACTCGCCTCGGCGTCTTGAGAGGGAGAAGAAGAACATATCTATTTGAGACTTGGCACAATTCTCATCAAAAAATAAATCTAGTTTCCAAGCATGCGCCTGACACATCTTGGCCTGTCATTGCTTGTAATGCAGTTGTAATACACGGCAAGCTGGTACACAAACACACACGACAGTACAAATGATGCCGACATTTCTAGCCCGCGGGCTGGAAGCGTACCAATGCCAAACGTTTCCTTGAGACACTCAAAGAGCGACTCGACTGACACCTTCCTTGTACAGTATATCCTCTGTCCCTCGGATAGGGGAACAACAAGATTCCCCGTGCTGCATGACATGTGCAGCTTGTACCCAAACACCCAACCCCTTGTCTTGGAAAAACCCCACCTGGCATCGGTATCGATTCCCGATATTGGCAGGATATTTTTCTTCATGCTTGATTTGTGCCATACCTGTCCCCTTGCCTTTAGCAGGGAGCTGTCAACTGAAGCTGTATCTGTATCTACAATGCCTTCTAGAAAAAAGGCATTTCCCATCTTTGCAATTGCCTGCTTGATTGGCAGCACCTTGAACCTCCTGTCAAATGTTCTTCTGTCAGGAAGTACATCCAGTCCGCACGCCCTCATTGCTTTCTGATTGTATGGCATATCAATCTCAAAATACTGGTGCAGACAGTTGTTGGACGGGATCCTCAGCCATATCCGTACAACAAAACATCGCAGCATTACAGTTGTAGGATAAACGTATGGATGCCCTCTTTTCTTGTCAAGATCTTTGTACAGGCAGAGCAAACCAATCAGACGCAAAATTCCTAATAGTATCGATTCTGGTTGTATCTTGCTGAGGATTTCTCTCTTGGTATGCATTTGGCGATGATATTATCAGGAAGAGATCCAAAGCATTTTTCATTAAATTAATTTTGGAATGTGATCAAAATAGACTTGGAATTATGCCCAACCCTCAATTATGTAAAGCCAAAGAAAACAAACATGATAATAGATCTATTAACTGATATTGTGAAAATTGACGATATTCTACTTATTGTACGGACAGGAGGAGCCATAACTGAGATGAGAAGTAATTCATTAAATCTAAGACAGAAGGACAACTGGATTACAATAGGTGATAATGATGGCCATGTCACATGCATGTGGATTCAAACAAAACAGCAAAGGCTCAGTTTGTGAAAGAATAAAAGGAAAACCGAAAAGTTACAGCATTAGATTTTTTGACAATGAATGAGAAAAGATAATGTCTACTGTTTTTTCTAAAATGTATGATGATAACATGAAAGTAAAACTAGACAGAACAAAGTTGTACGATGATCTTTTCCAAAAGTATGGCTCAAAAGAAACATTAACCTTCTAGGTTCTTACTTTGTAAAGTGTTCATTTTCAGGAGTCATTGCTAAGTAACCTTCATGCGTTTAATTTTTTCTTGAAGTAGCATGCATCCTTGAATCAGAGTTTCCGGTCTTGGTGGACAACCGGGAACATATACATCGACTGGAAGTATTCCATCAATGCCAGGAAGCACATTGTATGAATCAAAGTATAATCCCCCTGTAATTGCACATGCACCCATAGCTATCACATACTTTGGATCTGGCATTTGATCGTAAACCATTCTTAATCTGGGTGCCATTTTTCTGGTAATGGTTCCCATTACTACAATAAGATCACATTGCCGAAGGGAACCAAACGCTTCTATAATTCCAAATCGTTCCACATCGTATCTAGGACTTGAGGCAGCTCCGAACTCAACACTACAACATGCAGTCTCAAGATGCACAGGCCATAAAGACCAAATTCTACCCCAGTTTATAGCATATTCTAAGGGTTTACCAACTGCTCTTACAAGGATATCACCGAGTTTTCCAACTAGTACGTCAGTGGCATGTGGTGCTGTATTTTGGTTGAATAGTTCTTTTAGCATTCTTCTGTTTCTATTGCGTCTTCGTCTCTAATAAGCAGAAGGAACTAGAGCAGGTAATCTTAGACTTGACCATCCTAGCCTTTATGTCATATTTTTGCATAAGAATAAAGGATTGTATCATGAGGCAAATTTATGTCCATATGCAAAAGGTGTAAGGCAGAATATGAGCATAACGGCTACCCAGTCTGCGATTATTGTTTGAAGATGTTGGACAATTATGAATAGTGTTAAATTTTGTAATGTAGATGCAACATGCCAATCGATCCAGACTTTTACAAAAAGCTGCCTAAAAAAGCAGAGTGGCACAACAATCAGACGGCAGGAGACAAACATTATGTCTGTGGAGAAGGCGTTGAAAGAGAACTGGACTTTATAGGTATAAAATCGTAAGATCAAGAACTTGTTGAGAGACACATATCTGAAAAAGACTATCTTGTAATTCATGGAACAAATGTAGCAGTCGATTTTGATCTTTGTATCTCAGATGGTGCTTGCATAAGTGCGTGCCCAGTCCTAGTTTTTGGTTGGAACCTCAAGCCAGAAGAGTCCCAACTTCTAACGGCCTTAGGCCACAATCTAAATGAGTATGACAAATCAGATCCTTTTGCAGAAAAAGTCTGCATATACTGTTTAGCATGTGAAACCGTTTGCCCAACAAATGCAATAAAAATTCAAGAAGGATTAAGTGATGAGATTCATTAATAGAAAATAATGTCTCCAGATGATTTAATGAAATCAGCTATAATTTTGATGCAGGGAGGACTTGGAGATACGATGCGGTTATATTCAATTCTACTGACTATTCGAAAAGGAGAATCCCTCACTATTTCCGATCATCAGTACTTGCAAGACCTTATTGAAAAACATCTTAAAAATTCTGTATAAGAACCATTAGTTAATTCTGTAAACTAGATAGTTCCCATATTATACAATGTTCGAGTCAGGAGGGACCAGGATAGCATTTTGTAACATTCTCAGACCTTTTTCAGATCTACTACGGATTCCTGCGTGTTTTACCCCCAATTAGAACAATTGTTCCTTTGCATGAGTCGTTAATCCTAACAAAATCTTCCGAGGGGCTTATGTTCTCATGGCTGTAAATGCACGTATTTGTGCATTTGGAAAAGTATCTGCCAGTTTATTTGCTGCACCAAGAGCGTAGCCCCACGTGTTGTGTTGTGATCCACTAGGAGAATTTCATCAGGTTCAAACTATTCATTTAGAACGGATTTTGTAGTATATCTTTGGATTTCAAATGTTAGATCCATTTTTTCCTAGCTTTGTCTTGAGCGTAACAGTTTTCCCTTGATGGCCTGGTACAGCAAATCGTCATCATGCGGGTCATCAAGCAAGTCTTGGATGAATTTCTTGGGGTTCTTCCTCCATTCCAGCACCTTTCTTAGGTGCTCCTCAAATGTTGGAAATGTATTCCTGTTCTCCTTTTCTACTAATCCGTCAAACCTGCCTGTATTAACACCGCCCCTCAGGGCCACATAGATTACAAATATCTGGATCTTATCCTCCGGGATGTCATTTAGTTTTGAATACATTTTCCTGTATACTGATAGCTGCCTCTTATGCTCTGCTGCATCCTTTGAATTTTTGTTGGTTTTATAGTCCACAAGCAAATAGCCGCCATCGTACTCAAAAACTGTGTCTATCTTACCTTTGAAAATCAGGCGGTCATTCTCATCATATTGGATCATGGAACTTATCTGCACTTCACATTGAAGTTCATTTTTTACAAATTTCATTTCAGGAAACTTTTTCTTTAGTTCTTCTATGGCATCAAGGCCGTTTTGTATGGCCTTTCTTACATCGTCCTTGTAATCGTCAATGCTTGAATTGTTTTCCAGAATGCTCTGGATTGCATCATGTACAGTGGTTCCAAATTCTGCAGCCGCAGAGACATATGGCTTTTGAATTATATTTCTCTTGAGAAACTCGTATGGATCTTTTGTAACACTTGAATAGGATAGGTGTGGAACGCTCTTGAAATAATTGGTGATAAACTGCTCAAGCCAGTCATCTTCCTTGTTTAGAAGCTTTTTTGATTCTTCAAACTTTCCGGCAATGAAGAGCGAAAATGCATCGGAAAGTCTGCTGTCCATCTTGACTGCAATCGTGTTTTCCATGCTAGAGTCCATCTCAATTTCAGAAAGACCTTCAATATAGTACCTGGACTTGTCCTTGTCATCTGTTATGATGATTAATTTTTCCTTTGCCCTTGTAAATGCCACAAAATCAATCCTAAGGGATTCCTCGCCAATCTCTTTTCTTATGTCTATGTTGTTTGATTCAAGTATCGCTTGTACAACTGTATCAATGAAGCTTGTTTTTGATGTCCCAGATGTTGGAAGGTATACTACAACATCAAAGTCCCTCCCCTTTGCCTTGTGCACTGTAGTAAGGATTACATTAGAGTCGATGTTTCTCTCAGCGTAAGACTCTTCTGCTACTGCTATAAAGTCAAAGAGCCCGTCAATTGTAGGAACCAGAAGTGAGAGGTATTCGTCTATCTGCTGCTTGATGGTAATTGCAGTTGAAAACCACTCGGCGCCCTTTGAGACGCACAACGGGTAAATTACATTGTCAAATGCCCTGTCAATGTCTTCTCGCCTGAACGATATTCCAAGGGACCTGATTTTTTCAAGGGCGCTGCTGTTTTTATCCTTCTTGTATTCTCTTGACATATCAAATGATTCCTTGAGGGTATAGGGGGAAAATATCGTAAATGATGAGGATATCTTGTACTCTACCCTGTCATAGAGCAGTCCCATGAGGTATGAGATTATCTCTCCCTTTGCCATCTCAGTTGTTGCCTGGGACGTGGTCGAAGAATAGGAAATGTTGCAGGAATCAAGAAACTGCGATATTTCGATAATCTGCAAGTTTGTTCTGGTTATTATTGCAACTGTCTTGTCCTGGTTCTCGTCAATAATTTTTTTAATCTGTGTCAGATGCGCCCTTGTCGATATTATCTTTGGATTGTAGCCCTCTCCCTTGATGGAATCAAATTTTGCAAGCTCATCTTCAAAGTCTTTTCTATTTGCAGTCCTGCCAAGAAAATTTTCCTTCGAGTAATCAAGTATACGCTTTGTACTTCTCCTGTTTTCTGAAAGCAGCATCTGGGTGCATATATCCCTGAATCTCTCAAAGTTTTTCACAGAGCCTCCCTGGAATCCAAATATTGCCTGCTTGGAATCGCCTACAAGAAATATGTTATCGCCTACCATCTGAACAATCCTTGCCTCAAGCTCGTTCATGTCCTGCATCTCGTCAACCAATACATACTGGAATTTTTCTCCGCGAAACTTTTCTATGAATATTAACAGCATGTCAGAATAATCCACTGCGCCGTGTTTTGACTCCTCATAGTCCTTGTATGCGGAAACAAAATATCTTAAAAACACCTGGAGCTCCTCAACGGTGTAATTGCTCTTGGTCTTGCCGTGTATGCTAGCAATTATCGCAGATGCCTTTTTGATGTCTATTTTATCATGCGTGATGCCAAAACTCTTGATGTACCTCAGGGCGTTTTCTGACTTGGGTACGATGGATGTAATCATGTAATCCTTTTCATAAGTAAATGCCTTGTTGTTCTCATAGCTTCCAAGTATGGAAAACCTCATTGCATTGTTTCCCATTATCTCCTTTTTGACTAGTCCTGCATCAGTCAGGTAGTTGAAGGCAAAGCCATGAAACGTGTATATGTTAAGCTTCATTATCTTTGCTTCCTGGATCACGCCTTTTGACATTTCCAGGATCTTGTCAAACATTTCCTTTTTTGCCTTTTCTGTAAATGTAATGCATAGAATATCTTCTGGATTTACGCCGCTTTCAAGAAGCTTCATGACCTTCCATGATAATGTGGTGGTCTTTCCTGTTCCGGGATTTGCAGTGACGATTGTATTCTTGTCCGAAAGTATGATTGCCTCTTGCTCTGATGTGGGCTGCATTATTTCACCTCCTCGGTAACATATCGGATGGATTCTGCCAGTCTCTCTTTTGTGACAAGTCCATCGTTTAAAATTTTATTGTAAATTTGTGGGTAGACAAACTCTTCAGTTGAATATTGAACGATTTTGTCATAATCTTTGTTAAAATAATTAAAAAATGTATCTGCGCCAGTTGTTGTCTTTGGATTCAGTCCATATGCGTGAGCAAGCACGTTGTGTTTTAGACCGCGTGTCTGAAGATTATTCAATGGGAGATGAAGTTGTAGCAAGTCTATGATTTCAGGCTTGCGGATAAGCCATTGGTATATCCACTTGACATTTTCTGGGAACAAATGCGTCATTCGCGTATACAAAAAGTTGATGTCAAAATTCAAAACGTTGTGACCTATTATTCTAAGATGGTCATCTGCCGATCGATATTTGTTAAGATCTCCGACAAGTTGGTAAAATCTATTTAAGATTTCTTTCTCGCTTGACTCCCATTCCTTTAGCCTGTTTATTTGACCGTCATTGATTTGATATGTGATCAGAGTAACCTTGCCATCAAATGGGTTGAGCGCCCCCATCTTATACTTCCAAAAGTTGTTTTTATCAGAATCTTGAGTGATTTGACCTGCCTCCACACCTGATTTTATTTTAAAATATTCCTCACTTGACTGAAAATTAGGTGCAGTTTCAATGTCCAGGAATAGATTTGCCATTATTTCATACTCCTTGCGACTATCTGATAACGATGATCTCTTGCTGTAAAGGTAGATTTTTGCATATGTTTGATTTGCATTTTCACATAATCCAATAACGTTGGTTATTATTATATAACCTCATTATAGTATGCATACTAAATATACTATATTGTGACAAGATTTTTTGGAAAAGACGAATTCACACAGTTTGATTAATTCTGCTTCCAGTGCATGCTGCAACAAGCAGGTGGGAACCAGAAGGGAGTAACTACCTCTTGCTGTTCCTTGTTTAGATTCCTATATTCCGCAATAAGCAAATTGAATATTCTGGCCATACGTTTTACGGCCTAAAATAACATACCTCAGGCACGAGTGCATGTTAAGATCAGCAAAGGAATCTAATTTTTTGCGCCAAAAAAGATCAAGATCACCTTATTGCGGAATATGAGTAGATTCAGGAATCGCGGATTTAGATTCTTAGCAGATGGCTATATTTGATGAAGATCCCTCTCTAACTGAACCATGCGTGATATCAAATCATGAACTATGAGCGTCTAAAAGAGTTCATTGTAAACAAGATGCAAATGCAGTACATCTATCAACCAGTGATTTGAAAAACAATTATTTTGCATGAATGATGAGTTTCAGTTTTGTTTTTCCATTCTTCGCGATCTGAGTGGACATCTTCGTTCCCATGTTGGTTATGTCCTTGACAATTTGACTGCTGCTGTCCACTATATAGAGATCGGCCTTGCCTATTGTTCTGTTTACCTTGACTACTCCCACTTACTCCAAGTCGTCATACTTGTAGGACATCTGCTTGCTCATCCCTAACGCATCTATGATCTCCTTCTTTGTGAAGTCGTTTGCTGGTCAGCAGGTAATCCAGAACCTTCATCTTCGACGAGTATCCCAAGACTTTTGTTATCAGCGACTGACTCTCCTGGTACATACCATTCAAAAGCATATGAGTTTAGGCTTCTAAAGGTATGTCAAGTGTACTTGTGAAAAGAGAGTATTCAGACACAGAACTGAAGGCATCGGTTCTCAACTTCATCATGAGAAAGGAAGAACATTATTTTCCTATCTACACGATGGCAAACTGAATTGGTACAGTCTTGTAAAATAAGAGAGTTCTTGGATCGTATCAAAATCAAGATTGGAATAATCCTGATTGCATGTTTTTTAGTATGAGCAGAAAGATATATTTTTCCAGATTTAGACTGTAAGCACGTCCTTACCTGACTTGTGTATTATGATAACGTGCTTGTTCATGAGTTCTTTTGTTGGTATTACCACACTTTCGTTTTTCTCATTTGTTACAATTATGTGCAACAATTCAGCAGCCGTGATTGTTCCTGTTATATCACCAATCTTTATTTTCTGTCCAACTTTGAATATTGTTCTTTGTACAGACGCACCAGCTATTGCTGCTGGTAACACATCCTTTAGAGTAAATCCAAGACCTATGGCAATGGCTACACCTATTGCTATTGCAATACTCCATGAGAATGCAGACACAAGTGTAGGTATTACTGATTGACCAATTCCAATTTGTGTTAGGCCTACTGCAAATACAATACTGTAAATCACAGTTTTTACTCCTATACCTATGTATCTGGTACCGCCATAATGTCTTACCATGAGTTCATGGTTTACCCACTTGATCACATAGTTTGCAATAACAGAGCCTATCATGACAATAAGTACGAAAGCAAGCAGGTTTGGAATCCATAACCAAAGTGATGTCATGGCAGTTGTAAGCTGTTGTAATTGTAATGCGTTAATTGCTGCAACTATAAAGAATAGATAAACAAACCACCTTATTGTTGCTGAAACCAAGTGAACAGAATCAAATTTACCCATGGTTTCTTCTACCAAGTGAACTTCAGTGATGCTTTGCAAGTTTGTTTTTTGCATGATTTTCTTTGCAGATTTTTCAACTATCCTGCCCACTATTTTACCTACAACAAACCCAATTGCCAGAAGAACACCAGCTGCAATTATTTTTGGAGCCGCCCCTGCGATTGAGTTAGCAAAGGTCGTTAATGCAGTAGTTTCTGGAGTATAAAACGCACTAGTTGGAGTATTAGTTTGAGCATAGGCCAAGTTTGCACCCAAACCTAATGCAAATACGAAAAATGTCATTATTCCACATATTGGTAAAAATAAACTAGATTTTTTTTGATTAAAAACCAATGTATTTCCATCTTGTTGTGGCTATTTCTACATAGATGAGAAGATTCTTCTTACAGCATGCTAAAATCTTCTCAACCAAAGATTTTATGATGATTTTTTTCCGGTTTTATCAGACTTGGTGAAGTTAAATCTTTCCAAACAGTTGCATAAAGAAAAAATATTTCACATTAACAAGGATAGAATTAAAAATAATACAGTGATGTTTTTATATCGTATACTAGTTCATTAGAAACTGAAAATTTATAGTCATTTTGTAGTATTTG
>VFSW01011618.1_pt1 | contig 12354 bp, 14 predicted proteins | sample 5358111 | NCBI WGS metagenome assembly VFSW01 (sample SAMN11554181, study PRJNA540505) | mine drainage metagenome | isolation source: sediment from site ElyBrook_90M | place: USA: Ely Copper Mine, Vershire, VT | collected 2017
ATGCTCAAAAAGTGTATGTATTGAGGTAGTCTTATTCTAGCGGGGTCCAGACCAATACATGTAACTAAGGACTTCAAATTCACCTATTTTTGTCAGTATTTCTTCTTGTAGTTTCTGATCTCCAGATAGAAATGATTTTAAATCTGACACAAATTCTTCTGGGATGGCTCTACCGACGAATAATCTTGAACGAGGAGATTCTTCCATATTAAAGTCAATAATCTGATACAAGTCATAGTATTAATAGATATTTCCAAGAAATACACTATTTCTGAAAACTTTATACAGTAATATCTCCCGTACATTATAATGCATTTTGATTTAACAGATCCAGAATTTGATCTAAGAATAACATCTGCAATAATTGCTCTTGGAATAACTACATACACCATGATTATAGTATCACTTAACACAAGACCACTTCTATCGAGATCGACTAATTTGAAACAAGTAATGACTAACATGATTATAGCGGCAGACTATCCCATTGGAATGATTCCTGCTATGAGTATATGGGTAAGTTTAGAAGAACACAGTCTTTATGCTATGATATTTTTGAATGTGGTGTTAGCATTTTTCCCCTTTATTGCATGGTTTTTTAAATATAAAACCGTACTATCACAACTTCATAGAAGAGGCAGACGCTAATAGAAAAAACTTTCAGCACTCATTTTTCAATATTCGTTTAAAACATCTAAAGGATTCACTAGAATAATCAAATCCGATTTGAAAAATGCATATGGACAATCCCAAATCAAACACACCCACCTAAGTTAACACCCTCCACCCAAGAGTTACCAATGTCATATTTATAGCTCTGCTAACTTTTTGGTTGCTAGATAAAATCATACCGAGATCAACTTACTTTCATCGTCTCCTCGGATTAGTGGCTTTGCGTTCTCCATTATCTTTTTCATTGCAACTTTCAACCCTAGAAATACTAGACAAGTAAGGTGTTTGGATAGATAACCAAGATTTGAATAAAGTAACCTGTGAGTTTTAAAATCAATAAATATGGCATTTACCAATCAATAGATTGGATGGAATTAACTGCGATAATTAAGAAAGGGGAGAAACAGTATGTGGCCCTCTCTCCTGAGATAGATGTTGCAAGTCAGGGATATACGATAGAAGAGGCGTTGAAAAATTTGAAAGAGGCCGTAGAGCTTTACATAGAAGAGATTGGACTACCGGAGGGAATCGGCAAAGAACAGATGATAATTACAAGTCTTGAGATAGACAATCATGACCAGGTTGCCAGTACTATCAGGTAATGATCTGGTAAAGATCCTCTCAAAGGCAGGTTTTCAGTTTGCAAGGCAAAAAGGAAGTCACATAATTCTTGTCAAATTTGCTGAAAGTAAAAAGAGGGCAGTTGTCGTACCAAATCACAAAGAGATTGACAGAGGAACTTTGTCTGAGATCATCCGACAGGCAGGTCTTGGAAAAGATGAATTTCTAAAACTGGTCTGATATTTTATTAATACTATAACAGTAGATCCGAATAGCCACTTTTTTAGCATGTTTTTTCTTGCAAAGTAATCTGCATGTCATCTCTTAATACATGAGTTGTAATGTGATACCATGAAAGATTTCAGACACGCACGAGCCAGGACAAAATAGTACAGCTCACGCCATGCCACAAATTCATCCAGGACAAGATGGAAATACAACAATTGAGAAAAGGAGTTCGATTTTCAATTCCAGAACTATCAATCCATCTTCCTTTCTTCCAATGTTAAAGAGTATCCAGAGGTTGTACATCCACACTGCAAAGAGAAAGTAGAAGAGTCTTATGACATATTTCTTCGATGTTGTCTGCGGCATGAACTGCTCTGCTACTATGTATGACGTCTCTATGCCCAACCCTGATGACATACCTGTATCCTGTTGAGTTGAGATACCTTATCATCTCTTCTGAGAAGAATCCTGCATCAAGGGCAATGCCTGCAATCTTGATTCCAGACTTTGTTATGAATGAGATGCAGTCTGTAACATAGGACAGGACCTCCTTTCTTGATTTTATCGGAATGGTTAGATGGTAAACCGCATCCCGTCAGCAAGCACGCTTGCCGTCATATACTGGTATGCGTATGAGGTTCCGTCCTTTGGCTTTGTGCCGTTAACCATCTCTGCATCATCTCAGTAGTACATGACATCATGCCAGTCTACTGCTATAGAAACCGGCTTGCAGAGCAGCCCCATTGATCTTAATGTCCTTATCATATGGTATCATCATGGCATCGTTGATGGACTGGAGATCGTATCTGCTGACAGTCTTCAGGTAGGCAAGCAGCGTATAGGCTGAAGAGGCATTTGCGGTATTGCGATAGAACATTTGACGTACCATCCGTACATGATCTAAATGTGCTCATGACAAGTAACGTGTCAAGCATGTAATTACACGAAAACCTGGAGCGCGACAGGTCAAATGCAAGTAGTTCTTTAATCTCTGACTTTACCCGGGGCTAAGCCGTGAGCCAGAATCTTCATGGAACAGGTATGAAAAATGGGTGATCTGTTTGTTTCGATTTCTGGAATTGATTTGCAGATGAGTCATTCGGAACTACTGTTATACAACGCATCATCGTTGTCAAGTGCATCATAAACAGGCATAAAGTCATCAGGATCTCTTGCTACCTCCGTTCTTATCACATTGTATAATGTGACAGAGATTAAAACTTGATACTCAGTTGCTTAGATCTTGTTTTGAGACCTTGTATGACCTGCCTTCCACCAAACCTGCATAACCTGTTACAAGAAATTTCATCTTTTAGTTAGACATTACGGTATGATAATAACAAAGGATTTCCAATTGCTTGAACTGAGATTTGAAATAGTCTATCTGTTTTGTAATATGTGGTTTTACTTTCTTATCAAATGTTGTTTGCGGTATAAAAGTGAAATATTCTATTGTTTCATCAGTAAAAATTATTCCCGAGTCAGACTTCCAATAACCTGCCGAAGGAAGATTTGTGCTCAAACCTCCATAACTATCTATGAAATAGTCTTTTACTCTCACATATTCTTTGTCGGCTATTTCTCTTCCATCATTGTATCTTGTAGGTAGTTTAAAATGTAGTTTTACTTTCTTTTGCAGACGTGACAAGCCTATAGCTTTTCATATGGAATTTTTTTGCTATTTAATTTTTCACATTGTTTACCGGATATGAAATACTCTGTTTTTGATACGGCCCTAAATGATTCTCCAGATCTTCTCAAGACTGCCATTGCTTTTACCTCTACTTGAGGCTCAATCCTGACCTTTCTGTATGTATTTGATATTGATTCTGAATCCATGTCCATTTTGATTCTTTTACCATTAATATATGAAACTAGAAGTTCTATTAACTTATTTGGGTTTGGCTACAAGCAAACTTTGTTACTATGATATTATTACCTAGTGCTTTTATTGTACGCAGTACATGTTGACAGGTTGCTTGCAGTAAAATCAATCAAACAGCCACACCATTGCACGGAGCTAGGCAAGCTAATGGAAGAGTTCAGATTCATGGTAAACGAGGCAGTAAGGATAGGGATTGAAAGAAATATCACCTCAAAATTAAGACTGCGAAACGAGCTATATCCAAGGTTCAAGAATGGTTTTCACACAAGTTACATAAGTATGGCCGTATTCAAGGCCCATGCGTTACTCAAGTCACACAGAAGGACGCTCAAGAAGAATCCATGCGCCAAGCAACCATGTGTTTGGAAAGAATTTCTCATTGTTGATTCCTACGCATACAAGATATTTTATGACCATATCCAGATTCCAACAAGACCGCGAGAATTTGTAGTAATACCACTCTACAGTTATACATCAAAGATACTCTCACAACCTGGTCTAAAACCTGGTAACGCTACACTCACTTTGGATACACTTTCCATATCCTTCTCAAAGGAGATCAAGGTGCAGAGACCAACTGGATATATTGGAATTGACATGAATCTGGAGAATGCAACATGTGCTGACGATACAGGAAAGGTGACTGTTATTGACATGTCAAATATAGTATCGATGAAGATGAAATATCGTAAAGTCCTGTCCCATTTTCAGCGCAATGATTCAAGAATACAGCAAAAACTCAAACAAAAGCATGGCAGAAAGCAGAAAAACAGAGAAGATACCTTTCTACACCAAGAATCAAAGAAACTTGCAACAACAGGCAAACAAATCTTCACGGAGAACCTCAAGGTATCAGAAAGTTGTATAGGAAGGGAAATGGTCATGGAACAAGATTCAGATTTAGGCTAAACTTGTGGACCAGGTTTAAGCTGCAAAAAATGATTGATTACAAATCTCAGTGGCATAATGGATTTCCAGTAATTTATGTAAACCCAAAAGGAACAAGCTCAAAGTGTTCGATATGTGAGGGTACCGTCCTCGAAGAGAACCGAAATGTGTCTTGCCCTGAGTGTGGTTTGCACATCGACAGAGATGTCAATGCAGCCAAGAATATCTTGGCCAGAGGGATGCAGTTCGTCCCTGACGCAGTGCAAGGTGAAGCGATGAAGCAGTTCAAAGATGGGGAGCAGATTGCACCGAGCTTGCTTGTTGGCAAACCCAGATAAGTTAGCAGAACTAAACTAGAGGTTAAAAAGACTAGTGTAAGAATTCTACAATTTAGATTGTTTTTACCAGTTTACAGTCCAGGGTTGTGGATGAAGTGTCTTTTCATCTGCCGGGGGCTAGCAAAGGCATAACGCCATTAGACAAAAGATGAAAGTGGCAAAGGAGGTCAAAGAAGAGATTATCCCGTATGGGGTGTCTCATGGTTGAATTTGCTATAGCGACACTTTAATTAGACTCTAATACAATATTAGAAATAAACCCGAGCGGTTGGGATTTGAACCCAAGAACTGAGGAGAACCCCAGCAGGAATTTTTGTCTCCCGGCATTCCGTGCTTGTCGACCCGCTCAATATTCTTTACACAAAATCAGCATAAAAGGTTAAGCGAGTCTTCAATGATCTCATTTAGATCTGGTTGGGATCTCACTGGATAAGATTTGGCTCTTTTTGTAAAGTCTAGATTGTTTCTACCAGTTTACAGTCCAGGGTTGCGGGTGTAAAGTTTTTTCATCTGCCAAAGGCTCCCACCAATTTTTATTGTTCTGGTACCACGATACCGTTTCCTGTAATGCCTGATCAAACCGGTATCTAGGTTTCCACCCTGTCACTTTCATTATTTTCGATGCATCAATTGAATATCTCTTGTCATGTCCTGGCCTGTCACCTACGTTTTCTATGAGGTCTTGCGGCTTTTTCATTAAATTTAGAATCTTCTCTACTATGGATTTGTTTGCAATCTCGTTCCATGCCGTAATGTTGTACACCTCACCTGACTTGCCTTTTTCAATCAAGGATTCGATTGCCTGTACATGGTCTAGGACATAGATCCAGCTTCTGATCTGGCCTCCCCCGCCGTAGAGTGGGACTTTGAGGTTCTTTGACGCTCGAATTATTGTCTTTGGGATTAGTTTTTCTGGAAATTGATTTGGTCCAAAGTTGTTTGTGCATCGGGTAGTGATGCATTTTATGCCGTATGTTCTGTGATATGATTCCACCAGCAGATCAGCTGACGCTTTTGTGGCAGAATACGGGTTGCTTGGTTTTAGGATATCGTTCTCTGTAAATGATTCCTTGTTTTCTGCATCGCCGTAAATCTCGTCAGTTGATACGTGGATGAATAGCTTGTCGTGTTTTCTTGCGGCTTCTAAAATAGAATAAGTTCCCAAGACATTTGTTTCTATGAATGGTTTTGGGTTTGATATGGACCTATCAACATGGGTCTCGGCTGCAAAGTTAATTATGATATCTGATTCTTTTGCAAGACTTGAGACGGTTTCTTGGTTTCTGATATCATCTTTTATGAAATGATAATTTGGATTATGTTCTGCTTCTTTGAGATTTTGTATGTTAGAGCCAATCGTTAGGCTGTCAAGGTTTGTGATTTTATCACTTGGTTTTGCCTTTAGGTGGTTTCTGACAAATGCACTTCCGATAAAACCTGCGCCTCCGCATACTAGTAATTTCATATGTTATCAAACCAGTAATTTAGAATTTATACTATCTGTATTTTTGGAATAGGGATAATGTATTTTCCACCGTGTTCCTTGAATTGCTTCGTTTTTACCATTATTTCGTCAACAAAATTCCATGCAAGTATCAAAAGATAGTCAGGAGGATCGTCTTCAAGACTAGCCATAGATACGATAGGAATATGGCTTCCTGGAGTAAGAAGGCCTTGTTTTGTAGGAGTTTCGTCAACTATGTATTTTATTGAATCAGAATCAATGCCACAGTAGTTCAGTAGCGTGTTTCCCTTTGCAGAAGCTGCAAAGCCTGCAATTTTTTTTCCATTTTGGCGCAGGTCACGAACAAGTTCAACCAGGTTTTTCTTTATATTTTGAACCTCGTTTGCAAAATTAAGATAGGAATCTGCATTATAAAATCCCAGGTTCTTTTCTACAATAATAAAATCATCAATATTAGAGATTATGTTTTTTGCATGGTTATTTTTTACTGCTCTTACTTCAATTGTCCCTCCATGAATAGGGTGTTTTTTTATTTTAATTATCTTCATGTCGTTTTGGTCTAGGATATGTTGCAGAGGCTTTAGAAGGAAATAAGACAAATGTTCGTGGTATACTGTATCAAACTCATGTTTTTGCAGTAAATCAATGAGATAAGGAACCTCTATTACAAATATTCCGTCATCTTGCAGAGCGGTTCTGACATTTTGGACAAAACCGTGGACATCGTCAACATGTGCAAATACGTTAAATGCTGTGATTATTTTTGCACCACCATATTCTTTTGTAATTTTTGTTGCAGTTTCACCATCCCAAAAATGGTTTATAGTCTCAATACCATGTGAGTTGGCAATCTTTGCCAAATTCACTGCCGGTTCCACTCCTAGCGTTTTAACCTGTTGTTTTTTGAATTCTTGCAAGAGGCAGCCATCATTGCTTGCAATATCTACTACAAGAGAACCATGATCTAGATTCATTGTCTCGATTAGGTCTGAAGCAAATGCGTTACAATGTGCCTTGAATGTATTTGATATAGATGACATGTAAAAATAGTCTCTGAACATAATTTCTGGATTAACTACCACGCTAAGTTGCGAGAGCGAACAGTCTTTGCAATAACATACCACTAGAGGAAATTTTGGTTCATTTTTACCAAGATCATTTGGTTTTATCAATCCATTTGCAAGTGGCGTGATTCCCAGATCAAGATAAGGTACAAGATTTGCTCCCTTGCAACTCCGACATGATGAAATTGTCCTATAGGTGGTGCCGAGTTTTTCTTCTTTCATGTAATAGAAATTTGTAGTTTGTTATGAGTTTATTAAAGTTCGTTATAATTTGAAGCGATGTTTTTCAAGTCAGATGGAAATTTGTTTATTCATCCTTTTTGGCTACAAAAAGAGATCTGTATTTTGAGAGATCAAGCGAGGTATCAAAATCTCTAGAATTTGAAAACTCGTTTCTTGTTGCTTTTTTCACATGCTTGTCCAGTCTGCTAGCATACTCGAACATATTTTTTCGATCTGTTCCAATGTGGAGTGTACCGGTGACATTACTTTTAGTAGCTTTTAGGATCATTGGAGCAATGACATTAACTGTATCCTTTGATGTCCACATATCGACAAATGCCTTGTCATATGGAAATACGACGGGTCCAAAGCTGGTTCTTATGATAAGAGAATTTTCGTATTGTCTCACGGCGCATTCGCCGCCAAGCTTTGACCAGGCATATTTGTTCATAGGCAAAATTTCATCTTCTTCTTTGTAATGTCCTTTTTTGCCCGAATAGACATAATCTGTAGAAACGTAGACCAGTCTTGTGTTTGATTCAATGCACGAAATTGTAACATTGGCTGTTCCAATTATGTTATCTAAGATGGCTCTTTTTGGATCTTTTTCTAATTTTCTGTTATCTGTAAAGGCAGCTAAATGTAAGAACGTGTCTGGCTTGTTTTTTCTTATCTGGTTTATGATATCATCATAATTTGAAACATCTAGATCTTTTCTAGTCATCGAGATTATTGATGGGTCCAAGAGTTTTAGTTCTCTGCCAAGCAATCCCGCCCCACCAGACATGAGAATTTTCATACTTTGATGAGCCTGTCTTATTATTTTAATCTAGACGATTTATCGATACACAAAATTGTTATCTGCATTTTCCAACGTAGGTAGCTCTAGATCTTTTTTTATTACGATTGGTTTTTCTGCTGGCCATTTGATAGCCAAGCCTGGATCATTCCAGAGAATTCCCCTCTCATGCTCTGGGGAATAGTCTGAGCTTACCTTGTAGAGCACATCTGCCTGGTCACTTAATACACAAAACCCATGTGCAAAGCCCTCTGGGGCATAAAGCAGTCTGTGGTTTTTGTCAGAAAGTGTCTCGCCCACCCATTTTCCGTATGTTGGAGAGTCTTTGCGTATGTCAACTGCAACATCAAAAATTTCCCCCTTTAGTGCCATCATTAGCTTTGCCTGGGCTTTTGGATTTTTTTGGTAGTGCAGTCCCCTTACGACTCCTTTTATCGAATGAGAATAATTATCCTGCACAAATTTTGTGCTAATGCCATTTGTACCAAACGCAGACTCTTTGAAGCTCTCCATGAAAAATCCTCGATCATCTGAAAATGCTTGAGCTTCTACAAGTATTACCTCTGGGATTGCTAATTTTGTGAATTTAAATGGCATGAATAAAAGCAAAATTGGCAAGATAAATAGGTTGGCGAATCATGCTATTTTTTGCTCTACCATTTTACTTTCTTTTCGAGAATTTTCTTGATACCAGAACTGATATGTAGATAAAATGTTGGAGTGTGTGTCATTTGGAAGCCCGAACTTTGGTCCAGAAGAGCCATATGTTGCAGCCCAAGATATTAGGTTTTCATACTGACCTATTGCAGCCTCTGGAAAAGATTTCTGAAGATCAGGTCGGTTTGCATATATTTCGACAAGTAATGCAAGTGGTGTTTCTTGTATAGGAATTCCCGAAAAGGAGAGATTGAAATCTTCTCGGAGAAGTGTCAAATTTACATTGTAGTAAGGATCTCTTTTCATCAGCACATCTTTCCATCTGTTTACAAAAGTCTTGGCATCATCGGAAGGCTGCCTAGTACCGCGACTTGCTCCTTCGTAGTGATACAATTTGGCATAAGGAGTATAAACAATTAGGTATCCCTCTTTTCTTACTCGCAGACAAAAATCAACGTCATTGTACGCAACTTTTAGGACGGGATCGTATCCGTTCACTTTTTTGTAGACATCTCTTTTAACCAGCATGCATGAGCCAGTTACTGCACTATAATTTCGAAGAGTTTTGTTAAAACCAAAATAGCCGTTATGAAGATGATTAATGTGACGAAATGCGTGTCCTGCAATACCTCCAACTCCAAGCACCACTCCAGCATGCTGAATTGTCTTTCCCGCGATAAGGCCTGCATGTGCAGAATCATCTGGGTATATGAGCTGGGCTCCAACAATTCCTACCTCCTCTCTTTGGCACGGGCCCAGCATGGACTCTATCCAATTTTCTGCAATTACTTCTAGATCGTCGTTCATGGTAAGAAGGTACTCGCCATTCGCATATTTTTCTGCAAAGTTGAAAAGATTTGGAATGTTAAACTCTTTTTCATATCTAATTACTTTATGTTTTAGAGACTTGTAAAATTCCAGTGCCTCCTTTTTTTCACTTAGATGATCTACAACAATAATCTCATAGTTGTCATAGGTGGTCTTCTTTTCTATGCTTGTCAACAACCTAGATAGCAGATCAGGCCTATCACGTGTTGTTATTACTATGGAGACAAGCGGTTTTTTGGTCAGGTTATAATTTATCTTGAAATATCCAAGTTCATGAACATATTCTGGAATTCCATCAATTTTTCTACGTTCTAAAGCCTCAGACAAGGCTTTTTTTGCGGCAATCTGCGCATATGGTTTTGCGTTACCACCTGAAGCTGTAGAAGTAGCAATATTTCTCCAGCCATATAACAGTCTAGGTATGTGATGTATTTGGTTTGTCTTTTCAACGGCTCTCAAAACCAAATCATAATCTTGTGAGCCGTCAAATCCTTTACGAAATCCATTTAATTCGTGCAAGAGAGAGATTTTGTATACAATAAAATGTACCATATAATGGCATGTCATTAGTAGATCTGGGGAATAATCAGGCTTGAAGAATGGATCGATTCTTTCCCCTTCTGGACTAATATGATTTTCATCCGAGTAAATAATTTCCAGATTTGGATTCTCGTTAATAGCTTTTGTGACTTCATACAATGCGTCTTGATATATTTCGTCATCATGATCAAGCAAGCCTACGTATTGACCTGTAACCATGCTAAGGGCTTCATTTGATGCGCCGGCTATATTCTGATTTTTTTCAAGAAACTTTACCTTGATCCTTGAATCAAGTTTTATGTATTCATTCAATATTCCTTTGATATGAGTAGCTGTAGAAGCGTCATCTACAATGCACAACTCCCAGTTTTCATAAATTTGATTTCTTACAGAATCAATTGCAAGTTGCAACCATTTTTTGTCTACGTTGTATACTGGTAAAATGATGCTAATCTTTGGTTTTAATTTAAAACCATCCATTTCCTTTTTCATATTTGAAATCTCTATTTTGTTGAAATTTTGAAGATCTCTCCAATTTTTTAGCTGCATTCTTGGTTGTATAGGCTGTTCTAGAAATTTACTCTTTTTATGTACGAGAAAATCTACAGTCAATTTTGTGGAGCGTTTTATGCCATAAGTGTTTGAAGATCGCATAAACTGTAGTACAAGATATAGAAAAGTACCTCTGCGAGTATTAGGCGGAAAGATGTTTGTTAATGCGTGTTGTATTTTCAGAGATAGTTTCCACGACATGCTATTTTTGATAAGAGAGAGCTCTTCAGTAAGTTTTTCTCTTTCATTTTCTTTTTCTTGCACTACACGATGAGCAATTTCCAAGTTTGACTGTAATTCTTTTCTTTCGATTGATTCTTTTTGTAATAATTCCTCTTGTTGTTGCTTCTCGGCTGTAATCTTGGATACTAGTGCCTCTTGTTGTTGTTTTTCAAGTTCAGATTTGTATAATGACCGATTTACTTCTATTATCATCATCTCCTTTTCGTTACCAATAGATGAGATAGGTGCATTGCAAGCCCAATTCAGCAAATTTTGGAGGCTTCCCTCTGTTGCCTCAGGAAACGCCTTCATTAAATCTGGTCTTGAATGATAAATTTCCAATAACGAGTCAAGAGGTGCCTTTGTTGAATTTGTCAAATTGGCAATTTTTGCCAAGTTTTCTTCATTTAATTTTCTAAAATATTTTCCTTGATTATTAATCTCTTCAAATAGATTGGAAAGGATTTTTGTTATTTCGTCTTTGGAATAGGACACTTTATCTATTTTAATTAGTTTATTTTTCTCTGATCTTTCCTGCGACTTGGAATACAAAGAAATCAGATCACTAGAAAGTATGTAATCAGAGCTAAAACTTTTATCAGAATGCAGTAATTCTTTGGAATACCAGTCAGAGAGATCAATATTTTTCATTAGACCTAGTTTATCAAATATCAAATTCAGTTCGGAAAGTAGTTTTTCTTTTGGCCAATCAAAATTTAGTAAAAATCCATTATATCTTTCTAAAAGTGCCAAAAGACGTTCATTATAGATTTTCCAGAGGTTTAGAGATTTTTCATAGCTAAAATTATCTCTTTTTTTGAGTGATTCAGCTACCTCAAGGGGATGTCTGAAGATTCCAATGATTAGAATGTTTTTTGGAAGATATTCCAGCCAAGCATCAAGAAGTAGGACAATTCTTGGATCTTTAAAGCCGCTTGCTAATGAATTGTGATCCATTAGCTCTTTGGAATATTTTGTAATTTCCTTGCCCAGTTCTTCACCTATTACTATTTTTTGTTGAATATCATACCAAGAGCAGTTATTTTGCAAAAAGGTCTTTTCACACAGTTCTGTAAATTTTTTATTTTCCCAGTGACCTCTAAGATTGTCATCATTGTGTTGCCATTCATGTGATGTCAGGGATTCTAATTCACCAATATAAACGCCAGCTAAATTTAACGCCCTGACTAAGAAGGAAGTACCACTCCTATGCATGCCAGATATCAATACAAAGTATTTTGTTTTTTGTCCAGATTTGTCTATTAGTACCTCTTGTTGTTGTTTTTCAGATATAATCTTGGATACTAGTGCCTCTTGTTGTTGTTTTTCAGCTATAATTTTGGATACTAGTTCCTCTTGTTGTTGTAAATTAGAAATTTGTAGTCTTATAATCTCGTCTTTATTTTTAAGTAATTCTTCAGCCTCTACTAATT
>VFSW01011620.1_pt1 | contig 12353 bp, 14 predicted proteins | sample 5358111 | NCBI WGS metagenome assembly VFSW01 (sample SAMN11554181, study PRJNA540505) | mine drainage metagenome | isolation source: sediment from site ElyBrook_90M | place: USA: Ely Copper Mine, Vershire, VT | collected 2017
CAGAGTTGCTGACGTGAACGCGAGAAGAAATGCACCGTCCCGGTCGAACGGGTCAGGGTTAAGGCCTCTTCATCCATCCATCCCAACATCAAGACCCGACCGGTGGCGTCGTCTTGGACAATGGCCGCGCGAAGTTCTTGGCTCACGTTCTCTCCTTCAGGGGCCGCAGTTGAATGCCGAGGGCCTCGATCTCGCGTCGAAGACCAGGTAGTCCGGCGGGGTTCTCGTGGACGATGGAGGCGACGAGTGCCGCATCCGTCACGCGCAAGGCGTCTGCAACGTGCCGGGCAGATCCCGCTCCTCCCGAAGCGATCACGGGGATATCAATCGCGTCGCGCACCGCTTCAGTGAGGGCTAAGTCGTAACCCGTGCGCTGTCCGTCATGCGCGATGGAGGTGAGCAGTATCTCACCGGCGCCGCGCGTCGCAGCCTCGACGGCCCAGGGGACCGTCGCGATTTCAGTCGCCACCCGCCCGCCGTGGGTAAACACCACGTCGCGCCCCGCGTCAATGGCGACCACGATCGCCTGGGAGCCGAATCGCCGCGCGATTTCGGTGATGAGGTCGGGATTGGACAACGCCGCCGAATTGAGGGACACCCGGTCCGCGCCGGCTTCGATGATACGAGATGCGTCCTCGACGGAACGAATCCCCCCGCCCACCGTGAAGGGTATCTCCAACACGTCGGCGACGCGTTCGACGACGTGGACCATGGTGTTGGCACCCTCGGGCGTCGCGGTGATGTCGAGAAAGACCAGTTCGTCCGCCCCGCCCGCACTGTAGAACTGCGCGAGTTCGCCCGGATCACCCACGTCGCGCAGGTTGACGCAACTCACTCCCTTGACGACACGGCCCGCGGCGACGTCGAGGCAGGGTATTAGGCGAGCGAGAGGCATGATTCCAAGAAATCGAGTCCGGCGGCGTCGCTCTTCTCGGGGTGAAATTGGACCCCGAGGAACGAGCCGCGTTGAACCGCCGCGACGAGTCCCTCTGAGGTGGCCACTGCGTCGGGCGACTCGGCGACGAAGGAATGCGCGAAGTAGAACGCCTGACCCCAGGGCTCGACAATCGCCCAGCCCAGTCGTGGGATACGCGGCGCATCGAGGCGCACGACGAGACCATCGAGCAGGCCCAGACCCTTGACGCCACCGTCCTCCTCACTAGCCTGTAGGGCCAATTGCATCCCGAGGCAAATGCCCAGAATCGGCTGGGTAGCGGCAAAACGACGCCGTAGCGCCGTGGCCGCGCCCGTCTCCTCGAGGCGGGCCATTGCGCTTCGCGCCGATCCCACTCCCGGCAGGATCACGAAGGGCGCCGTCGCGATCCGTTGCGGATCTGCGCTGACCTCACTCGTGCGACCTAGGTGGGTAAGGGCCGCGCGCACGGATCGGGTATTGCCGGCACCATAATCGACCACGACGACGTCACTCATAGTGAACCCTTAGTCGAGCGTACGAGGGACCCGTCGCGCGCCAGGGCCTGGTGCATTGCGCGGCCCACCGCCTTAAAGGCGGCCTCGGCGACGTGGTGCGCGTTCTCGCCGGTGGCTGTCACGTGCAACGTCACGCGCGCAGTCTGAGCCAATGACTCGAAGGCGTGCGCGGCCATCCCGGGATCCGGGTCGAGGTGAAGAGTCGCCTTGGCCCGACCCGAGAGATCCACAACGGCGTGAGCCAGCGCTTCATCCATGGGCACGCGCGCTTCGCCGTAACGGGCGAGACCTCGGCGGTCACCGAGCGCCTGATCCAACGCTTCACCAAATGCGCGGAACATGTCCTCTACGGTGTGGTGGTCGCCGGTCTCGAGGTCGCCCACTCCTTCGAGGCGTAGGTCCATACCCCCATGGAAGGCCAACTGAGTGAGCATGTGGTCATAGAAGCCCTCGCCAGTATTGACGTAGACGCGTCCCTCGCCGGGGACGCGAAGACGAATGTTGAGCAATGTCTCGGCGGTAGCGCGCCGGTAGCGCAAGGGCGCCTCCTCGAGGGGTTCTCCCAGCAGTTCCGCCCGCAGCGCCCCGATGAGGATATCGTCGTCGATCTCGTCGCGGATCGAGATACGAAGACCACGATCGTAGGCGCGCAACATCACGCCGTAGGGGAGCATCCGATCGACGAGCACCTGAGGATTCTCCATGGGGACGAAGAGGAAATTGGTGAACGACGCGAGAGGAGTAAGGCCCAACGCGTGTAACTCTCGCGCCACCCGTTCGCGTTCGCCCACTTGGGTCGATACGTCGATCGGTGTCGTGATCGCAGCCAGCGCCAACGCGGCGGAGAGTGATGACACCGACAGGGGCGCCTGGCGCGAATTGATAACGAGCGTGATCTCGGGGCTCGCGATGGCGTACCCCACGCGCGCGCCCGCCAAGCCGAAGGCCTTGGAGAAGGTCCTCAGCACGATCGCGCCGTCATTGACGCGTTCGATCTCGTCGACGCCGGCGTACTGGGCGTAGGCCTCATCGATGACCAACTGCCCCGCAACCTCAGGGATCGCGCACAATTCGCCGGTGGGATTGTTGGGTCGACACACGTACACCAGGTCGGCGTTGGCGGGATCGTCGACCATCTCGGCCCCGGCCATACCCGCGGCATAGCGGTACATTGAATACGAATCCGCCGGTACTTGGGCGACCGTGCCGTTCTCGGCGAAGAGCGCGGCGAGCAGCACGATGAACTCGTCGCTACCCGCGCCCAACGAGATTTGGTCCAGCCCCACGTGGTGAAGGTCGGCGATGGCCTGTCGCAACGCCTGATAGCGGCCGCGATCATATTCATTCACGTCCGCCAAGGCCTTGGCCAGTGCCGCGGGCCGCGCGCTCGGCGGCGGGGCAGCGGGCGTGTTGCCGTCGAAACGAAGGATCTGAGTAGGGAGCAATCCCACACGAGCGGCCAGTTCCTCGTTCGAAGGGGGCCACTGGTAGGTGTCGAGGGCCTGTGGAGTGCTCATCGACGCGCCGTCGCCTTGTGCGCCGTCATACCCTCAAGTTGGGCCAGCGCTTCGATGGTCGGTGCGAGACGCTCGAGTCCATCTCGCGAGACCCGCTGGACCGTCACCGGCTTCATGAACGTCTCCAGTCCCAGTCCGCCCGAGACTTTGGACCACCCTCCCGTCGGCAACACGTGGTTACCGCCCGTGGCGTAATCGCCGGCGGGTACCGGGGAATACGGGCCGACGAATATGGCGCCCGCATTGCGGATTCGTCCGGCTAGGGACTCCGCACGGGGACCAAGCAGCGCGACGTGCTCGGCGGCGTAGTCCTCCACCTCAGCGAGGGCGGCCTCGAGGTCGTCGCCCACGCGAACCACGAAAGCGCGACTGTCGGGACCGTGCTCCATCTGCGCGGCGAGTTCCTGCTGGATGATCGCTTCGTCGAAACCGAGATCCGCGACCACCACGATCTCGCTCGGGCCGGCCGGAAGGTCAATGGCCACGTCCTTGCTGACCAGTAGCTTCGCCGTATTGACTGCGCCGCCACCGGGCCCAACGATCTTGTCCACGGCGGCGATGGACGCAGTGCCGTAGGCCATGGCCGCAATCGCCTGCGCCCCGCCGATCGCCCACACCTCATCGATACCCAACAGGGCCGCGGCCGCCGCGACCGCGGAGGCGCCGCTCGGCGGCGTGCACACCACGATGCGCTCCACTCCCGCCACCTGCGCGGGCACGGCCCCCATGATCAACGACGACACCAAACCCTTGGGGACGTAGATGCCCACCGAACGAATCGGTGTCCAACGACGTTCGAGCGTCACGCCCGGCGACACTTCGAGAGTGACGTCCTGTGGTCGCTGTGCGGCGTGCCACGTTCGTACCGATTGCGCCGCATCGAGGACCGCGGCAGTGGGAATATCCCCATAGGGGACGGCACGCTCGGGCCGGTCGGCGGTGGTGCCGTCGAGTCGCTGACTCCACTCCACCAGGGCTAGGTCACCGCGGGCCCGCACGTCGGCGACGATCTCCTCGATGGTGATCGGTCGGTCAGTCTTGACGGGTGTGCTCATGGCATCATTCTTTCGACGGGCAGCGTGAGGATCGAACTCGCGCCGCAAGCTTGTAGTTGGGGTAGGAGCGACCAGATCTGCGCCGCGGGCACGAGGGCGTGAACCGCCACGATACCCGGGGTGGCGAGGTCCATCACCGTGGGCGAACCCGTTGTGGGCAGCAAAGCCGTCACCTCGCCGAGACGTTCCTTGGCGATGTTGCAGAGGAGATAGCGCGTAGCGCGCGCGTTGATCACCGACGCCAACAGCATGGTCAACGTGCGCTGCGCTTCGTGGTCGGACGATCCACGTCGTCCGACGAGCACCGCCTCGGATTCGAAGAGCGTGCCGAGCGAACGCAGTCCGTTCGTCCGTAACGTCGAACCAGTCGAGACCAAGTCAATGATGGCGTCGGCGAGACCCAGACGCGGGGAGATCTCGACCGAACCCGTCACGCGCACGATCTCGGCCTTCAGACCCTGCTCTTGCAGCCACTGCGAAGCAATCCGCGGGTGCGACGTGGCGATACGGCGCCCGTCGAGGTCCGCAAATCCCTGGGCCGCGTCTTCCGTGGAAACCGCCGCCTGCAATGAACACGTACCGTACCCGAGACGTAACAGCACATCGACGTCGAAATCACGCTCGCTCACCAAGTCCAGTCCAGTGACGCCGCAGTCGACGATCCCGTCCTGGACGTATTCGGGCACGTCATCAGCGCGCACGAACAAGAGATCAATGTCGGCGTTGCGACAAAAGGTTTGCAACACTCGCTCCCCGGGTTCTTGAGGAGCCACGCCGGTCGCTTCGAGCAGGGACCATGATGGTTCTCGGAGCCGACCCTTGGAGGGCAGGGCCAAAGTCAGTCGTCGGTTCATTTTCGTCCTCGCTTCAATACGGCGTCGTAGCCGCCTTCGCCGTAGCGCAGCCAATGCGCCACGCGGGTGACGGTGGCCGTGGAAGCACCAGTGCGTCGAGATATCTCCTGATAGGGAACCGCGTCACTCACCAATCGCGCCACCTGCAGTCGTTGGCCCATCGCGTCGAGTTCGGCGGTCGTGCACAAATCGCGGAGGAAGGCCGACATCGTCGCGGAATCGCGCAATCGCACGAAGGCGGCCACCAATTCATCGAATCGTTCGATAGTCTCATCGTGCGCCCCCGCCGGAAGTACCTTGCCGCTCGTCATATTAATATGCTAGCGTATTAACACGCTACTATGCAAGTGATCCCCGCCATCGACCTTTTGGGCGACTTCGCCGTACGCCTCGAGCAAGGCGACTACGACCGCGTCCTGTTTCGCCAGCCCCTCGAAGAGTTCTTCTCCCGCGTGGTAGCCACTCAACCCGACCTCATCCACGTCGTTGACCTCGAGGGGGCACGCGACGGGGCGCTTCGCACTGGAGTCATTGCGCGATGCGCACTGCTGGCCGGAGATATCCCGTTGCAAGTGTCGGGCGGCATCCGTTCCCTCGACGCCGCCAGGGCGGTCCTCGACGCGGGAGCCCAGCGCGTCATCCTCGGGACCGCGATCTGGAGCGAGCCCGAGAACCTCGCGACCTACGCCCGGGCGCTCGGCGATCGTCTGGTGGCGGCACTCGACGTGCGTGACGGCGTCCTCGCGGTGCGCGGTTGGCTCGCATCGACCGGACTCGAGGTCGACGACGCCGTCCGACAATGCCGTGACGAGGGAGTGACGCGGCTTCACGTCACCGCGATTGCTCGCGACGGCACAATGGGCGGGCCCGATCTCGAGCTCTATTCCCGGGTCTGCGCGAGTGGCCTCAAGGTCGTTGCCGCCGGGGGTGTGCGCAACGATGACGACCTCGCCGCACTCGAATCGGTCGGTTGTGAGGCAGCCGTCATGGGCGTCGGGTTTCTCGCGCGCCTCGGCATCCACCTATAGGGTGCTCGGCACGTCTCTTTGTTATGACATCAGGCCCTAGACGACCGCCTCCCACGGCTTGTGAAAGGTCGCACAATGTGAGTGGTACCTAAAGAAAGGACCATTTACCATGAAGCGTCGCACATTGGACCTCTTGCTCACCTGGGTCGGGACCATTCTGACAATCGTCTTAATCGGTGCGGGCACCGGATTATTGATTGGCTACAACTTCGCCAATAACCAGGTCACCACCCAACTCGCTGAGCAAAAGATCTTCTTCCCCCCCAAGGCCGCCTTCGCCAATCCCGTCGCCGGCAGCGAGATCACCCCATCGATGATCCCCTCAGTCTCGCAGTACGCGGGTCAGCAGATGTTGACCGGCGCGCAAGCCGAGGTGTACGCCAATGACTTCATCGCGGTGCACCTCAAGGAGATCGGTGGTGGTCTCACGTACTCCCAACTCAGCACCAAGGCCCAGGCCGACCCGAGCAACAAAGCGCTGGCGAACCAGGTCGACACCATCTTCAAGGGAACCATGTTGCGCGGCTCACTACTCAGCGCCTACGAAGCGTGGTTCTTCGGTCAGATTGCCCTCTACGCGGCAATCGGCGCATTCATTGCAGCGGCACTGATGCTCGTGCTGTCGCTGCTCGGTCTCCGGCACTACCGAAGGGTCGACGACACTACCGTCGTGTAGCGCTTCCGGAGTAGTAACAAAGAGCCCGGGCCCCCTCCCGGGCTCTTTGTATTCTTACCCTTTCGATTCCCAGGGAATCCAGTATGGGAGAATGTGCCATGAGCGAACATTGGAATGACGTGTACACAACGCGCGCAGTCCCTGAGCGCAGTTGGTCGGAACCCGAACCCACTACTTCCCTAGAACTCCTAGACCTTCTCGACGTCACGGCGAATGACTCATTCATCGACATCGGTGGGGGTGAATCCACATTGGTGAGTCACCTCTTCGCTCGGGGATTCACCGACGTGACCGTTCTGGACATTGCCGATACCGCACTCACCGTGACGAGCGAGCGAGCGGGATGCGAGAGCGTGGTCACGGTCCAGGCCGACGTCACGGTGTGGCAACCCACCCGGCGCTACGACGTGTGGCACGACCGCGCGGTCCTGCATTTCTTGTCGCCAAGCGACGCCCACCGCTACGCGGACAATTTGCGTGCGGCGCTGGCGCCAGGTGGGGCGGTCATCATTGGCGTCTTCGCCCCGGATGGTCCCGAGTCCTGTTCGGGTCTACCCGTCCACCGCTACGGTGCCGAGGACCTGGCCTCACTATTGGGCGAGGAGTTCGGCATCGTCACCGCACGGCGAGTGTGCCACCAGACGCCCTGGGGCAGCGAGCAGTCCTTCCAGTGGATCGCCGCTCGCCGCCGGGCGTATGCATCGTGACTATCTGCCATGCCGCGAATGATGAATTGAGATTATTTTGTAACGTTGGAGGATGACCGACCATTCCGCATTGACGGCACATTCGGTGTTGTCCGTGTCACAAGCCCATTTTGACGACCGCGATGCCCTCTACGGCGACCTCCACGCACTCGCGGCGATGCTCGATGACACTCTGCGACGTCAGGAGGGGGAGAAGTTTCTCAGCCTCGTGGAATCAGTGCGCTCGAATGCCGGACGCGATATGGAGCACTCCTTTCGGGAGTTCGAGAGCCTCGACTTGGAAAGCGCCAGCCAACTGGTCCGGGCATTCTCCGTGTATTTCCACCTCGCCAACGTCACCGAACAAACGCACCGCGCCCGACAGAGTCGCGATCGGCGCAACGACGACGACGGTCCGCTGGCGCGCGTCGCCGACGAAATCCTTCGCGCCGTCGCGGCGGGCAAAGTCAAGACGGTTGACGTAAGGGCGGCCATCGACAATTTGGCGGTGCGCCCCGTCTTCACCGCGCACCCCACCGAGGCCGCTCGCCGTTCGGTACTGTTGAAATTGCGGTCAATCAGCGCACTGCTCGACGAGGCCAGCTCGTCGAACTCCCCACTGCGCGAAACGTTGCGCCAGCGGCGCACCGCGGAACTCATCGACACGCTTTGGCAGACCGACGAACTTCGTCTTGAACGTCCCGAGGTGCTCGACGAAGCCCGCAACGCCCTGCACTACGTCGACCACCTCATGAGGGACGTGGTGCCCGACGTCCTCGAGCAACTGGTCTCCAACGCTGAACGTCTGGGCGTGCCCATTGCACCCAATAGCCGGCCATTGACCTTCGGCACCTGGATCGGGGGCGACCGTGATGGCAATCCCTTCGTGACACCCGAAGTCACCGCCTCGGTCGTCGACCTGGCCCTGGACTTCGCCGTGCGCGCCCTACGCGCGATGTTGGGCAAGCTGATGGACGAGATCTCAGTTTCGACCCAACACGTGGGGATCTCCGAAGAATTGCGTCTCTCCCTCGCCGACGATCTCACGCGCCTCCATCCGGAGTCCCGCTACCTGCGCCTGAACGCCGAGGAACCATACCGGCTAAAACTCAGCTGCATCCGAGTGCGCCTTGAAGAGACCCAGCGGCGGATGGAACAACGTAGTCGACACCGGGCGGGACTTGATTACGCATCCAGTCACGAGCTCATCGAGGACCTGATGCTGCTCTACAACTCACTAATCGAGAATGGTTCGGAGCGTTTGGCTCGCGGCACCCTAGAACGATCCATCATCACCGTCTCCGCCTTCGGACTCACGCTCACCACCCTCGACGTCCGCGAGCACGCCCAAGCCCACCACGCGGTGCTCGCGGTCGTGATGGACCGCCTGGGTGAACTCACTACCCCCTACGCGGAACTTTCGCGCCCGCAACGTCTCGAGGTCCTGAGTCGAGAGCTCGAGTCGCGTCGACCCCTCTTTTCGGTTCCCGGCCCTCTCGAGGGCGTGAATTTGAAGACCTTTCGCACCTTCGCGGCAATTGGCGAGATAATCGATCACTTCGGCACGAACGCCTGTGAGACGTACATCGTCTCGATGACCAAGGGGGCCGACGATCTGCTCGCCGCCGTCGTGCTCGCCCGCGAGGCCGGTCTTATCGACCTCACATCAGGACTGGCGCGCATTGGCTTCGCCCCACTCTTTGAGACTCTCGATGAATTGCACCACGCGGGTGAGATCTTTGAATCCATGCTCGCGGTCCCTAGTTATCGCCAACTCGTCGAATTGCGCGGCGACATCCAAGAGATCATGCTGGGCTATTCTGACTCCAACAAGGACGCCGGCATCACCGCCTCGCAGTGGGGCATCCACCTTGCCGAACGCCAGTTGCGCGACGTCGCCACTCGTCACGGTATCCACTTGCGGCTCTTTCACGGTCGCGGCGGGAGTGTCGGACGCGGCGGAGGACCCACCCACGACGCGGTGCTCGCCCAACCCTACGGCGTCTTGAACGGCTCGATCAAGATCACCGAACAAGGCGAGGTCATCTCGGACAAATACCTTCTACCCTCGCTCGCGCGCGAGAACCTTGAGCTGCTACTCGCGGCCGTCCTGGAAGCGGTGGTCTTCCATTCCAGCCCCTGGGTGGACCCGGTGAAACTCGACGTCTGGAACGAGACCATGAGTCTCGTGGCCGAGACATCCCTACCGGTCTATCGCACATTGGTGGGCGACATGAACTTGCCCGCGTACTTCACGAGTTCAACGCCGGTTACCGAACTCGCCAATTTGCACATGGGCTCACGTCCCGCCCGGCGCGTCACCGGCGAGGACGGCATCGAGTCGCTACGCGCCATTCCTTGGGTCTTCGGCTGGACCCAGTCCCGCCAAATCGTGCCGGGATGGTACGGGGTGGGTTCGGGACTTCGCGCGGCGCGCGGCGCGGGCCACGGTGACGACCTTCGCCAGATGTACCTCGAATGGCCATTCTTCGCCACGTTCATCTCGAACGTGGAGATGACGTTGGCCAAGACCGACCTCAACGTCGCCCGCCACTACGTCGAGCACTTGGTACCGCGCGAGTTGCATTACCTTTTCGACATGATCGTGGCTGAACACGAAGTGACCATGACCGAGCTCCTCGCAGTCACAAATTCTGAGCGACTCCTCGAGTACCAGCCGCTCCTGGCCACCACCCTCGAAACTCGTGACAGGTACCTGCGCCCCTTGCAACTCATGCAAATCCAGTTGCTCGAGCGCGTGCGCGCCCAACGCGACCGTGATGAACCCGTCGACGACACGCTGCAGCGCGCGCTCCTCTTGACCATCAACGGCATCGCCACGGGATTACGCAACACCGGTTGAGTCCCGCTGCATCGACTGCCCCAACACTTGCTCAGTAGTTTGTTACCAGGAGAGAAGGAGACGACGTGTCGATGGACAAAGCGATTCGCAGCGTAATCCAGAAGTACGCCACCTTCAGTGGCCGCGCCTCGCGTTCGGAATACTGGTTTTGGATCCTGGCCTTTTGGATCGGTTGGTACATCATCGTCGCGTTTACCCACCTCTTCTACATCTACGACTTCGGCCTGTTGGTGCCGACTCTGGCCGTGGGGGTCCGGCGTCTACACGACACCAACCCCTCGGGTTGGTGGCTGGTGGTGCCGCTGGTGAACCTCATGTTCTTGATTTCTCCCCCGGGCGAACCCAATCGATACGGACCGACAACGGCGATCGGGTCATCGGCGTCCAACTTCTCCACCGGTACCACTGACTCCACGACCGCGGTCGCGGCGGCGCCGCACCACTCGGATCGCGCGGTAGGAGCCAACGCGGTGCCGTCTTCAACGCAGACCTGCCCGTCGTGCGGGACCACACGAGAGGCGGATCAGAACTTCTGTCGGAACTGCGGCACCAAGTTCGACTAGACCCTTGGTCGCATTTCTCGACCGCATCGGTAGGATGCCAGTCACCTAACCAACGACAGGAGTCTCATTATGGCGATACGAAATGCGAAGACCGAGTGGACCGGGGGCCTCAATGACGGCACTGGTGTCGTCGAACTGGTCAGCAGCGGCGTCGGCAGATTCGACGTCAGTTTCCCGCGACGCACCGCGGACGAGGCGCAAGGCGTCACCAGCCCTGAAGAGCTCATCGCCGCCGCGCACTCCGCGTGTTATGCCATGCAGTGCTCGGCGTTGATTGCCCGAGCGGGTGGTGTCCCGGGCAGCTTGAACGTGAGTGCTGACGTGAACCTCGAGCCGGACCCGGCCGGTGGCTTTCGCATCGCTGGCATCCACCTGACGGTGCGCGGCGTGGTGGAGGGCCTTGACGAGGCCGGTTTCAAGGAGGTGGCGGAGGCGGCGAAAGCCGGCTGCCCAGTGTCTAAGGCCCTGACGGGCACGACAATTACCCTCGACGCGGCCTTCGCCTAGGGAGACTACTTGCGCTTGTGCTTGGTGGCATTGCTGCCCCGGCGCACCGACACGGTCAGTGCCACAATGGCCAGGACGGGCAAGACAATGACGGCGGCGGCATTTGCGTGCCACGTGACGCTCAGCAGAGCTACCGCACCGATGATCACGAGAACAGCGACGAATAGCTCGGGCGTGTCGCCGACCAAGAAGTCCCACCAGAACATGGCGAAACCCTTGAGAAGGCGCACGACCAAGGGTGGTCGATCGTTCATGCGTCCACCTTCAGATGAGTCGAGGGATTCTTAGGCTTTGTCGCGTTCACCAGAACCCAACACACGGCGGCGTAGATGCCGACGAAAGCCAGAAGGAACGTGTCGTTGCCGGGCCAGCGCACCTTGAGACCTTCACCAACCCAGAAAGTTCCGTAGGTCACCAGCAAGACCCCGACGCTCATCTTCATAGCGTTTTCGGGGACCGACGAGAGTTGCTTGGCCACGACGGCCCCGATGATAGCCACGAGTATCAGCGCCACGGCCGCGACTGCGGCGGCGAGTCCGAGGCGGTGCGCGGAGGTCCCCAGGGTCAGGACCGTGATCACCACTTCGAGTCCCTCGAGGAAAACGCCTTTGAAGGCCATCACGAAGGCGATCCGGTCGCGATTAGCCCCCGGTCCAGCGTTCTCCAACTCCGCGACGGCCTCCTTGTAGATCGCGTCCTCGTCGTGCTTGGCCTTAAGGCCACTGGAGCGCAGAATGGCCTTGCGTAGCCACTGCATACCGAAGATCAGCAAGACGCCACCCACGATGAGTCGTAGCCAGGTGAGAGGCACGTGGATCAATGCCGGTCCAAAAACCGCTACCAACGCGGTGAGAGCCACCAGCGCGGCGGCGACACCCTCGAAAGCGGAACGCCACCCGCGGGTGTGGCCCACCGCAAAGACGATGGTGAGGGCCTCCACCATTTCGACCGCGCAGGCCAGGAATACTGCTCCCACCAATACAACGACTCCTGAGGACACCGTGGTTGCCAACATGGCTCTACTCTTCTTCCTGCGCGTTCATCACGAAGCACGATTGAGGGTCCAACAATACCTTGACGTTGTCACCGCGTTCGAAGCGCTCAGCCACAAAGACTTTGGTCAGGTTCTTGTTCTCGCCGACCTCTACAACGTGTTCGTACCCGCGTCCATTG
>VFSW01011621.1_pt1 | contig 12353 bp, 7 predicted proteins | sample 5358111 | NCBI WGS metagenome assembly VFSW01 (sample SAMN11554181, study PRJNA540505) | mine drainage metagenome | isolation source: sediment from site ElyBrook_90M | place: USA: Ely Copper Mine, Vershire, VT | collected 2017
ATGACCACCTTGTCCTGCACCGGCCCCATCACCTGCTCCTGCCACAGCAGCAGGATCTCTTCAAGTTTGCCGGGGTCGGTGCTCTTGAGCACACGCGCAAAGCATCCCGGTTTGGGACAGCGGACGCGCTTGCTTGCCCGCTGGATTCGAAACTTCAGCGCCCGCAACTGAGACTGGGAAAGGGTGGCGGCGTATTGGGCCAAGTCGTCGTAGCCGCGAGCCACCCCGCTGAAAACGGCCATGGCAATGAGGGCCAGCATTCCCGCCAGCGGGTAGCCCAAGGCTTGCTTGCGCCGGAAGTCGGGCAGTTTTCCCAGCCCCTCCATCAAACCGCCGATTTGCGCCACTTTGGCCGTGCAAGAGGGCGCGGCTGTCTCTTCGACCACCGCCCATTGTTCTGGCAAAACGGGGGCGCGCAACTTGGCGCACGCGCCCTTGCAAAGTTCGCGCACCCACACTTCTTTGGGCTGGCTGTGCTTCTCATAAAAATCCACCGCGCTGCGTTTGAATCCGCTGGTGGGACCCAGTTTGCTCCATCCGCTGCTTTTATAGGCGGCGCCCCGATAGAGATGCGGGTTGACAAAAGTCTCCGCCAAAACCACCGGATGACCCCACCGGGCTTGCCAATCCTGCGACAGACGCCCCAGCATCAGCTTCATCAAGCGGCTGATTAGGTTTGGATAATGGGAACCCTCCAGCACCAGCAACCGTCCGTTTTGGGCGATCAATGGCCGCCGCGCGCGCTTCTGTTGACAATCCCAGCCGATGAATGGATCGCGCGCTTTGAGGTGATAGGCCGCGGCGTTCCACAGCGCAATGCCCAGCCACCGGCCCTTGTAAGTGGCGACATAGCGGAGCGTTTGACCCACGGCCGCCGAGGACTTCAAATAATGTTCCTTCTCCAATAATTCATTGAAGCGCTTCTCTTCGCGCGGGGCGACCAGGCGAACTGTCAAATGTTTCAAAACGTGTTGCTCGTCCTGGGTTGGACGCCGGAATGTGGGCCGAGTTTTTTTGCTCATGCCCGGAAAGGTGGAAAATGTTTTTGCGGCTGTCCAGCAAAATCATGCTAAGTGGCCGGTTGACAGAGCATTGGCCGATGGAAAAATCGCGCCCTACAAGTCACCTCATGGCGTTCTTGATCGGCCCGGACTTGGCGCTGAGGCCGTCGGGGGGCTTGGGGCGAGCCGTCGAAGCAGTCGCGGCTCGCGTGGACGCTCGCCCTACCACGGCGCGGCAACGCCGCAACCCAAGGAGCTCTTTCCCGTGCGACCTTCGCGGCCTTTGCGTGAGGAATTCGTTCGTTGCTCTTCGCTCGTTGTGTTCCCCGGCAATTATGGTTAATAATTCTTCCATGAAATCGCATCCAACGGCCGTCCTTGGCGCGCTTGCCGGCTTGGCTGCTTTGAGCCTGCCTTTTGGCGCATGGGCGGAGAATCCGGCGTTGCCATTGGTCACAAATGTCGAGTTTCAGCCGCTGGCCGCCCAGGTGGAACGCGTGGTCCAGGCCATGAATGATTTGGGATCGCCGCTGCCCGCAACGACACTTGCGCAACTGCGCGCCGCCGCCGGCGACACCAATGGCGCGCGGGGCGTCGAGAAAATTCAGCGGGCGCTGGATCCGCAATGCCTTTTCGCCGTGCAAATCAATCCCGAAGCCCGCGTGAAAGCGGGGGCGGGGCCGGCGCCGCGGCAATTGATCGAGCACGGCTGGCGCGAATTCCTTGTCAAAGTCCAAAACGAGGCGGGCGTGACGGCGCCTCTGCGCGCGCGGAGCACCAACGCGCTGCCGTTGCACGGCTCGGCAACGCCGGAAATCGCAAATCGCTGGCTCGATCTGGCCATGTTCGACCGCCCGCCGCTCCAGCCGGCCTTGGGCGGGCTGGGGCTGGAATATCGCATTATTATGCTTTACAGCCGAGACGCCGGGCGCCGCGAGGCCAAATTTTCGTTCGACGCCGGGCCGGGCACGAAAGACCTGGGCTATCGCAATGAGGCCGATATTTTGTTTGACTGCCTTCCCGCCCAGCCCGTGACCTTGCGCGTGCTGGACGAGGACAACAAGCCCACGACCGCCGCTTTTGTGATTCGCGACGGCGCGGGGCGCGTTTATCCCGCGCCCGCCAAGCGGCTTGCGCCCGATTTTTTCTTTGAGTCGCAGATTTATCGGGCCGACGGCGAAGTGATCAAGTTGCCGGCCGGCGTTTACAATGTGGATTTTTCGCGCGGCCCGGAATCGTACACGGAGCATCGCGTCATCCAGGTCGAGGACAAACCGCAAATCATCGCGTTCAGCGTCAAGCGGTGGATTGACCCGTCGCTTTACGGCTGGTGGTCCGGCGATCATCACATTCACGCGGCCGGTTGCGCGCATTACACGCGGCCGACGGAGGGCGTTCTGCCGGCGGACATGCTGCGGCAATGCGAGGGCGAGGACTTGAAAATCGGCTGCAACCTGACCTGGGGGCCATGCTTCGATTATCAAAAGCAGTTTTTTTGCGGCAAAGTGGACGCCATTTCGCAGTATCCCTATTTGTTGCGCTACGACGTGGAGGTTTCCGGCTTCGGTTCCCATCAATCCGGCCATCTCTGCCTGCTGCGCCTCAAGGAACAGCTTTATCCCGGGGCCGATTCGGACAAGAACTGGCCGACCCTCTGCCTTAACACGCTGCGCTGGGCCCAGCAACAAGGCGCCGTCTGCGGGCCGGCCCACTCCGGCTGGGGATTGGCGGTGCCAGGCCCGGAAATTCCGAACACGAACATCCCGCCTTACGACGGCATCGGCGCCGATGAATATATCGTTGACGTTACGCACCAATTGCCGGGGCCGGACGGCAGGCTCAAGCCGGCGGTGGATTTTATTTCGCTGGCGGACACCCCGCCGGTATGGGAATTGACGATGTGGTATCACACGCTCAACGCGGGTTTCCGCACACGTTGCGCCGGGGAAACGGATTTTCCGTGCATTTATGACGAGCGCGTCGGATTGGGCCGCTCGTATGTCAAGCTCGACGGCCGGCTGGATTTCGACGCATGGTGCGAAGGCATCCGCCAGGGACGCAGTTACGCCGGCGACGGCCGCAGCCATTTGATTGATTTCCAAATCGACGGACGGGGCGTCGGCGAAGGCAACGGCGAACTTGTGATTGACAGGCCGTCGACTGTCGGCGTCACGGTCAAGGCCGCCGCCTTTTTGCCGCCGGAACCGCAGCCGAAAATCCACGACGCGCCGGGGGACCGGCAACCTTACTGGCATCTGGAGCGCGCGCGCATTGGCGGGAGCCGGCGGGTGCCGCTGGAAGTCATCGTCAACGGAGCGGCGGTGGCAAGGACCAATATCGAGGCCGACGGTGTGCTGCGCGAGCTGGCCATTCCCGTCCAGATCGCGCGTAGCAGTTGGGTGGCGTTGCGAATCCTTCCATCCTCGCACACAAATCCCATTTGGGTGCTGGTCGGCGGCAAACCCCTTTCACCGGACCGCCGCAGCGTGGAGTGGTGCCTGAAAGGGGTTGACCAATGCTGGTCGCAAAAGGAACGATTCATCAACGCCGCCGAAATGCAGCAGGCGCGCGACGCCTACGACCATGCGCGCCAAGTATATCGTTCCCTGCTTAACCAGGCGTTATGACGCGGCCGATCCTGGTTTTCAGGCGCGCTCTTATCCGTCCAACGTCCATCCGGGCCTGTAGGCGTGACGCAGCAATTCGTTGGCCTCGGGGCTGTCAACAACGCTGCCGGTTGCGCCGTCATATCGGATTTTCTTGCCGACGCGATAGGCCACCAGCCCAAGCAACATTTGCTCGATCATGTTGCCGCCGTAATCGAAATCGCAGGAGGTCTTGAGGCTTCCCTTGCAGGCGTCAAACCATTGCTTCTGAAAATTGCCCAGCGGGGGAATCAGCGTGTCTTTGGTTCGCGGCTTGTAATAGGTCAAATCGGCGCCTTTTCCAGAGGGCAAGATGACCCGGGAAGTGAAATCGGCGATCAGATCGCCGCGGCCGCCCTCGAAGAGCGCGCCGTGATCAATTTTCTTGAGATCAATAAATCGCGAAGGCGATTCCGGAAGCGCGCCGCCTTGGTACCACGAAACCCGGATGGCGTCGCGCCACTCATTGGCCGGATGCTCAAAATGAGTTTCCAGGAGCACGGGCGTGACATCGGAATTGAAGGGATCGCCCTTGGCCTCCGCGGAAATTGGCAGCCTGGCATCGATGGCGTTCCATGCGAGGTCCATGGTGTGGCTGCCCATGTCGCCCACCTGGCCGCTGCCGAAGTCCCAGTACATATTCCACTGGAGGCAATTCATCCCCGGACCGGCTGAGAAATAGGTTGGGTTGTAGGGATGAAAGGGCGCCGGGCCAATCCACAAATCATAGTGCAGAGTGGACGGAGGCTGGCCTTCGGCGGGCGGGTAGCCGGGCCGCGGAATTTTGCGATCGCCCCACGCGGAGACGGCTTGGAGATCGCCGATGGCGCCGTCCCGAATGAGTTCGCGCACGCGGTTGAAATTCTCGATTGCGTGGCGTTGGGTTCCCATTTGCGTGGCCAGCCTGCCTTTGTTTTTGAGATAATTGGCGCGAATCACGCGCGCTTCCTCGACGCTGTTGGCCAGGGGCTTTTCGCAATAAACGTGCAAGCCCCGGTTCAGGGCCCAGTTGGTGACGAAGGCGTGGGTGTGATCGGTGGTGCAACAGACGACGGCGTCCAGTCCTTTGTGATCCAGGCATAGCCGCCAGTCAACATACTGTTTGGCGTTTGGAAATCTCTTGGCGGCGAAGGCCAGGTGATTCTCATCCACATCGCACAAGGCCACGACATTCTCCCGCGCCAACCCGTCGAAGTGCGCCTCCGCGCGGCCCCAAGTGCCAATGAGGGCGATGTTGAGTTTGTTGCCCGGCGAATCAGCCCCGAAAAGCTTGATTCGCGGGAGAATGAGACAACCTGCCCCGGCCACGGCGGCGGCTTTGAGAAATTGGCGTCGTTTCATATATTTGCCACGGTGAGAGGCTTGGCTTGCGGACGGGACGGAAATTGCAAGGGATTGACGGGATAAGTTTTCATCCAATTCGGCGCACTTTCACAGTAATTCGCGCCAAGCCCAAGTCAACCCCGAATCTGGCTGGCCGGTTATCTGGGCGTCCCGCCCCGTTTCTCCGGCGTGACGGGCAGGATGCCCGTCTAACCGGCCGGCAAGAGTCTGGCCTACGCGAACTGTGAATTGGCCGTGTGCGCCCGGAGAATTCTGCAATCGGGGGTTGACCTGATTGCAGACCGGGCTTTCACTAGAGAGCTTACTTATGAGTGAACAAACGTTGGCGGACCGCCCCGGCAAACACCATCCGGCCCATGCGGTGAATTTGAGTTTGTCGGGCGATGACGTGGGGGCCATTGACGAATTGCGGGCGGTTTACAAAACGGTGCGGGCGGAACTGGCCAAGGTCATCATCGGACAGGACCTGGTCATTGAGCAATTGCTGATCTGCATTTTGGCGCGCGGGCACGGGCTGTTGATGGGCGTTCCGGGCCTGGCCAAGACCACAATCGTCAATGCGCTGGCCCAGGTGATGTCGCTGCAATTTAATCGCGTCCAATTCACGCCCGATCTCATGCCTTCGGATATCACGGGCACCGATATTCTCCAGGAAACCGACCAGCCGGGCCGCCGCGCGTTTGTGTTCGTGAAAGGACCGCTTTTCGCCAATGTCATCCTCGCCGACGAAATCAACCGCACGCCGCCCAAGACGCAATCGGCGCTGCTGGAGGCCATGCAGGAACATCGCGTGACGGTCGCCGGCCGCTTCTTTCCGTTGCCCGCGCCATTCTTTGTGCTGGCCACTCAAAACCCAATCGAGCAGGAGGGCACCTACCCGTTGCCCGAGGCGCAGTTGGACCGGTTCATGTTTTTTATCCAGGTCGATTATCCCAGCGTTGAAGAAGAGGGACGGATCGCCCGGGAGACCACTGGCGCGGCTCCGAAGGCGCTGGCGAAAATGCTTTCCGGGGAGCAAATCATCGGGTTCCAGGAAATTGTGCAACGCGTGCCTGTGCCCGATCATATTTACGATCTTGCGGTGGATCTGGTGCGGCGTTCCCGGCCCAGGGCAGAATCGGCGCCCGAATGGGTCAAGAAATGGGTCAGTTGGGGCGCCGGACCGCGCGCCGTGCAATATCTGGTGCGAGGCGCAAAGGCGCGGGCGGTGCTGCACGGGAGCTATTTGGTGCGCATGGAGGATTTGGAATCGGTGGCCGGCCCAGTGCTGACGCATCGCATTTTGACCAACTTCCAGGCCCAATCCGAAAGCGTGACCAGCTCGGACATCATTGCGAGGCTGCTGGAGGAAGTTCGCGGAGAAGAGCGCCGTGCCTGAAGAAACGAAGCTTTTGAACGCGCAGGTGCTCAGCCGGTTGATGCACCTGCCGCGGCTGGCCCGCTCGCCGATGGAAGGCTCGGTTTCGGGCCATCATAAAAGCCCCCATCGCGGCTCCAGCGTCGAGTTCGCCGAGTACCGCAATTACGTCCCCGGCGATGATATTCGGCGGCTGGATTGGCGGGTGTTCGCGCGCAGCGACCGGTTTTATCTCAAGGAGTTCGAGGCGGAAACCAACCTTCGCTGCTATTTCGTCCTGGATTGCAGCGGCTCAATGAAATACGGCGCTGCGGGGGAAACCAAGCTGGACTTCGCCAAGCGCCTGGTTGCGACCCTCGCTTATCTGGCCGCCCATCAAGGGGACGCCGTGAGCCTGATTTGCGCGGGGAAAAAGTCCCTCGTGGAAATACCGCCGCGCCGCAATCCGGCCCATTTGCGGGTCATCTTCGAGACGCTGGAAAAATCCGAGGCCCGCGGCGAAACCGGGCTGATTGCCGTGCTGCACGATCTGGCCGAAAAAGTCCGCCGCCGCGCGCTGGTGGTGGTTTTATCGGATTTCTTCTGCGACTTGCCGCCGCTGTTGAGCTGCTTTCAGCATCTTCATTTTCAAAAACATGACCTCGCGCTTTTTCAAATACTGCACCGGACCGAGTTGAATTTTCAATTTGACAGACCGACGCGGTTTGTGGATTTGGAAAGCTCCCTCAGCCTGGTGACGGAACCGGACAATGTGCGCGGCGAATACTTGCGGCAGTTTCGCCTTTTTTTGGGCGCGCTCAAGGCCGGATGCCATGAATTTGGGGCCGATTACCGCCAGGTGGCGACCGATCAAAATTACGAGCAAGTGCTGGCCAGTTTCCTGCTCGAGCGCGCGCGTTTGGCCTCCTCGCCGTAGGCGCCGAAAATGACATTTTTACAGCCATTGATTCTTTGGGGGCTGCCGCTGGTTTTGGTCCCGGTCATCATCCACTTCCTCAATCGCCTGCGTCATCGTCCGCATTATTGGGCGGCGATGCGTTTTCTGTTGTCGGCCACGCGCAGCTCCATCAGCAACACCAGGCTGCGTCAACTGTTGATTCTGCTTTGCCGGGTGTTGATCGTCGCGATGCTGTTGCTCTTCCTGGCGCGTCCGCTGGCGGGAGGCTGGCTGGGCTGGGCGCTTTCGTCGGCGCCGGACACGATTTTGATTTTGCTGGATCGTTCGGCGAGCATGGAGGCAAAGGCGGGCGGGGCAACCAAACGCCAGCAAGCCCTGGACCTGCTGGCGCAGTCGGCAAAGCAATATGAGGAAGCCAGCCACCTGGTCCTCATCGATAGCGCATCGCTGACTCCCCAGGAAATTGCCAGGGCCACCAACCTCACGGAGTTGTCCGTGACGCGGCCCACCGACACCGCCGCCGACGTTCCCGCAATGTTGCGCGCGGCATTCAATTGGCTCATCGAAAACCATTCGGGCGCGGCGGAAATTTGGATCGCCTCCGACGGCCAGCGCAGCAATTGGCTGCCGCAAGATTCGCGTTGGAAAAGCGTGACGGCGCAATTGGAAGCGCTAGCGCAGAAAGCGCGCGTGCGCCTGCTGGTTCTCGATCAGCCGCCGGAATCAAACGCATCCATATCATTGCGCGAAGTCTTGCGGCGCGAGCGCGGCGATAAATCGGAGTTGCAATTCGTCCTTGATTTCCAGCGCAACGCCAATTCCGCGGCGCCTTTGCCGGTTACATTGGAGCTGGACGGCGCGCAATCCCAGACGCAAATCACGCTGGAAGGCCAGTCCCTTCGCTGGCGGCACAAGGTGGATTTGGGCGTTCATCCCGCCGGCGGCTGGGGAAGCTTTACTTTGCCCGCCGACGCCAACCTGCGCGACAACACGGCTTATTTTGTTTACGGTCCGGAGACTCCATTGCGCGCCGCCGTGGTCAGCGGTGACGCCGAGGCGGCGCGCTCGCTGCAATTCGCCGCGGCTTCGCGCGACGGGCGGCCGGCGGATTTGGTGGCCGCCTCGGACTTCGCCGGAGCCAATCTGGATGGACATTCGCTGGTGCTCTGGCAGGACCCGTTGCCGCAGGGCGCGGCCGCCGAGCGCTTGCAGAACTTCGTGGCCGAGGGAGGCGTCGCCGTGTTCTTTCCGCCCGGCCAGTCCGATGCGCGCCAGTTCAACGGGCTGGGATGGAGCGAGGCGCAAACGGCCGAAAAAACAGAGGGCTATCGAGTCCCGCGTTGGAACGAGGACGAAGGGCCGCTGGCCAAAAGCGACGAGCGAATCAGCCTGCCCTTGTCTCAAACGACATTTCAACGCCGTCAGCCCATCACCGGTTCAAAGGACGTTCTGGCCGCCTTTGACGATGGATCGGCGTTTCTGGTCCGCCAACCCCTCGCCAAAGGCGACGTTTACTTCTGCGCGTCTCTCCCCGTCGCCTCATGGTCAAGCCTGTCGGACGGCCCCGTCTTGGTGCCGATGCTCCAGCGGTTGCTCCAGGCGGGCGCGCGCCGCCTGCAACAGATTTCCACGATCACTTGCGGCGAACTGCCGGCCGCGGACCAAGGCAAGACATGGGTGAGCGTTGATTCCGCCAAACCCAAAGACATCCGCTTTGAGGCCGGTGTTTATCGCTCTGGCGACCGCCTGCTGGCCGTGAACCGGCCGGTCGTGGAGGACGATCCCGAAATGGTCGAGACAGAGGAGATGAAGGGATTGTTCGGCGGCTTGCCCCTGCAAATGTTTCAGGAGCGGCGCTTGGAAATCGGCCAACTGCAAGGAGAAGTCTGGCGCGTGTTCGTTTTTGCCATGTTGCTATTCGTCATCGCCGAAGGGATACTAATCCTGCCCGCCCGCCAACCCGGCCAAAGAGAAACGGACACGCCAGTAAAGAAGAAACCCGAACCCGAGAGGCAGTTGGCGTGATTTTCCATGATTCTTTGCGCGCCGGACACGCTTCCATTCCAAACAATGTTGACTGTGAATGGCTGACGCAAAACACGACCTCTCCGACGAGCGGGACGTGGCCATCGGTCCGTGAACTGAGCCTTCACCACATTCCCGCCATCAACCAGCGCTTGGTTACGGTTCGCTAATATCCTCGCTTGAGCGTTTGTAACCATTCAGCACCGTCGCCGACCGGGTGTGGGGCAGGCATCCTGTCTGCCGGTTGGCCCGGCTTCCAGCCGGGCGGTTCTGGCATCAGTGCTGGATAGTTACAAGCGTTTAGGCATCGCGCAACTTTGCGCCGGACGGAGCGGATTACAACCTCAAGTTTGAGGTTTACGATTCAATCTGTACGACTACCCAAAGACGAGTCAGAGAAGCGAATAAAAATAAATGATCCGTTTCAGTCTCGGATTTCGCATTGTGTTGGTGAAAGGCCCGCCAGCGGCTTCGGAGACTGCGATCTTCCGAGCCGGGCGGGTGGAAAAAATCGGCAACAATTGAAAATCATTATGAAAAGACTTGTCCTCTTGGGAACTGTTGTGCTTTTGCTGGCGGGCTGCGTCCCGTCCATCAACTCATTTTACGCGGAAAAAGATTTGATTTTCGCACCGTCGTTGGTCGGCGAATGGACGGCCAAAAACGACTCGGATCAATCGCAATGGCGGTTCGAGAAATTGGAGGATAAGGCATATAAATTGACTGTCACCGAGGCGAAAACGAAGACAGGAGAATTCACCGCGCACCTTTTCAAGCTCGGGAAAGAGACTTTCCTGGATATTGTCCCGTCGAAATGCACCTACGACCCGGACCAGGCCGACTTGGTGTCGTTCGCGATGTTTCCCGGCCACCTGCTCCTGCGAGTGTCGCAAATCGAGCCGGAATTGAAGGTGGCCGCCTTTGATTTTGATTGGTTGACAGGCTACTTGGAGGACCATCCGAAAGCCATCGCCCATCATAAAGAAGCCGACGCCATTATCCTGACAGCGGAAACCGCGGACCTGCAACATTTCGTTCTCGAACACCTCGGCGAAGGCCAATTGTTCGCAAAAACGGGCGTCTTGGCGCGCAACAGCGGGGTGGGGGCGGCAACCGTGGGGAAACAGCCTTAATAAGCCCGCATGGCGGCCCCATCGCGCCGTGACACTCATGCTATGGCGAGTTTGAAAACGGCCTATTGAACCTTTGGGGCCTCCGCAAAATAATATGAACAATTGCGCTTGGTCTATTGACCGCTGGCTTCGTTGCTCGCTCGTTGCAGATCGCTTCGGATATGCGCCTCGCTCGCGTCTCGCTAGCGGTCAAAATCCCGGCGCACAAGTTGTCCATCTTATTTTGCGGAGGCCCCTTATGAGAAAATCCAAAATACAGGCAGGCGGAAGTCCGATGAATGGCGGATTCACATTGGTCGAACTCTTGGTCGGTATCGCCGTCATCGGCATTCTGGCCGGGATGCTCCTGCCGGCCTTGAGCCGGGCCAAATCCTCCGCCAAGCGCGCCACATGCCTCAACAACGTCCGTCAAATCAACATGGCCGTTCGCATGTATGCCGACGATCATGGAGATGAAGTTGGTTATTCCAGCAACGTCTATTATGCCTACAAGGATTTCGTGGCGCCGTATCTCGGCTTGACAGCCAATTCCATGTCCAACGCCCTGGTATTTGTTTGTCCGGCGGACAATTCGTTCCACACCATGGCGCTGACCCATAATTCCAGCTATGGATTCAACGGCGCCGTCCGCGACGCCGAGCCGGATGATTTTGGCATGGCCCAAAGGCGCCTGGCCACCGTGCGCGATCCCGTCCGCTCCGCGTTGGACGGCGAGATTTCCGGGGGCATGGGAACCAGTTGGCACGACCCCACGCCGGCCGGCCAGCATAACAACGCGCCGAGTGTCGGCGGTTTCGCGGACGGCCATGCGAACTACGTGAAGATTTATTGGAACGGAATCAACGGAGTCGCCGGATTTCCATTCTATTACGAGCCGCCGCCCGGCTACGAATATAAGTGGTCTGGGAATTAAGCGCAGATTACAGAATTGTCATGCTTTAGCGGTTGTTTTCCGGCGAGGAATTGGGGCATTGTTCAGCCTATGAACAATCAAAATCAATTTTCACGCATGTTGTTTGCGGCCGCTCTTGGGATGCTGACCTCCGGCGGACCGGCCCGGACCGCTTTGGCCGCCGGGCCTTATAAAATTGTCAACTCATCCCAAACGATGGGCACTGGCGGGATTGACTATGTATATGCGGACAGCGAAGGGCGCCGCGCATACATTCCGCGCGGCAACCAGATACTGGCCTTTGACCTGGACACTCTCAAGCAAATCGGTTCGATTACCAACACAGGAGGCCATGGTGTTGCGGTTGACCCCAAGACCCATCACGGTTTCAGCAGCAGCAGGCCAATTACTATGTTTGACACCGCCACCCTGGAATTGATCAAGAAAATTCCGGTGAAAGGCGGCCCGGACGGCATTCTCTTCGAGCCTGCCACCGAAAAAGTGTATGTTTTGAGCCACCGCGCGCCCAACGTCACGGTGCTCGACCCCAAAGACGGCTCCATTGCCGGCACCATTGACCTAGGCGGCGCGCCCGAACAAGGGGCCAGCGATGAACAGGGGCATGTCTATGTTGACGTGGAGGACCAGGACAACATTGCTGTGGTTGACGCAAAAACCCTCACGGTCACGGCGCATTTTTCGCTGCAAGGCAAAGGCAAGGGGCCGGCCGGTTTGGGATTGGACGCCAAAAACCACATTCTATTCGCCATGTGCCACGAGCCGCCCGTGTGCGTGGTCCTCAGCGCTGACGACGGCAAAATCATTGCCACTTTGCCCCTGGCCGGCCGCTCGGATGGCGGCGGGTTCAATCCCAACACCATGGAAGCTTTCAGTTCTCATGGCAATGGCACGCTGACCGTCATCAAGGAAAACAGCCCCGCCAGTTTTGAGGTTGAACAGACTTTGAAAACGAAACAGGGCGGCAAGACCTGCTCGCTGGATTCCAAGAAAAATCAAATCATCGTCATCGCCACGGAACGCGCCCCGGCGCCCGCGCC
>VFSW01011622.1_pt1 | contig 12352 bp, 10 predicted proteins | sample 5358111 | NCBI WGS metagenome assembly VFSW01 (sample SAMN11554181, study PRJNA540505) | mine drainage metagenome | isolation source: sediment from site ElyBrook_90M | place: USA: Ely Copper Mine, Vershire, VT | collected 2017
GGCGCCAATCTGAAGGCGCCTCTGTTCCTGTCCCAGGCAGCCGCGCCGCACCTGAGGAAAAGCGGCGGCTGCATCGTCAACATCACCGACATCCACGCCGAGCGGCCGCTGAAGAACTATGTGGTCTACAGCATCGCCAAGGCGGGCCTCGCCGGTCTGACTCGATCGCTGGCGCGCGAGCTCGGGCCCGAAGTGCGGGTGAACGCGGTCGCGCCCGGGCCCATCGTCTGGCCCGAGGACGGCTCCTTCGACGAGGTGACCCGCCAGCGCGTGATATCGCACACGCTGCTGAAGCGCATCGGCGAACCCGATGACATCGCCCGCGCGGTCTACTACCTGATCGCCGACGCGCCCTACGTAACAGGCCAGATCATCGCAGTAGACGGCGGGCGCTCCGTTAATTTGTGATGAACGCGCCCGAGCACAAGCGCCTGGAGAAGCAGCGCATCGAAGCGAACAAGCTGGAAAAGCGCTTGTGCCGCCTCGCCGGTCAGGCGATCGCCGATTTCAACATGATCGAAGCCGGCGACCGCGTGATGGTCTGCCTCTCGGGCGGCAAGGACAGCTACGGCCTGCTCGACGTGCTGCTTAAATTGCGCCAGCGCGCGCCGATAGACTTCGATATCGTCGCGGTCAATCTCGACCAGAAGCATCCGGGCTATCCCGCGCATGTGCTGCCCGATTACCTGAAGTCGCTGGGCATCGAGTTTCTGATCGCGGAGCAGGACACCTATTCGACGGTCAAGCGCCTGATCTCCGAAGGCAAGACCATGTGTTCGCTGTGCTCGCGCCTGCGCCGCGGCGTGCTCTACCGCCTGGCGGGCGAACTCGGCGCGACCAGGATTGCGCTCGGGCATCATCGCGACGACATCCTGGAAACTTTTTTCCTCAACCTGTTCTTCGGCGGCAAGCTGAAGGCCATGCCGCCGAAGCTGGGCTCGGACGACGGCAAACACGTGGTGATACGCCCACTCGCCTATGTGAAGGAAAAAGACCTGGCGAGTTACGCTGCAGTGCGCGCCTTCCCCATCATTCCCTGCGACCTGTGCGGCTCGCAGGACCAGTTGCAGAGAAAACAGGTGAAGCAGTTGCTGCGTCAATGGGAAAGGGAATTCCCGGGGCGGGTCGAAACCATTTTCAACAGTCTGCAGCGGGTCACGCCTTCGCATCTGCTGGACCGCGAACTGTTCGATTTTCCCGCCGTAGCCGCCGCGGGCTTCGCCGCCGGGGATGGCGATAAAGCTTTTGATCCAGAAGACTTTTCGTCCATTTCAACCACCCCGTTCAGGGTCGTTTCGAGCTCGAAATAGACCGATAAGCAACCTCGGTTTGTCAAACTCAGTTTGTCATGCTAGAATTTTGGCATGAATTGCGCTGAACGACTGGTCTCGATTTTCGGCAGCCAGGCCGAGGTGGCCCGGCGCTTGCGCCTGGATCGTGCAGTCGTGAATAACTGGGTCAAGTCCGGTTATGTTCCGGCGCGCTGGGCGATGGAGGTCGAGCAGGCCACCGAGGGCAAGGTCGCCGCAGTCGAAGTGCTCAACGAAGCCAACGCCAAAAAACCGGTCAAGGTCAAATCTCGCCCCGACGATCTGTTCGGGTCGCATCTTCCAGGGAGTGACGCCATGAGTGATTTCGCACCAGTCAAACGCATCCATTCGTTCCATCCGCCGCAGCGCACGCTGATGGGCCCCGGCCCTTCGGAGATCAACCCGCGCGTGATGGCGGCGATGAGCCTGCCGGCCATCGGCTATCTCGATCCGGTGTTCGTCGAGATGATGGAAGAGCTGAAGTCGCTGCTGCGCTACGCCTATCAGACCAAGAATGCGCTGACCTTTCCCGTTTCCGGCCCCGGCTCGGTCGGCATGGAATATTGCTTCGTCAACCTGGTCGCCCCCGGCGACAAGGTCGTCGTTTGCAGGAACGGTGTGTTCGGCGGGCGCATGATCGAGAACGTCGAGCGCGCCGGCGGCACGCCGATCATCGTCGAGGATGCCTGGGGCGAGGCGATCGACCCGCACAAACTCGAAGATGCGCTCAAGAAGAACAAGGACGCGCGCCTGGTCGCGTTCGTGCATGCCGAGACCTCGACCGGGGTGCAGTCCGACGCGAAGGCGCTGGTGGAGGTCGCGCACAAGCACAACGCGCTCGCCATCGTCGATGCCGTCACCTCGCTCGGCGGCACGCCGGTGCTGACCGACGAATGGAACGTCGACGCGATCTACTCCGCCAGCCAGAAATGCCTGTCGTGCACGCCGGGCTTGTCGCCGGTGTCGTTCAGCGACGCCGTGGTCGAGCACGTCAAGGCGCGCAAGGACAAGATCCATTCGTGGTTCATGGACATGAACCTGCTGCTCGGCTACTGGGGCGCGACCACCCGCACCTACCATCACACCGCGCCCACCAACAGCCTATACGCGCTGCACGAGGCGCTGCTGATCCTCAAGGAAGAGGGCATCGAGAATGCCTGGGCGCGGCATACGCGCCATCACCTCGCGCTCAAAGCCGGCCTCGAAGCGATGGGGCTGAAGTTCCTGGTGAAAGAAGAGGCGCAGCTGCCGCAGATGAACGCGGTGATGATACCGGAGGCGATCAAGGCGCGCGAAGCCGAGGTGCGCAAGACCCTGCTCACGGAGTTCAACCTCGAGATCGGCGCCGGGCTCGGCCCGCTCGCCGGCAAGATCTGGCGCATCGGCCTGATGGGCTATTCGTGCAAGCCGGAGAACGTGATGCTGTGCCTGTCGGCGCTGGGCTCGGTGCTCTCCGACATGGGCCTGCCGATTCATGTCGGCGACGCCGAAGCGGCCGCACATGGCGCCTACGCCGCGCTGCACGCGAAAGCGGCGCAACAGAAACAACAGCAGAAAAAGCGCGTCGCCTGAGACGAGCGCCGGAGGCTTGATCAGATACAGCGAAAAACGGCGACCCCCAGGGTCGCCGCTTCAATTGTGCGCCGCCCAGGCGCCGGCCTGGCCGACATGCCGCGTGGCAATCGGGATATTTTTCGATTAGATCGCTGCATCGGAGCCTTGGCTTGGTGCGCGCCGGGAGGCTCCGATTCCATCAATTGACGGCCGCCATATCCTGCAGATACGCAGCAACGGCCTTCATGTTGGCGTCGCTGAGCGAATGGGTGATCGCCTTCATCGCGACGCCGTCGGGCCTTTCGTTGGTCCGCTGGAACACGGTGAGTTGCTTGATCACATAGTCGGAATGTTGATTCGCGATACGGGGAAACTGGCCGTTGCCCTGGCCGTGATCTCCGTGGCAGGTGGCGCATGGCGGGACACCCTGCGTCGGCAGCCCTTCGTGGAAAATCCGTTTTCCTTCGGCCGCCAGCTTCGGGTTCCCCGGCCCGGGCGAAACCGATTTTTGCGCGGAGAAATACGCCGCAAGGCCCTTGATTTGGGCATCCGTCAAACTGCGGCTGATGCCCCACATGTATTCGAATCCAGGGGGATCGTCGCGCTTATGGTTGCGGAACATCTTGAGCTGGCCGATTATGTATTCCTCCTGCTGAGCGGCGAGCTTGGGAAAGTTGGGCGAGATCGAATTGCCGTCGACATGGTGGCAATTCGAGCACACCTGCTCGGCCAGGGTCTTGGCCGGGACGCTGGGGTCGGCCAGATTGCGGGAGCGGTCCTGCGTCGTCGTGCAGCCCGCGCCGATCGCGGCAGCGGCCAGTATCAGGGTGATTGTTGCGGTTTTCATTCTTCGGTCTCCGAATATTTGAATCATGTATGCCGGGGCTGCGCCGTCATTGCGGCGCACATGGGGTTGTTGAAGCCGGCTGATCAGTATGCGCCCCAGACATAAAAGAACAGCGAGTTGTTGTCCTTGGCATCGCGGCCCAGGCCGTCGTAGTTGGTGGCGGAGCCATTGAACTTGGAATAGGTAGTGTATTGCATGCCGACACGGACGTACTGCACCGGTATCCAGAACGCTTCGTAGGTGACGCCGCTGGTCGCCGGGTTGCCCGACAGATTGCCGGTGACGCGGGTCGACAGTGCCGTCGCGCCCAACGCCCCGGTCGGGTCGCTGGTAATCAATCCCGTGGTCGGGTCATAACCGGAGGTCTGGTTCAGGGTATTGGTGGTGCCGGTGAGGTTGAAATATCCCAGACTCCCGCCGTATTTTGCTTGATAAGTATAGGTCAGCTTGGCACGCAGTGTGTGGGTCGTGTCGGAACTGTTGGTGTTCGGCAGCGGATTGCCGGCTGCGTCGACAAAACCTCCCGGGGCGGGTTGATTGGCGAGGAAATAGGGGTAGCTATGCTTGCTCGTCATGTAGGCGATCTGCGCGGTGATCGTGTGCGGATCAAGCAAATACTGGTATTGCGCGTCAACGCCGCGGTCATTGTAATGATGGATGCTGTTCGGATCGGAGGTGTCCGCGGGATTGTCATACACCTCAGAATTCATCCCCGAAGTGCCGAGCATAATGTTGTGCGGGCCCCACTCGCGCGTGTACGCAAGCCGCCAGTACGGATTCAGACCCTTCAGTTTGGTCGTGCCGGCATCGTTGATCCCCGCGCTCATGAAGGAAAAGCCACGGTTCGCCGTCGTGTATCCGCCGAGTTCGGCATAGATCGTCTTGTTCAGATAGGCATACGCGGTCAGGCCGGCGATGTTGCTGCCAGCGGCGTAGCCGGGATAGGGCGCGCTGCCATCGATGAACGCACTGCTGGTTGGACTGGGCACCGGAACATATTGCATCCAGGCCGGGGCCGTGTTCCACGGATCGGAGACCGACGGATTGTTGTTCAGCGAGACGCCGAAGATCAGATCTCGTTTCGTGTCGATAAAATGGTCGGCATAGCGAATGTCCATGTTATCGGCATTGGTATGACCCTGGAACTGCCCGGCGCCTACCCCGTCGGGGGAGACGCTTTGTCCGGCATAGTTGTCGTAGGTGATCTGGGTAAACAGGCCCAGGTTATTTGTAATCTTTCCCGCGATGAACAGGCTGCCCGTCGCGAATATGAGCGACCCGTTTTTCTGGAAATCCGCAGGCGGATTGTCGCTCTTGCTCGTGTTATTGACCTTGGAGGCAGAGACAACGCCCATCATTGACAGAGGAAGTTCGCGCTGGCCGATGGTGTAGCCGGTCATCTTGAACAGGCGCCCATAGGGAGTCAGTTCCGGGAACTGGCCGCCGGCGTGGCAGGCGACGCAGTTTTGCCCGGTCTGGCGCGCGAACGCGGGCAGGGCCTGGGCCTGCTGCGGCGCGAGCGCCAGCAGCGCAGCGGCGGCAGCACTTACCGCGATGAGCGCGCGCGCAACTTTTTTCTTGAGCGTCATCGTCGCCACGATCGCGGCTGCAATGACATTCGGGGCCGGCGTTTCCCGGGTTTCTCGCACTCTGTGCACACGCAACATACCTGTCATGACATTCTCCAATTGCATTTACATAAATTAGGGTTAACGCTAGGGCAAACGCCAACAGACTTTGTCATTTAGTCAAGACCTCTTGTGCTAGTTGCATTTGCCAGTAATGGTCGGATTTGCATTCCAGCGCGAACTTTACCCGTTGGTCGATAGGGGTAATTTTGATCTAGATCAACCCCATACAGCTTGCCCGGCGAAACTGCGGGTATACCCTGATGAACTATCTGCATCAACCGGCGTCCGCGGCCATTCGGCCGACCCTTCTTGCGCCGCCGCAATGCGCTAGCGCGGTTGCGGTGCGAGACGCGCGCGCGCGGCATCGTACTCGCGTCGCAAGCGCTCGACCAGTTCGGCGGTATCGGGAACGTCGTCGATCTGGCCCACGCCCTGCCCCGCGCTCCAGATGTCGCGCCATGCCTTGCGCGCGCCGCCTTCTCCCGAGCTGAAGTTCATTTTGTTTTTGTCCGGCGGCGGCAGGTTATCCGGGTCGAGGCCGGTGGCGAGCACGCTGTGCTTGAGGTAGTTGCCGTTGATGCCGGAAAAGAGCGCGGTGTAGACGATATCTTCCGCGGCCGACTTGATGATCATCTGTTTGTATTCCTCGCTCGCGTTCGCCTCCTTGACGGCGATGAAGCGCGTGCCCATGTACGCAAGGTCGGCGCCGATCGCCTGTGCGGCGAGGACCGACGCGCCATTGGAAATGGCGCCGGCGAGCACGATCGTCTTGTCGAAAAATTTGCGCACTTCCGGCACCAGCGCGAACGGCGACAGCGTGCCTGCGTGCCCGCCGGCGCCGGCGCACACCAGGATCAGCCCGTCCACCCCCGCATCGGCGGCCTTGCGCGCGTGGCGCACATTGATCACGTCGTGCAGCACGATACCGCCATAGCTGTGCGCGGCGGCGATGATTTCGCCGGGCGGGCGCAGGCTGGTGATGATGATCGGCACCTTGAAGCGCACGCAGGTTTCCATGTCGTGCATCAGCCGGTCGTTCGAAGCGTGCACGATCTGGTTTACGGCGAAGGGCGCGATCCGCTTCTGCGGATGCGCCGCCTTGTGCGCGGCGAGTTCGGTGGTGATGCGCTCCAGCCACAGCGCGAGTTGTTCCTTGGGCCGGGCGTTCAATGCCGGGAACGAGCCAACAATGCCGGCTTTGCATTGGGCGATGACCAGATCGGGTGTGGAAACGATGAACATGGGCGAGCCAATTACGGGTAGGGTCAGTTTGCCGTCTAGAATCGCTGGTAGGGGCATGATGCAGTCCTGTGGTTGTTTGCTGGTGCTCGGAGTATCAGAGCGTATTTTGACCTAATCCCGCCTTCGCTGGTGAAGCAAGGTGGCGGTTCGCGAACTTTTACTTTCGCTCAATGTGCGACAATGCGGCAGCTTGGATTTGGCCGTGGCGTGCGCATCGACGCGGTCGGTGAGTGCCAGGATTGCGCATGGCAATTCCGCATTCGCCGCAACGACCGATCGAAGCGCATTTCCGATCTGAAATACGCGGCACAGGGACCGACCCCGCGATCCGGGTTCGCCAGATCCCAAACAAATTTTTCTACACGACAGAAAAGAGGAGATTCGGATGGGTACCCCCTACAAGATTCTGATCATGGGCGCGTCCTACGGTTCGCTGCTGGGAACGAAACTGGCGCTCGCCGGACATGCGGTGAAGCTGGTGTGCCTTCCCGCAGAAGCCGAGCTGATCAACAAGGAAGGCGCCATCGTGCGCCTGCCGGTCAAGGGCCGCGACGGGCTCGTCGAAATCAACTCGAAAAAACTCCCCGGCCAATTGTCCGCCGGCGGGACCACCGCGTTCAAGCCGGTTGATTTCGATCTGGTCGCACTGGCCATGCAGGAGCCGCAGTATCGTTCACCCGGCGTGCGCGAGCTGCTCGACGCGGTGGCCAAAGCCAGGGTTCCGTGCATGTCGATCATGAACATACCGCCGCTGCCTTACCTGGCGCGCATTCCCGGCCTTGATTCCGCCGCGTGCAGAGGTTGCTATACCGATCCCGCCGTGTGGGACCACTTCGATCCCAAGCTGATGACGCTGTGCAGCCCGGACCCGCAGGCGTTTCGCCCGCCGGCGGAAAAGGTCAATGTGTTGCAGGTCAGGCTGCCGACCAACTTCAAATCGGCCCGCTTCGATGCGGACGCGCACACGGCGATCCTGCGCCGGTTGGAGGCGGACATCGAAGCGGTGCGCTTCGACAGCGGCCAGGGCAGGATCGAATTGCCGGTCAAGCTCAAGGTGCACGATTCCATTTTCGTGCCGCTGGCGAAATGGAGCATGCTGCTCGCAGGCAATTATCGCTGCGTGCAGAATGACGGGATGATTCCGATCAAGGAAGCCGTGCATGCCGACATCGAAGCATCGCGCGCGGTCTACAACTGGGTGGCGCAACTGTGCATGTCGCTGGGCGCAGCCGAGAGGGACCTGGTGCCGTTCGAGAAATATGCCAACGCGGCGCTGTCGCTGGGGAGCCCGTCCTCCGCAGCGCGAGCGCTGGCTGCCGGCGCGCCCAATATCGAGCGGACGGACCGGTTGGTGCAGACCATCGCCGCGCAAAAAGGCATGCACTCCGACATGGTTGATCGCACGGTCGCCTTGGTCGACGGCTGGCTCGAGGCCAATCGGCGCAAAGCCTGAGTCGCTTCTGCCCCCGGGCCGCGCCGGGATTCACCTCTTGCGCGGCGGCTGGTGATGGCGCAGCTTCTGCGCCTCGCGCTCGAGCGGATCGCGCAGGCGCAGCAGCTTCGCCTGGCGCTTGCTGATCAGCGGGTAGTGCCGGGCCGCGTCCAGGGCCCAGCCCACATCCCAGCAGCTTTTTTTCTGTGTCACCCAAGACGTCGGGTCCAGCCGGCGCATGTCGAACGCAACGGAGTAGCTGCGCAGCGTCTTCTGGTGGCGTTTGTTGCAGTACTCGTGGAAGTAAGACATCGCGAGTTCGCGCAGGCTGCGGTACACCGGATCGCGCCAGCGCAACACCGGATGGTTGGTCTTGGAGATCGCGCCCCAGCAACCGTTGCGGCGAAACAGGGTCACGATATGATCGTAGTCGCGCGTCGCCTTCAGGTCCATCAGCAGCGGCGGTTCGCCATGCACCCATAGCGCGGCGGCCGCGATCATTGCGCCCTCGATGCACAGCGCGCGACGCTGTTTCAGCGCTTCGCGCACCGACAGGCAGGTTTCGCCGCCGATTTCGAAATTCTGCGGAATTGCGTCGAGGTAGGCCTGAATTTTCTCAGGGGTATTGAGGCGCCTGAGGATCGCGAACTCGGCTTTGCTGAGGCCCAGGTCCTCGCGATGGGCGAAGCGTTTTTTGTTCACCTGGTCTGCTTGCCGCGCTTAACCGACTTTGCCGGCCGCGCGGTCTTCTTTTTCGCTTTCTTCTTCGCCGCCGGTTTTACCGGGGACTCTTTTTTCGCCGGCTTCGGCTGAGCCATTTTTCTGGCGGCCTGGACTTGTGCGGCAACCAGCTTTTTCGCATTCGCGCGCAAGGCTGCGGCATAGGCGCTGCGCGCCCAGGGCAGCATCAATTCGGGCGATTCCATCGCGTCCTCAGGCGCACGGAAAAAACTGAGCGTGGCGCGCCTGCCCTTGCGCGTGTAGCCGAACATCTCGCAGCCCGCCTGCTCGAACTCGATGCGGTTCATCTCGTCGGCCTTGAGGTAGAGGGTGTCGCCGGACACGATGGCGAACATCAGGCCATCCAGGTACACGCCGTGGCCGCCGAACATGCGCCGCGCGGTTACGGTGCCGAACGGCCCGAACAGCTCCATCACATAGTCGACGAAATCATCCGACATCGCCAGCATCCGTTTGTGGTTGAACTCCTGCGACGGATTGTAGGGCCTGCTGCGCGTCTAGCCAAGCGCAGCGGTGACGGGATTTGCCAATACCGGGTCCGGCTGAATAAACTCGGGCAATGAGAAGCACGAATCGATGAGCCTGTCGCGCGCTCTGGTGCGCGATCTGGTGCGCCTGGGATGGCCGGTGCTGATCGCGCAGCTGGCGGTAATGGCCAATAGCGTGATCGATACCATCATGGCCGGGCGCTACGGCACGCTCGACCTGGCGGCGGTGGGCATAGGCGCGAGCATCTACGTTTCGGTGTTCGTCGCGCTGATGGGCGTGCTGCTTGCGCTCACGCCCATCGTCGCGCATATGCACGGCGCCGGCCGCCACGCGGAAATCGGCGAGGAATTGCGCCAAAGCGCCTGGCTGGCTGCCGCGCTGACGCTGATCTCGCTCGCGCTATTCGCCTATCCCGAGCCTTTTCTTGCGCTGGCCAGGCTGGCACCCGCGCTGGAAGCCAAGGTGCGCGCCTATTTGCACGCGCTCGCCTGGTCGGTGCCGGCATCGCTGCTGTTCCGCGTGTTCTACAGCTTTTCCACGGCGATCTCGCGCCCGCGCACGGTGATGGCGCTGACGCTCGCCGGCCTCGCGCTCAAGGTGCCGCTCAACTGGGTGTTCATGTACGGCAACCTGGGCGCGCCCGAACTGGGCAGCACCGGCTGTGCGGTGGCGACCGCGCTCGTCTCCTGGATCCTGTGCGTGCTCGCCTGGGCCTGGTGCTGGTTCGAACCCGCCTACCGGCCGTACCAGGTTTTTGCGCGCTGGTCCTGGCCGGACGCGAAAGCGCTGGGCCGCATCCTGTCCCTGGGGCTGCCGATCGGTTTGACCTTTCTCGTCGACGTGACCGGTTTCACTTTCATGGCGCTGTTCATCGCGCGGCTGGGCGCCTTGTATTCGGCCGCGCACCAGATCGCCGCCAACCTCGCCGCGCTCGCCTACATGCTTCCGCTCGCGCTGGGCAACGCCGCGAGCGTGGTGGTCGGGCAGTCGCTGGGCGCGCGCCAGCATGCGCGTGCGCGCGCCGCCGGCCTCACCGGCCTGGCGCTCGCGCTCGGCTGTGCCGCGGTCCTGAGCGCCTGTCTCTACTGGTTCGCCAACGGGATCGCCAGCCTGTATACCGGCGACGCGGCGCTGCGCCGCGTCGCCGCCGGGTTGATCGCTTTCGTCGCCGTGTATCATTTGTTCGACGCGGTGCAGGCAGTGATCGTCAACGTGCTGCGCGGCTACCGGCGCGCCGTAGTGCCGATGCTCATTTACGCCGTCGCCCTGTGGGGGGTCGGTCTGGGCGGCGGCTATCTGATCGGCTTGACCCGCGTCGACCTTGCCTGGCTGGGTCTCTCTACCCCTATGGGCGCGCCGGGCTTCTGGCTGGCGGCGATCGCGAGCCTGGTGTTGGCGAGCAGCCTCGTAACGGCGTATTTTCTGCGCGTGAGCGGCGCCGCAGCGGCCGAACCATTAGCCAGATGAAGTGCGTGCTTCGGCTGCGCACCGTCCCGATTCGAGATCAGAACAGCGAGCGACCCAGCGCCAAGAACATCGCCGCGACTGCGAGCGCCATGATCAGGGTGGCGAGCCAGCCGAGGATCTTGAGCTGGCGCCTGATGGTGAAACGCCCCATGATTTCCGGCCGCGCCGCCATCAGCATCATCACCACCATGATCGGCACCGAGATCACGCCGTTGATCACCGCGCTCCAGATCAGCGCCCTGACCGGCGGAATGCTGGTGAAATTCAGTCCTACCCCGACCAGGGTGGCCACGGTCAGGATGGCGTAAAAGCCGCGCGCTTCGGCCAGGCGCAGTCCCAGTCCTATGGGCCAGCGGAATGATTCGGCCACGGCATAGGCCGCCGATCCGGCGAGGATAGGCACCGCCAGCATGCCCGTGCCTATGATGCCCGAGGCGAACAGCGCGAAGGCGAACTCGCCTGCGATCGGGCGCAGCGCTTCGGCGGCCTGCGCCGAGCTCTGGATGTCGGTGATGCCGTGCACATTGAGCGTCGCCGCCGCCGTCAGCATGATGAAAAACGCGACGGTGTTCGAGAAGATCATGCCGACGTAGGTGTCGAGCTTGATGCGGTTCAGGTGCGCCCGGGCTTGCGTCGGCGCCTCGCGCAAGGGCTCCTCTCCCGGCCCTGCGCGCTGCTCCTCCACCTCCTGCGAGGCTTGCCAGAAAAACAGATACGGACTGATGGTGGTGCCGAACACCGCGACCAGGGTGAGCAGGTAGTCGGCGTTGAGTTCCACCGGCGGAATCAGGGTTTGCCACAATACTTTGTCCCAGGGCACATGCACCACGAACGCGGTGGCGACGTAGGCGAACAGCGTCAGGGTCAGCCACTTCAGAATCGGCGCGTAGCGCGGGAATGGAATGAAGATCTGCAGTCCCAGCGATATCATGGCGAAAGCGACGATGGCCAGTTGCGACGGTCCGCCGATGAGCAGGCGCAGCGCCGCCGCCATCGCGCCCAGGTCGACGGCGATGTTGATGGTGTTGGCCGCCAGCAGCAGGCCGACCACGCCGCGCAGCAGCCAGGCCGGGTAGTGTTCGCGAATGTTGGCCGCGAGGCCGTGGCCGGTGACCCGGCCGATGCGCGCGCTCACGATCTGGATGCCGATCATCAGCGGCAGCGTGAACAGGATAGACCAGAGCATGCCGTAGCCGAACTGCGCGCCGGCCTGCGAATAGGTGGCTATGCCGCTCGGATCATCGTCGGCGGCGCCGGTAACCAGGCCCGGCCCGAGCCGCTTGAGCAGCGGCACGGCCGGCGCCGGGACGGCAGGCGGGCGGAGAGCGCGTGCGTATTTCATGAATTGGGCCGGTGGCGACTGCGGCGGTTTGGGCGCCGCGCGGTGCGTGCTGCGCGGCGGCCGCGCGCAGTCTAGCGCATTCCCCCGGCCTTGCCCAGAAAAAAGCGGCTGCCGCGGATCCGCGGCGCGCCGCGGCGGGGCTCGTCCGCCCTGCGGCAGCGGGCGCCTACAACCAGCGGCGCATCGAATAGCCGCCGATCAGCGGCCGCTGCATGGCGGCGCTGAACATCTGCCGGCCCCATTTGAATTCCTTGTACAGCACGATGAAGCGCCACAGGTCGCGCAATACCCTGGCGC